>OOBY01000005.1_pt1 | contig 314438 bp, 277 predicted proteins | sample 1671751 | NCBI WGS metagenome assembly OOBY01 (sample SAMN06348189, study PRJEB24527) | human gut metagenome | biome: human gut; feature: ankylosing spondylitis patient; material: feces | host: Homo sapiens | place: China | collected 2015-10
ACACCCAAATATACACCCAATTATTGAGATAGCAAAAGACATTTAGAAACATTTAGTTTTACTCTATGTTGTAATTTGCACTTGATTATCAGTTGTTTGCGGTTTTATGAGATTCTGTGAAAGTATAAGTTCGAGAGCCTGTCTCTCCGCGAAAGTAGAAAAGTTAAAGTTGTAGATTCTTGAATTTGAACGATTCAAGAATTTTTCTTTTTCTAGTATTTTCCTTCATCTTTTCAAGGAGCTTATGTTAAATTGGAATCCGGTAATTTGATTTATGAAGACAATTTCGATATATGATTCGTTGCTTGTTTTAGGGCGTGGAATAGGACAAGTCATGTTTCAGAATAATGCGTTGTCCGGTTTGTTAATGTTGGTCGGAATTTTTCTGAACTCGTGGCAGTTGGGAGTATTAGCGGTAGGCGGTAATATAATAAGCACGTTGGCGGCTTGTATCTCAGGTTATGGACGTGACGATATAAAGAATGGACTGTATGGTTTTAACGGCACATTGATAGGTATAGCAGTCGGAGTTTTCATGCAGCTGTCTTTGTGGTCTTTGCTGCTCATGGCGGTAGCTTCATGTTTTTCTACTTGGATAGTACGGCTTTTCAGCCGGCAGCATTCACTTCCCGGATTTACTGCTCCTTTCATTTTTTCTGTGTGGATATTATTGGGAATCTGTACTTGGATAACGCCGGATTTATTGCTGGTTTCCGAAACGGTATCTGATACTGTGCGGGAGGTTGATTACGTTCAGGCTTTTTGTTTAGGTATTGGTCAGGTCATGTTTCAAGAAAATTTATTGACCGGACTGTTCTTTTTGGCTGGTATTGGGGTTAATTCATGGACTGGAACTTTTTATACTGCGCTGGGGACACTTCTTCCTGTTCTTTTTGCTGTATTTTGGGGGATAGATCCGGAAATGTTGAATATGGGATTGATGGGCTATAATGGTGTATTGTGTGCTTTGGCTTTAGGAGGCAAAACTTGGAAAAGCTTTGTATGGGCTTTATGTTCAGTCTTGCTGTCCGTTGTATTGCAGTTTGCAGGGATCAAGTTGGGAATTACTACTCTGACTGCACCTTTTGTACTATCTGTATGGATGATAATGATAATGCAGAAAGTGGTGAATACAAAAGGTGAATAATAGACAGTATCCGTAGTTCAGGCAGATTGATTTTATAATGGATGTAAAACAATCTAATTGGGATATTATTATGGATCTAAATTGATTGACGCAAAGGCTGGAAAAGTATAGCTTACGCTCAATGAATCATTTATGAAGGGTTCCTTTCAAGATCCTTCATGACAACACATTGAAAAACAATATATTGTGTAATTATGAAGGATTTGAAGGATTTCCCGGTATCTTTTTATATTTATAGGTTTTATGATAACTCCAATCCCAGTGCTTCTTTTAATTTCAGCAGATTCGGGTTTTTCTTGCTCATCATCTGGAAACGTTCCACATGGCTGTAAGCACGGATGTTCTCGGTAGGGGCACTGACACGTACCGTCATGGTGATTTTCCGGTTGTGCAGTCGTTCGCGTAAATGATTCTGAACCGATGGTATCAATTGTACCATATATTTTTCCACCATATCATTGTCTACTGTCACTTCAAAAGTCGTGTCATTCAACAAATGCGGATGCATGTTCATCATTCGTGCGGAGTTAGCCTTCTCTTCCTTGGGCAGGGCGGCTGCAAATTCACGCCAGTAATAGTCCAGATCTTTTTCATTGAAAATATAATCTTCGTATGTGGCATCGTTTTGGACAGCGGTGCTTGCCGCTTTTGCTTCTTGCTTTTCCGCAGCTTGCTGTTCGTGCAAAGGACGACGCAGGGATATACCGAGTGAGCCCGCCTTGAACACCGGGATTTTTTTCTCTTCTCTGGTCTGAGGCAGCGGGCTTGGACGGCTTGCGTTCATACTGCCGGCTGTACTTGTACCCTGTGGTTGAGGAACGGCGGTTGCTGCGGTCTGTGCAGCGGCAGCTTTAGCCTGAGGCTGTGGCTGCGTGGCGGCTGTGGAAGCCGCTTGCTGCGTAAATAGGGGTTTTAATATCTTCTTAGGGCCACGCCCACCACTTACATCATCGGCGTCGGGCAGAGTGAGTTGGGCGCATTGAATCAGTGTCAGTTCTACCAGCAGACGTTTGTTTTTGCTTGCACGATAGTTCAGGTCACAATCATTGCATAGCTTCATGGCACGGTACAGGAATTTCTGGTCACATTTTTGTGCTTGTTCTTTATAGCGGTCTCGGATACCGGCGCCTACTTCCAGCAATTGCAGGGTGGAAGGGTCCTTGCTCACCAGCAAATCCCGGAAATGAGAGGATAGTCCGGTGATGAAATGGCTGCCGTCAAATCCTTTTTTCAATACGTCGTTAAAAAGCAGCATGGATTCGGGAACTTTGTTTTCAAGCAACAAATCGGTCAGCTTGAAATAATATTCGTAATCCAAGACATTCAGGTTTTCAATCACACTTTTGTAAGTGATGTTCCCACCTGTGAAGCTGACTACTTGGTCGAAGATGGAAAGAGCGTCGCGCATACCACCGTCGGCTTTCTGTGCGATGACAGTCAGGGCTTCGGGTTCGGCGTTGATATGTTCCAGTTTGGCAACGTATTGCAGATGGTCGATAGTGTCTTTGATGCCGATGCGGTTGAAGTCATAAATCTGGCAACGGCTCAGAATAGTCGGCAGTATCTTATGCTTTTCCGTTGTGGCAAGGATGAAGATGGCATGATGAGGCGGTTCTTCCAATGTTTTCAGAAAAGCATTGAAGGCGGCTTGCGACAACATGTGGACCTCATCAATGATATATACCTTGTACTTGCCGATTTGTGGCGGGATACGTACCTGCTCAATCAGCGAACGGATATCTTCTACCGAGTTGTTGCTGGCGGCATCCAGCTCATGTATGTTGTAAGAACGCTGTTCGTTGAATGCCAGACAAGACTCACACTGATTGCAGGCTTCGCCTTCGGCAGTGGGGGTCTGGCAGTTGATGGTTTTGGCAAAGATACGTGCACACGTTGTTTTTCCCACTCCACGCGGTCCGCAGAACAGGTAGGCATGTGCCAGCTTGCCGGTGGCAATAGCATTTTTTAAGGTGATGGTCAACGCGCGTTGTCCCACAACCGATTCGAATGTAGCGGGACGATATTTTCGTGCCGATACGATATAATTTTCCATAAGCGGAGTTCTTTTTTCTAATATGAGTTCTGCAAAAGTACATAAATTATCCGTTTTTATGGGTAGGATTGCTTGAAATATTTCTATCTTTGCAAAAATCAAAAAAGGGATTCTTTGTATGAGCAAATTGCTGACTATTTGGAACTACATCCGGCGCCATAAGTATATGATTACGGTGCTGATCTTTATTGTAGTTATTGGTTTTCTGGATGAGAACAGCTTGATTCAGCGGGTAAAGCATCGCAGTGAGATCAGCGCGCTGAATAGTGAGATAGAGAAATACAGAAAGCAATATGAGGAAGATACGGAGAAACTGAAGGAACTGACCACGAATCCTGAGGCTTTGGAGAAAATAGCACGCGAGAAGTATTTGATGAAGAAGCCTGACGAGGATATTTTTGTGTTTGAAGAATGAGTAAATCTTATAATATAATTTCGATGGCAGGGGCAGTCCTGCTGCTGGCAGGTGCGGTGTTGCAAATCACCCGGTGGGAGCTTGCGCCTTATCTGTATACGCTGGGTGCTGTGATGTTCGGCTATGTGCAGGTGATGGGGAATCGTTATGATGGAAGGAATTTTATCATCAAGCGTTTGCGTAGACAGCAGATTTTCGGGGCTGTCGCACTGGTCTTTACAGGAGTATTGATGTTTACCATGAAACGTAACGAATGGATTGTTTGTCTTTCCATTGCCGCTGTCCTGGAACTTTATACGGCTTTCCGTATTCCGCAGGAGTTGGAGAAGGAGAAACGTTAAGGAATCTGTGTCATTTTTTTGTCCGCGTTTATCAGAGGCTTATCTTGTGAAAAATAGGAGAACGCGGACAACACTTGTTACATGTTGTCCGCGTTCTAAAAAATAGTTGTCCGGTATTGTTATTCCACAATGGTCATTTCATCTACCAAGTGTTTCGCTCCTGCAAACTTATCAATAATAAATAAGGTATAGCGGATATCCACACAGGCTGCACGTTGTAACTGGGGATTATAAGCAATGTCACCGGTCAGTCCTTCGTAGTTGCGGTCAAAGCCGGTACCGATCAATTCTCCTTTATTATTGAAAACGGGGGAACCGGAATTACCTCCTGTATTATCTGTTCCTGTAACAAAACAGAGGGGCATTTCACCATTCTTCATGGCATAGCGTCCGAAGTCTTTCTTGTTATACAGGTCCTTTAGTTTGGCCGGAACCACGAATTCGTAGTTGTTCGGATCCTCTTTTTCCATCACTCCTTTCAGCGTGGTGTAATAGTTGTATTCTACACCGTCTTTGGGGCTGTATGAACCTACTTTACCGTAAGTGAGACGTAACGTGGAGTTGGCATCCGGATAAATAGGAGTACCTTCATGCTGTTTCAGCTTCATCATGCCCTCCACCCAAGTTTTATGGGCCAGATTATAAGCGTCGGTTTCAGCTTTCATGGCTGCATCGGTATCTGCATAACCTTGGTCTACTGATTTGGCATATTGCACCATCAGGTCATTTTCCAATGTCTTGGCATCCGGTTTTGCCACAAAGCTGTTGAAGGCCTCACGGCTTCGGAAGATGGATGTATCAAAACAAGCATCGACAAAGGCGTCAATGTTTCCTTTAAATTCTTTGTCTATTACTTTAAAGATACTGATGCGCTGTCCGGCCGGAATTAATTCTGCGTAAGTTTTCAGCAAAGCTTTGGAAACTTTGCGGTCTACTTCGGGATTATAATCTTTATTGAAAAATTTATCAGCCTGTTTGCTCAGTTTGCTTAATGCATGATCCAGCGGGCTGATTTCTTTAGTGGCGTGAGGTACTTTATATCCTTCTTTCAATGCTTGCAGGACTTTATCTGTAGAAGGAATTTTATAGAATTCCGTTCCCAGTTTGCAAACTTCATAAATGGCTTGCTGATGATATACGGCATCATGGCGTTTGCTCACGATTTCCCGGATAGCGTCGAAGGCTTTCTGATAGGCGTCTGTACCCATTTCACGTCCATAAGCCAGAAGCTTTTCCTGTTGTTTCTTTTTAGTATCAAGTACTTTCAGGTGAACCAGCCCTTCGTTCATACCGATGGCATTTTTCCAGTAGTTGGCTGATGAAGCGTATTTACTGGCGTACTGGATGCGTACTTTATCACTTTTCAGCATTTCTTCCAGCAGATTATTCAAACGTACGGTGCGGATGGTCTTACGCATGAAGTTGGTAGTCTGCATACGTTCTTCCACTTCGTCTGAAATCATGTATCGCCAGTTGCGTCCGGGGAATCCCATTACGAAAGTGAAGTCTCCCTCTTTGATTCCTCCCAGGTTGATGGTCAGATGTTTTTTCACCTTCAAAGGTACATTGCTTTCGTTATAGTCAGCCGGTTTACCGTCGGGTGTTGCATAAATGCGGAACATGGAGAAATCGCCACAGTGACGGGGCCACATCCAGTTATCGGTGTCAGCTCCGAACTTTCCGATGGAAGAAGGAGGAGCGCCTACCATGCGGACATCTTTATAGATGGTCTTTACAAACAAGTAATAGCGGTTGGCTCCGTAGAAAGGCTTTAGTTCCAAAGCGGTGAACGGAGTGATTTCTATCTTTTCTTGTTCGGCAAAACGTTTGGCTACTTTGCTCAGATAGGAGGGGGACAGGTAGTTCAGTCCTTCCGGATCCTCATCTTTGGCCAGTTGTTTCTTTACGTAAGGAGTGACGTCCAGAATTTTGTCTATGAAGGTGACAGTCAGCCCCTTGCAGGGAAGTTCTTCTTTGCGGCTCATAGCCCAGAAGCCGTCAGTCAGATAGTCGTGTTCTACTGAACTGTGTTGTTGGATATAGCTGTAACCGCAATGATGATTGGTCAGCACAAGACCTTCAGCAGAAATGATTTCACCGGTACAACCGCCTCCGAAATGCACTACAGCATCTTTCAGACTGATGCTGTCCGGACAATATACTTTATCAATGCTGATATCCAGTCCCATATCATACATGGTGGCCGCATTCTGTTCTTTCAGATCAGTCAGCATCCACATCCCCTCGTCGGCATGGCCGGCAAGGGTTGTGAGGGTAAATAGCGAGAGTAATAGTGCCTTTTTCATTATTCAACAATAGTCATTTCGTCAATCAGGTGTTTGCATCCGCCCAATTTGTCGATGATGAATAATACATAACGTATGTCCACTGCGATACAACGCTGCAGGTTGTTGTCGAAATTAATGTCACCACTCAGTGATTCCCAGTTACCGTCAAAAGCGGCGCCGATGAGCTCACCGTTACCATTGATGACAGGAGAACCTGAATTACCGCCGGTAATATCATTGGTAGTCAGGAAGCAAGCAGGCATATCACCGTTAGGTAATGCATAACGTCCGAAATCTTTTGCTTCATACAATTCCTTCAGTTTGGCGGGAACAACAAATTCCGGATTGGTCGGATCTTCTTTTTCCATGACACCTTTCAGTGTGGTGTAGTATTTATAATGTACTCCGTCTTTAGGGTTATATGACTTCACATTACCGTATGTCAGGCGGATAGTGAAATTTGCATCCGGGGCTTTGGGTTCCGGTGAATACATTTCACACAGGCCGCGTACATAAGTTTTATGTAATAAGTCCATGCCTTTCATAGATTCGGCCAGTTCGTTTCCCAGCTTGTTCATCAAGTCATATTTAGCCCGTACATATGCTGTCATCGGATCTTTTTCTATGGCTTTCACGGTAGGTTTCTTGATGAATTTATTGAAATTCGCTTCGTTGGAGAAGATGGAATTGTCATAACAATGGTCTACGTATGCATCATAATTCCCTTTGAAATCCTTCTGGATGGTGGTGTAGAAGGCAGGTAAGGCATCGGCAGGAACCATTTCGGCATACAGGGGCAACAGAGCTTTGGCCACTTTGCGGTCTACTTCATGATCGTAGTCCTTGTTATGTACATCGGCATATACTTTTTTCAGCGTTTCAATATTTTTATTAATCGCTTCTTTATCTTTATTTTTGATTGCTTCTTTCAGCTTGTCCAGAATCAGATAAGGAGTGCCGAATTCTATACCTCCTTGAAAGACTTCACGGAAACAGGTGTAGTTATAAAGAATAGGATTACTCTTTTCGATGGCGGCATCAATTTCGCTGACTACTTTTTCATAATCGGTGTTGCCTTTGGCTTTAGCAAATGCTGCGAACTTGGCTTCCTGTTCTGCTTTTGTTTCCAATACCTTATTGTCGATAATGGCTTTATTCATACCGATAGAGTTTTTCCAATAGTTGCTGGAACCTGCATATTTGCTGGCGTATTGGATACGTACTTTGTCACTGGCAGCCATTTCTTTCTTCAGTACGTCCTGACGCACACCACGTATGCGGATACGGGGTTCGTTGGTGGAATGCATCCGTTGTTTCACTTCACTTTGAGTTAGATAGCGGTTGGTGCTTCCGGGGAATCCCATAATCATGGCATAGTCACCCTCGTTAATACCTTTCAGGGAGATAGCCAGATGCTTTTTGGCTTTCAGAGGAACATTGTTTTCATTATATTCTGCCGGTTCGCCGTTGGCATCCGCATAAATGCGGAAGACGGAGAAGTCGCAAGTATGACGGGGCCACATCCAGTTGTCTGTTTCACCACCGAATTTACCGATGGATGAAGGTGGAGCGGCAACCATGCGTACGTCGCTGTAGGTTTTCAGATAAATCAGATAGAATTTATTGCCTGCATAGAAAGGCAGAGCTTGTGCGCTGATACCTGCTTTCCCGTTCAGGTCACTGGCTTTCAGTTCCTCGTCGGCCAGTTTTTTCAGGAAGTCGTATTCAAAGGTTTCCTCTTCTTTTACTTCGCCTGATTTTACTTTATTGTTTACTTTATCTGTGACATCAACAATGCGTTCTACAAATTTGAACTTCAATCCCGGAGTCGGCAGCTCTTCTTTGCGGCTTTTTGCCCAAAAACCATCAGTCAGATAGTCATGTTCTACCGAGCTATGTTGCTGTATCGCTCCGTAGCCACAGTGGTGGTTGGTCAGGATCAGTCCGTCCGGTGAGATGATTTCACCGGTACATCCTCCTCCGAAAATGCCTACTGCATCTTTTAATGAAACGCGGTTCGGGTTATAAATGTCGTCTGCTTCCAGCAGTAAGCCTTGTGCTTTCATGCGGTCTGCCAAATGCTGCTCTTGCATCAGTTGCAACAGCCACATACCTTCGTCTGCCTTCGACGGCAAGAATGCTACACACATCAATGCGAGCAATAAAAGTTTGAATTTTTTCATGTTGTGTACTAATTGTTATTTCTTTATCCTTATATCGGTTACAAAAATAGAAAAAAAGAGGGAACTTTGCACTATAAATTGCCTTCTCGGTAATAATCTTCTATTTAGTTTTAAATTTTAATAAAATGTTTTTGTCACTAAATTATAGATTGTACCTTTGTATGCGAAAAATAGTAATGGGGCGTAGATAAGCATGAATAAACTTTTTTTCTCTGTGGTATCTTTATTGGCTTTTACTTCATGTGCCAGTGAGTATAAGATAGAAGGTAGTTCTTCTGTTTCTCGTCTGGATGGGAAAATGCTATTTGTAAAAGTTCCTAGTGGAGACCGGATGCTGAGTATTGATTCGGCAGAGGTGATTCATGGAATGTTCAAGATGGAAGGTATAACCGATTCTACTTCAATGGCATCCTTGTATATGGATGATGAGAGTATCATGCCTTTTGTCATTGAAAAAGGAAAAATATCCATCAGTATCGACAATGCCCGTATTGTGGTTACCGGAACTCCGTTGAATGATCGTCTGTATGATTTTGTGGGAAAAAAGACTTCTTTGGACGACAGAGCGTACGAGCTGGAGCGTCAGGAGAGCCGTATGATTATGGATGGAAAAGCGCCGGATGAAATTCAACGTGAGATAACGAGAGAACGTGAGAAACTGGCTGCTGAAATGAATGCATTGGCTAAGGAGTTTATCCAGAAGAATTATGATAATGTATTGGGACCGGGTGTTTTCATTATGTTGTGCAGCAATTTTCCTTATCCTGTCATGACTCCCTTGATTGAGGAAATTATAGAGGAGGCTCCTGACCGATTTAAAAACAACTCCTTGGTAAAGGAGTATGTGACGGTAGCCCGTTCGAATATGGAAAAATTAAAAGCTCCCCATTAATGAGGAGCCTTTTTTATCTGTCTTGGTCTGGATTGTCTATCTTTCCTTGATATTTTTCAGGTAAGTCTTTCTCAATTTCCCTGTAAGCCTCTTCCATGGTCGCTTTGATGTTTTCCATTCCCTGGCTTTGCGGATAAATGGGCTTGTGTACGACTAATGTCATAGGATGCCAGGATATAAAACCGCCGGTACGGGGAAGAATATTAAAGGAGCCGATAATAGTGAGTGGTACTACGGGAAGTTGCAAATCATCCGCCAGTTGGAAAGCGCCTTTCTTAAAATATCCCATGTGCCCGGTAAAAGTACGTGCACCTTCGGGAAATACCACTAGAGAAGTTCCATTCTGTAGTACGTGACGGGCATGTTCTATGGTTTCTATTACTTTCTTGGGACCGGATTTATCAACGAATATATGTCCGGCAGCTTCACAGGCTTTGCCGACGAAAGGCATTTTGCGCAGACTTTTTTTCATCATCCATTTAAAGTTTCGTCCCAGAAAACCATAAATAAGGAAGATATCGAAAGATCCTTGATGATTGGCTACAAACACGTAGGATGTTTTTTTAAGTACTTCCGGATGTCCTACTACCTTGACAGGAATAAGTAATACATAGCAGAAAAGCTGTGACCATATCTTTCCCGGATAATATCCCCAAAAATGCGGATCGCCTATCCATGAACCAATAATGGTAACTATTGCTGTAAGTATGGTTAATACCAGCAAAATGGGAAGTGCTATGAATAGTTGGTATAAAATATATAGTACTTTCATTTGTCTGAATTTTAGTTGTACAAAGATAGAAAAACTATTTTATATTTTATGTAACGTGATTACAGTAATTTCCGGCCATGCTCCAAGGCGCATAGGAAACATCAGATAGCCTAAACCGATATTGACAAACAAGGATTGTTTTCCTTCCTGGTATAAACCGTTGTGTTCGGGATATACGAATTTGGCAGGAGAGAAGCCAAACAGGCTGAATTGCATTTCATGGGTGTGTCCTGAAAGCATTAGCTGTACATCACTTTCCGGCAAGACTTCTCTGTGCCAATGAGTGGGGTCATGGCTCATTAATATTTTATACATTCCTTCCGTTCCTTTTAATGCTTTCTGCAGATCTCCGTGATTGGGAAATGGAGGATTTCCGCTGTTCTCTACACCTGCCAAGGCTATACTGTCTCCATGATGATGTAGAATGACATGATCGTTATTGAGCATCTTCCATCCCATTGCAGCCTGTTTGGATTTCAAGCTGTTTAGATTGGCTTCTTGAGCTTCTTCTGTTTCCCATTTTATATAAGGAGAATAGTCATGGTTGCCTAAAACGGAATACACTCCGTCTTTTCCTTTTATCTGTTCTAGAATAGGGATAAATTCGTCCAATTCCGTTGCCACGTTATTGACCAAGTCACCTGTAAAAAGTACCAAGTCGGCATGTTGTGCATTAATGAGGTTTACAGCTTTCTGTAAGGCAGCACTGTTGCCGGTCCAGCTACCGGAATGGATATCAGATATTTGTACAATGCGGTAGCCGTCAAAACCGCTAGGAAGTTCATCGGAACTGATGGTTACCTCCCTGATTTGAAAATGTTGTTTTCCTTCGGTTGCTCCATATACTACATATACTAAAGAGGCTAAAGCCAATCCTCCCGCTACATATCCTCCATACAGTTTTTTGCCGGAGATGATATATAGGAGCTTCATAAACAGGATAACAATGACGAAAAGTGCCTTGGGTACGGAGAAGCAAAGAAAAATCAATAAGAAATTGCTAAGTCGCTGCATGGAATCCGGACGTGGCTCGTGTATAGAAAAGACTAATGTCATTCCCAATAAAAGAAACAGACTGGGAAGCCAATAGGCCCAATGTGTCCATTTTTGGGAAACACGGCGTATATATGCTTTGTATATATACATATCGGGCAATATCAGTAGCACTAGAAAAAACAGAAATAATTTTATCAGCATCATAATTTATTCGTTTTTTATAGATTGGCGGCGAGAAACTTTTTAGTTTCTTCTATACTCATGCCCCGGCGGGCGGCGTAATCTGCCAATTGGTCTTCACCTATTTTTCCGATGGAGAAATAGCGGGAGGCCGGATGAGCAAACATGAGTCCGCATACAGAGGCATGGGGCTTCATCATACCATTCTCGGTCAATGAAATTCCTATTTGCTTCATATCCAGCAACTCGTCTAATAAGAAATTGATGGACTGGTCGGGTAAGGAGGGATAACCCACAGCAGGACGTATCCCTTGATATTTTTCATTATGCAGGTCTTTTACGCTTAGATTTTCATCAGGTGCATACCCCCAAAGTTTTTTGCGTACATCTTCGTGTAGCTTTTCTGCAGTAGCTTCCGCCAGCCTGTCGGATAGCGTTTGTGCTAACATACGTTTATAGTCATCTTCTGCATAAAGTTGTTCCATCTCTGCATCTACCGTGGTGGCAAATGCTCCGATTTTATCTGTAATCCCCGAGGACAGAGGACGTACAAAATCACTCAGACATAGAAATGGGTCATCTTTTTTCAATTTTGCGGCTTGTTGGCGCAAAAGCGGGAAACGCTTGCCATTCAGCAGTAAATCATCTCCATCCGCATTAGCATCCATGATGTTGACCACTCCATGAGTTTGATACACTGCGTCCAGCTGGTTCAACATCCGGTTTGCCTCTTTGAAAAGCTGCATGGCTTCACTGGCTTTCGGACGATCTTCTTCCGTAAAACTAGTGAGCCACATGGCACGGCATGAATCACACCCATGTATGTCCGCGATGGCGGCAAATTTGGGCTGGAACCCCCATGCGTGGAAAAAATAAATCCAATTAATATATTCGCTGACTTCGTGAATCTTGTAATCTACAATCATCTTTTAAATCTTAATTCTTGTCCGCGATGGCTTTCATCTACTTTGTTGTCACTGTAAACCAAGTCACCATTGACGAATGTTTTTTCTACTCGTGAATGGAATTTTTGTCCTTCCATCGGACTCCATCCGCATTTGCTTAAAACGCAATCGGCTGTTACAGTCCATTCATGATCCGGATTTACTAGTACCAAGTCAGCTTGATAACCGGGGCGGAGGTAACCGCGTCTTTCAATATTATATAATTCGGCCGGTGCATGGCACATTTTTTGAACCAATTGTTCCATGCTTAATACGCCTCCGCGTACTAATTCCATGATGGCGACCAATGAGAACTGTATCATCGGCATACCCGATACGGCTTTCAATGCCCCACCTTCCTTTTCTTTCAGCAAATGAGGGGCATGGTCTGTACCTATTACATCTATGCGGTTGGTGGATAATGCTTTGCGCAAAGCATTCCGGTCTTCTAAAGTTTTGATGGACGGATTGCACTTGATATGTCCTTTCAATGCCTCATAATCTTTGTCATAGAAGTATAGATGTGACACGCAAGCTTCCGCAGTAATCTTTTTTTCACTCAGGGGTTTGTCTTCAAACAAATCCAGTTCTTGTGCGGTGCTGATGTGCAGGATGTGCAGGCGGGCATTGTTTTCTTTTGCCAGCCGGATGGCTAATGAGGAAGAATATACACATGCTTCCGCACTACGTATCTGTGGGTGGTATTTTATATCAGGATCTTCTCCATATTTTTCTTTGAAGGCTGTTGTATTGGCGCTGATTATAGATTGTTCCTCACAATGTGCTGCAATCAGTATCCCTGCATTGGCAAATACTTTTCTAAGTACTTCCATGCGGTCTACCAACATATTTCCCGTGCTGGCTCCCATAAATAATTTAACACCGCATACCCGGTTTTTATCTAGTGTGGGGAGTACATCCGCATTCGTATTGGTTGCTCCGAAATAGAATGAATAGTTTACGATGCTTTTGGTTGCCGCATCCGCAAACTTGGCATTTAAAGCTTCCAAGGTTGTAGTTTGCGGAGTGGTGTTGGGCATGTCCATAAAACTGGTGACTCCACCTGCCGCCGCCGCTGTGCTTTCAGTATGTATGTCGGCTTTGTGAGTCAGTCCCGGATCACGGAAGTGTACATGATCGTCTATTACTCCCGGTATTAGATAATAGCCTTTCGCATCTATTATTTCTCCACAAGGCTGGGCGGGAACTGTTTCTTCTGCCAGCACTTCAGCTATGACTTCATTTTCAATCACTATCGAACCGTGAAAGATCTTGCCTTCATTCACAATCCGTGCATTCTTTATCCATGTACGTTTCATACTGTTTTCTTTTGTGGGTATTTGCGGAACCAGCTACCCAGTTTTAATTGAATGACTCCTAGTACAGCTTCGCCGAAGATACTTCCGTTCATTTTTGAAGTACCTAATTCGCGATTGACAAAAATCACAGGAACTTCGGCTATCTTGAATCCGCACTTGTAAGCAGTGAACTTCATCTCAATCTGGAATGCATACCCCTTAAAACGGATGCCGTCCAGACCGATTGTTTCCAAGACTTCACGGCGATAGCATTTAAATCCGGCGGTAGTATCATGTATGGGTAATCCGGTGATAATCCGTACATATTTGGAGGCGAAGTAAGACATCAGCACACGCCCCATCGGCCAGTTCACTACATTCACACCACTGACATAGCGTGAACCGATAGCTACATCATAGCCTTCAACGGCACATTTGTTATACAGCCTTGGCAGGTCATTCGGATTATGACTGAAGTCGGCATCCATTTCAAATACAAAATCATATTGATGTTCTATCGCCCATTTGAATCCGGCAATGTAAGCAGTACCCAGCCCTAATTTACCTTTACGCTCAACCATGAAAAGACGGTCGGGGAATTCTGTTTGCAGTTTACGGACAATAGTTGCCGTGCCGTCTGGTGAGTTATCTTCAATAATCAATATGTGGAAGAATTTTTCCAGTCCGAATACAGCCCGGATAATGTTCTCTATATTTTCCTTTTCGTTATAGGTGGGTATAATAATAATACTATCGGATTTCTCCATACATTTTTTGTATTAGCTGAATAAATATCATACAAAAGTAACTATTATATTAACACTCCCGTCAGAATTTAATTTTATTAATTAAAAAAAGAGGATTACCCCTGCCTGGCGCACGGATAATCCCCCTATTTAACAGAATAGTTTAGAAATCTTTAGAATGCCACACCAAGGCGGAAACCGAAATTGTTTAATTTATCCATATCATAGTTAAATACGGTTCCCTTGTTAGTAGAGTAGCTGTAAAATGCTGCCAGATGGAAGCCGATACTGTTTGTCCAAGGGTAGATATTCACACCGACTTCTGGTGATACATAGAAACCCCAAGTGTTGTCTTTCACTTCGTAAATGTAAAAGTCACTGGACATTTTGGTATAGTTGGCACCCAGCTTCAATCCGATATAAGGTTGGCATGCACCGTCACTGAAGCGATAGTGTGTTGCGAAACCGAAAGGCAACTGAAATACGGAATGTTGCTGGTCGGTTGTCAGGGCTGCCGAATTGCTGATTGGTAATGTCTGACGTGAAATATACTCATTGTTGGTATGATAATTGATGAAGGCACCGATTGACAAATCCGGCAGTACATAATATCCACCTTCGAAGTTCATACCCCAACCGCTTGCTTTGTTTGCAAAGTTATTGCTGATAGGAGCGTTGAACTGCCAGTCTACATTGAAATAGGTAAACGGAGTTACCTGTGCTTTTGCCGGCAGGGCAAAGGCTATGGCGATAGCGGCTACCGCCATCAGTCTGAGAGTAAAATATTTTATAGTTTTCATATTTCCTTTTTATTTTAAATGAATACTTGTTTCACTTACGTTTATTTTTTCAGATAAGGACTCTGAGTGAATGCTTGGTTGATGGCAGTAGTTGTACGGTTTACATTCAAACTGCCACTTCCGCCCAGCAACCCGCTGATGTATGCATTCCAGACAACAGTTAATTTCTCTTTTTGTCCTTCCGGAGCATTTTTTAAATTAATCATGTCGGCCAGCAATGAACCAGTGCTATAGCTGTAAGTGATAGGATAGGGATAGTACCATCCACCTCCCCAATTGCCGCCCCAGTATCCGGGATACCAATAACCGGGGTAATAGCCCCACCAAGGACCGTCATTGTAGTAGCCATGGAAATAGTAAGTACTTGCTACATAACTCACCTGTAGACCGAGGTCGGCGTCGTCTTTATCAACTGCGGTGTAGCCGGCAGCGTTCATCTTAGTCTTGAATGCATTGATGATGGTCTGTGCATTCTCGTCCTTCCAGTATTCAGGGTCTTTCTTGTCACCGATGATCAGGATGCTGTCAGGGATATAATAAGTACTGAAATCATTGAATTTAGTACTAGTGTCATGACTGGTGAATACCAGATACTCATTGTCCAATTTGTCCATGTCCGGGTCTTTCTCGCAAGATACCAAGGCAAAGACCGCCAGTAGGATAGGAATTAATTTTTTCATGTCAAGTTTTTGTTTAAGTTAATACTAATTGTTTTCGTCTAGTTTCTTTCATACAACGGCCAGCTTATGTTTTTGTTCACTAACAGTCTGTTCTTTAGTGAATTTTTTTGCTGCCGGGTTAATTAGAGTTTCTTTTTTAAAGTGTAATTTAGTTTAGAAACAGCTTTCTTGAAGTCCTTGCCAATCATTGTCAGTGCACTGTCACCCTCTGCCAAAAAGTTTGTCTTTTCGTGTCCCGGAGTAGCGGAAACTAATTGATAAACGATAGCGGTGCTGTCATTAGGAATTCCAATAATAGTTACAACTGTACCACTGTCGGTAAATGCCTGGTTACCATCTTTTGTTCCTAAATAAGTGGTCGTCAGATTGTACGTTCCCAGTGAGTCTTGGCCTGCCTCCTGAAGCGTCAGTTGATAGTTGATTCCTTCGGCATCGGCAGCTGGCAGAATACCTTCATAGCTATATGTTTGTAACTCACCCAGTGTGCTGTCGTTCACAGCGAAAATAGAGTCACTTTCACTTTCGGCTATTATTTCAGCACTTTTGTTTCCTTTAGAGCCACAGGAAACAATCATGGCAGCCAAAGCTGCTGCAATAAATACTTTTTTCATTGTTAAGTCAGGTTTTTAATGGTTATTTGGGTACATAACATCTGTTATGCCCGTTTTGTTTTTAATAAGTTCTCTTTTCAGAAAAAAACAAGACCATGTTTAAAATGCATTAAACATGGTCTTTAATAAATGGGGCGTTGTATCTGGATAAGTCAGACTACCGTAGCCGTATGCCGTTCATACTTCTTCGAATCAGTGAGTTATAGATAATTTTTCCTTTTGATACTTGTTCTTCTGCTTGTGGCAGGTCGGGCATACTTCCTGTCGTAATATAAGCTATGGTGTTCTTCAATAAATACTCTTGGGTGTCTCCCAGTGGGTAGAGAGGGGAGATGAGGTTACGTTCGCTCAATGTGAAATCGGGGGTGATGCCATTTACATAGTTGGCTTGTCCTGCCGAGTTGAGAACGTATGCCACTACCGGCCATAAAATAAAGTTGTAACGCTCATCTTGGTATGGTTCCATGGCTACATTTTTGCCAACAGTCGTTTCACCTATTACCACTACATTTTCTGTGCCTATATATGGACGGAGACAATTTATGACAGCTTCTGAAGCCGATGCAGTAAATTTGCTTGTTAGTACATAAAGCTTGCTTAAATTCAAGTTTTCGGAAGCAAGTCCTGTGTTGAGGGGGAAATCAACTTTTTGCGGGTCACTGATATTATTATACAAAGTTGTGCAAAATACTTTCCCTAGATCTACTGCGGGTGCCAGATAACTTCCTAAATCTGTGGCACAACTCAGATAACCACCGGGATTGTATCGTAAGTCCAGAATAAAAGCATCGGGTGACTGCCCTTTGAACCGGGCGAATATCTGTTTCATTTGTTTCCTGTATTCTGTATCTGTTGCCTGGTTATTGGGGCCTGTACTGAATTCATTGTAGACCATATAGGCTATTTTTCTTCCGGATACTTCATATATGGTATCTATATAGAACGGATTCAATTCTACGGGTCGTGATGCTGCTACTTTGACTGTATCTGTTGCAATCCAGCTGGAATTACCTTCCTCATCAAAAACCAAGCTTTCTCTGGCGAAAGTTGTATTGCCACCTTCCATCAGATATCCGTAATTATTGTTGGTTAGCTCTTCTTTGCCAATGGCTGATATCCAGTTCCCTCGTTCCAATCCGGCTTCTGAGGCTGGTGAATTGGGCAGTACGAATAAAATACGGGCAAATACGTGTGATGAGATTCCGGTGGGATCGGTCATTAATTCAAAATCAAATCCGTAAGTAGAAGTACGTTGCAGGTAGGAACGGGCCGCATCGGAAGTTTCTTTTGTTTCTATATACGAATACGGGTCTCCTTTTCCGTTTTGTGCCTTGGTATAAACCAATTTTTGCAGGAAGTTTTCCGGTTCGGCAAAATAGTCCGTTTCCTTTATTGCCGGAATACTGTCATACCACAAATAATGCTCTTTCATTATTTGCTCTATCCATAAATTCTCTCCAACTAATGCATAGTATTCCCCACTGCGGTCTTCGCCACATGAAGCCATTATAAATAAAGTGGTTAGAAGAAAAAAAGTGCTCCGTATATGCTTCATAATCTAATTCCTTTTTCGATCTGCAAAGCTAGGGATTTTATTTTAAAGTAGGGATAAGGTTTGGAATAAATAATCCAAAAAACCTTTATATAAAAAAGAGATCCGCCGGTTAGGTCAAGCAGACTTCACGGCGGACGTTCTTAATTTTTTATTTCTTTTCAGATTTCCATTTGTCAGCATATTCATTCAGAATTCTGCGGATACTGAGTCCGATTTTGATATAATCTTTCTCGTTCAGGTTGGCAAGTGATACACGTACACTCCATTCGGGTCCGTCGAATCCGCCACCATTCAATACGACCAGTCCTGTTTCATTGGCAAGACGGAATACTACGTCCAATGGATTATAAGTTGTCTGCAGATGTTGTACGAATTCATCTCCGTAAAATTTCTTGGCCCATACCAGCATGTCTATCTCTGAATAATAACCAGCCCTTAGTGGATCGTCGGGGAGAATGAACCCTGTGTTGTCCCATAATGCTTTCAGACGGGTATGGATTAAATTAAGCATGGCATGACGATACGTGTTTTCTTTGTCCAGCAATGAAAAAGAAGCAAAGAGTGACATCTGCATTTGTTGTGGCAAGGACAGTCCTGCTGTATGGTTCAAGGCTACTTGACGGCTATCTGCCACCATACGGTCAATGAATTTAATGTTTTCTACTTGCATGCTCAAGCTGCCATAGCGTTTGGCTAGTTCGCTTTTTCGTTTGCGGGGCAGATTAGCAATCATTCTGTCGAATACATTTTTCTCATGTAAGGCAATTACAGCAAGGCGCCAACCGGTCGCTCCAAAATATTTGGAGAAAGAGTAGACACAAATTGTGTTCTGTGGCAAATCAGCCATCAGGCTGCGGAATCCAGGGACAAAAGTACCATATACATCATCTGTTATAATCATCAGATTGGGATTCCAGCGTGTTACTACGTCTTTCAGGGCATCTACACATTCTTTGCTTAACTGATAACTGGGTGGATTACTTGGATTGACAATAAACAAGGCTTTGTATTTCGTGTCTCGCAGTTTATTGATATCTTCCACTTTGTATTGCCAGGTATGAAGCCCTTCTTCATTTAGAGTATTTGCAGGAATATTGAGCACATCATAATCGTAACGTGTCAATTCGGGTATCTCAATATAGGGTGTAAAGATAGGAACCATCAATGCTACACTATCTCCTTTGTGTAGCAGGAAATTTTCTTCCAGCGAGTCAAATACATAGCACATCCCTGCTGTTCCGCCTTCGGTGGCGAATAAATCGAATTTGCCTTGCGGGGGTTGCCCGTTGCACATTTCCTGATTCAGGTAATCCTGTACTAAAATTTCTGTATATTTCAAGATGCGGTCAGGCATGGGGTATTGGTCGCCTACAATACTTTCGGTCCATTCGTGTACTAGCTCGTCCGGATCGGCTGCATGTTCCATCAGCATATAATTATAGGTACGTTTCAATAGATCTGTCCCCGCATTTCCTTCATGCTTTTTCAGGTATTCCTCAAAACGTTGGGCTATGCCTGTTTTTTGAGGAATACCGGCAATGCCTTCGGGCATGTCCATGACCCGGCGACACTCTTCAATGCCAAAACCGCCCAAGGCAAAGAATGCTTCACGAGCCTCCGTTGCAATCCAGTTGGGATTACCTCTGCCTGCATTCAGCATGACGTGTGCCATTTTCTTCACACTTTCATCTGCCATTTCAATCAAACGGTTTTTTAATTCGAAAGGGCTGATCTTTTCCAAATTCTTGTCCATTCGGGCAACGCTGCTTTTATTACTTAAATATTCCATAATGTATGAGTTTAGTTTTTTTAGTTGATTAATAATACAATGATTACTCCCCAGATGATGAGTAGTGTATTTCCTACGGCGTAGGTCACGGTGTATCCTAAAGAAGGCGTTTCGCTGCCTACTGCTTCTTGTATGGCACCCAATGCAGCAGTGGTAGTACGGGCTCCTGCCGTACATCCCAAAGAGAGGGCGGGATGGAACTTGAATACATATCTGGCTAGAATCAGCCCTAATAATAAAGGCAAGGAAGTAGCCAACGCACCTATGATAAATAACATAGGACCTACTTCTTTTAGTCCCTGTACAAAGCTGGGTCCTGCAGAAATGCCGACTACGGCGATGAACATATTCAAGCCTACATTATTCAGCACCCATAAAGAGGATTCCGGTATTTGTCCGAAGGTAGGGCGTTTGCTGCGCCACCAGCCAAATACTAATCCGGTTATCAGGGCCCCTCCACTAGTGCTTAGGCTAATAGGTACTCCGCCGATATGGATTGCAAGTGCCCCGATGATACCTCCTAGTAAAATGCCGAGTCCTACAAATGTCATATCTGTGGCATTGGTGGGGCGGTCTATATATCCTAGTTCTTTTGCAGCAGATTCCACCTCTTTTTTCAGACCGACCAATTCCAGAGTATCTCCACAGTCGATAGTGGTTTGTGCGAAAACAGGGATATCAATACCTGCCCGTTTGATACGGCGTATACTGACTCCATGCATAAAGCTTTGACGGCGTATGAAATCCAATTTTTGGTTGAAATATGGCTTTTTGTGTATCATGACAGGGAGTACTTCCACAGGGAAATCAAGCAGTTGGGGATCGACGATTTCTTCTCCAATCCAGTCTTCCTCACCAATGGCGAATTCTCTTCTTCCGCTCAGTACCACTTCGTCTCCTTTTTGTAATAATTGTCCGGGAATAATATCATTGACAATGGAAGATCCATGTCGCATTCTTTCAACAAACAATCTTTTCCCTTGTGAAATAAAATAGGATTCTAGCTGGTCAACGGTCTTGCCGTTGCCAAACCAATCGTTCTCTATGCGGTAAGCGCGAAAAACTACCGGACGGCGTGCTTGTTCAAATCCGGGCTCGTCTGCTTCGCTGGTACCCATTCGGGTTTCTAGCTCTTTGCAGGCGGCTTTCACTTTTTCTAATCCTCCCAACATTTTAGGACCTAAAGAAGAGAGGACCCAGGCAGAGCCTGCCGTACCGAAAATGTAAGTTACAGCGTATGCCACGGGAATGATATTAATCATATCACTTTTTTGGGAAGAGGCTATGTTGAGTCCGTTTATGGTATCTTCCGCTACCCCTATGACGGCAGAGATAGTTTGTGCTCCGGCCAGTAACCCGGCTGTTTCACCGGCATTATATCCCATTAAGGTAGCTAATAACCAAGTGATAACCAAACAACCTACGCACATGAGTACGGCGAATCCTACTTGAGGTAAACCATCTTTTTTCAGTCCGCGAAAGAATTGTGGTCCCACTTTGTATCCGATGGCAAAAAGGAATAAAAGAAAAAACACGGATTTCACCGGTTCTTCTATTGTAATGTTAAGCTGTCCCACTAATACCCCTACTAGCAATACACTGGTGACGATTCCCAAACTGAATTGTTTTATTCTCATTTTTCCAATCCAGAAGCCTGCGGCGATTGTCAGAAAAATCGCCAGTTCTGAATGTTGTCTCAAAAGATGTATAATCCATTCCATATTTCACTTCTTATTATAATTGCTGTTTAAAACAGCGTGAGGGTAAAGAAGTTGAGTTAAAAAGCTCCAAATTGTGCTTAGTTCTAATATTTTTTATTTTATTTGCATAGAGATGATGCTTGACTTATGAAAATGAAGTTGTTTGTAAAATATATTTCTTTATTAATTCTCTTGTTTGTTGTTGGAGGATGTAAAGAAAAAATGGCTGACATGTATGTGACTAAGGTCACCGATTTGACAGGAGAGGAAGAACAAGTTTTGAAATTGGAATATGATCGTGATGGTAAAATTATAAAGTATGGAGATACCCCGGTAAGGTATGAGGGCGACCAAATCACAATCGGACAGATGGATTGTTTGAATACCGGCAATAAGCTTTGCAATGTTACGTTTCAAATAGGAAAAGGCAAGGCGAGGGAAAGTAGGGCCCGTTGTATATTGAAGGTAGAAGAGGAGGTTTATGAAGTTGATAAACAGACTGTCTATGATTATAAAGGAGATACTATTTTTATCAATTCTGATTATCGTGCTACTTCCGATTATCGTTTCTTGAGAAAAGTGCAAGGAAAATATGTTTTTGATCAATTGGGACGGTTGAAGGAAGTAATGACTGTTTTTACTGAAGCAAATGATAGTGTGTCTAGTTGTCATACTTATTATAATTATGATAATAACATTAACTATCAGGCGAATTTGAATTTACAGGCTTATGTGATTGATTATGATGGGGTGGATAGTTTCTTCTATTTTTTATTGAATCTTGGGCAGTTGAGGAATAGAACAGCCTTACCTAATGATATCGGATATTGTATGAATCATGGTTTAAGCACTTATAATGTGCATGCCAATTATCGTCTGGATGATGAGAATCCGGTCAGGATAGAAGTTTTATATAATTATACCAAACTTCTATCCCGAATAGATTTATCTTATAATCCTTTAAATTAATTCATCGGGAAGTATAAACAAGTCTACTTCATTGGCGCCTTGCTTTATCAAGTCTTTCTTATCTATTTGGTAAAGACGGATAAACTCATCATGACTGTCGCATAGTTCCTGGGCTTTGCGATAATATTCTATTGATTTTTCTGTTTCATTCAGGATATAATACACATGTCCTGCATTCATCCAGTCTTCCATAATGGGTTTGGGCTCGGATATCAGCAAGTCGTAATATTTCTTGGCTTGTTGATGGTTGCCGGTAATGAAGGAACACCATCCGATGGCGCGTCGGGCATTCTGTGGCTTTTTATCCAGATACTCCACTTTGAAGAAATAAGCCAGTGCTTCATCGTATCGTTCCAGTGCCATCAGGCATTGTCCTATTTGTAGCGTCAGATTCAGATTGTCAGGCTGTACTTGTTCCACCTTATTATAATATTCCAAAGCTTGTTGGTAGTTTCCTTCTTTTCTATAACATTGTGCCAAATGGCGGTTATTCCATGCGTTATCAGGGATCAGCAGATCTGATTGCAGGTAATAATCTATCGCTTTTTTATAGGAACCGATTTTCTGATAAATGAAACCTGCTTTCTGCCATAATTCAGCATTTTTACGATTGTATAATTCAATTGATTTATCATAGAGAATCCCGGCTTCTGTCAGGTCGTCGTGTGTGAATAGGTAATCTGCCAGCTTGTTGATATAATCTTTGTGCAACAAGGCTTGAGACAATGTTTCTTTATTCCATAAGTCTAGAGTGTCCTCAAAAATGTCATGTATTTCATGTCTTCTTGACCATAATTTGAAGAAACGGTAGAGGTCATGAATATATTGCCGGCTCACGAATTCAGCGCGAGCTTTTGATTGTGACATTTCTTTTAAACGTTCTTTCAGTTCTTCAGAAGCCTCATGTTGTCCGTTCAATTGTTGCTGCATGAGATTTCTTTGGCTTTCCGGCATTTGTAACATGGTAAAACAAAAAGAGTATTTGTCGGAATTGCAGAATACATCCGAGTTCATCAAAATGTTGAGCAGAGAGATTTTTTGTTCGTCATTTCCGAGAGATAATTTGGCGATATCCTGATATTGGGGGTCAAAAGGATAGAACCAGTGAGAAATTTTGCGGAAAAACGGGAAGTGTTTCAGCTGTGAAAAGGTACTCATATACACATCCGCCCCGGACATTTGCAGTTCACCTAATTCGCGCAATTTATCGGTAATGCCTGAACGGTCAATCCATTCTTCCCATTCCGGATTATGATCTTCAGCATCTTCATCCAGTCCTTCCAAATTAAGTTTGGGATTTTTCATCATTTCGGGAATGATTTCTTCACGCATTTTCTTGTCTATCTTTCGGGTTTCACGGGAAGATTGCAATAATTGAATCTGGATATGATGCAGGTTTTTGATGAACTCGGTATTTTCATTCAGTTCATTTATGCGCGACACGGCTTCAGGGTATTGAAGGATACGCTTTTCATAATAGTAGCATGTTAGTGCGATCCCTGCAATAGCCCGCTGATTCAGCATGGTATCCTGATGGGTATAGGCGTTCAATAGAAACATGAACTTGCGGATGTCGAATATTTGCAGCAGGCTCATGGTGACGGCGCTGACCATTATGGAAAGGTCGTTGACTTGGATCAATAGTGAGTTGAACAAAATTTGCGCTTCAGCATATTCCGATTCACTCCACCGGGTGGATACCCATATTTTTTCAAATAATTCGTCTACGGCTGTTTCGTGACGTTTTCTCATGGCATCCATTTCTTCATTTCTTTTGGCCTCGGTGGTATATATCAATGGGGCTGTAGCCATATCTTCTGTATATGCCTCCAATTGCATTTGTAATTCGGCATAGCTGTGGGGAGGGCTTTGGACAAAAGTGCGCATTGTGTCATAATAGGCTCCATAATTTTGTGTTGCCTGTACGGCTATATGGATACGGTCGGTCAGTTCGTATGCCGTGCGCAACATTTTATGGTATATTTCTACCTTATTGGGATCTTTCATCCCTTTTGAAGTATATTGCAGCATCAGGTCGTATGACGTTTGCAGGGCTTCTAGCTCATTCTTTAATTGCCAGTCGGAAGTATGGGTGGCATATCCTGTCATTTGGGATAATGCTTCTTTTAACCGATATTGGTCTAATAGTTTTATGATTTCTTCGCGCATATTTTAAAGTTCTATTTGTATGTCTTTTATAAACAAATGCGGGCAGACTTCGGTTCTTGGCTTATTTCAGCCAGGTTGCCCGTTTCCATATATATTCCATCGGACCGTGAGAGTGGTGATTCATCCACCAGCGGCAGAAAGAGAATTGCAAGATGAAGAAAACTATTCCTGCCAGGCAGCTGGCTGTGATACCAAACTGATTGTGCAATGCAAATCCCCAGTTGTAGTATAACATGGAACCTACTATACTTTGAGTGATATAATTGGTAAGGCTCATCTTTCCGTATGGCGTTATTTTCATTAATCCGTCGTGTAAGTTTGTCTTATAAAAAGCGAAGACGACACCGGATACCAGAATCAGCATAAATGCAAAATTGGAAAGCGAGGTGATGATTAGTGAAAGAGGGGTCAGAATGGATTTATTTGTGATAAAGTCTGGTAGCATATTGCCCAACCCATATAAAGGGAAAAATGAGATGAGTGAGCCTGCAAGTACCTTGTTCCATACCTTCAAGTGCTCTTTCAAAAAAAGTCCCTTGCGCCCTATCAGCATACCGAGCAGGAAGAGGGCGGCTGTTTGGAATACCCGTCCGTGATCCCAGGCCCAGGCAAGGCTTGCCAACTGTCCTTCCCATAAATTGACACGGATGGTTTCCAGAAAATTACCATTGCTTTGCACTGCAAAAGTTGCATTCCAGAAGCTGCGGGTGGGGATGGCCGGAGTAACAAATTCCGGATCGAGGCAGGCACGTATTACATAATAAAGCGGCAATGGCTGGATTAATAGCAGACATGCCAATGCAAATATCCATTTGTCTTTCAGCCGGCAAGTCAGTGGCAGGATGAAACCTACTAAAGAATAAAGGACCAGCACTTCCGCTGTGAAAAAACTGGCATTGATATTACCTATCAGGAAAAGAAGAATTAACCGCCAACAAAAACGTAGACGGAAATCATTGCCCCGTAGGCGTTGGTTGTCATCTTGAATAAAAAAACTAAAACCGAAAAGTAAAGCGAATATGGCGTATGCTTTTCCGCCGAACATGAAGAATAACCCGTTCCAAATGGCTTTGTCCGAGAAGTTCAGCCACGCACTTTGTCCGGCTGTATCGGGAAATGAGTAGAAATTAAAATGTTCGATAGAGTGCAGGATGATGATTCCCATCACTGCCAGTCCGCGTAGCACATCAGCTACATCTACACGTGCGTGTCCTTTCAATTTTGTGTTTATTGCTTTTGTTTCCATGGGGTTATATATTAGCGTACAAAAATAGGAAAATCTTGAATAGTTGGCAAAAAAAGGAGGAAGTAATCAGATATTTCTTTAATTTTGTCCCCATCTTAAAAAAAGATATGGATATTTCGGAATTGCAACGTATTTATGCCGGTCATCCTAACACTAAGGGACTGGCTGCGTTATTGGAAGATTCCTCAGTGAGGACTATTTTCCTGGGAGGATTATATGCTTCTGCGGCAGCTTTATTTGTTTCCTCCTTTCTTAGAGAGAATAAACAGACATTTGTATTTGTACTGGGTGACTTGGAGGAAGCGGGTTACTTTTATCATGACCTGACACAGGTGAACGGTGATGAGCATATTTTGTTCTTTCCATCCTCGTATCGTCGGGCTGTTAAATATGGGCAGAAAGATGCAGCCAATGAGATCCTGCGTACGGAAGTGTTGAGCCGTTTACAGAAAGGCGATCCGCTATGTGTGGTGACTTATCCTGAAGCGTTGGCGGAGAAAGTGGTATCACAAAAGGTACTGATGGACAAGACGTTAAAACTTGGTGTGGGTGAGCATGTGGACACAGAGTTTATCACGGAAGTGCTGTCCGGTTACGGATTCGAGCATGTAGATTATGTTTATGAACCGGGGCAATATGCTGTACGCGGTAGTATTATTGACGTCTTCTCTTTTGCTTCCGAGTATCCTTACCGTATTGACTTTTTTGGTGACGAGGTAGACAGCATCCGTACTTTTGAAGTGGAAAACCAGCTTTCGAAAGAGAAGAAACAGAGCATTGCCATCGTGCCCGAGCTGACGAATGCCGCCGACAAGAGCGGGGTGTCTTTCTTTGAATTCATTCCTCGGGAAACAGTTCTGGCAATGAAAGATTTTCTTTGGGTACGTGAAAGAATACAGGTAGTACGGGAGGAGGCACTCTCTCCTCAGGCGCTTGCCGCATACGAGGGAGAGAAGACGGAACTGATGAATTTGGAACTGAAGCTGATAGACGGGGCGGAATTTACAGTACGGGCTTTGGAATTCAAACGGATTGAATTTGGTAACAAACCTACAGGAACTCCACAGGCTACGTTGGCTTTCGATACGACAGTCCAGCCTATTTTTCATAAGAATTTTGATTTGGTAAGCACTTCATTCACTGATTATCAGAAACGAGGTTACACCTTATATATATGTACCGATAGTGAGAAGCAGGCAAAGCGTCTGAAAGATATCTTTGAGGAGCGTGGTGATCATATCACGTTCATTCCGGTCAACAAGACTTTACATGAGGGCTTTACAGATAATGTATTGAAAAGCTGCTTTTTTACAGACCATCAGATTTTTGACCGTTTCCATAAATACAATCTTCGTAGCGACAAGGCGCGTAGCGGTAAGGTGGCGTTGACCTTAAAAGAGTTGAGCCAGTTTGAGCCGGGTGACTTTGTGGTACATATAGATCATGGGGTAGGTCGTTTTGGCGGTTTGGTACGCATTCCGAATGGAAATACCACTCAGGAAGTGATTAAACTTACTTATCAGAATGAGGATGTGGTATTTGTTTCCATTCATTCCCTGCATAAAATATCCAAGTATAAAGGGAAGGAGGGAGAAACTCCCCGCCTGAACAAATTGGGAACCGGTGCGTGGGAAAAAATGAAAGAGCGTACCAAGAGTAAAATCAAAGATATAGCTCGTGATCTGATCAAACTGTATTCGCAACGTAAACAGGAAAAAGGATTTTCGTATAGTCCCGACAGTTTTATGCAACATGAATTAGAGGCAAGCTTTATCTATGAGGATACCCCCGATCAGTTGAAGGCGACCCAAGATGCCAAAGCCGATATGGAGAGCGATCGCCCTATGGACCGTTTAGTGTGTGGTGATGTGGGATTCGGAAAGACCGAAGTAGCGATTCGTGCCGCTTTCAAAGCTGTGACAGATAACAAACAGGTGGCTGTGCTGGTTCCCACTACGGTTTTAGCTTATCAGCACTTTCAGACTTTTAGCGAACGGTTGAAAGATTTTCCATGTAAGGTGGATTATTTGAGCCGTGCCCGCAGTACGAAAGATGTTTCCAGAATAGTGAAAGAACTGGCAAATGGAAAAATAAATATTTTGATCGGTACACATAAAATCATCGGTAAAAGCGTTAAGTTCAAAGATTTAGGATTGCTGATCATTGATGAGGAACAGAAGTTCGGAGTTAGTGTGAAAGAGAAGTTGCGTCAGATGAAAGTGAATGTGGATACACTTACTATGACCGCTACCCCCATCCCCCGTACTTTGCAGTTCTCGTTAATGGGCGCCCGTGATCTTTCTGTTATTCAGACTCCGCCTCCCAACCGTTATCCCATTCAGACAGAGGTGCATACCTTTAATGAAGATATCATAACGGAAGCGATCAATTTTGAAATGAGCCGTAACGGACAGGTATTCTTTGTCAATAACCGCATACAGAATCTGGTAGAATTGGAAGCCATGATCAAGCGGAATATACCCGATTGTCGTGTCTGCATAGGTCATGGACAGATGGAGCCCGAAAAGCTGGAAAAGATTATTTTCGACTTTGTGAACTATGATTATGATGTGCTGCTGGCAACCACCATTATCGAGAGTGGCATTGACATACCGAATGCCAATACGATTATCATCAACCAGGCGCAGAATTTTGGCTTGAGTGATTTGCACCAGATGCGTGGACGTGTGGGAAGAAGCAATAAAAAAGCATTCTGTTATTTGTTGGCGCCTCCGTTGACTTCACTGACTCCTGAGGCAAAGCGTCGTCTTCAAGCCATTGAAAATTTCAGTGATCTGGGCAGCGGTATTCATATAGCCATGCAGGATTTGGATATCCGTGGAGCAGGAAATATGCTGGGGGCGGAGCAGAGTGGTTTCATTGCCGATTTGGGCTATGAAACTTATCAGAAGATATTGGCTGAAGCGGTGAAGGAATTGAAAGAGGATGAGTTTGCCGATCTTTACGCAGAGGAGCTGCAGGCAGCGGGTGAAGAGAAAATCAGTGGCGAGAACTTTGTAGATGAATGTCAGGTGGAAAGTGATTTGGAATTGCTTTTCCCTAATGAATATATCCCCAGCAGCAGCGAACGTATGTTGCTTTATCGTGAACTGGACGGATTGGAATTGGATAAGGACCTGCTCGCTTTCAAGGCACGGTTGGAGGACCGTTTCGGAAAGGTTCCTCCCGAAGGGCTGGAACTTCTGCGTATCGTACCTTTGCGCAGATTGGCTAAACGGTTGGGGGTGGAAAAAGTATTCTTGAAAGCCGGACGAATGACTTTATTCTTTATCAGTAATCAGGAAAGTCCTTATTATCAAAGTGCGGCTTTTGGCAAGGTGATTGATTACATGAGCAAGAATCCGCGTTACTGCAATTTGCGTGAGCAGAACGGCAAGCGTAGTATGGTAGTCAAGAATGTGGAAACGGTAGAGACTGCGGTAGGTATTCTGCAGGAGATGGTGAGTTTGTGATAAAAGATGTCTGTATTGGCGAATTTCTTTCGTAGAAGAGATGAACCAACCGATGGTTCGGCAGAAACCTGTATTGCTGTAGAGTAAGCAGGATATGTTAACGTAAAATTGAATATTAACTAAATAAATAGCTGATTTTTAATTAATTGTTTAACGGAATTGAATTCGGGGTGTTTTATATTAAAAAATAATATAAGACGCTCCTTTTTCTTTTAACTTATCTATATTTTAACTATCTTACTTCCAGTTTAAAAGCGGACACTGAGATTTTTACTCACATATTGTCTAATTTAAAAAACACTTGTTATGGAAGTGAAAAAAACACGAAGAGCCGACCTTGAAAAGGGCAAGTCCCGTTGGCTGTTCATGGGTCTCATTGTGACGCTGTCGTTTATGTTTGTTTCGTTCGAATGGACTGAACGTAATGTAACTTATACGATCAGTGATCTAGTCAGTGACCCGGATTTCTTTGAAGAATTAGTTCCTGTAACCTACAATCAGGATAAACCTTTGCCACCACCGCCTCCGCCGGCTGCCGTCAATCCGGAAGAGCTCAATATAGTGGATAATCAATCGACGGAAACAGAAACCGATATTGCCGCTTCGGACCCTACGGATGCTCCTGTTATCATACCGATTCCCGTTGAAGTACCCGAAGAAGTAGTGGAAGAAAATGTGGAATTTGTGGTGGTGGAAGAAATGCCGGTATTTCGTAACGGTAATGCTGATTTGATGAGGTATCTGAGCGAAAACATCAAATATCCTACCGTCAGTGCCGAGCAGGGAGTTCAAGGTAAGGTTGTGGTACAGTTTATTGTGGGCGTTCATGGCGAGATCCTGAATCCGGTAGTGGTGAAGAGCGTGGATCCGTACCTGGATAAGGAAGCGATCCGGGTAATCAGCTCCATGCCGAAATGGAAGCCCGGCAAGCAAAGAGGAAAAGCAGTGAGGGTGAAATACACTGTTCCTGTAGTCTTCAGACTGCAAAGTTAAGATTTAATTAGTATGGATGGAGGAAGCGTAATCTCGGGAGAGGACGCTTCCTCTTTTTTTGTGTAGAATAAATAGGGAATATTTATGAAAACATGTAAGAAAAAAGGGCGTGAAAGGAAATAGTTAGTAATAAAATGCTTGCTATCTTATTATATTTGTTACCTTTGTGGGTCTTATAATATGAAAAACAATGAAAATAACAATTCTACAGAGAAATATAGAATGGGCCAATCCTCAGGCCAATGTAGCAAGGGCCGACGAGGCAATAAGCTGTCTGCCGGATTCTGATTTATTTGTTTTACCCGAAATGTTTTCCACCGGTTTTTGTACGCAACCCGAAGGAATTGCGGAGAGCGCCGACAGCGAAACACTTCACTGGATGAAGCGTAAGGCAGCCGAGCGGAATTGTGCTATTGCAGGCAGTGTGGCGGTATGTGAGAATGGAAATTATTATAATCGTTTTTACTTTGTCCATCCGGATGGAACCGTGCAGCATTATGATAAGAAGCATCTGTTTACCTTTGGGGGCGAACACAAGCGTTTCACCGCCGGTACGGAGCGTGTGGTGGTGAACTTCCGTGGGGTACGTATCCTGTTGGAAGTATGTTATGACCTTCGCTTCCCTGTTTGGGCACGTAACCTGGGTGATTATGACATGATACTTTATGTGGCAAGCTGGCCTACTCCCCGTGTGGATGCCTGGAGCGCGCTGCTCCGTGCGCGGGCTATTGAAAATCAGTGTTATGTAGCCGGAGTGAACCGCATGGGAGTTGATCCTGCCTGTGAATATTCGGGTGGCAGCGCCATCATCGATCCCTACGGAAAGACGATAGCCGAATGTCCGTGGGGCAGGGAAAGTGCGGTGTCGGCTGATATAGATATGGAGGCATTGCAGACTTTCCGGAAGAAATTTCCGGTACTGGATGATGCCGACCCCTTTACATTGATATAAAACAATTAATAAAATAATAGATAATGGCTGAAAAGAAATTATTGTTGGGCGATGAGGCAATTGCCCTCGGAGCGATACATGCCGGCATATCGGGTGTATATGCCTATCCGGGTACACCGTCCACTGAAATCACGGAGTTTATCCAGAATAATCCTTTAGCAAAGGAAAGAAAACTGCACAGCACTTGGTGTACCAATGAAAAAACGGCCATGGAGGCTGCGCTGGGTATGTCATACGCGGGAAAGCGTGCTTTGGTATGTATGAAACATGTAGGCATGAACGTGGCTGCCGATGCGTTTGTCAATTCTGCCATAACCGGCGTGAACGGTGGGCTGGTGGTGCTGGCTGCCGATGATCCTTCCATGCATTCGTCACAGAACGAACAGGATTCACGCTTTTATGGAAAATTTGCTATGATTCCCATGCTGGAACCGTCTTCCCAACAAGAAGCATACGATATGATGGATTACGCATATACACTATCGGAAAAACTGAAGTTGCCGGTGCTGATGCGTGTGGTTACCCGTCTGGCACATTCGCGTGCCGGTGTGGAAGTAGCCGATATCCGTGAGGAAAATCAGTTGAATCCTGATCATGAACGTGCCCACTGGGTATTGCTGCCGGGTAATGCGCGTAAACAATATCTGGATTTAGTGAAAAAGCAGGAGAAACTGGAAGAAGCTTCCTCTAAATCTCCTTATAATTATCTGGAAGGGTTGAATCCCGAATATGATTATGAGTTCGGAGTGATAGCTTGCGGTATCGGTTATAATTATGTGAAAGAGGCAGATACGGATGGTTGCCATATTCCGGTATTGAAAGTTTCGCAGTATCCGTTGCCGGCTGACGAAATCAGGACGATGGCAGACCGCTGCGGATATGTTTTGGTAGTGGAAGATGGCCAGCCGTTTGTGGAAGAGCAGGTAAAAGCGATTCTTTCCTCAGACTATGAGATCAAGGGACGCCTGACCGAAACTTTGCCACGTACCGGTGAACTGACTCCGGATAATGTGGGCGAGGCGATCGGATGGGGAATCAAACGTCCGTTTGGCAAGCCTCAGGTGGTGATGCCGCGTCCGCCTGCATTGTGTCAGGGATGTGGTCATCGGGATGTGTATGATGCATTGAACAAGGTGGCTGCGGAATATCCGGATGCACGCATTTTCGGTGATATCGGTTGCTATACATTAGGTGCGTTGCCCCCGTTCCGTGCTATCGACAGTTGTGTGGATATGGGTGCTTCCATAACCATGGCCAAAGGTGCTTCCGATGCGGGAGTATTTCCGGCCATTGCGGTTATCGGTGACTCTACCTTCACTCATTCCGGTATGACCGGTCTGCTGGATGCGGTGAATGACCGTGCCAATATCACGGTGGTGATTTCGGATAACCTGACTACTGCCATGACCGGTGGACAGGATTCTGCCGGTACGAACAAATTCGAGGCGATCTGCCTGGGATTAGGGGTAGAACCCGAACATGTGCGTGTGGTGGTTCCATTACCAAAGAATATGGAAGAAATCACCCGTACCATTCGTGAGGAAATAGAATATAAAGGGGTGTCTGTCATTATTCCGCGCAGAGAATGTATCCAGACATTGAATCGTAAACTAAGACAGAAAAAAGCAGATAAGGCATGAGAAAAGATATCATACTTTCGGGCGTAGGAGGACAGGGTATCCTGACTATCGCTACTATTATAGGAGAAGCTGCTACGGCAGAAGGCATCAATTTGAAGCAGGCTGAGGTACACGGTATGAGCCAGCGCGGAGGAGATGTACAGTCTAATCTGCGTCTATCCGACGAAACGATTTATTCGGATCTGATCGCTCAGGGTGAGGCGGATCTGATTATTTCCATGGAACCGATGGAGGCGTTGCGTTATCTGCCTTATTTGCAGGAAGAAGGTTGGGTGATTACTTCTGCTAATCCTTTCAAGAACATTCCCGACTATCCTGAAGAAGTGGATCTGATGAGAACTTTGGAAAGTCTTCCGCATGTGGTGAAGTTGGAAATAGAGGATATGGCAAAAGAAAACAGTATGCCTAAATGCGCGAATGTGATTCTGCTGGGCATGGCTGCGAAGTATATTGAGATTGTATCACCGGAACAGTTGCGTGAAAGCATAGGGCGTGTGTTTGCCGCAAAAGGTGAGAAGATTGTTGAAATGAATCAGAAAGCTTTTGATATAGGCTTGAATGCGGTAAAGAACTGGTAATGCCATGAAGATATTTAGTGAAGAATTAGTGGAGAAGGCGGTGAAGGAACTGCACATCGCCAATCTTGCACAGGCTACTATCGGTGATGTGCTGCTGGTAGCCCAGTATCTGGAAAAGGAAACGGGGATTCCTTTTATCCGTATGGATCAGGGATCTCCCGGCCTTGCCGCCAATCAGATCGGGATTGAAGCGGAGAAAGCCGCTTTGGACAGGGGAGTCGGATCGCAATATCCGGCTGCCGCAGGAGTGCCCGAGTTGAAAAAGGAGGCTTCTCGTTTTGTAAAAGCTTTCTTGAATCTGGATATCTCTCCGCGCGCTTGTGTGCCTACTACCGGGTCGGTGGCGGGTTCATTCGGCTCGTTCATAGCCTGTACGCAGCGTATTCCGGGGAAAGACAAGGTATTGTTCATTGATCCCGGATTTCCTATTCAGAAATCCCAGCTTCGCATTATCGGCGTGGAGTGGGAAGAATTTGATATCTATCATTATCGTGGACAGGCCTTGCGTGAGAAATTGGAAAGTTTCCTGAGTAAAGGCGATATAGCAGCGATTATCTATTCTAATCCGAATAATCCGGCATGGATTTGTCTGGAAGAGGAGGAGTTGCAGATAATCGGTGAACTGGCAACCCAATACGATGTGATTGTCATGGAAGACCTCGCTTATTTCTGCATGGATTTCCGTCGGGATATGGGACATCCTTTCGAACCGCCCTATCCGCCTACTGTGGCAAGATATACGGATAATTATATCCTGATGCTTTCTTCTTCCAAGATATTCAGTTATGCCGGACAGCGTATGGCATTGACATGTATCAGCGACAAACTGTTCGACCGCCAGTTCCCTGCATTAGCAGAACGGTATAAAGATGCAGGGGTATTCGGTCCTACACTGATTGCTTCCATCCTTTATATGATTACTTCGGGATGTACGGCTTCCACTCAGTATGCATACGCTGAGATGCTCCGTCTGTCTACCGAAGGTAAAATCAATTTTGTGGAAGATACCCGCGAATATGCCCGTCGTGCGGAACGCATGAAGAAAATATTTACCGACAATGGTTTCCACATCGTATATGACTATGATGCTACCCAGGTGGTGGGAGATGGTTTCTTCTTTACCATTGGTTACGGAAATATGACAGGGGGTGAATTGCTCCGGGAGTTATTGTATTATGGAGTAAGCAGCATCTCGCTTTCTACTACCGGTAGCGAGCAGGAAGGTGTCCGCGCCTGTACTTCCAGAATGCGTGAGGAACTTTATCCGGTGATGGAAGAACGCATGAGAGCTTTTCATGAAGATCATTGAAAATAATGTGCTAATAGGATAATGTGCCGATTGTCATATGGTGTGTTTGTGCACCAGTACATTGGCTAATTAGCACATTGAAAAATTATTTATTATGATTTGGAACAAAAATAAAGAGTGCATGAGCCGGGACGAAATGAGCGCTCTGCAGGGAAAACGCCTGAACAAGTTGGTGAACCTGGTTTATCATAATGTCCCTTTTTATCGTAACAAGATGCAGGAGATGGATTTATCTCCGGATGATATTCAGACTATTGAAGACATTGTAAAACTTCCTTTTACTACCAAACAGGATTTACGTGATAATTATCCTTATGGACTTCAGGCTGCTCCTGCTTCGGAAATTGTACGTGTACACGCTTCTTCGGGCACAACCGGGAATCCTACCATTGTGGGATATACACGTCGTGACTTGTCCGTATGGTCTGAAGTAATGTCGCGTTGTCTTTCGGCCTATGGGGTTACTCGTAATGATACTTTTTCTGTCAGTTATGGTTATGGGTTATTCACTGGTGGGCTGGGTGCACATTATGGTGTGGAGAATCTGGGGGCGACTGTTATCCCGGCTTCTACCGGAAATACGGAAAAGCATGTTCGTCTGATTCGTGACTTGGGTATAACCGGTATTGCCTGTACTCCTTCTTATGCTCTTTATTTAGCAGAAGTGGTGAAACGTATGGGGCTTACCAAGAAAGATATCGGCCTCCGTATAGGAGCCTTTGGAGCCGAGCCATGGACGGAGAGTATGCGTAAGGAAATAGAAGAGCGGCTGGGCTTGAAAGGCTACAATATTTATGGATTGAGTGAGATTATGGGCCCTGGTGTTTCCTATGAATGCCGGGAACAATATGGTTCGCATATCAATGAGGATCATTTTTATCCTGAAATCATTAACCCTGAAACGCTGGAACGTCTTCCGAATGGAGAAGTGGGGGAATTGGTATTTACTACTCTGACCAAGGAAGGTATGCCGTTATTGCGCTATCGTACGAAGGACTTGACTTCCCTGATGGAGGGTGAATGTCCGTGTGGAAGAACCAATATTCGTATGTCGGGTATTGTAGGCCGTAGTGACGATATGCTTATTATCCGTGGCATCAATGTATTCCCGTCTCAGGTGGAAAGTGTTATTCTGGATATGCCGCAGTTTGAACCTCAGTATATGCTGGTGGTGGATAGGAAAAATAATCTTGACTCTTTGCAGGTACAAGTGGAAGTCCGCAAAGACTTCTTCTCGGACGATATGGGACGTATGCTGGCTATGAAGAAAGCGCTGAGTGACAAATTGAAGAGCGTTCTTTCTATCAGTGCTGAAGTGAAGCTGATGGAGCCTAACAGTATTGCCCGTAGTGAAGGCAAGAGTAAACGTGTGATAGACAACCGAATTTTAAAATGAAAAAGTACGCAATATGACAATTAAGCAATTATCTGTTTTTCTGGAAAACAAGACCGGAAGGATAAATGACGTAACCAAGACATTGGCAAAGTATGATATCAATATGCATGCGTTCAGCATGGCGGAATCTACTGATTTTGGTATTCTTCGTTTGATTGTATCGGATGTGGAAAAAGCGGTGGAAGTACTTCGTGCCGAGAATTTTGCCGTGATGCTGACCGATGTGGTATGTATCAGTTGCCCGAATGTGGCTGGTTCTTTGGCTAAAGTTTTGGACTATCTGGCAGCAGAGAATATCTTTATTGAATATATGTATGCTTTTGCTCAGGGAGATACGGCACATGTGGTTATCCGTCCGTCTAATGTGGAGCGATGCATGGAAATCTTGAACAAACTCAATTGTAATGTTTTGACTAAAAATAGTTTGTGATTTCTTTGACATATTCATTCATTTTGTAGTAATGGAAATCCGGATAAGTATTAAAAAATAGTTTATCAGAATCTTTTTTAAAGTTAGAAAGCCGCCTCCTCTGAAGCGGCTTTCTGCTTTTCTATTAGAACAAACTCCAAGCAACTGTCAGTCCGGCCATTACAATGGCAACCATACTCATCAGTTTAATCAAAATGTTCAAACTGGGACCGGATGTATCTTTAAACGGGTCACCTACCGTGTCACCGGTAACCGTTGCTTTGTGAACTTCACTTCCTTTACCGCCGAAATTGCCTTCTTCTACATATTTCTTGGCGTTATCCCATGCGCCTCCTGCATTGGCCATGAAAATGGCAAGCACGAAACCGGAGGACAACCCACCAATCAGCAGACCGATGACTCCGGGAACTCCAAACACTAATCCTGTAGCAACCGGAGCGATGATAGCCAATAGAGACGGGAATACCATTTCACGTTGTGCTCCTTTGGTGGAGATTTGTACACAACGGGCATAGTCGGGTTCGGCTTCTCCAGTCAGAATTCCTTTTATTTCACGGAACTGGCGGCGTACTTCCTCTACCATGTGGGCTGCTGCACGACCCACTGCATTCATGGTCAGACCGCAGAACAGGAATGCCATCATACTGCCCAAAAACATGCCGCTTAGCACTTTAGGGTTCATCAGGGTTACATCGTAATAAAGCATGTAGTCAGTGAAACTGGCGTTATGAACATCTACGGTAATGCCGTTTGGTAATTCCAGAATGGTCTGCCCCAACCGGGTTAATCCGATACGGATTTCTTCTACATAGGATGCTAACAGAGCCAATCCGGTCAGAGCGGCAGAGCCGATAGCAAAGCCTTTGCCGGTGGCAGCAGTTGTGTTACCCAACGAGTCGAGTGCGTCAGTGCGCCTGCGTACTTCTTTACCTAATCCGCTCATTTCGGCATTACCGCCGGCATTGTCTGCAATTGGTCCGTAAGCATCGGTAGCCAAGGTAATTCCCAATGTTGAGAGCATACCTACGGCAGCAATACCAATACCGTAAAGCCCCATGGAAATATTGGCGAAATCAAACCCGGAAGCAAGCCAATAGGATAAGATGATGCCTACTACTACTGCCAGTACCGGGATAGTGGTGGAAACCATACCTAGTCCGATACCGGAAATGATAACGGTAGCCGGACCTGTCTTTCCACTTTCGGCCAATCGTTGTGTAGGTTTATAAGATTGAGAAGTATAGTATTCGGTAGAGCGACCGATAACGATCCCTACTATTAATCCCACTACCACAGCAAAAGAGATGTTTACCCAGTTTTCCAGTCCCAAGGCCCAAAGGATAAGGAAAGTGGCAACAACAATCAGCACAGAACTTAAGTTGGTTCCTGTAGCTAATGAACCGAGTAGCTCTTTCATTCCTGCATCTTCTTTGGTACGGACAGCGAAAATACCGATGATGGAGAGTAAAATACCTACAGCTGCAATCAGCATAGGCGCAATGACCGCTTTAAACTGCATTACAGTATCATCCGAACCAATGAAGGCAGCTGCGCCCAAAGCGGCGGTAGCCAGGATAGAACCGCAATAAGACTCGTAGAGGTCGGCGCCCATTCCGGCTACGTCACCTACATTGTCACCCACATTATCGGCAATGGTAGCAGGATTACGGGGATCGTCTTCCGGAATTCCGGCTTCCACTTTACCTACCAGGTCAGCACCCACATCGGCTGCCTTGGTATAGATTCCACCTCCTACACGGGCGAAAAGCGCTTGCGTGCTGGCTCCCATCCCAAAAGTAAGCATGGTAGTGGTGATGACACATAATTTGGCGGAAGGATTCAAGGTATCTGACGGAATACAATAATCCAATAATATATACCAGAAGGAAATATCGAGCAGACCTAATCCGACAACGACCAATCCCATAACAGCTCCGCTACGGAAAGCCACGCGCAGTCCTTTGTTCAGAGAGTGCTGGGCTGCATTGGCGGTACGTGCTGAAGCATAGGTGGCCGTTTTCATTCCCAAAAAACCGGAAAGTCCCGAGAAGAAACCGCCGGTAAGAAAAGCAATGGGCACCCACGGATTTTGTAAGTTGAAGCCGTATGCCATGATAGAAAACAGAATAACTAATCCCAGAAATACCAGCCCTACCACCTTGTATTGTTGTTTCAGATAGGACATGGCGCCCTGGCGCACATAAGAAGCGATTTTTTCCATTGTCGGAGTTCCTTCGCTTTCAAGCATCATTTGTTTGTAGAAATACCATGCGAGTGCCAATGCCAAGAGGGAGGCAATGGGCACAATCCAGAAGAGATACGTTTCCATACGCAGTATTGATTTAAAAGTTGGTTTTGCCCAAAGATAGAAAAAATAAATGATATTCAATAGGATAGGCAATATTTTTATCAATTAATATTTGCGGTACTTTTCTAATTAAGTTTAGGGGAAAATAAATATCAATATCTGTACCTTGGAACACATAGACCTGTTTCTGTGTTTCATCAAAACACGATGAAAGATAAATAAGACTTTAAAAAACGATTTCACCACAGATTGCACATGATCTGTGGTGAATTTGATACATTACCCTTTTATTTGCCATACAGCTTGTCTATCAAATCAGCGCGTCCTATTTTACGCAATTCGTTGATGATGGCACGCCGTTCTTCGGGTTTATACCAAAAAAAGAACATCCGTTGAGCCAGTTTCTCTTTTTGTGATTTGGCAGAGAAAACCGGTTGTAACGTATATGGATGATAACCTGTGTACCAGGCTTCAGTAGCTACAGTCATTGGGGTAGGGGTGAAATCCTGCACCTGTTCCAGATGGAAATCCAATTTCTTGGTGATCACTGCCAGTTCTGCCATATCTTCTTCCGTACATCCTGGATGGCTGCTTATAAAATAAGGTATAATCTGCTGTCGCATATTCAATTCCTTATTTATTTTGTCGAAAGTCTTTTTGAAGTCATAAAATTGCGAAAACGAAGGTTTCCTCATGATTTGCAGCACTGAGTCACTGGTGTGTTCCGGAGCCACTTTCAAACGCCCGCTGACATGATTGGCTATCAGTTCGCGGGTATATTCAGCCGTACTGCGGTTTACTGCCGGATCCTTACTCTGATATTGTAACAGGTCATAGCGTACACCGCTTCCGATAAAGCTTTTCTTGATACCGGGAAGTGCGTCTACCGAATGGTAAATATCCAATAAAGGACGGTGATCCGTGTTCAAATTGGGACATACTTTGGGATGGATACATGACGGGCGTTTGCAGCGGCGGCATATTTTCTCTTCTTTACCGCGCATAGCGTACATGTTGGCGCTAGGCCCTCCCAAGTCGCTCAGATAGCCTTTGAAGTCTGGCATTTCTGTTATGGCTTTCACCTCTTTCAAGATACTTTCCTTGCTTCGGCTTACAATGAATTTTCCCTGATGGGCGGAAATGGTACAGAAGGCACATCCTCCAAAACAACCACGGTGCAGATTAACTGAGAATTTAATCATATCAAACGCCGGGATACGTTTTCCCTTATACTTGGGATGAGGCATACGCGTATACGGCAAATCAAAAGAACGATCCAGCTCTCCTTGTGTCATTGGAGGATAAGGCGGATTGACTACTACCGTTTTGTTACCTACATCTTGCAAGATGCGGGAGGCTTCGTATTTATTGCTTTCCTCTTCAATGAAGCGGAAGTTTTCGGCTTGTTTCTTTTTATCTTTCAGGCATGTTTCATGAGAATGAAGCACGATATCGGGCTTTTCCTGAGTGTCATCAGACGGACGCATGGGTTCGCCCTTACGGGTTATGTAGGCTGTTTGCAAAATATCATGTGGAATCGGAAGACTTTCTGCAGGAGCAGATTCATGGGGCTGTCCGATGGCGTCCGCCAATGTCTTCATTCTCTTGCAAAGTTCCGTAATCGGCTTCTCGCCCATTCCATAGATCAATAAATCGGCTCCTGAATCTATCAGGATTGATTTACGCAGACAGTCTTGCCAATAGTCGTAATGACTGACACGACGCAAAGATGCCTCTATACCTCCCAAAATGACAGGTACATCGGGATAGATTTTTTTTAAAATCTGTGTATAAACGATGCTGGGGTATTCGGGACGCATGTCGTGGCGGCCGTCGGGAGTATAAGCATCCTCGCTGCGCAAACGCTTGTTGGCAGTGTATTTGTTTACCATGCTGTCCATGCATCCGGCGGACACACCGAAAAAGAGGCGTGGACGTCCCAGCTTCTTAAAGTCGCGCAGGTCGTCACGCCAGTTAGGTTGAGGCACAATAGCTACTTTTAAGCCTTGTGCCTCTAATAATCTTCCAATCACTGCCGGACCGAATGAAGGATGATCTACATAGGCGTCACCGCTGAACAAGATAACGTCCAGTTCTTTCCACCCACGCATTTCCACTTCTTTCTTGGTTGTCGGCAACCAGTCTGTAAGTTTGTATTCTTTCAATGATATGTATTGTTTTTTATTTTGCTACAGAGATAAGTTAGTTATATCTCTTCTTCATCCTTATTTTTCTCCTTCTCCCATTGGATATAAAGCAGAATAAGTTGATGAAGTCCGAAAGCTTTCATGTTATTATGATAAATTACATCAATGCAAAGGTCAAGCAGTTCTTTATTATTTCCTTCCTCACTGGTTATCAGTGAGCGGATATTCAGCTTCAGTTTGTCCAGTACCGACTCGTCCACGATACCGTTACTATCTATTAGATGCTGAAATAAAGCATATTTCTCAATAGTTTGCAGGTTCTCTTCTGAGATTTCCATGCTACGTGTGCCAGAGGCGTTAGTCTGTATAGTGTACATAGTCGTTTAATTTTAATGGTTTATACGGACAAAGTTAGGCGTTTTTATGAAATAACCTCTTATTTGTTCTTTTATTTTCGTTTAAAAATATCACTTGCTGCCGAAGAAGCCCAGAATAGCACTCATTACCCGTGCTCTTTCCTTCACTCCTTGAATGCTTTCAAAAGGGAAGCCTAGAACGAAGGTACGATAAGTACCTTTGTAGGCAATGCCGGCACTGTAATTTCCCGGATTGTAAACGAAAGCAGAGTAAGCCGGAGCCACCGGAGTCAGACAGTCGGGAGCGGGTACGGCATAGGTTTGTTCATTGATGGTGCGGGGGATATTGAAACGGGTGCCGGCTCCGTATATTTCTCCCGAAGTGGAGTTGAGCATACTGCCTCCGAAACTATATTTTAATATGTTTTCGGTGAAGTTCAGTGCTGTGGGACTGTTCATGTTACTTCCTATATATGAACCGCTGAGTATCAGGTTGCCGCCTTTTTGGCAGTAGGAGGTGATCAGCTGCTGTAGGGTGTTGGAGAAGGGACGTCTGTCGGCTCCGAATATCAGGTCTGCAATGGGGTAATCTGCCAGCCGGACAAAACCATTTTCAACGGCTTCATCACTACACGACACAAAAGAGTACCCTCCGGTTGCCTGGATAGCTTTACCATGAATGAACGGATAGTCGAAAGTATTTCCGGCTATCAACCTTCCTTCCAGCTCGCTGCCGCTATACCCCAGCCCGTCTTTGGTTTCCCGCCCTATGCGGCTACGGTCGAAGCTTTGTTGCGTTCCGCAGAAGGCGGGCGTATTTATATAAGGTATCCCCGGATCCGTATTCAAATCAAAGCCTTGCAAGAAAGGAGATTCTACGGTAGCAGGTCCGCTCAGACGGTCGAATCCATTGACTATCAAGATTGTTCCTTTGCTTTTCTTTGCCTGATAGGCTGACAGGATTTCGGAAGGAAAACTTTCTCCCCCCTTGTTGACTGCGGTAACTTTAAAACTATATACCAGTCCCGGTTCGGCTTCGAAGATATATTCAGTACCGCGTACTAACGTTCCATTATCAAATCCACCATGTCCCAGGCGGGTGTAGACGATGTATTGTTGTGCTTTGGCAGTCGGTTCCAACGGATCGTCTACCGCTTGCCAAGTTAGTCGGAAGGTGTTTTTTCTGCTTCCGGGATGAATGGCAAAATTACTTACCGGTAAAGGTTGGACTACATAATCCGTTCCATGCATGGTACTCAGATATTTTAGTACAGATTTGTAAACAGAACGCCCTACGGTAAACTTGAAACGCGGATCGTGTCCTAGTTTCAAATCGGCAAAGTTCTGATGGGAGAGGAGTTCCAGAATCATCGAGGGAACGGCAGGCAGACGAGTTTCGCTGTAATTGCGGTTCCACAGGCTGCGACGTTGCCACCGGATACCGAATTGGGCGGAGATATCCCGTTGCAGGCCGGTCAAGACCATATCTGCCAAATCACGGGAAGCATAACGGGAGATGCCGGCATTCAGTTCACCGTTATTATAATCGGTGGTATAAATACCCAGCGTGCCTACTAAATCATCTTCTTTGGAAAAACCTGCATCGCTGTGCACTCCCAAGGTCATTTCAAAAGGAACGCCCAATCCCTTCTCCTTTGGATTGTACACAGAATTTCCGCTGAGATAATTGATTATCCGGCTGCGGGCGTTTATATCGTCGGTATAGTCATTCTTACCTTCACTGGGACTGTAAACCGGATAGGGAAAGCCCGACCATTGTGCGGCGTAGCGTGCCCCTTCCAGGTAGCGGGGCAGGCCGCTGGTTTTTCCACCGCGCAATATGTTTCCCATTCCTCCGCCAAAACGGACAGCATCGGCGCATACCACTCCTTTTTGTCTACTCTCATTACTTAATACCACCATGCCGTAATCGTTGGTCCCTTTATCAAACTCGAAAGTGCCCAGGTAAACCCAGGTGCCTCCCCCTATTTGTTGATTGACTAGAAATTCAGTGACACCCCCTTTATGGAAAACCAGATATTTGGCGTCACTCACACTTCCGGGTAAAGTCTGATAAGTCACATAGACGGCATATTTTCCTGTTTCGGGAATACGGGGAATCCATTGTGCAAAGGCTTTTTCCGGTTTTTTCTCGGTGGAGGCAAAGCGGGCTGTACCTTCTTCAAAAGGATTTTGTCCGTCCCTGTAAATCAACCGTTTTTGAGCGAATGCCGGGGTGGGGGCGGTTTTCCATTTACCTTTCCGGCTTTTTATCTCCTGATAGATGCAACCTTGGGGATGAATGTCATTATCCACAATCACTTCATTGCGCTGCCAGTCACGTTCACGGGGAGTATACACTATGGCTCCTGCATTTTCCAGCATGGGTATAATATAAGGTATGACGAATGATTGGGTGAACAAATCCTCTGTGGTACAGAACAAGCGTGGACGTTGCCATTCCCAACATCCTTTGTCATTCTTATAATATTTTCCGTGGCTTTGCCAAAGGGCGATGTGTCTGCCTTCCAATCCTTTGCTGGCAGTAAAGGGGCGGGAATTATTTTTTACCCATGGATTACCTTTATAATCTGTCCGTTGCCATAAGCGGCTTTTGTCCTGTTTCTTTCTCAGATAGTTGGGAACCAGGTCTTCGATGGATTTTCCATCGGCATAAATGGTTATATCGTAATAATTTACAGGGCCGGGTAAGCTTTGTTTGAGTAACCGGTAGATGGCTTCCGTGTTTTCGGGTGTGAACGGTTGGTAGCCGAAGCTGGAACTGGCATATACGTCCAGTTTCTTTTGGTTATGATTGACTTCATAACGGTCTAATTTGCACTTGCCTATGTTGGCGTAAGATGTTTCATATTGGGTGAAGAAATCTTTTAGACGTTGTTCCATATTAGCGTCTAACCCTTGTGCCAAAGTGTGCGATATTCCTACCATCACCAGCAGGAAGGACAAAAATATCTTTTTCATGTTGTTTTCTTCTTTATTTATGGTTGCGAAGTTAGGAATTTTTGTTAGTTTTGTCATTCTAACTAACCTATAATGAACCTAAATGAAACGAATTATCTTTAATTTCTGCTTCGTATGGCTCGCTGTTTCCGCTTTTGCCGGAAGTAAAGTAGTCGAAATGCGAAATTATGGTCTGGTACCGGACACACACGAGAATCTTTCAGCTAAATTGCAGAAGGCGTTACAAGACATCAAGACTCAAGTCGCTTCCGGCGATAAGGTCACCCTGCTTTTTGAATCCGGACGTTACGATTTCCACCCTGAAGGGGCGGCTGTCCGTGAGTATTATATTTCCAACCATGACCAGGATAATCCGAAAACGGTAGGTTTTCCTCTGGAGGATTGGAAGGGGCTGACCGTGGACGGACAAGGTGCCGATTTTATCTTTCATGGCCGTATGCTTCCACTTTCTCTGCTTCGTTCAGAGGATTGTACTTTACGTAATTTCAGCATAGATTTTGAAACTCCCCACATTACTCAGGTCAAGGTGTTGAAAAGTGGAGAGGAAGGAATTACTTTTGAACCTGCCGCATGGGTGAAATGCCGCATTAATGAGAAAGGCTTCTTTGAATCATACGGCGAAGGCTGGTCCAGTGCTCCCCAGGGAGGGATTGCTTTTGAAGAAAAGACAAAGCGTCTGGTATACCGCACTAGTGACTTATGGTGTCCTATGGAAGGGGTGAAAGAAGTTTCTCCACGTGTCTACCATGCTCCTCAGTGGAAAGACGCCCGGTTGATACCGGGGACAGTGGTTGCACTTCGTACTTATTATCGTCCTGCTCCGGGTATATTCTTGTCCGGTGACAAAAATACTTGTTTGCAGAATGTGAAAGTGCATTATGCAGAAGGCATGGGATTATTGGCTCAGTTATGTGAAAATATCACGTTGGATGAATTCAGCGTTTGTCTTCGTGGCGATAAGGATCCTCGTTATTTTACCACGCAGGCGGATGCTACTCATTTCTCCAGTTGCAGAGGCAAGATTGATTCCCGAAACGGGCTGTATGAAGGAATGATGGATGATGCGATTAATGTACACGGCACTTATTTGAAAATCAAGCAACGCCTTGATGACCATACAGTGATTGCTCAATACATGCATCCGCAAGCATACGGGTTCGAGTGGGGAGTGAACGGAGATGAGGTGCAATTTGTACGTTCCGTCACCATGGAACTGGCCGGTGGAAAAAACCGGGTGAAAGAAATCCTGCCTAACGATAAAGATACGGTGAAAGGTGCGAAAGAATACCGCATTATTTTTACGGAACCTTTGGATGCGGAGATTACGGATAAAGAAGGCTTTGGTATTGAAAACCTGTCTTGGTGTCCGGAAGTTTATTTTGCGGATAATGTCATTCGTAATAATCGCGCACGGGGTACTTTATTCAGCACTCCTTTGAAAACGGTAGTAGAGCGTAACCTGTTTGACCATACTTCGGGGACGGCTATTTTGCTTTGTGGTGATTGCAATGGTTGGTTTGAAACGGGAGCTTGCCGGAACGTGCTGATTCGTAACAATCGTTTTATCAATGCATTGACTAATATGTTCCAATTTACGGAAGCTGTTATCTCTATTTATCCGGAGATTCCCGATTTGGAGCATCAGAAGAAATATTTCCATGGTGGAAAAGGAGAAAAAGGAGTGGTGATTGAAGACAACTATTTTGAAACCTTTGACCGCCCCGTTCTTTTTGCAAAATCCATTGACGGATTGGTCTTTAAAAACAATGTGATCCGCCAGAATACAGATTATCCGGCTTTCCATCATAATAAGACTCGTTTCCGCTTGCTTCACACCCGGAATGTGAAGATAGAGAAGAATAATTTTGAGGATGGGGATGAGAGCGTGGTAAGAGAATAGATACAATGACACTGATTATGCGGATTTTGTTTTAATCCGTATAATCAGTGTTCCCTTATTTAAAAAGAATTATAACAGACGGGGATTATTCTACTTTCCCGATGCTGAAATTTTCAGGATATTTGCCTTTGAAATTCTTGTAATACAACTTGATCTCACGCATATCCTTGTCCAAATCACCGCTGGGATGTATCACCTTTTCGGCTGTAATGCACTTTTTTGCGTAATCGATGGCTACCAGAATAATAGGCAGACCGGCCCCTTGTGCAATATAATAGAATCCTTTTTTCCAGTTGGGATTGGCTTTGCGTGTCCCTTCCGGAGTGATAGCCAGATGGAATTTTTGACTCGATTTGGCAATCTTGATCATCTGGTCCACCAATGAAGTCTTGCGGCTACGGTCTACGGGAATCCCTCCCATCCAGCGGAAAATAGGGCCTAGAGGCCAGAAGAACCAGTCCTTTTTCATCATAAAACCAGTTTCGCGGCCTATAGCTCCCATAAACAGTTTGCCTATGAATAAGTCCCAATTGGTGGTATGTGGGGCGGCACAGATAATATATTTATCATAATCGGGAGCAGACACCTTGGTCTTCCATCCCAACAGTTTGTAGTAGATAAAACTACAAATAGCTTTTTTCATTCCTTAAATCTTATGCTTTTGTAGCTTTAGCCAGTTCGTCTGCAACCACTTTGATTTCTTTGTTCAGATCTTCGTTCAATTTCTTGTAGAATCCTTTTACGTTACCCGGCTCGGTGTGGCTGATGCGTGTAATCAGTTTGATCACATTGTGTACAGAGTTGCAAACCACTTCACGGTTAACACCTTCCATCAAACTGACTAAAAACAAATCACTTGCTATATTGGTTATTTTCTTCTTTAAATTTCTTCTACTTGCCATAAATGTAATGTTTTAAGTTAATACATAATTCTAAATTCGCGGTAAAGGTAGCATTTTTATTTGTATACGTTTTCATATTTGCGAAAAAAGAGCGAAATTTGCACGAGAATACTAAATGAAATTATACACCTTTAAATAGAATAATAGAATATGACTAAAAGTGCATTACAAATTGCCAGAGCTGCTTATCAGCCCAAACTTCCTAAAGCGTTGAAAGGCGCTGTAAAAGTAAAGGAAGGCGAACCTACACAGTCTGTTGCTGACCAGGAAGCCATCAAAGCCTTGTTCCCTAACACTTACGGTATGCCGTTGATTCAGTTCGTTGAAGGCGAAGCTGTCAATATGCCTGCTATCAATGTAGGTGTCATTTTGTCTGGTGGACAGGCTCCCGGCGGACACAATGTTATTTCCGGTTTGTTCGATGGTATCAAAGCATTGAACAAGGACAGCAAACTGTATGGTTTCATTCTGGGTCCCGGTGGTTTGGTAGACCATAATTATATGGAACTGACTTCTGATATTATCGACGAATACCGTAATACCGGTGGTTTCGATATCATCGGTTCGGGACGTACTAAACTGGAAAAGGAAGAACAGTTTGATAAAGGTCTGGAAATCATCAAGGAATTAGGCATCAAGGCATTGGTAATCATCGGTGGTGACGACTCAAACACGAACGCTTGTGTATTGGCAGAATACTATGCTGCGAAGAACTGCGGTGTTCAGGTAATCGGTTGTCCGAAGACTATCGACGGTGACTTGAAGAACGATATGATTGAAACTTCTTTCGGTTTTGATACGGCTTGTAAAACTTACTCTGAAGTAATCGGAAACATTCAGCGTGACTGTAACTCTGCCCGCAAATACTGGCACTTTATCAAGCTGATGGGACGTTCGGCTTCTCATATCGCTTTGGAATGTGCTTTGCAGGTTCAACCTAACGTATGTATCGTTTCAGAAGAAGTGGAAGAGAAGAACATGTCATTGGATGATGTGGTTACTTACATTGCTCAGGTAGTGGCTAACCGCGCTGCACAAGGTAATAACTTCGGTACAGTGTTGATACCTGAAGGTTTGATCGAATTCATTCCCGCAATGAAGAGATTGATCGCTGAATTGAATGACTTCCTGGCTGCTAACGCATCAGAGTTCGCATTGATCAAGAAATCTCACCAACGTGAATATATCATCTCCAAGCTTTCTAAGGAAAACTCGGAAATCTATGCTTCTCTGCCCGAAGGCGTTGCACGTCAGCTTACTTTGGACCGTGACCCGCACGGAAACGTACAGGTATCATTGATTGAAACAGAAAAGCTGTTGTCTGATATGGTAGCCGTTAAATTGGCTCAGTGGAAGGAAGAAGGCAAGTATGTAGGTAAATTTGCCGCTCAGCATCACTTCTTCGGTTACGAAGGACGTTGCGCTGCTCCGTCAAACTTCGATGCTGACTATTGCTACTCGTTGGGTTACACCGCTTCTATGTTGATTGCCAACGGTAAGACCGGCTATATGTCTTCTGTACGTAACACTACTGCTCCTGCCGAAGAATGGATTGCAGGTGGTGTGCCTATCACAATGATGATGAACATGGAACGTCGTCACGGTGAAATGAAACCGGTTATCCAGAAAGCGTTGGTAAAATTGGATGGTGCTCCTTTCAAGGCGTTTGCCGCACAGCGTGAACGTTGGGCTATTGAAACAGACTATGTATATCCGGGTCCTATCCAGTACTTCGGTCCTACAGAAGTTTGTGACCAGGCAACCAAGACATTGCAGTTGGAACAAGGAAAATAATTCTTTCTTATTTCTATAAAGCATAAAGGAAACCCATCGGGGCTGATTGTAAAACCATTCTCCCGATGGGTTTTATTACATAGTATGTGGGAATAGGTAAAAACAGCTAAATAGGATAAAATGGTAAGAGCGAAAAGCACACGTCCTGCTCCCGTTAAAAAGAAGGCAGCCGCGAAACCTGTCCGTCGGGCTACACAGCGGAAGGCGAAAAAGAAAACACAAAGACAGATGCCGTCATGGCTTCGGTATGTCATTGCGGGGCTTATTGCTTTTTTATTTCTTGCCGCTTTCTTTTATTTCTTTATCCGTCCTTACTCTTATCGCTGGAAGCCTTGCTATGGCTTTAAAGCATACGGTGTATGTATGCCCTCGGGTTTTCAGGTGCATGGCATTGATGTTTCCCATTATCAAGGAAACATAGACTGGAAAATGCTGACTCAGACCCGACAGGGGAAATTTCCTATTCATTTTGTCTTTATGAAAGCTTCGGAAGGAGGAGATTATGGGGACAAGGCTTTCATCACCAATTTTGATTCGGCGAAAACACATGGGTTTATCCGTGGGGCTTATCATTTTTACAATCCGAAAACAGATCCCATCCGTCAGGCCGATTTCTTTATTAATTCCGTAAAGCTGGATTCAGGTGACCTTCCTCCCGTACTCGATATCGAGAAGAGAGGCAAGGACGAAAATCAGCTCCGTCGTGACCTTAAACTGTGGCTTGACAAAATAGAACAGCACTACAAAGTGAAGCCTATTCTTTATACTTCTTATAAGTTTAAAACTCGTTATCTGAATGATTCGGTCTTCAATTCTTATCCTTACTGGATAGCCCATTATTATGTAGACTCGGTGGAATACAGGGGAGAATGGAAATTCTGGCAGCATACGGATGTGGGTACGTTGCCGGGCATTCGTGAGAAGGTGGACTTGAATATTTTCAACGGTTCGTTGGAGGAATTGCAACTAATGACTATAAAGAAATAAAGGATACTGTGCCTGCGGTTTCGAAAACTTTCTTTATATTTGCTTTATGAACTTACTGCTCAATATTATTTGGCTGATTTGCGGCGGATTTCTGATCTGCGTGGAATATATTGTTTCCAGCCTGTTGCTGATGATCACTATCGTCGGCATTCCTTTCGGTTTCCAGACTTTGAAGTTGTCTATGCTGGCTCTTTGCCCTTTTGGGCGGGAAATACGCAGTTGTCCCGGTGATGGCGGATGTCTTAGTGTGTTGATGAATATCATCTGGATACTTGTAGGTGGAATCTGGATCAGCCTCTCTCATTTGGCATTCGGGGTGTTGCTTTGCATCACTGTTATCGGTATTCCATTCGGACTGCAACATTTCAAGCTGGCGGGCTTGGCACTTACTCCTTTCGGAAAGGAGATTGTATAAATATTGTATACCGATATGATCGTGTTGTCACTTTGGATAAAATGCAGCGTCCTACGTGCGTTTGTCACCACTTGATTCCGGTTCTAATTTTCAGGTAAGAAGAACAAAAGGACAAAAGAGAGAAAATCCGTTCTTTTGTCCTCGAATAAATCAATGTAAATCCTGTGTGATTGGTGGTAATCCTGTCTTTATCAAGTCCTTTTCATACTTAAAAATGGTATTATTTCATGATGAACTTCACAGCTGCCCAGTTGTTCTTTTCCCGATGGTGTACGAACTCCATTCCCAGACTTTCCGCTTTTTCGCGGATAAAAGGAATATCCTGCATATAAAATCCACTCATAAATATTTCCGAACCCGGATGCATACAGGCGGCATAATGAGGCAGGTCTGCCAGAAGAATATTCCGGTTGATATTGGCAATAATTACATCAAACGGCTTGCGGCCTTTCAACAAGTTGGCATCTCCCAGTTCCACTGTAATGTTATGGATATGGTTCAGTGCAATGTTGTCTTTTGAATTATTGACGCACCAGTCGTCAATGTCGATGGCTGTCACAGGATTGGCTCCGCGCATGGAGGCAAGGATGGCAAGAATAGAAGTGCCGCATCCCATATCCAAGACTGATTTTCCTTTCAGATCAGCTTCTAACAGCTCGCTGATTATAGAGCTGGTCGTTTCATGGTGCCCTGTGCCGAAAGCCATTTGCGGGTTAATCAGAATTTCATACTCAGTCTTCGGGGTGTCTTTATGGAACGTGCTGTGAATGCAGCAACGGTCACCGATGACGATGGGTTGAAAGAAGTTCTTCTCCCATTCTTCGTTCCAGTTCTTGTCTTCGGCTTCTTTAATGGTATATGTCACAGTAGTGTCGGGCAGGGGGAAGCTCGCAATCATTTCTTTTAATGCTTCCTCATCGAACAAAGTCTGCTGGATATAAGCCTGTACTCCTGCTTCACATTCTACAAAACTTTCAAATCCTATTTCTCCGGCCAGTGCAGATACTACATCATTCACTGTTTCATTACAGGGATGTGTTGTAAAGGTTACTTCTAAATATTTCATACGTTTTCGTTTATTCTATCACTTTACGGAGCAATGCCTCCATCTCATTTTTGAAAATACCCGCTTCATGTACTTTCACACCGTCCACATAAAACGTGGGAACGTAATAATAGTCGTATTGGTCGGCTATATCAGGATGTTGGGTTTCTTCTATCATTTCTATTTCTATAGGTTGGAATTCAGGGTGTTCTTCTTTTAGTTCTTCAATATAGCGCAGTGCTTTTTTGCAGAACGGGCATCTTTCCTGATAAAATAATTTCACTGGTTTCATGTGGCTGTTTATTTTAGGTTTATATACTCTTAAAAAGGGTAGTGGCAAAGATAGGGAGAAAAAATGAGAATAAGAGCAGAATCGGTATTAATTGCTTCTCTCTTTATACCCGTTCAGCATCTATTTATTTTCTTCATTCCGGTAGGATATCAACAGGAAGTTACTCTCAATAATGCTCTCATACTCTCATTAGTGGTATAATTCGCTTATAATGAGTGTGCTATTGATGATGGTAACATAAATGAGTATGAGGGCATTGACCTCATACTCATTTCTTGAAAAATAAATTATTCCAACTTGACCACGTGGTATAAAGTACCTCTGATACTGGCTCTTTTGGGTACATTCAGTTTATGTAGAATACGTCCGAACCAATTTATTTTATTGACGGATAGCTTATCACGTGTGTTTTCTTGGAGATAATTGAAAATCTCCATGGCAGTCAGCCATTCTCCCTCTTCATCAGTGGTTGCAGAAGAAAAGTTACAATGGAATAAATGCTCCAAAGGCGAAATTTGCTCAAATTCGCTGTTGCTTTGCCGCAAAACAGCCTCATCTTCATCATTCAGCCAGTAACGTTCCTGCTGATAAAGCAATGTCATGGCTTGTGCATAGAGCTGGCGGTAGTCTATGGTGACATGGGTATCAATGGGAGCGGTCACCTCGATACAGATAAAGCGACGGCTTCCCGTGGGGTCGGTGAGCAAATCCTTCTGATTGCTGGTGCCGATGAATGAGGCATAGCGGCGTAATTCGCGTACGCTGGTTCCATAGGGCTTTCGCAGGTTGGCCACCGGTTTTTGTAACAGATGTTTCAGAAAACCTTGCTGGTTCATCGTAATCTGGTCGAATTCGTCCAGGTTGATAAGGAAAAATCGTCCCAAGGCACGCTCCGCTTCCTGTTTGCTGCTGAAGTCCAGGCTGTCGGCATAGCCGAAACGCAGTTCGGGCGGTAGCAGGATGCGGCAGTAAGTGGATTTCCGGAATCCTTGTGAACCCACCAGCAAAGGCGAAGTACTGTTGCCATGCTGACGGTCCATCCCCCTCCAATGCGCCACCATGCCCAGAAACCAACGGTAAAAGAGTTCTTCCCAATGCGGATTGCCACAGGGAACGAGCCGGGCAAGTGCGCGGATGCGGTCAGTACCGTCCCATCGGGGAAGGTCACACAAGTATTCTTCTACGGGATTGTAAAGAGGGACGAAATCGGAAGTGAGAAAGCGGTCGATATCGCGGTCCCACACTTGCAGTCCCTCTTTCAAGGCGTAAAGGGCGATGCTGTTTCGGGTACGTTTTTCCAAGGGTTTGAAATAGAAATGAACAGAGTCCCGCTGGCGGTATTCCACCTCGTCCAGTACGGTGTTGAAACGGAATTCGTACCGTCGTTTCAAAAACTCCTCCAGCCGGAAGGTGGCTTCCTGCTCTTTGTTGAGGCCACCTTTCTCGCCAAAACCTTTCATCTCCCGATATCCGTTGCCGAAAGCCATGCGGATGGCTTCCGTGTTCGTTTCGTGGAAATAGTGCATTAGTGTACGCCGCACGGCTTCTTCTTCGGGGATGCCTGCTTTGAAGCATTGTTCTACCAGATGGGGCAGCAAGGGCTCCAGTCCGTCATCACGTTTCCAGTTTTCCATTTCGGCCAATGCTCTTTTTCGTGCCGATTGGTACATCAGTGCCAAAGTCTGTAAACTTTCACATCCGGGCGTCATTCGTTCCAGTGCGGTTTCGCTGTTTTGTTTGCGTTGGCGGAAAGACTCTTCATCGGGCAGGGCAAGCGGTTGCTCTATGCAGAAGGGGACGGACGAAGGGTTATAGTAAGGTTGTTCATCCACGGTCATGCGGCAGCTTTGCATCAGGTCCGGTTCCTTCAGTGTGATGCCGAAAGGAAGCATGGGCTGGTAGCAGGTCACCGCCAGCCGATAGGCGTGAGCATGAAACAGGAGAGCCTCCTGTATGGTGGGCAGAGTGCCGTCGGGGCGTGCGAAGCGTACCCATATCTTTACGCTCCGTCCGCTTGAACCGCAGAAAGCGGCAAAGGTCTGTGGCAGTTGTGCTACTTGGCGTTTCACATATTCCACCTCATACAGGTCGGCCAGCCGGTTCACTTCCAGCTGCACTAGTCCGTTGTAATGTTTCATGCGTTTCTCGCCATTTTGCTTACGGGTATATTCTACAGCAGGATAGACACGCGGCAGTTTGTCGATATGGGCGTAGTGGGCGGACGATCCTGTCAGCCGGGGCAGTATTTCACGCAGTTCCGATATGTGTCCTGCTTTGTTCTCTGTCTTTATTTTCTCGAAGAATGTGTCCGAATCGCATAGTGACAAGGCTTCTGTCCCCTGTTCTTCATCTTTCCTGATGAGTGTAATTTTCATATTTGTCTTTTGTTTAAATGTTTTTTGGCTTTATGTACCTCCCATGGAAAAAGATGATGTTCTGTCGTGTGGAGAAGACCGCGTTTGGCGAGTGTCTATGTGTGCATATTTTTAGTAAAGGTAAGGTTTCTTTCCGGATTCTGCAAGTGCTTTCCGGATTAAATGCCGCCTTTTTCTTTTTCCTTTCTTTCCTGTGTTTTTATTCTTAGTCTCAGTGCGTATTTCCCTGTTCCTTATTTGTTTTCTACCTTTTCTTTTCTTATTTTTGTATGTTTATAATTAGTTAGCCACCCTTGTGATTAAGTCTAGTCACAAGGGTGATTAAAGTTAACCACAAAGGTAGTTAAACTTAATCACGTCCGTGATTAACAGATATTGAAAGTTCATTAATAAAAGAAGAACAGTATGGCAATACTATTTGATTGGTACGAGAATCCCAAATCACCTGAGCAACAAGGGGAAGAGAATACGTTGCACCCGCGTCTCCGGCTGAACGGAAAGGTGAGCACGGCCCAGCTCCGTGCCCGTATTCAGAAACATTGTACGTTGACTGAAACGGATGTGGTAGCCGTGCTCGATGCGCTGTCACGTGCCATGGGCGAGGAGTTGGCGGAAGGCAAACAGGTGCATCTGGACGGCATCGGTTTCTTCCGTCCCAACCTGGTGAGTACCGGGCCGGTAACGGAAAAGACGAAACGTAAGGATACGAAGGTGAGGCTCAAGGGGATTGTTTACCGCCCCGACCAACTATTGATGGATGAGGTGGGGAAGGTAAAGGTGCAGCGTACCCGGTTCTCGTTTCATTCAAGTAAACTGACCGATGAGGAAATTGACGCATTGCTGACGGAGTACTTCACAACCTGTGATTTTGTGCAGCGAAAAAGTTTCCAGCTTCTTTGCGGTATGACACAAAGCACGGCCAGCCGCCATTTACGCCACTTGTGCGAGGAAGGAAAGCTGAAAAATGTGGGACTTCCCAAACAACCGGTTTATAAGCCTGTGGATGGGCATTATATTGTGAATGAATGATTTAAGTGCGTAATGTGGGGGATAAGGAGTGAGGGCATGAGGGCATAAGTGGGTGCAACTTATTATAGGAAAAGTTGTTTTTACCACCAGATTTGTTTACCGTCAACGTACGTGAACGGACGTTCTTCCGCTCCCCGTGTATAGTCTTTTAGATAAAGCAAAGCATGGTCGGGGACATTTATTTCTTCTATTTCTGTATATGAAAAAATACGATTTTTCTTTTTTATGTAACTGGTAATAGCTTCATCCATGTTTTTTTCCTCCTGCAAACAGAGGAGAAGTTCAACTACGGGTGCGCTGGCTTCATAGTACAGTCCGTTGTAAATCAGCAGATAGCGATCTTTTACAGTGGATGTTTCTAATTTTTGAATGTATATTTGTTCGTAAATTTCCATTTGTTTTATCAGTTTGTTTTCATGATAGCACTATTGATGTTTCTATCCATATCGCTCTTTTCGCGTGAGGTCTTTTGGCCGAAGTCAAAGGTATACGCTATTTTGATATATCCGGTACGTTGATTGATTCGACTGGTCTGTATCCGGCTGTAGTTGTATATACTAAAATTGGCATATTCCCTATAACGGTTATGCTTGGTGAACGGGTTTTCTGTACCGGTTTCTACGTGCCAGCCTTTGTGACTCCAACTGATGGAAGTTCCATAAATGGCGGGATTTTTTTCTATTGCAAGAGAGAAACGGTTTATACGGCTTGTCGCTGTACTTCCATATACATTTATTGCAAGATTTTTCCAGTAATAGTTTATGTCCAATGATGCTATCACACTATTGTCTGTAATGTTGTATTCTCCGGGAATGATTGTATGATAGTATCTGGCATTGAACTTGGCGCGTAAATTGTCGGAGAAGCGATAGGAAAGATCCAAAGCTGCGTTCCAATGTTCCACATCCATGTCCGACCGGAAGCTGGAGACAAGTTTGTCATTCTCTAGGTAGTAATCGGTGGATATATTATTCTGAATCTTCTGATAAACACCTAAAATTTGAAAATTCAGTCGATTTAGTTGTGCTTTATAGGCGATGCCGACAACATATAATTTGGTATTATCCAGATGGGGATTACCACGTTTGATTTGTAGAAAGTCTACTGTTTGATCCATGCTGTTGATATAGCTGATGTCCGGTTGGTCGTTACCGATATCGACAGAGGCCATTAACTGCTGTGATTTATTGATAGTATAAATAAAAGTGGAATTCATTCTAAGTGACCAATGCTGCTGCCGGGCATCTGTATGAAGTTTGTAATTCAACCATGAAAAACCCGGTAAGAAATTCATAGAGAACTTTTTGGCTATACGCTGGTTATAGTTTAAGAAGAACATCGTTTCTCCCATCCATAGATGTTGCCAAGAGTCGTAATCACCCGTATAGGAGGAAGACGTGACTTTATGATGGTGCTGCAGGTTTGCTCCAAGTGAATTGTTGTGCTCCAATTTTATATTATATCTGGTAGAAAAGTCGAATGCATATAATTCTTCATCAACATCCGTCAGGGATATATTTTCTCCTTCTGTATAGGTTCTGGTGTAATCGTTTTGTGTATAAGCGGTTTTGGCCGTTACCTCCAGTGTCTGTTTAGGGGTTATGTTGAAATTGCCATATAGTTTGACAGAGGGACTTAGTCCGTCTTCTTTTTTTTGGTTGGCTGAAGATATGCTGTATGTATGATGACCGGAATAATCCAGTAATTCGCTATTGTTATTTTTGGGAGTTTCATTGTGGACTAATGAAAGTTGTGCCGAGATATTATGTTTCTCTGTACGATTGTTGGCCTTCAATTGTAGATATTGCTGGTTGTTTTGATAATCAGCTTGGGTCGTTTGTGTGTTTCGATGGGTGGTATATTCCGGGAATAATATCTCTTCGTTTTTTGAGGTTTTTACTCCGTCATATTTTTGGGTAATATAGCCTCCTAACACTGAATAGCTGTTGTTTCCATGCATCAGTTTAGTCCCTATATTATAATTACCCATCAGATAACCGATGGTTTGTTTGCCGTCTAATGATACATATCCACCTGATGTTCGTTCCTTGGTTATATAATTGATGGAAGCTACATCACCGGCATATTTTCCTGTCGGGGTGTCATAATATTCTATATTCTTGATATCGCGTGGGCGTAGGTTTTGCACTTCCTCATATTCAGCTTTTTCTCCGTTTATATATAGTGCCACTTCACCACCAAAAGTGCTTACTTTCCCTGTCCGTTTGTTCACTTCCAAGCTGGGAATCATCAAGTTGTACAAAAGGTCATAGCCTGTACCGGCATGTTTCACCTGTTGCTTGTCGGGAATGACCAATACATGATCAGTCTTTCTGACATAGGAACTTCCTTTTACCACGACTTCATTCAGTATTACATTGTCACTTTCTAAGGTAATTACAGGTAGTTGTGTATCTTGGTTTGAAACACTTGCCGGTATTATTTGTGGTTTGTATCCTATTGTACTGAATGCTAACAAATACTTGTCCGGCTGTACATTTGTGAACTGGTAATATCCTAATGTGTCTGTTGTTGTACCCGAGATGAAGGCTGAGTCTGTTTTTAATAACCGAACTGTGCTATAAGCTAAAGGCTGATTGTCTAAGTCGGTTACTTTACCATGTATGCGAACTTGAGCGTAAAGTGAAAAACCGGGCATCAGGCATACGCATAAAAATAATTTTAAAGTATTCATAGTAATCATACTGTTGGGTAATAAAGGAATGTGTTTGTACATATTATATATTGTTTAATCATAAATTTAGACGGAGGTATGATTCTAAAAGTTGTAATCAATATTACGTTATACTATAACACAAGTTTGTAGTCAACGTATTATTTTTACGATAGTAAAGGTATAGCTATTGGAGAAAAGAAATGAAAAAATACATTTTACTTTTTCTATACTTTTATATAACAGGCTGATATACAAGTAATATATGCTTGTGCATTCTTGAGAAAATACCAATTTTTACCCATTGGCAGATGAATTTTTCCATATGGGTCGTTACAATTCTTGGATAATTCCTTCCATTTGTTGTGCCGTTCCCTTCTCGCTATAGATTTTTTGGTAGAGGCGGGAAAGAGAATTTGTAATGGCAGAGACAGAACGGTTGAGTAATTCTGCGATAATGCTTCTCTTGAGTTCGATCTTAATTAAATAGCAGATATGTAGTTCGTGTTCGGATAATTGAGGATAGAGTGCATACAGCTGTCGCAGAAAGTTAGGAAAAGTGCTATTTATAGCTTCACTTAAATGTTTCCAATCCCTTTCCGTTATTTCGGAACTTTGGGTGGCATGGTGGAAATGAAGATAGATGTCCGAATGTCGGAAGGCGAGTAAACGCATTTCCTGTTCGTTCCGGATGGCACGTATTTGTTCGTTGGTTGCTCCCAGTCTTTTTGCTTGAGCTTCCAGCAGGGAATGTTTGAATGTGTCATTTTCCAACTTGGCCGATTGAAGTTGTTCATTCAGTAGGGTTATCTGTTGCTCGTTTTCTAGAATGCGCCGGCTGCTTTGGGCTTCCTGTTCTGCAAAAATCTGTTGTAGTTGTTGTTCTCTGATTGTATATTTGCGGCGGCGTTCGCGTAAACGGTGAAGCAGGTAAATTACAATACCAATCAGGAGACTTGCTACAAACAATAACTGGAACAGTAAAAGTTTCTGTCGTTCTGTCTTCGATTGCAGCCGCTGATTTTCTTGTTCAGATAGATTATAATTATATAAGGAATGGATTTTATTTACCTCTTCGGTTTTTGTGATCTGAAAAAGAGAATCGAATGCATTGATGCAAAGAGAGGCGTATTGATGGGCTTCCGGATATTGCTTTTTTTCCCTTGTAATCAGATGTAACAGACGATATGCAGTACGTTGGTGATAAAGGTCGTTTCCAGAAATTACCTTTTGAAGATAAATTGATGCGGAATCGAACATTTGCCTTTGATAATACACTTCGCCGAGTACTAAATAACTAAGTGAACTGGGGTGGTGGACTTGTACTTGCTTTGCTATAATTTCAGCAGAGTCTGTTTTCCCTTGGTTGTAATAAAAACCGGCCATTTCATCGCCGATACTGCAAGCTTTAACCAGAGAAACTTTTTCTTTCATCAATGTGTATGCTTTCCGGTAATAGATTTCCGCACTGTCTTTTTGGTTGTTTGTATCGTATATGCGTGCTATGTCCCTCAGACCGAAAGCCATGCCTTTATAATTATGGCAAGCTAAATTATATTTATAAGCTTGTTGAGTAGCTTCCATACTTTCATGATACAATCTTTGAAAGGCAAAAAGGCTGGCAAGCTGCCCGTATATGCGTCCATTCAGCGTATCATTAAAACATCTTTTCCCAATTTCGGCTGCACGCAAGAAAGCATCAACGGCTCGTGGCGCATCTTTCATATCCCGATAGGCGCTACCTTTATAATAATAAGCTTCCATCAGGTGTGGGTCATCCTGTTTGTCTTCATAAAAACTAATTATACGGTTAATCAAAGTATCGGAAGTAACCGGAATATAGAGCTTGTCTTTGGCTCTGACAGTGAGCAATAAGTAATATATATGAAGCTCTTCAGGCCATTTAGTGGTGGATATACTGAGAGAATCCAAACAGGCTAGCGCGCTGTCCGGGTGCGTTTCCATTAATTGAACTGCCCGCTCCATCAGTGGCGGGTAACTTTGCTGTTCATAGCGGCAAGAGATGCAGAGCAATAGAAACAGCAGCAGTATATGTATCCTCCCACTTTTCATAGCAATTGCAAAAATAAACAAAATCTTTGAACTCAGCTACTGAAATAGGGGAATCCCTACCAACTAATAGGGATTTTCTTTGTTATGAAGTAAAACCTCTGACTATCTTTGCACTAGAAAAAGTAGATAGAATAACAAATAAAACAGGTACGAGTATGAAAAAGATTGTATTAGCTTCGCTTATGATGGTGTGCTTGCCTTACTTGGCAATGGCGCAAAGCGTTGATGACGACCTTTATTTCATCCCTAAGAAAAAAGCTGAAAAGAAAGAGGAGGTTAAGCAAGAGGTGAAAGTGGTGGTTCCGCAGAAGCAGAACACGACTACTGTTTACGCAGCCCCCGGTTCTACAGTGGTGGTGAAGGATGTGAAAGGAAAGGTTCGCGATGTGGATGAGTATAATCGTCGTTATACTTCACGTGATAATAATTTCTCGATGGAGAATGATACCTTGTATATTGAGGAGAAACCTTTGAATGAGAGAGGAGAATGGGTTAATGGTTTTGAGGGTTCTCAAGACGATTATGAATACGCGATGCGTATCGTCCGTTTCCGCAATCCCCGTTACGCCATTCCGGTAAGCAGTCCGCTCTATTGGGATGTAGTTTACGGTTTGCCTTCATGGGATTGGAATGTATATGATGACGGATTGTATGCATACGTCTTTCCCACTTACACGAACCGCTTATGGTGGGATTGGCGTTGGAATTATCCATATGGCGCCAGTTGGGGATTCAGTTGGGGATGGAGTTCGCCATGGTACTACAATAGTTGGTACTATCCCGGTTATTGGGGTGGCGGCTACTGGGGTGGCTATTGGGGCTACCATTATCACCATCACCATTATTATCCGCATTACTTCGGTCACGGTTGGGGTGGTGGCTACTGGGGAGGTAGTCATGGATGGTATGGCTCAAGCAGACGTAACCCGGGGATACATGCCGGAAGATATACCAATAGCTATAGTTCTTCACGCCCAAGCCGGAATAATTACGTGAATAGTTATGATAGGAATAGTCGTAATTCATACGTAGGAAATTCCAGACAAAATGTCCGTAATAGTGCTAATAGTTATCGTACCGCAACACGTAACGGTTCTTCATCAGGAAGAGTGGTTTCGGGATCTAACAGTGTAAATTCGGTTCGTCCTAATAGAAGTGCTATCAGAACCCGTACCGGAGAAACTCTTTCACCAAGTCAGGCAGCAGGAGTTCGTCCGGGTAATTCGTATTCACGTCCGACAGAAGGAAGGGGTTCTTCCTATACCAGACCAAGCAGTACTCGGAGCAGTGTGGGAAATGCAGCAGGATCTGCTTATCAGAGAACAGGGGCTGCAAGTCGTGGCGCTTATCGTAACAATAGTGGCGTTTCGAATTCTCGTAGCAGTTCATACTCTCGTAGCAGTAGTCCTTCTCGTAATAGTTCGTCTAACTCTTACCGTAGTAGTGGAACTTCTTCTTCCCGTAGTAGTTTTTCTAGTGGCGGTGGTGCTTCTCGCAGTTCCGGTGGCGGTGTTTCCCGTTCAAGTGGTGGCGGCAGATCGCGTACCAGATAAGTGGTAGATTAAACTAGACAGTTGAATTTAATAGAATTGATGTATGAAAAATAAAGTAATAGTAACCGCTTGTGCGTTGTTGGCAATGACAACGGCAAGCGCACAAAATGCTTATGATGCGGAAAAGTTGCTGGGGAATGACTTGAATGGAACAGCACGATTTGTTGGTATGGGTGGTGCCATGGGAGCTTTGGGCGGTGATATATCTGTCATAAGCTCCAACCCTGCGGGTATCGGCATTTTTCGTAGTAATGACGTGTCTATTTCTTTTGGTTTTAATAATACTTCGACAAAGAGTAACTTTAGTGGTGTGTCAATGAATGAAAACAAAACGCGCGCTTCATTTGACCAGATTGGATTTGTTTATAGCAATAAGATAGGCAATAATACTTCTTTGCGTTTTGTGAATTTCGGATTCAATTACCATAAAAGTAAAAACTTCAATCGCCTTTTCTCTATGGGAGGGGCGTTGGATAATTTGTCACAAAGCTTCCAGCTGGCTCAGGAGATGGAACGATATGGATTGACGGAAAGCGAGTTTAATGACATACTGGATGTGAAGAATCCTTATACCAAATATTGGAATCAGTTACCTGTTTTAGGAGTAATGGGGGTGAGAACCGGTGTGGTTGACTGGGTTAATGATTCTGAAAAGAATATTCATGCTCCATGGGGGTGGAATGGTTTTAACAATAACTTCTTTAGTAAGGAAACAGGAGGTATCAGTCAATATGATTTTAATGTTTCATTCAATATTGAAGATAGGGTCTATTTAGGAGCTACCCTGGGGGTCTATGATGTGAATTATGATCGTTATACTTCTTATACGGAAAATTTGAATGATGATAACGGTGCGGATAATGGGGGGTATACATTGGATAATTATTATAGGCTGGAAGGGACTGGTATGGATTTAAAATTGGGTGTTATTATACGGCCTATAGAAAGTTCCCCTTTCCGTTTGGGATTTGCTGTGCACACGCCTACATGGTATGATTTAAGAGAAAGCTATAATGCCGCTTTATCTTCTAATATTTTAGCTTGTGAGGCACCCTATAACCAGACATTGAGTGATTTTTTGGTAACTCCGGAATATGATTATTTGACCTATGATTATAATCTTACCACTCCGTGGAAATTTAATATCAGCGCAGGTACTACTTTTGCGGGTGCAGTGGCAGTAGGTGCGGAATATGAATATCAGGATTATTCTTCCAGTAAGCTCAAGGATGTGGATGGTTATGAATTGGGAGATCAGCCCAGCGTTGAGAATTATTTGAAAGGTGTCCATACTTTCCGTATCGGAATGGAAACGAGGATTATACCTGAGTTTAGCATTCGTGCAGGATATAATTACTCTTCGGCTGCTTTTTCTAAAGATGCTTATAGTGCCTTGTCTTTATATAGCACGCGTACTGATTTTAATAATACGGAGTCTAAGAATACATTTACGTTTGGTCTTGGATACCGTGGCAGTGTAATTTATGCGGATTTGGCATATAAATATGATATGTATAAATCAAACTTTTATGCTTTTGATGATATAGATCTTCCGGCAACTAAAGTGGACAATGAACGGCATCAGTTGCTTTTGACTGTCGGTGCTCGTTTCTAAGAATTAATTGTGAGTCTAATATAATTAACTTGTGATATACCGGGAATGCTTTATTGCTTTCCGGTATATTTTTTGCTAATGTTTCATCCTGGTTTTCAAACAAAAGGGTTATCTTTGTAAAAAGAGGTTTTTATGGAACAGAAAGATAAATACATACGGTTTGATTGGGCAATCAAGCGTCTTTTACGCAACAAAGCCAATTTTGGTGTCCTAGAAGGTTTTCTTACCGTACTTTTGGGTGAGAAGATTCAAATCATGGAAATCCTTGAGAGCGAAGGTAACCAGCAACGGGAGGATGATAAGTTCAACCGGGTAGATATTAAAGCCCGTAATAGCAAGGATGAAATAATACTAGTGGAAGTGCAGAATACGCGGGAGTTATATTATCTTGAACGAATACTTTATGGAGTGGCAAAAGCAATAACCGAACATATAGATTTAGGTGGAATTTATGCAAATGTCAAGAAAGTGTATTCTATCAGTATTCTTTATTTTGATATTGGCCAAGGAAATGATTACCTCTACCATGGTCAGAATACATTCCTCGGTGTCCATACTGGTGACTGTTTGAAAGTAACCACTAAAGAACAAGGGGCTATTATCCGCAAATTGCCTGCCGAAATATTTCCTGAATATTTTCTTATTCGTGTGAATGAGTTTAATAAAGTGGCGGTTACTCCTTTGGAAGAATGGATAGAATATCTTAAGACTGGAACTATCCGTCCGGATACAACGACTCCCGGATTGGAGGAGGCGAGACAGAAACTTATTTATTATAATATGAATAAGGCTGATAAACTGGCTTATGATCGGCATCTGGATGCATTGATGATACAAAATGATGTATTGAGTACCGCTAAATTAGAAGGATTGGAGGAAGGTCGTGTAGAAGGACGTGAGGAAGGTATCATGGTAGGTCGCCAAGAAGAAAAAATAGCTACAGCCCGTAACTTGAAATCTTTGAATATTCCTATTGCTGTTATTGTTCAAGCTACAGGCTTGTCTATAGATGAAATAGATAGACTTTAATGAATGAAGGTATGTCAGGATTCTGTTGTGTAATCACGGATTCTGTCATTTTGAGTCATGGTGAGGGATCTTGTGAGAACAAATGGATGTGATTGGATTCTTCATTTCTCTTTTTTCACTTTCCGTTTTTGTCATCCTCCTCCTATTTATCACGGAACTCTTTCTTTTTCCAAAAGTTGAATCCTGCATATATACGGACAGTTCCGAAAGTATTAGTGAGGGAGAAGTCCTTTTTTCGATAGTCGTATGTATGCATCACCAACGAAGCTCCTATAAAATATTTGTTGGTGTTATAGACCACGGCAGCACGTGTTATCAGGTCAAAATTGATATCCTTTATCCAATGATTGTCAGTATTAGGTGTATCGTCTATTTTTGATTTTTTATAGGCAATGGCCGGTAAGAGTGAAAGATTGGAAACCCAGTTTTTTGCAAATACCCAGTTATAGCCATAACCCACGTTGATGCTGTAATCAGAATATTTCACTTTCTTGAAAAGTAAAGCATCATGTAGTTGGACTCTCACTTCACCGGGAAGCTTTTCGTAATCAAAAGATATGTTGTGCTGGGAATAAGAAAAGCCCGCCATCAGGGAACCCGCGCTTTTACGCTGGTTGGTGGACTGGCTATAGGCTGCCGGATAAGAGAATTTTTTATAATTGAAAATCCAATAGGCGTTCAGTCCTTTGATTTTACTTTGCAATCCGTTGAAATTCAAATTTTTAATGGGAGTATTCAGATCAAAACCGCTGGAAGAACGTATCTTGAAATCGCTTCCTGTCTTTCTGTAATATAAATCCACACCAAATTTGGAACTATAAAGATTCAGTGCCATTTCGGTTTTCTTTGCCTTGTTTTTATGTCCGCCGAAAATATCTTTTACATCGAAAGAATATCCTAGAAATATCCAGCGCCATCCGAAATAGACTCCCAGCTTGAAACTGGCATTGGGGGAGAATCCCAAACTTTGTTCGCCGTTGTTTCCTTTACTACCTAACCGATAGTATTCGTACCAACTGCTGGATTCCAGCATGAAAGCCAGATTGTAAAGGTTGGGCGAGATATAGGTAGTGTCAATCGCATTGAATTCTTTTCCTACTTTCCTTATTTTTCTTCCGGTATGGCGGACAGTCGTTGCTATTCCGTCAGTCAATGTAATGAGAACACCCTTGTTGTCCTGTACTGTCGAGTCTTTCTTTTCCGCTTGTGCATATACATTAAAGGCAGAAAGAAAAGACAGACAGAGCAGGCATAATTTACGGATGTCCATAGGCGGAAATCAGAGTTTATTAAGTATACGGTCCATTACCCAGTTGGTGGGTGTCGCACTGATGCCGTCGCAGGTACAGACAGCTTTTCCCTGCAGGTGTTCTACTACGGCTTTTATGAGCGGAAGTTGTACATGAGGGGGATTTTCGGGAAGAAATTCCTCGCGTCCTCTTTCAGTATGCAGGGCGATGGGATCGTAAGTGAAAACGGAAAAACAGATCATCCCCTTGTCTCCGATGATTTCTATACGGTCTTCCTTGGCCGATTCATGGGCGACAAAACACCATGATCCTGATCCCGGCAGACCGGAATCAAATTTGAAGCAGGCACTTATCGTATCTTCTGCCGGATATAACCCGCCACGGTTGCTCTTGTATCCTTGGGCTTCGAGAATACAGCCGAACATATCTTGTAATAAATCCAGCTGGTGAGGAGCCAGATCATAGAAATAACCGCCGCCGGCAATATCAGGTTGTACACGCCAGGGCAGGTTGGTGCTGTTGTAATCCAAATCACGGGGAGGCTGGGCGAAACGTATCTGTATATTGATGACATTACCTATTTCACCATCCTCTACCATTTGGCGTACTTTTTGGAAATAGGGAAGATAACGTCTGTAGTAAGCGACGAAACAAGGGATACCAGTTTCTTGTGATATGCGGTTGATGCGTGCGCAGTCCTCATAGCTGGCTGCCATTGGTTTTTCAATATACACGGGCTTTCCTGCCTTCATAGCCATAATGGCGAAAGTGGCATGAGAGGAAGGGGGAGTGGCTATATAAATAGCATTGACATCTTCATCTCCTATTAACTGCTGCGGATCGGAGTACCAGCGGGGAATGTTGTGTCTTTTGGCGTATGATTGAGCTTTTTCTTTGTCACGGCTCATTACAGCCACTACCTCTGAACCTTCGATCAGGGCAAAGGCTGGTCCGCTTTTCTTCTCGGTCACTTCTCCGCAACCGATGAAGCCCCATTTTACTTTGTCTAATTTAACCATGGTAATAACTTTTTTGTCATTCCGCTTAAAATAATAACAATTTATATTGCAAAGATAGGACTATTTTGCAATTTCAGCCGGATAAAAATCAGTTATTGTAATATTTCTTGCGCAACAGTTTGAATGCAGGAGTCTTGACGTAATCATTTAACCAGGAATTCAGGCTGTCAAGCAATATTGGAGAATGTTTGCTTACTCCCCATGAATAGAATTGTGAGAAGCTGATGGCTGTTTCTATATCCAATTGTGGAAAATCATTGATGGAAGCTTTGGCAATGCTCTCGTCGCATACGGCATAGTCTATGTCACCATGTGCTACCATGGCCAGTAATTGTTCTTGTCCGTATTTCTCCACTTCTTTGATATAGATGGTATCGCCTATTTCGTTACTTAAATTATGTATGCGCAGAATGGCAGGTGAGTTTTTGACTAGATGAAGGGTCTTGCGGGCTAGTTCCAACTGGCTGTGAATGTACAGACTATCGTTTTCTTTTTCGGGTTTACGCTGTACCAGTACTTGTTTGTTCAGTATAATGGGGCGGGTAAACAACAGGGAGTCTTTGTATTCTGTGGTAACTACCGTGCTGTTGGCCAATATATCGTATGTTCCTTTTTGTACGCCTTCCAGTCTTTTGGAAAAGCTCATTTCGGGAGTGATTTCCGGTTTCAGTCCTTTGCTGTGTGCAAAAGCATGGAGCAGTTCGTAGTGGAAACCGGAAACGGTGTCGCCGTCGGCATAAAAACTGATTGAGTTGTACTCGGTAACAGCACGCAGGATTCCCGATGCCGCTATTTCTGCATAATCGCGGGGCAGACTGGTTTCAGCCTCCGTTTTCTTTTTGAAGAAGATGGAGGATAGGGTTGCTGCAAGGATACCCATCAGAACGTATTTCAGATATTTTTTCATATAGACCGTCAATCAAAGAAATTCCATGAAAGGCCGAACTTTATCATTCGCGGATTGATTGGGTAGTGTGGCGCCAGGAAGTAATTGGATTTTCCCGAACCGGCATTGACATGATACATCATAATAAAGAAGCGGGTACGTTTTAAATGCAGGTTGGCATAGACGTTGACTATCGGAAAAGCTCCTATCTCGATTTTGTCATCAGGATTCTGGTTATAGAATTGTCCGATGACGGGGGAGTAGTCTGGCGCGTAATATTTACTGAAATAACGCACATCTGCTCCCATTTCTATCTGGAGTACTTTTTTGGCGAGACCGAATTTCATGTACAAGTTGCCGTAAGCCGACAATTCCGGTAAGGGTAGAATGTCTTGCTCACTTGATTTTTGATAGGCTACTTCACCGTCGAGATGAAAAATTCCTACTTTTAATTTTTGTTGCAACATTGCAGTGAATATTTGTATGTTGCCGGAGTGTTGTCTTACGGCTGCATTGTTCTTGAAACCGGTGACATTTCCTTCACTGTCTTTTACCGGTATGCTGGTATTGGCCAGATAAGTGTAATTCTTTATATTTTCCACTCCGGCACGCAGCTGGGTTCCCCATCTGTCCAGACTTAGTTTTCCTTCCAGGCGGGTTCTCATTATTTTGGATAAATCGTTGTTGTCCCACCAGTAATGTTTGGACTGGAAATGCCTGAAATAGAATACGGGGTTCTGGTTCTTGATGAATGCATTTACATCCAGTCTCACCGTATCTCCGAATAAACGGAGATTCAGATCCCCTCTGCCTTCTACGCTGAATTGTCCTGCGTCTTCACCGGCTATGGCTAATTCTCCTAGGATATTGTAATGTAATAGTTTTCCTTGTTTTTTGGATAGTTCGCCGCCAATGGAGAGTGAACTTTCCTTATAGTTGTTGATAATGCGTTGTCCCGGTATGTTTGTTGTGTCGGTCAAGGCGAAGTTTCGGTATTCATAACTTAAAAAGGCGGTAAGTCCGGCTTTTGCCCATTTGTTGAATCCTTCTTGTAAAGCAATGCCAATGGTGTTTTTGATGGATGTACGCTTCGTCTTGTCTATAGAGTCGGTCCCCAGATAGTTATGTTCAAAATACTTCTGATTCTGTGCGTCATCGTATGAGATGTATTTGCGATTGTTCAAGTCTACTTGTAGTGTATGTATGAAGCTTGTGACAGGAACAAATACCTGCGTTATTTTTACAGAGTCCGTATCCACACTGTCCTGTTTTTCTTTATAGAACCCTAGGTTGTAACGATGTGTCAGGAAGGCATGGTAGCTGGTGTTGTGATTCCATATCTGGCTCAGGCGGGTCGGAATTTCATTGGCGGAATATTCTTTTTTACCTTCTGCCATATCCAGCGGGTTGGTGATATACCGGTCGTCCGTGATACCTCCGTTTTCTGCCATCTTCAAGTTATCGTTGTTGAATATGAAATGCATGTCATATTTATCTCCCCGGTAGCTGGAGAACAGGCCACCGTTGAAGAAGGCTGTGGACTGATCTTGATAAAGCCCCCGGCCATACAGGTAATCTATGTAGAATCCGAACCCTAGCCTTTTGTTTGCATTGATGGCAAAATAGGATTTGAAACGTTCTTCTCCGTCACGGCTGCCTCCTCCTTTGTAATAGGTCAGGTTTGTGAATGGAGAAAGTGTATTGGTGAATATGACATCTTCCGGACGTTGTACGCAAAAGTCGTATGGGTCGGTGAAAAAGTATTGGCTGGGGTCCCGACGGTCAAAAAAGATGCGTGAGAGGCGGGGGGAGCCCAAATTTCCCAGGTAATTGTATTGTCCGGTATAGCCGCCCATGTCATTTGAGTTTTGGAAAGCGTGCTGCAAGGTATCTACGGGGATATAAGTGACATTGCCAAAACGACTGTCCACTTTCCATGAGTACAGTCCGATGGGGATTGTGCTGGCATCTACTACGGCTGTCGTGTCTATGGGGTTTCCGTTACGGTCATATTGATCTCTGTTCAGTCCGCTTGCTGAGGAACCGAACTGGTTGTTCAGGGTATTCATTGTCCGCTGTGCCATCAAGGAAGTATGGAAGCACAGGAATAATAAAAAAATAATAGAGAATATTCTTTTCATAACGGCGGCAAAGATACAATATAAAAATAAAAGGAAGAGCTTTTCCGCTATGGAAAGTTCTTCCTTTTATTATTCGTTTAGAGTTATTTTAACTTACTGAGGTTTAATAATCTCCATTCCGATTCGGATGGCTTCTTCATTCATCGGTATCAGATGATGGTGACGTTCGGGTAATGTTTTGCGTAAAGCTTTTATTACACTTTCAATGGATACTACGGGACGTAGTTTTAGCAAGCCTCCTAAGACAATCATGTTGAAGGTCTTTGCCATTCCTTTTTCGTTGGCGGCATCCATTGCGTCAATACGATAGATTTGTATGTCCCTACGTGTCGGAGGCTCGATGATTCCGTATCCGTCATAAATGAGAATACCACCTGGTTTAATTTTGCCTTCAAACTTTTCCAATGAGGGTTGGTTCAGTATGATGGCTGTGTCATATTGGCTGAGAATGGGTGAAGAGATGCGTTCATCACTGACAATCACCGTTACGTTAGCGGTTCCTCCCCGTTGTTCGGGACCGTATGCCGGCATCCAGGTTACTTCCTTGTCTTCCATCAGTCCGGAATAGGCAAGTATCTTACCCATGGATAGCACACCCTGACCGCCGAATCCTGCTATAATGATTTCCTGTTTCATGGTTTCTGTCTTTTTATTCTTTATTTTTCAAATCACCCAGCGGATAGAAAGGGAACATGTGTTCCACCATCCAGTCATTGGATGCTTGCGGAGTCATTTTCCAACCGGAATTACAAGTCGATACAATTTCCACCAAATTAGAACCTTTGCCATTCATTGAATTTTCAAATGCCTTGCGGATAGCCTTTTTGGCTTTGCGGATGGCGGGAACTGTATGTACGGACTGGCGGGTAACGTAGGCGGTGCCTTCCAAAGTGGCGGCAATTTCTGTCATTTTCAGCGGATAGCCGTGAATGGCTACATCACGACCATAGGGGCAGGTGGCTGTTTTCATGCCAACCAGAGTGGTAGGAGCCATTTGCCCACCGGTCATTCCATAAATGGCATTGTTGATAAAGATGATAGTAATGTTTTCACCACGATTTAAAGCATGGATAGTTTCGGCAGTACCGATACATGCCAAGTCACCATCTCCTTGGTAGGTAAATACCAGACGTCCGGGCCATAAACGCTTAATGGCGGTAGCTACGGCTGGTGCGCGTCCGTGGGCGGCTTCTTGCCAATCGATGTCTAGATAATTGTATGCAAATACGGCACATCCTACTGGTGACACACCGATTGTCTTATCTTCCATGCCCATTTCTTCAATAACTTCGGCTATTAACTTGTGAACCACACCGTGGCTGCATCCGGGGCAATAATGCATCGGATTGTCATTCATCAGTGTCGGTTTCTTATAAACCAGGTTTTCGGGTTTTATGATTTCTTCTTTTGTCATAGTTTCTCCTCCTATTGTTTATAACATGAACCGCATAAAGAATTCCACCAGCTTGAGAAAAATAGCTGCTGCACAGACATAGATGAATACTTTGAAGTCACTTGCCACGAAGTAAGTGATGACAGCTGCTAATGCCAGTGCCATGAAAAGTATGTTCAATATATTTCTGATCAGATCGATATTCATACGGTCTTATTTTATTAGTTTCTCTTTCAGTGCAGTGATTACTTCATCCGGATCGGGGACAATACCACCCAGACGTCCGAAGTGTTCTACAGGCACTTTGCATTTTACAGCCAGACGGACATCTTCTACCATTTGTCCGGCGTTCAATTCTACAGTGAGGATACCTTTTACCTGTGCGGCGCGTGCTGCAATAGCTTTCGACGGGAACGGCCATAGGGTAATAGGACGGAGCAAACCAACTTTGATGCCTTCTTCCCGAGCCATTTCCATTGCCTTTTGGGCAATGCGGGCGCAAGAGCCGAAAGCTACGATCAAATATTCTGCATCTTCGCAGTGAAGTTCTTCGAAGCGTACTTCATTCTCTTCTATTTCTGCATATTTTTTCTGAAGATGAATATTGCGCTTTTCCATTTCGGCGGGATCGAGTTCTAATGAGGTAATGATGTTGGGGGTACGGTGGTGGGTTCTGCCGGTAGTGGCCCACGGACAACGGGCAATGACTTCTTCATCTGTCAGGCGTGTGCGCTGTTCGGGTAATACTACTTTTTCCATCATCTGCCCGATAACGCCATCTGCCAGAATAATGGCGGGATTGCGGTATTTGAAAGCCAAATCAAAAGCTATACCTACGAAATCTGCCATTTCCTGTACTGATGCAGGTGCCAGGGCTATGAGACGATAGTCTCCGTGACCGCCACCTTTCACTGTTTGGAAATAGTCGGCCTGACTAGGTTGGATGGTTCCTAATCCGGGACCTCCGCGCATGACATTGACAATCAGGCAGGGGAGTTCGGCACCGGCAATGTACGAGATGCCTTCCTGCTTTAAACTAACGCCGGGACTGGAGGATGAGGTCATTACCATTTTACCGCTTGCTGCACCGCCATATACCATGTTGATTGCTGCGACTTCACTTTCTGCCTGTAACACCACCATACCGGTAGTTTCCCAAGGTTTCTCTTCGGCCAGCGTTTCCAATATTTCCGATTGGGGAGTGATGGGATAGCCAAAGTAACCGTCTACTCCGATACGGATGGCGGCGTGGGCTATGGCTTCATTTCCCTTCATTAAAACGACTTCTTCTGCCATATTTGTTACATTTATTGTTGTTTTACTTTATACACAGTAATGCATCCGTCCGGACAGACTGTGGCACATGATGCGCAACCATTGCAGGTATCCTCTAATACCTGGTGGGCGAATGTGTATCCTTTTTTATTCACTTGTTTGGCATTGAGCGCGATTACATGTAGCGGACATGCCACTACACATAGATTGCAACCTTTGCAACGCTCTGTGTCTACTACAATAGCACCTTTAATCTTTGCCATGGGTTAGTTATTATTGATTATACATGTCTTTGTTATAGAAATTCAGAATATTCATAATCATGTCACGGGCGGAAACGGCGGGACTTTCCGGATTACGCTCGATGGCTTCCAAATAATTGTTCAAAGCTTGTTGCCAGTTTCCCATTTTGCGGTAGGCGTTACCCAGTAAGTAATAGGGTTCATCGTTGACGTGCGCATCGTTTCGGATGAAATTAGTTAGCGCATGAATAGCTCTCTCCGTATCACCCTGTTCGATAAGTGTCTTTATGTCCTGTAATTCTTCCGTCATAAGGCATGATTGTCTCATTGTTGTTTACAAAGATACTCTTTATTTGTTATGAAAGGGAAGATTGGAGCAGAAAAAACGACTTTCTTGCTAAAAACATTTAAAAAAAGGAGAGAAAGATAGGGAAAAAATGGAAGAATGATTTCTTCTAATGGTTTGATTATTATAGAAATGGTTTCAAGTGAAACGGTTGATAGAGGAACGGTGTTATTTATTCTTAAAGGGGGGATATGTTTGAATTGTATTTGTCATGATATTTTTTGGGGGGAAGTATATGGTAAATCGTTTGTATGTTTTTTAGGGGGAGTTGTCAGGTTATCTCCCCCCCCTAAATATTTTATGTATTATCGTATAGAATTAACTGTCACGGCATAAATATATAGAAGAAAAGATTATTTTATTACTTCACCTACATACATATTATATGCCTTCTGGCCGTTGTTACTGGGGTTCATCTTTTTTGCTTCCTCACCGGTAACTGTCTGTTTCATCAGTTTCTTACAGTTTACTATCAACCACGGCTCACTACTACCTTGCTTGTAGAACGAAATTTTATAATTGTCGCTTTGATCCATTAGCATATTGCCCATTGATTTGGATTGGTCAATTATGCAGAATGCTACTTCTTTGCCGAATAACTGACCGAAACCTCCCCAACATTCTTTACCAATTTCGAATTGTTCATCGTTTCCGGCAGTAATTGTCATACGTGAAGATGCCTTGATTTGGTCATCTATGCTTTGTTCTTTGCTAGGAGTTACATTATTGGCTACTTTTATTTCGGTATTACCCTCAGAACCACCGATGATAGCCGGTTGGGCAGGGGGAGTTACCGGAGTGGCGGTAATGATTGTGGTTGTATTTGATATCGGAGTGGCTGTTACACCCGAAGTAGGAGCAACTGCAATTTGTGAGTTGTTCAAGACTTTGTTGCCCAATGTATCTTGGATGGATTTGAACAGTGTGTCTTTCAAGTCAATTGTTTCTCTTCTGAATTTGCCGCAGATGGGAGCCAGTTTGGTTTTCGATTTGTTTAAAGCCATATCGTCTACAATCCATTCCTCTGCGCTGTATTTTTCTCCTCCGTCACGAGCTTCATCATACCAATAGCGGATACGGGTCATTTCGATATCACATTTTCCGTTTCCGCAGGTGATAAACATCTGATAATAAATTCTGGTTCTGTCCAATGACAATGCAGAGGATGAGAATACCAGATATTCTTCGCCACCTGCTGCAATGGTTCCTTCATCTTCATTGGTGTAAAGAACACGTGCATTGAACTTGCCTTCGGGCTTGAAACGTTCTGTAGCCCATTTCAGCATTGTCTCATATAGCTGGTCTTTCGTTAAAGACGGTGCCTGTATTTCTGTTTTGAAAGAAACTTTACCGTCATCCAAAGTTATTGCTCCCGCCAGATATTTGGGATCTGTCTGTGCCATAGCGATGAATGGCAGGCATAAGAGCATTAAAAAAAGAATTTTCTTCATAGTAATATATCTTATTTTATATTTTAATCTAAGCAAAGATAGGAATAAAAAAAAAGAGAAGCTATAAAGCCTCTCTTTTTTTACTTTTATTATTATTGCGTGAATTTTACTTTACAGGTATCTTTTCAATGCGTTTTTGGTGACGTCCGCCTTCAAAGCCGCTGTTAAAGAATTCATCTAATATTTTTTCAGCCATTTCATGGTCTATGAATCGTCCTGGCATTACCAGAACATTGGCATCATTGTGTTGACGTGACAAATGGGCTATCTCGGGAATCCAGCATAGTGCCGCACGGATACCCTGATGTTTGTTCAATGTCATGCTGATCCCTTCACCGCTTCCGCAAATAGCTACTCCGGGTCCGCATTCTCCGGCTTCTATAGCCAGTGCAAGCGGATGGGCGTAATCTGCATAGTCACAGCTTTCTGTACTGTATGTACCGAAATCTTTGCATGGATAACCTTTTTCAGTCAACCATGTTTTTACAAACTCTTTCAGTTCAAATCCTGCATGATCGGATGCCAGTCCTACTTTTTTCATGCCAGCATTTCTTTTACTTGGTTATACACGTTCTGTGCGGTAAAGCCCAGCTTTTCATCCAATACTTTGTAAGGAGCGGAGAATCCGAATGATTCCAGACCGAATACTTTACCGTTGGCACCTACCAAACCTTCAAGGTTTACAGGAAGACCGGCAGTCAGACCGAATACTTTAGCCTCTGTGGGAATGACACTGTTTTGGTATTCCTTGCTTTGGCTGCGGAACAATCCCTCAGAAGGAGCGGATACGATACGTATTTTTATGCCATCCTTGCGGAGAAGTTCTGCACCTGCTTCCAAAGTGGAAACTTCGGAACCTGAAGCGACTAGGATTATATCCGGATTTTCGTCGGAACCTGCAACAATATAAGCGCCTTTTGCAGCCTGTGAGTAGTCGTTTCCTGCAGGCAGATTCGCGATATTCTGGCGGGAGAAGATTAGTGCGGTGGGGGTGCTGGTATTTTCCATGGCCAATTTCCACGCTACAGTGGTCTCTTCCGCATCTGCCGGACGGAGTACCAACATAGAATTGTGCCCTTTGTGGTTTTTCAGTTTTTCCATCAGGCGGATTTGTGCTTCTTGTTCTACCGGTTCGTGAGTAGGACCGTCTTCACCTACACGGAATGCGTCGTGTGTCCAGATGAACTTGACGGGAAGTTCCATCAAGGCAGCCATACGTACGGCGGGTTTCATATAGTCTGAGAATACGAAGAAAGTAGCACATGCAGCAATCACGCCTCCGTGAAGTGCCATACCTAGGCAGCAGCAAGCCATGGTTAATTCGGAAACACCTGCTTGCAGAAACGCGCCGGTGAAGTCATCTTTAGTGAATGCATGTGTTTTCTTCAAGAAACCGTCGGTCTTGTCTGAGTTTGACAGGTCGGCCGAAGAAACAATCATGTTTTCTACTTCTGTAGCTAGTACACCGAGAACTTTGGCAGAAGCACTGCGTGTAGCATCTCCGGCTTTTTGTTCAATAGCATTCCAATTTACTTTCGGAGCTTTGCCTGAGAACCACAGTTCCAATTTAGCTGCCAGTTCGGGATTAGCTTTAGTCCATTCAGCTTTAGCTGCATATTTTTCTGCAACAATTTTTTTCAGTTCTTCTGCACGTTTGGCATACAACTCTTTTACTTCAGGGAAGATTTGGAAAGGATTGGTTGGATCGCCACCTAAGTTTTTGATTGTATTGATGTAAGCATCACCTCCCAAAGGGGCACCGTGGGTGGCACAGTTACGTTCATAACTGGAATCATCCGCTTTGCGTGCACCTTTACCCATAATGGTCTTACCGATAATTAATGTGGGCTGACCGGTTACGGCTTTCGCTTCTGTCAGAGCTGTGCGGATTGCATCGGGATCATTACCATTGATAATAATTACTTTCCAGTGCCATGCTTCGTATTTCTTGGCAACATCTTCGCTGGTAACAGCATCGGTAGCGGTAGACAGCTGGATGTCGTTTGAATCATAAAACATGATCAGATTGTCCAGTCCCAAATGACCTGCCAAACGTCCTGCACCCTGAGAAATTTCTTCTTGAATGCCACCATCGGATATATAGGCATAGATAGTCTGGTCCATGACATTACCCAGACGGGCTTTCAGAAATTTGGCAGCGATAGCAGCACCTACTGCAAAAGTGTGTCCTTGTCCTAACGGACCGGAAGTATTTTCAATACCGCGCATGATGTCCACTTCAGGGTGTCCCGGAGTCGGACTTCCCCATTGACGGAACTGTGCCAGTTCTTCCATGGTGAACTTGCCGGTCAGTGCCAAAGTGGAATATAACATCGGTGACATGTGGCCTGGATCAAGGAAGAAACGGTCACGTCCTTCCCAACGCGGATTTTCAGGATCGTAAACTAAAAACTCAGAGAAAAGTACATTCACAAAATCAGCGCCACCCATAGCTCCACCCGGATGTCCTGAATTAGCTTTCTCTACCATCGAAGCAGCCAGAATACGGATGTTGTCCGCTGCACGGTTCATAAGTTTCTTTTCGTTCATATTAAAATAATATTATAATTTGAATGCTATTAGTGAGTCGGTTTATCCTTGCTATTTTATTTAATATCTGCAAAGATAACTCTTTATGTGTAAACCACAACATGTAAAGAGGCTCTTTTTTAAACCTGTTTGACTCACTTCTTAAATTGGGTCGCTGCTTCTTCAACAGGCAGTCCTGCCTTATAGTTTTCGATATATGTGTTGAATCCGGCTACATCTTCGGCTGTTGGCGATATTTCAATACCGGCATCACCGGCGAATACTTTGTCTTCCAGAAAATCTGCCAGGGATTGTTTCTTTTCATTGTTGACAAGGTAAGAACCTAGCAGGGCGATTCCCCATGCGCCACCTTCACCGGCAGTTTCCATTACGGAAATAGGGGAGTTTATAGCTGCTGCAAGTATTCTCTGGCCTACACCTTTCGTCTTGAATAATCCGCCGTGTCCTGTGATTCTGTCTACTTTGATTTTCTCTTCATTGAAAAGAATGTCATTACCTATCTTAAGAACTCCGACTGAAGCGTATAAATGGGTACGCATGAAGTTGGCGAGGCTGAATTTGTCATTTGCAGAACGTACAAACAATGGCCTTCCGTCGGCAAGTCCTGTCACGGGTTCACCTGAAATATAATTATATGAAATAAGACCACCGCAATCTGCATCACCTGCGAGCGCATGATTGTAAAGTTTTCCATATAATTCATTCATATCTACAGGTATACCCAGCAGTTCTTGGTATTCCTTAAACAGATTGATCCAGGCATTGAGGTCGGAGGTGCAGTTGTTGCAATGTACCATAGCTACAAGGCTTCCGTCGGGAGTGGTGACCATGTCAATCATTTCGTATGGCTTGGACAACTCTTTTTCCAACACAATCATGGAAAATGAGGAAGTGCCTGCTGATACATTCCCGGTACGTTGCTTGACAGCGTTGGTTGCTACCATGCCAGTTCCGGCATCTCCTTCCGGAGGACAGACAGGTATACCTGCTTTTAAATGGCCCGACACGTCCAGCCTCTTGGCACCTTCTGGTGTAAGGAACCCTGCATTCTCGCCGGCGGGTAAGACTTTGGGCAGGATATCTGTCAGTTTCCAGGGGTATCCTTTAGGAGCTACCAACTTGTCGAACTTGGCTATCATTCCGGCAGAATAATTCTTGGTAGCCGGGTCTATGGGAAGCATTCCTGATGCATCACCTATGCCCAGAACTTTTTGACCTGTAATTTGCCAATGAATGAAACCTGCAAGGGTGGTCAGATAGTCAATGTCACTTACGTGCTCTTCATTGTCTAAAATAGCTTGGTATAAATGAGAAATGCTCCATCTCAGAGGAATATTATATACGAATAATTCAGATAAAGCGGCTGCTGCCGGACCGGTATTGGTGTTTCTCCATGTACGGAAAGGTACAAGGATTTCTTCTTCTTTATTGAATGCCATATAACCATGCATCATGGCACTGACACCGATTGCTGCCAAGGTTTCTATTTCTGTGTCATATAGCTTTTTTACGTTGGAACGGAGATCTGCATAGCAGTCTTGCAGGCCATGCCAGATAGCTTCCACACTGTAAGTCCACAGTCCGTCTACCAATTGATTTTCCCAGCTATGGCTTCCTTGGGCAATGGGCTTGTTTTCCTGGTCAATCAAAACAGCTTTGATTCGCGTTGATCCGAATTCTATGCCTAGAATAGCTTTTCCTGCTTCGATGGTTGATTTTGCATCTGATTTCATATTAAAACCTATAATTTAAGGTACAACAATAATGATGATAAAATAAGGTGGGATGTGCCAAGAATCTTATTAGCCTTGACACATCCCCTCTTCATGGATGAATTAGCAAAGTGCTTTGTTCAGCATATAGTAGACTTCGTTCATGCGAAGCTCTTTCTTGAAGTTGCTGATGGTAGTATCTTTGTCAATACGGATCATTTCGATACCTGCAATTTCAGCATAGTCTTCCCAATATTCTGCTGTCAGATCATAAGAGAAGCAAGAATGATGTGTTCCACCTGCCAGGATCCATGCGCCTGCACCTACTTCGAAATTAGGCATCGGAATCCACAGGGCGGAAGCAACCGGTAATTTGGGCAACGGTTTCGGTTCGATGCATTCTACGTCGTTCACGATCAGACGGAAACGGTTACCCAAGTCTACTACAGTGGCGGTACAACCTGAACCTACTTTTGAAGTGAATACAAGACGGGCTGTCTGGCTCTTGCGAATACCTATACCTAGGAAGTGTACTTCCAGACGTGGTTTGGAAGCGGCGATAAGAGGACAAACTTCCAGCATATGTGATTGCAGGATAGCACTGTTTGCACCATCGAAGTTCAATGTGTAATCTTCCAAGAAAGAACAACCTTGGGAAAGTCCTTGGTTCATCACCCATACAGTGCGGTAGAGAGCTGCTGATTTCCAGTCACCTTCCGCACCGAATCCGTAGCCTTCAGCCATCAGACGCTGGGAAGCCAGTCCCGGAATCTGATCGAAGTAGCTGCCGTCTGTTTGGCCCAAATCATCAAAATTAGTAGTGAATCCTTTAGCGCCTTTGGCTTTGAGGATGGCACGAAGAGCTAATTCGGCTTTTGCAGCATTCCATACTTTCTGATAAGCTTCGGTTGATTTATCTTCTAATGAAGCATCGTGGTCGTATTCGTTAAAGTAAGTTGCTACAAGTGCTTCTACATCTGTATCCTTGATATTTTTATGGTATTCCATCAGTTCGCTTGCCGGACAGTAATCTACGTGGTACCCCATACGTTGTTCTGCTTCCACTTTATCACCGTCAGTTACAGCTACATTATTCATCTGATCGCCGAAACGGATGATCAGCATATCCTGAGAGTCTGCCCAACCTGCACAAACGCGCATCCAAACGGCAATCTTGTGCTGGGTGTCTTCGTCTTTCCAGTAACCTACCACTACTTTGCGGCGGATGCGCATACGGGTACAGATATGTCCGAATTCGCGGTCACCATGGGCGGATTGATTCAGATTCATGAAGTCCATATCCATGGTATCCCAAGGAATTTCCTTATTGAATTGAGTGTGTAGATGTAACAGTGGTTTCTTTAACTGCTGCAGACCGTGAATCCACATTTTAGCAGGGGAGAAAGTGTGCATCCAAGTGATGACACCGATACATTTTTCATCGTTGTTGGCTGCTTTGAACACTGCTTCCACTTCTTTAGAAGAATTGGCTGTTCCTTTATATACTACTTTTACAGGAAGTTTCCCTGATTCGTTCAATCCGTTTACCATTTCATTGGAGTGAGCGTCTACTGCTACAACTGCGTCACCTCCGTACAGAAGCTGTGCTCCTGTTACAAACCATACTTCATACTGATCAAATGCTTTTTCCATAATGTTATATTTTAAAAGGGTTATTAATTTCTTTGTTTCTTATTTCTGTCCATAATAGGCATTGGGGCCGTGTTTGCGGCTGAAATGCTTTTCTATTAATAAAGAATTCATCGTTAAATGAGGGTTGGCGGCAAAAGCGATACTTGCCATTTTGGCTACCTGTTCCATGACTACTGCATTATGCACAGCATCATTGGCATCTTTTCCCCATGCAAAAGGACCATGATTTTTTACTAGTACTCCCGGAGTATGTACAGGGTTCAGTTTCTTGAAACGTTTCACAATCACATTGCCTGTTTCCTGTTCATAGGCACCTTTTACTTCCTCTTCTGTCATATCTGCGGTACAAGGAATGGCGTCATGGAAATAATCGGCATGAGTCGTTCCGATATTGGGAATATCCATTCCGGCTTGTGCCCAGGCGGTGGCATAGGTGGAGTGGGTATGTACCACTCCACCTATTTCGGGGAATGCTTTATATAGAACTACATGGGTGGGAGTATCTGAAGACGGACGAAGAGAACCTTCTACCACGTTGCCGTCCAGATTTACTACAACCATGTCTTCAGCTTTCATATCATCGTATGATACACCACTGGGTTTGATTACTACCAAGCCTGTTTCACGATCAATGGCAGAAACATTTCCCCATGTAAAAATAACTAGTCCGTGTTTCACCAAATCCAGATTGGCACGGAATACTTTTTCTTTTAATTTTTCTAACATAATGAATAATTGGGTAATGTGGCAATATGCTAATTTGTCAATTGGCAAATTATTGCATCGGCACATTATTTTAAAGTTTAAATTTCGGATCCTTTCTGTAGGCCTTATCATTAAATTTATAAAGATAAGCACCTCGTCGGGAACCTGATTTGTCTATCAAATCTGTTTTTTCAATGAAATCCATTTCGGCTACCCGCTTGCGGAAATTCCGCTTGTCCATCGGTTCGCCATAGATTGCTTCATATAGATTTTGCAACTGTGTCAGGGTAAACAATTCGGGCAGCAGGTTAAAACCAATTGGATTGTATGATGCTTTGTGCTTCATTAGTTCACGTGCTTTGGAAATCATGATCGGATGATCGAAAATGAGCTGTGGCAGTTCGTCTATTTTTGTCCAATGGGCATTGTGCTGCTGCACTAGTTCCCTGTCATATTCATTTACATTGACTAAAGCATAATAGGCTACTGATATAACTCGTTCTCCTGGATCGCGCTCTAAGTCGCCAAATGTGCCTACTTGTTCCATATATACATTTTCCAATCCGGTCAGTTCTGCCAATACCCGTTTGGCGGCAGCGTCTACACTTTCGTCTTCTTGTACGAATCCTCCCATCAAAGACCATTTTCCCATAGCTGGTTCAAAATTTCGTTTTAGTAGAAGCAGTTTTAATTCTCCTTCGTCAAAACCGAAAATGATACAGTCTACAGATACATAGAATTTAGGATTTATGTTATAATAGGTGGTCATGGTTTAGTGTCGGTTTAAAATTAACAGGCTGTATTCTTCAAGATAATTCAAAGCATACAGCCTTTAATTTATGGTTTACCAGAAATAAGCATAGAATAGTGCGCAAAGCAGAACTACACCTAAAGAGGTTATAACATCCCATTTGTTCCAGCTCTTTCTGATAAGTTCCTTGTAACTGCCGGTAAAGGTGATGGCTTCCACTTGTTTGGCGGTTGGAGCCGGAGTGAAGCATGATACAACAACCATTAACAACAAAAGGAATACAAGTAACCATATTTCAAAAATAAGCCAGTTTGTCTGCCAAAACCAAGTTGTATTTTCCCAAAACCAGCCGGTCATCACATCTTTTCCGGTGTTGGTGAGGATATTAGTCAGCAAACGGATCATACCAATTAGGAAACCGACAATCATGGCAGTTTCACCGGCTTTCGGAGTGATTTTCTTGGAGAATATACCAAGTGCAAATACGGCTACCATTGCAGGTGCAAGGAGAGACTGTATACCTTGCAGATAGTCGTAAAGGCTGCCGAGACTCATCATTACAGGAATCCATGCCATGCCGAGGATAACTACAACTACGGTAGCGATACGTCCTACCATAACATAAGTAGCTTCACTTTTGTTCTTAAACATGGGTTTGTAAAAGTCTTCTGTAAAAAGTGTGGCACATGAATTAAAGAAAGCAGCCAGTGAAGCAACCAATGCACAGATGAATCCAATAGTTACAATACCTTTTACACCGGCAGGCAGAACATCCTTTACCATTACAGCAAAAGCTGCATCTGTATTTGACATATCAAATTCACCTTTTGCAGCCAAGGCGGCAGCTACCATCCCCGGAATAAGAAACATGAAGACAGGCAGGATTTTAAAATAACCGGCTGCAATAGTACCTCTACGGGCACGCTTCATTACTACATCATTATCTTCGCCTTTACGTTGTCCAAGTACACGCTGTACGATATGCTGGTCGGTACACCAATACCAGAAACCGATGATAGAAGCTCCGATAAATACCCAGAATCCAGGATAATCTTGATACATCGGGTCTGCTTCAGTCCAGTGAAACATATGGTTGGCACCATAAGCGTGTCCGTCTGTTCCTATATTCATGGCGCTACGCGCATGATCCATCATTTCTGTCCATCCTGTAGCAATATTACCGTCTCCCAAGGCTGACAGTCCCAGGAAAAGAACCAAGAAAGAACCAATGATTAAAATAGGGGTTTGAATGGCTGAGAGGGTCATTACTCCTTTCATTCCACTCAGTACGGTGAAGATGCCGGTCAGGACAATAAGTCCGATTGCCCCATACCAAAAAGGAAGTCCAAGTAAAAACTCCAAAAAGATACCTCCGGTATAGGCGGTTACACTAACTTTAGTAAGAATGTAGGCTATCAATGTGATGATAGAAAGCCATGAACCGGTACGTGGGGTATAACGGTATTTAAGGAAATCGGGCATGGTAATGATTTTGCCCATTTTATTATTTAATAGTTGGTAGAATGGAACAAAAAGCCATCCTAGAAGAAGAATCATCCAACCTTGCATTTCCCAGTGTGCCATACCTACTCCGGATTTGGCACCGGTTCCTGCCAAACCTACCAGATGTTCCGAACCGATATTGGCTGCAAAGATAGCAGCACCAATGATGTACCATGGCTCACCTTTACCAAATAGATAATCTTCACTGCTTGCTCCTTGTTGCGAGCGTTTGTCTTTTTGTACAGAGCGCCATACCGCCCATATCACAGCTACAATGCCGACTGCCAGTATTGTCCAGTCCAGCCAGATGAATTCATGTGAATTCCAATTCATGATATTAAATATTTAAAGTTTAACAATTATTTTTCAACACCGAATTTAAAGATACATTGGCTGTGATAGGTCTGTCCCGGTTCCAGGATTACAGAAGGCCATTGTGATTTGTTGGGGCTGTCGGGATAGTGCTGTGTTTCCAGACAAACAGACGCGCGTTGCGGATAAGTAATTCCCTTTTTCCCTTTTACAGTTCCATCCAAAAAGTTGCCTGTATAGACTTGTATTCCCGGTTCATTAGTATATATTTCCAAAGTGATACCACTAGTGGGGCTGGTCAGTTTGGCAGCCAGTTGGTTGATATCACCTTTCGTGTTAAGTACCCAATTGTGGTCGAACCCGTTGCCGAATTTTATTTGTTCGTTTTCAAAATTAGTCACATCGGGGGCAATAGTTTTAGGAGTATTGAAATCAAATGGAGTTTCTGTTACTGCTATCATTTCTCCAGTGGTCATGAATGTGCTGTCAACGGGAGTGATGCTGTCTGCATTTACATAAAGAATATGGTCGGTGGCTGGATTGGCAGGGTTTCCACTCAAGTTGAAATAAGAGTGGTTAGTCATATTGATAACAGTCTTTTTGTCAGTTGTCGCTTTGTAGTTTATGTCGATGGCATTGTCTCTTGTCAGTGCATAAGTAACAGTAGCGGTTACATTTCCCGGAAAATTGGCATCTCCATCTGGTGACTTCATAGTTAGTGTCATAGTACTGTCGTTTAATTGGTTTGCTTCATAAACTTGGTATTGCCATCCTTTAGGACCTCCATGCAGGCAGTGGCCAAAATTATTTTGGGGCAGTTGAATGGTTTCTCCATCTATTACGATGACTCCTTTATTAATACGGTTGGCATAGCGTCCGATAGAAGCACCGAAGTCGCTGGGGATATTTTGGTAGTCAGCAATGCTGTCAAAACCCAGCACTACGTCTTTTAGATTTCCGTTTTTGTCAGGGACCATGATAGATACAATACGTCCGCCAAAATTGGTTACGCATACTTCCATTCCGGCTGCATTTTTTAGCGTATACAGTTTAACAGGTTTTACGCCATCCACTATTGTTTCATAATTAGTGGGGGCTAATCCGGACTTTGTAAGTGCTTCTTGAGATTGTTTGGGAGCGCAAGCACTTAACAATGTCAGTGCGATACCGGTTCCCAGAAAGGTTTTTTTCATGCTTTTCATGATATAAAAGTACTAATTAGTAATAGAGTATATGATTTTGGGTGTAAAAGTAACACTATTACTAATACATTGGATATGAAAAGAGTATGTTGTGCAACATAAAAGTGTATTTCCTACACTTTTATAGCATAAAGAAGAAAAAAACCGCTTTGGATTCAAAGCGGTTTTTTCATATGTTAGCGAATTTGAGATATTTTTTATACCAGCTTGCGAGAACCGTCACTGATGACTACATCGTAAACTTTTGGACTTCTTCCGAATTTTTCTTTGAATCTTTCTTTGGCAGTGGTGATGAATGTTTCGTATAGTTCATTTTTAACTAGGTTGATTGTACATCCACCGAAACCTCCACCCATTACACGTGAACCGGTAACACCGCAGTCGAAAGCAACATCATTCAAGAAATCAAGTTCCTCACAGCTTACTTCATACAATTTACTCATGCCATAGTGAGTTTCATACATCTTCTGTCCTACGGTTTCGTAATCACCTCTTTCCAAAGCGTCGCAAACATCGAGTACACGTTGGATTTCTTCAATGACGTATTCTGCACGCATATAGTCTTCTTCACTGATCTCGGCTTTTGCTTCCTGCAACATTTCCATTGTACAATCACGTAAAAATTCTACATGAGGATGTTTTTTCTGAATGGCAGATACGGCAGCTTCACAACTTTGACGACGCTTATTGTATGCAGAAGAAGCCAATTCGTGTTTGACTACTGAGTCAACTAATACTAAACGGTAACCTTCCGGTTTGAAAGGGAAATATTGATATTCTAATGAACGACAATCCAAACGGATCAAACTACCTTCTTTTCCAAATACAGATGCAAATTGATCCATAATACCGCAATTTACACCACAATAATTATGTTCTGTTGCCTGACCTACCTTGGCTAATTCAAATTTATCTATTTTGTTGTCGCCGAAAAGTTCGTTGATAGCGAAAGCGTATGTACTTTCCAATGCAGCAGATGAAGACATACCTGCACCCAAAGGTACGTCACCCGCAAAAGCAGTGTCAAAACCTTTCACATCTACACCACGTTTGATCATTTCACGGCAAACGCCGAAAATATATCTTGCCCAACTGGCTTTAGGAGCATCTTCTTCGTTCAAACCGAACTCTACATAGTCTTTTAAATCAATAGAATAAGCACGTACCTTATTGGTACCATTAGGTTTGATTTCAGCAATCATACCTTTATCTACTGCTCCGGGAAATACAAAACCACCGTTATAGTCGGTATGTTCTCCAATAAGGTTAATACGTCCGGGTGATGCATATACTGAACCTGTTGTACCATCAAAATGTTTGATGAAGCGACTTCTTACGTATTCTATATCCATGATATTAATAGTTTAAAGTTAATACTATATGTTTTTATAATTATTCTACAGGAATGTCTTTGTTTACGTTCTTGCATCCTATCAAACCATAGAACAACAGATAAGCAAGCAAAGCGATAATTAACCAATAGCTGGCCATATATCCCACAGCGTCAGAAATGAATTGCTGCAATAATGGGAAAATACCGCCACCGACAACCATCATCATAAAAATACCTGAAGCTTGTGCGGTATATTTGCCTAAACCCTCTACAGCGAGGTTGAAGATACCTCCCCACATAATGGACGTACATAAACCACAAAGTACCAAAAATAGGGCACTGACAGGTACAGAGGCCATTTCGAATCCATTTTCTACACTATATCCCGGCATAGAGACAGTGATTTCTTTTGGAGTGAAGATTGCGATTAATATAAAACAGATAGCTGTTGCGGAAACAACAATCAATTGTGTGCGTGTAGCTACTTTACCGCTGATGACACTACTTGCAGAACGTCCCACTAACATGAGCAACCAATAGATGGCAGCAATAGCACCACCGATAGCGGCACCGTTGGCAAGCAGGCCCGCACCTTTTTCCGTTGGGTCGGCAAGGTAGAAATTTAATGTGCCTGGAATACCGATTTCAATGCCTACATATACAAAGATACCGATTACACCTAATACAGTATGGCGAAAATTCCAAGGACTATGAGAGAATTTCTCTTTTTCATGACCTGCTTTTCTTAGATGGGGCTCTGGAATAGCGATGAATGAAAGAGCGATAAACGCTGATACGAATACACCCATTGCGATGAAAAGCAGAGGAGCTACATCTGACATAGCTGTTTGAGGGGTGACAGAACCAATCAAGGCACCTACGAAAAGCGGAGTCAAAGTACCCGACAATGAGTTTAGAGCACCACCGGCTTGGATTAATTGGTTACCTTTGTTACCACCACCACCTAAAAGATTTAGCATCGGGTTAACTACTGTGTTCAGCATACATACACAAAAACCACAGACGAAGGCACCAAGCAGGTAGATAATAAAATTCATTTTAATGGCATATTCTCCTAAATTGAATACGTCTATATCTGCACCGAACAAACTGGAAATATATTGGATAAACAAACCGATGAAACCTACTGCCATGGCAATGAGGGCTGTTTTTTTATATCCGATTTTTACAAGCATATTACCTGAAGGAATCCCCATAAACAGATATGCAAGGAAATTCATCATATTTCCCATCATACCCAAGGTATTGGCACCTGCATATTGGTTTTTCCATATTGTGCCGAAAGGCGCAGCAAGATTAGTAACGAAGGAAATCATCGCGAAAAGGAAGAACATTGTAATGATAGCGATGATATTACCGTTCTGTTTTTGTTGATTCATGGTCTTGAAAAAATTATAAGTTTATAAATTAGGTTATTTCATAAAATTATTTTTCTACACCGAATTTGTAGATGGTTACTTGACTGTAAGTTTCCCCCGGATGTAGAACACAAGAAGGGAAATGGCCTTTATTGGGTGTATCAGGAAAATGTTGTGCTTCAAAACAGATGGCACTTCTTGCTGGGAAAGTTGCTCCATGAGCACCTTCGAAACCATTATGCCAGTTTGAAGTATAAACTTGTACGCCGGGCTCTGTAGTGTATACTTCCATGCTACGACCGCTTTCGGGCTCCACACATTTTGCTGCAAAACTCAGTGTGCCTGCTTCACGTTTGTTTAATACATAGCAGTGGTCATAGCCGGCACCGAATTTTAGCTGTTCGAATGGGTCATTGATTCTACTGTCTACTCTTTGAGGAGTACGAAAATCCATAGGAGTACCTTCTACTTTGGCAATTTCGCCTGTAGGGATTGATACATTATCTATCGGAGTATAAAAATCAGCATTAATGGTTACGATGTTGTTATCAACGGTTGCCGTAGGATTGGCAATGCCTGATAGGCTGAAAAAACCATGGTGAGTGAGGTTTACCAATGTTGTTTTGTCTGTTGTAGCGTGGTAAGTAATGATGAATTCATTTTGATTACTTAAAGTGTACGTTACGTGAATATCCAAATTTCCCGGAAATCCTTCTTCGCCATCAGCAGATAAATAATGCAATTTCAAACTTTGTGGAGTTTCCTGTTCTGCATCCCAAATGCGGGTATGAAATCCGGTAGGACCGCCATGCAGCGAGTTGGGACCATTGTTGATAGTCAGTGAATATTCTTTCCCTTCTAAAATGAATTTGCCTCCTGCTATACGGTTTCCGTAACGACCGATAAGAGTACTGAGGAAAGGTTCGTGGCTATTGATTACATGGGTTATACTATCATGTCCTTGAATGACATTGGCATATTTACCGTTTTTGTCCGGAACCATAATAGCTAATACTGCTCCACCATAGTTGGTAACAGCTATTTCAGCTCCGTTTTCATTTTTCAGAATGAAGAGGTCTGTTTGTTTCCCGTTCACTGTTGTCTGAAAATCGGCCCGTTTCAGGCCACATAAATTCTCATCGGAAGTAGATGTGTTTATCATGTTATTGAAAATCTTTTTATTGTATGTATAAAACTAATGCAAATAAAAAGATTTTCTTCGGTATTCCCAAACTTTTTCTATAAAAGTGAACGGACTAAACGTGAAATTTTAATAAATCCGCAACGATAAAGCTGCTTCCTCCAACAAAAATAAAGTCATTTTTGTTAGCTTTTTCTTTAGCGGCTGCTACAGCGGTTTCTACATCAGGATAAGCATCTCCGTGCAGCCTGGATTGCATCGCTAAGCTTTGTAATTCTTTTTCGGATAAAGCGCGTTTTACACTGGCTTTGGTAAAATAATATGTGGCATTTTTAGGAAGCATGGACAATACTCCACTGATATCCTTGTCGTTTACCATACCTATTACAATGTGTAATCGTTCATATTTCTGATGTTTTAATTGTTCTATGATATACGAAATTCCTCCTACATTATGTCCTGTATCACATATTAAAGTCGGTTCACTTTCTAATTTTTGCCATCTTCCCATCAGGCCGGTGAGTTCACATACTTGTGAGAACCCTTTACGTATATTACTTTCGGTAAGCTGATAACCTGCTTGTTTTAATAGGCGGATGGCAGATAAAAGCGTATTGGTGTTTTTAAGTTGGCAAAGTCCTTCCAGCTCGCCTTCCAGATTGAGGTAGTCGGTTGTTTGATATATTCGTTTACCTTTTTCATTTATACTGGAGGAGTGTAATAACTGTTCTTCTTCTGCAAAGTAGATAGGAGCGTTTACTTCTTTAGCACGAGTTGTAAATATAGGTTTGGTTTCAGGTGTGGTTTCACCAATAACTACCGGAGTCTTTTCTTTGATGATTCCGGCCTTCTCTGTGGCTATTTTGGCTAATGTATTACCTAAAAATTGTATATGGTCGAAACTGATATTAGTTATGACACATAGATCCGGACGGATGATATTTGTACAATCTATTCGTCCTCCCAGGCCGACTTCTATAATGGCTACATCTATTTGGCTCTGGGCAAAATAGTGGAAAGCCATTGCGGTAGTCAGTTCAAAGAAAGAAGGATGCAGAGGTTCAAAAAAGACACGGTGTTTTTCTACAAAGTCTATGACATATTCTTTGGATACAGGAATTCCGTTGACACGTATTCGTTCACGAAAATCTATCAGATGTGGAGAAGTGTAAAGTCCTGTCTTGTATCCGGCTGATTGTAAAATGGCGGCTAAAGTATGTGAACAAGAGCCTTTTCCATTGGTTCCGGCTATATGAATGGTTCGGAATTGGCGATGAGGATGGTTGAAATACTCGTCTAAAAGATAAGTATTCTCTAATCCTGCTTTGTATGCATCTTTTCCTATATGTTGGAATAATGGGGCACTATTATATAAATAATCCAATGTTTCTTCGTAATTCATGGCAAATGTTTTTATTTACCGCAAAGTGTCACAAAAGAATGCCAGGCAGATATAAAACCTAGTATTCTTTCTGTGACACTTTGTAGTATAAAAATTAATCGAAGAAGTTTTTGAACTTCTTGAATATTTTTTCTTTAATGCTTGTATTCGGTTTGAAGTTATCCGATTCTTGCATTTTCTCTAGTGCTTGTTTTTCATCTTTATTCAATGTTTCTGGAATATATACGCTTACATTGACTAATAAATCACCTGTACCGTTACTGTAACCATAACTATTGACGTTGGGCAATCCTTTACCTCTTAGGCGTAAGACCTTACCTGGTTGGGTGCCTGGTTCAATTTTTACTTTTACTTTGTTATCAATAGTTGGTATTTCTACAGTGCCTCCTAAAGCAGCAGTCGGAACGCTTAGTAACAGATTGTAAATCAAATCATTTTCATCGCGTATTAGGTCTGGATGGGATTCTTCTTCTATGACAACAAGTAAATCACCGGGAACACCGTTATGTTTGCCCGCATTTCCTTTTCCATTGACAGAAAGTTGCATTCCTTCAGCCACACCGGCAGGAATTTTCACTTCCACGACTTCTTCTCCGTATACAATACCTTCTCCTGCACAAGCTTTACATTTGTTCTTAATGATTTTCCCTTCTCCGTTACATTGTGGACATACGCTTTGTGATTGTACCATTCCAAAAATGCTTTGTTGGGTGCGGGTGATACTTCCTGTTCCATGACAAGTGGGACACGTTTCCGTTCCTCCTTCTCCTTCGGCTCCTGAACCATGGCAATGGTCACATGTTACGTACTTTTTCAGTTTGAATTTCTTTTCTACTCCCGTAGAAATTTCTTTTAAGTTCAGTTTTACTTTTACACGGAGGTCTGAACCACGGAACTTGCGTTGTGCGGAACGTCCGCCACCGCCGAAACCTCCAAAGCCTCCGAAACCTCCTCCATGTCCACCGAAGATGTCACCGAACATAGAGAAAATGTCATCCATGGACATACCTTGTCCGAATCCTTCAAAACCGCCACCGGCGGCTCCACTCATTCCTGCATGTCCAAATTGATCGTAACGGGCGCGTTTATCCGGGTTGCTCAACACATCATAAGCTTCGGCTGCTTCCTTGAATTTTTCTTCCGCTTCTTTATCCCCCGGATTCTTGTCCGGATGATATTGTATTGCTTTTTTGCGGTATGCTTTTTTTATAACATCAAGGGTGGCTGTTTTGTCCACCTCCAGAACTTCGTAATAGTCTCTTTTTGCCATGTCGTTTTATGATACTGTTTTATTGAGCCACAACTACTTTGGCGTGGCGTATTACTTTGTCATTCAGCTTATAACCGGTTTGTACACAGTCCAATATTTTCCCTTTCTTCTCTTCAGAAGGAGCTGGGACTAATGCAATTGCTTCGTGATAATCGGTATCAAAGTTCTCACCGTCAGTCTCTATTTTCTGAAGTCCTTCCTGGTTCAATACTTTCAGGAATTTGTTGTAGATCAACTCAATTCCTTCACGCATTGCTTTTACATCATCCGAAGTTTCTGAAGTTTTTACAGCACGCTCCAAGTCGTCCAAAATAGGGAGAATGGCAGTAATGGCCTTTTCTCCACCATTCTTAATCAATTCGGCCTTCTCTTTCATGGTGCGTTTACGGTAATTGTCAAATTCGGCTGAAAGACGCAGGTATTTGTCATGCTGCTCTTCTATTGTTTTCTGAGCTTCCGCCAATTCCTTATTCACCTTCTCTTCAGCGTTCAGTTCTTCTGTTGCTTCTTTCTGAGTTTCTTCATCAATGGCAGCTTCTGCCGCTTCCTGATTTTTCAAAACTTCCTCGTCTTGAGGTTGGTTCTTCTCTGTTGGGTTCATATTCTTATTAAACTTTTTGTTTTTCTTATTTTTACTCATAACAGTCAGGTCTTTTAGGTTAATTTACTGCTAACAAATTTCGTGCCTAGTTGTTTCCTTAGAGTGATAATTTTGCAAAAGTACGGAATTTCTGCCACACTGGCATACTTTTCTGAATTAAAATACCTACCTTTGCAATTTCAAAATAGAATAATTATATAAATTAAGGTATATTAGGATGATTACAGTTTCGAACTTGGCCATTCAATTTGGTAAAAGAGTGTTGTATAATGACGTAAATATGAAGTTCATCAATGGTAATATTTACGGGGTTATCGGTGCGAACGGCGCCGGAAAATCTACTTTCTTGAAAGCAATTTCAGGTGAGCTGGAACCGACTAAGGGTTCAGTGGTATTAGGACCGGGAGAACGTCTGTCTGTATTGAGCCAGGATCACTTTAAGTGGGATGAATATACAGTCATGGATACGGTTATGATGGGACATACTGTGTTGTGGAACATTATGAAACAGCGTGAAGAACTGTATGCGAAAACTGATTTTACAGATGAAGATGGCTTGAAAGTTTCTGAACTGGAAGAGAAGTTTGCCGAACTGGATGGTTGGAATGCCGAGAGTGATGCAGCTTCTTTGTTAAGTGGGTTGGGCATAAAGGAAGACAAGCATTATATGTTGATGGGGGAACTGAGCGGTAAGGAAAAGGTGCGTGTCATGTTGGCACAGGCACTTTACGGTAATCCTGATAACTTGTTGTTGGATGAACCTACCAATGATTTGGATATGGATACGGTGACTTGGCTGGAGGAATATCTTTCTAATTTCGAACACACGGTGTTGGTGGTAAGTCATGACCGTCACTTTTTGGATTCTGTTTGTACTCATACTGTAGATATTGATTTCGGTAAAGTGAATATGTTTGCCGGTAACTATAGCTTCTGGTATGAATCAAGTCAGTTGGCACTTCGCCAGCAGCAGAACCAGAAGGCTAAAGCTGAAGAGAAGAAGAAAGAGTTGGAAGAATTTATCCGTCGTTTTAGTGCCAATGTGGCTAAGAGCAAGCAGACAACCAGCCGAAAGAAGATGTTGGAGAAACTGAATGTAGATGAAATTAAGCCGTCGTCCCGTAAATATCCCGGTATCATCTTTACTCCGGATCGTGAACCGGGTAATCAGATTTTGGAAGTATCCGGCTTGCGTGCGGAAACTGAAGACGGTATGGTATTGTTCAATGATGTGAATTTTAATGTAGAAAAAGGAGATAAGATTGTCTTTTTGAGCCGTGATCCGCGTGCCATGACTGCTTTTTTTGAAATAATCAATGGAAATCGTACTCCGCAGGCTGGTAAATTCGCGTGGGGTGTTACTATTACTACGGCTTATTTGCCTTTGGATAATACGGATTTCTTTGAAAGTGATTTGAATTTGGTAGATTGGCTGAGCCAGTTTGGCGAAGGTAACGAAGTCTATATGAAAGGTTTCTTGGGGCGTATGTTGTTTTCCGGAGAGGAAGTATTGAAGAAAGTGAATGTGCTTTCCGGAGGTGAGAAGATGCGTTGTATGATTGCCCGTATGCAGTTGCGTAATGCGAACTGTCTGATTTTGGATACTCCAACTAACCATTTGGACTTGGAATCAATTCAGGCTTTCAATAATAATCTGAAGACTTATAAGGGAAATGTGCTGTTCTCTTCCCACGACCACGAATTTATTGAAACGGTGGCGAACCGTATTATTGAATTGACCCCGAATGGTATCATTGACAAGATGATGGAATATGATGAATACATCACTTCTGATCATATTAAAGAAATGCGTGCGCGTATGTATGGAGATAATTAAATTATAAATATGAGCTGAAAAAGAAAGAGTCATTGGGAGCCATTGTTCCTGTGGCTCTTTTTTTATGGTTTAGCCGCAATTCTCATTCTGTATGAATCATAATGAGTTCAAAAATCTATGATAATGGACGATAATCCATGTCGTTATATTAGAATTAGGATTATTTTTGTGTCCATTAAAAACATGAAATGATACTTATGAAAAACTTAATTTTGATTTTGATTTTTGCAGCTGTTAGCTTGAATACGATGGCTTCCAATCCTGTACATGTGATTATAACTGCCGGACAGTCTAATACCGATGGACGAACTCCTAATGAAGATTTGCCGGCATATATTAAAGCATTGGCTACGGACACACTGACGTATACCGAAGGTGCCTACCGTTATTGTCAGATAGCTCAGAATGACGGGAAAGGAGAATTTATTCCTTTCTGGCCTCGTGCCAAACGTAGCGGAAAAAATAATATGTGGGCTTTTGATGCAGTGACATATTATTGGTTGGAGCAGTTGTTGCAGGAGAAATTTTATGTGGTGAAATGGGCTGTTGGCGGAACTTCCATTGCACCTGATTATAATGCTTCCAAGGGACGTTTTTGGTCTGCGGCTCCTGAATGGCTGGCACAGGCTAAGCCAACTTCTGATGGAGGAAATTCCTTGTTGCTTTCTTTCATTCAAGAGATAGACATGTGTATAGACAAAACTCTTTCCCGGCTGAAGGATGGCTATCAGATAGATGCATTTCTTTGGCATCAGGGGGAAAGTGATTATGCTAAAAGTAAAGATTATTACCGTAACTTGAAGACAATGGTGGCTTATGTGCGTATGCATCTGACAGAAAAAACCGGAAAGGATTATTCTCGTTTGCCTTTTATTTTTGGTACTGTTGCCCGAAGTAATAAATATTTCAGCAGAGAAGTGGAGAATGCGATGAAGCAATTGGCTGCTGAAGATCCGAACATGCACCTGATAGATATGTCAGGCGCAGAATTGCTAAATGACAGACTTCATTTTACGGCTCATTCGGCAGAGTATTTGGGACAACAGGTATATAAGCAGTTGGAACAAATTATTAAAGGAGTTATCGTCAGGACTGATGAATTGAAAGGAAAACGTTTGGGAATTATTGGAGATAGTTATGTGAAGAATCATAAGGAACCTGTTAAGAATACCTGGCATTATAAATTTGCCGAGAAGCATGGTATGGAATATTTAAATTATGGCAAGAACGGCAGCAGCATTGCTTATAGTAGCCCGCGTTGGGGGGAAGCGATGTATGTAAGATATAAGGAAATGCCGGATGATTTGGATTATGTTATTGTTGTGGGTGGGCACAATGATGGTTTTAAATTGGATTCAATTGGCGGTATTGATGTATTTAAAGAGAGGCTGGCAATGCTGTGTGAAGGGCTTATTGAAAAGTATCCCACAGCTAAGATTTTTTTCTTTACCCGATGGAACTGTAAAAACTTTGCGGGAAGTGATGCTGAGAAAGTGGTGGATGCTATGATTGAGGTTTGTGGAAATTATAGTATTCCTATTTTTGACAGCGCCCGAAAAGGAGGAATTTATGCAAATAATGATCATTTTAGAAAAATATATTTTCAGAACAGCAAAAATAATACAGATACTGCACATTTGAATGAAAAAGGTCATGAACGTTTCTTGAAAGTAGCTGAGAGTTTTATATTGCAATACTGAATAATGTAAATGTAATGAATTATTTTTGAAATGTGATGACGCAGAAATAATCCATTTACAAATTACTTACTGTTCGGAGGAAAAAGTGAGGTATTCTTTCTCCGCTAGGGAAAGTAATTCTCTTTTGATTTTCTAATAGTCGGTTTGCTTTGTTGTAAATGTCAACTGAAATGTCTTGCTCTCTGGACTTGGCAAAAGAGTGATTGGCAGTAATGATGCGTCGGGATGAAAGTTTCAGTGTCCAGCGTATATCTTCAGCAGCTACATAATGCCGAGTAGGACGCATGACGTGAATGCGCAATATATATCCTTTTGCCAGTGCCTCATTGACTGTTTGCAGATTTCCTGCCTCTAGCCGGATACCAATAGCTCATTTGGACATAGTGTAATCTTGCGCTTGAATGCTTCCCATCCATGATACGAGGTCTTTCGGATTATTTAAAACTGGATTTATTAACTGTTGGCTGTGCAGACGGATGGTAGGTATCATTTCAGATAATTTCCATCAAACGATAAAGGTAAAAGTCCACTTACGTTTTCTAATATATAAATATCAGTCTTACTATAAAGCAGTATCCGCATGGGTTTTCCATATCGTTTTTCAGTTTCTAATAATACTTGCCGACAGGCACCGCAAGGAGGAATAGGTGTGTCAAGAAAATCATTTTCTGTGCGGGCAGCAATGGCAAGTGTTTTTACTGCTTGATCCGGATATTGAGAATTGGCATAAAACAAAGTGGTACGTTCTGCACAAAGACCAGATGGGTAGGCTGCATTTTCTTGATTGGTTCCGGTAATAACGATATCATTTTCCAACAGTGCGGCGGCTCCAACAGCAAAATGTGAGTAAGGAGCATAGCTTCTTTTCGTTGCTTCACACGCAGCGTCTATCAGTTTGCGGTCCTTCTCTGTTAGTTCGTTATAATGGCAAGCCTCTATGTTTATTTCCAGTTTGATTTGTTTCATGATACGTTCCTCTTTGTTTTCCTGCAAATGTAATGTTTTGTTTTTAATCTCCCAATGTTTCTTTTCTAAAATCTGGTTTTTAATTTATTTACTTTCTTATTGCTTGTCAGAGTTGAATGTGAAAAGAATAATATGGTTACCGATAAAAAAGGAGAAAGTTGCAACTTTTTCTTTTATTTGTGCGTCTAATGAATAATGCGAATCAGTAGTTGATTTCTGATTCTTGTTTTAAAAAATTAGATAAATGAGTGCGATGGCAATTTTTCCCATCGTATGTACTAAAAGTCCAGATGTTGATCTGACTTTCATCGCTCTTTGAATATTTGTTTTCTCATTCAGCCAGTTGAAAAACGCTTCTATAGGCTGTCTGACCTTTGAAACAGCAGTAGAGAACAGTTCTCTTCCAGCTTTCTCTCTTTGAGTAATAACTGGTTCCTCTCCTTTTATTGCTTTCACGGGAGTTAGCATAGTAGTTCCTTGTTCTTGTTGCTTATTGCCCCAGTAAGAAAAATCCGAGTATATCTTATCGGCAAAGATGTTTCTGTTTATAAGGCTATCAGCGGCTTCTCTTTTAAGAACTGTCAGGTCATTCTCTTCTGCCGATGATAAGAGAATCATTTCCGGGAATGGAATAGTTCCTTCCCTGCGGAAGGCTAAAGCATGGAGTTTGAGACCGAAGTAATACATGTTCTTTGTAGAACAGTATCCTTTGGTTGCAATTTCAGTAGCTACCTTTCCTGTTTTATTCTTTCCTGCACAGGTAATAATAGGCATAGAGTCAATAAGTGATGTCATAGAATCGCAATCCTCTGGTTTAAAGAATGTAATGAGATGCTTTACAAGTTCACTAATGGCCTCACTCATCAGGTTTAACCGATAGTTGAATGTCTGATAAGAAGGTAGGTTGGGGAACCATGAGAGCAAATATTCTTCAGTGAATGTATGTATCTCTTTGATTTGGAAGTATCGCTGATAGGCTCCGCAAAACAGATATACGGTAAGCAGTTCCTGGTCTGTAAAGATAGGAGTTGCATTATTACTGAATCTCTGGCAGTAAAACTTCAGTGAAGACTGGTAAATATCGCAGATGTACATATATATTTTTATAAGTTTTAGCTCTTTCTCCTTGGGAATCATAATTAGAATAATGAGTGGTTTTATTCTTCTAATATACTGATTTTCAAGGAGATTGAGAAATAAATAAACGAGATAATTAATTGAATAATAACATTTTAACTAACTGAATCAAGTAGGTATTTCAACTACTGATTCGCATGAATATATAATTAAAAAAGAGAAAGATTATGTTAGCAACAACAACACCTACTATCGAAGGAAAACGTATAACCAAATATTATGGCATTGTAACAGGTGAAACTATTATCGGCGCTAATCTGTTTCGTGATTTTTTTGCTAGTATTCGTGACATTGTAGGCGGTCGTTCCGATTCTTATGAAGAAGTACTTCGACAGGCTAAAGATACCGCATTACGAGAAATGCAGGATCAGGCTGCTTTATTGGGAGCTAATGCTGTAGTTGGGGTAGATTTGGATTATGAAACTGTGGGGGACAGTGGTAGTATGCTGATGGTAACCGCAAGCGGCACAGCTGTCAGAATAGAAGATTGAGGTAAAGCAGATGTGCCTGTTGCAATATTTTTTAGGTTTATTCCAACAGGTACGTTTGCTTTTACTGTATTAGGGTATTCCTAATATCTCTTTGGCCTTGTTTTTACTTGAAATGAAATCTAGTGAGTTGACAATATTATCGTAATTTGTTGTGTCAGCTATATGGTCTTTCAATACTTGTAACATTTTTAACTTGTCATTATCAAAAGTATAAAGTGACATAAGTTTAAGGCATTGTGCGCAACTTAATTTTTTATTTATAATGGCCTTTTCCAGAGTTGAATCTTTGAACACGGAATTTTTTGTTTCATTGTATATCTTTTCAAATTCGTTATCGTCTATTGAACCAACGGTATGGAGGGATATTTTGCTGGAATATAGGTCTCCTACTGAAGTTTCTTTAGCTATTTCATTGTAGGAATCCATGCCTGTTACCTTTCTGTTTCTAAATTCGATAATTAGAAATTTGCAAGACGTTGCAATTCCTCCGCTCTGATATTCCCATTGTTCCAAAGAACCATCGAAACGTCGGAAATCGGGTTTTCCAAGAAGTTGGCCTATTTCTTCTGTTGTCATTCCCTGCTGTACCTTCCATGCTTTCTGCTTGATACTTCCTGTGGTATGACAGCCGACAAGTGTTATACTGATAACAAGCAATAATAATTGTTTAAATTTTCTCATATATTTATGTTTTTGTGTGTTGTTTAGGTTGAATTACCATCGGTCAGTGATTCCCAATATTTTACGTGCATCATCTTGTTTAAATAAAGAATCCAGTGTCTTGATGATTTCTTTTCCATTTTTACGGTCTACAATGCGGTTGGAAACCATTCTTAATACTTTCATTTTTTCATCGTCCCATGTAAATATGGACATGAGTCGGGCAGTTTGTTTACAGGTGAAGTAGTTGTTTACAACTCCTACAGATAATAATTCCATTTGGTCGTCCTTAAATGCTTTGTTTTTTACTTTTTTATAGAGGTTTTCAAAATCATGTGGATTCATAGCTTTGTGTTTTGGTCTGTGCGGGCCAAAATGATCAGGGTGGCTGGGTGGAACTACCGTAATTATTTCATTTGGCGGACACACTGCAACTGGAGACGGAGTAATGTTGGGCTCAAAAGAATCCATGTTTGTTACCATTCCGTCTACAAAATCGATAATAATTACCGTGTTTGCAGCTGTGGACATATTGGTCTTGGTGTATTCCCATTGTTCCGAGCCGTTGTCGAATCTACGGAAATCGGGTTTTCCAAGTAAATGGCTGACTTCTTCTTGGGACATCCCTCTCTGTACTTTCATAATAGTGCTACTAGTAGTCAAACCGCAACTGATGACTAAAGTACAAATGGTTAACGCTAATAATGTTTGTTTCAATCTTCTCATTTTTTTGTTTTTTTGTTTGTAACAAAGATAAGTTGGGAAAAGGTATATTCTTCTATCTTTTTCCCTATTTATTTTTAGGGATTTCCCTACTGTTTATATGGTAATTCTTCTAAGAACTGAAATTTATTGTTAGGAAGATTGAGTTTGAAATCTTTAAATTCATATTCTGGAAGATTGGTTGTATTTTTCTCTTGTTGGAAATGTGATTGATTATTTTAACTTCATCTATAATTAATGTAAAAACTTTATTTTCACTTTTAACTTCTTGTTCTCGGGTGGTTCTAACCTATAAACTTTTGACGAATAGATGATAAACGAAGATAAAATTAGGGAAGTATGGGCTTCCGACCCGGAACGGGGATTTAAATTGTTGATAGATTTTTTTCAACAGCCCATATATTGGCATATCCGGAGATTGGTTGTATCACATGAGGATGCAGAGGATATTTTGCAGGAAGTCTTTATTCGCGTCTTTCGCCATCTTCCTCAGTTTAGGGAGGAAAGTTCATTGGGAACATGGATTTATCGGATAGCGACCAATGAGTGTCTCCGTTTTCTGAATATGCGTAAAGAACAAGCTGTTTCGGCGGAAGAAGTTCAGGAAGAGTTAATGAATAAGTTGATGGCGTCAGATTATGTGGATTATGAGAACGAAATGGAGGTGAAATTTCAGCAGGCTATTTTGATGCTTCCTGAAAAACAGCGGGTAGTTTTCAATCTTCGTTATTATGATGAACTGGAATATGAAGAAATTAGCAGGATTACGGACACGAAGGTGGATACGTTGAAAGTGAATTATCATTATGCAAAAGAGAAGATAAAAGAGTACATGATAAATAATTAAAGATAGGATGGAAAAGGAGTTTGATTTTAAGAATATTGGGAAGCGGATGCCTTATCGTACCCCTGATGGCTTTTTCGGAAAAATGCAAAAACAAGTATTGGAGCGTACCCAGGCTGAGAGGTTTAATAGGCAGAATAGAATAAAATTGATTATTGGGGCTACTTTAGCTATTGCGGCTGTCATGTTGGGAGTTCTTTTCTTTCCGATATCTCAACCTGTGGCAGAGGAGTTGCCTTCTCATTCACTTATTGTTTCTACGGATTTAGACTCTTCTTATTCAGATACTTTGGATCGTTATATAGAATCTATGTCTGATGAGGAATTAGCAGAATGGGTGGAATTGTCTGAAAATGATATATTTATAAATTGATTAATCACTAAAAACAAAAAAATGATGAGAACAAAATTTTTTTTAATGGTGTTGGCAGCCATTGTTATGGGAAGTCAGGTAACACTTTTTGCCCAAGAAAAGAAAGAAACTAAATCTGAAAGAAGGCGGTTTAATAAAGAACAGATGCTGGAAATACAGTGCAATCAAATTATAAAAGGATTGGCATTGGATGACGCAACGGCTGCTAAATTTATTCCGGTGTATAAACAATACATGGAAGAAATGCAGGCTACTCGTCATATGGGAGTTTGTCGAAATGTTGCAAATAGAACGGCCGCCGATAAACAGATCCCCAAACCGGTCCCTACAGATGCTGAAGTGGAGCAGGCTATTAAGGCACGTTTTGCGCAGAGTAGAAAGATACTGGATATTCGTGAGGAATATTATAATGAGTTTCGGAAATTTCTTTCTCCTAAACAAATTCAGAAAATGTATAATATGGAGAAACACAATGGTGATAAATTTCGTAAAGAGATGAAAAAAAGACAAGGAATGAAAAAGCAGCATGATGGAAGAAGACATATGTCACAGGGCGATGTGAAGAAGTAAATATGGGTGAAATGGGGAAAAAATAGTACTTTCATTGTCTTTATGGCTTTATTCTTTTAGTGGCTGCTGTTTATGGTAGCCACTATTTTGTTTTCTCATTGGAAGTATATATTTTTGTGAAGCTAACAGTAGCTATTTAATTAATAAAAATAATATGATGAAAGTAAAGAAATTAAGTGGCAAAGTTCAGGATGCACAACAAATACCGACCTTATTTGATCATGAGAACATAATGTATTATCCTATTAATATAGTGAACTGGAAAGAATATCCTTATCAACCTCAAGTCTCTTTTCGTATAGCCTATACAAATGATGCTATATTAGTTCATTATAAAGTAGTAGAAGATAGTGTTCGTGCCAAATACGGTGAAGATAACGGTAGTGTCTGGACAGATTCCTGTGTGGAATTTTTCTCTATTCCTGCGAGAGATGGCGTTTATTACAATTTGGAATGTAACTGTATCGCTACGATTCTTTTAGCAGCAGGTTCGGAGCGTAGTAATCGAGAAATGGCTCCTCTTGAAATAACAGATCAGGTGAAGCGTTGGGCTAGTTTGGGCAGAGAAACTTTTGAAGAAAAGATAGGAGAATGTACTTGGGAGGTTGCTTTGCAGATTCCGTATAAGGTATTTTTTAAGCATACCATTACCAAGTTGGATGGAATGGTTGTACGAGCTAATTTTTATAAATGTGGAGATGAATTGCAAAAGCCTCATTTCTTATCATGGAGTCCTATAAAAATAGAGAAGCCGGATTTTCATCGTCCGGATTTCTTTGGACTTTTGGAATTCGAATGAAATTCGTAATTAATTTAAAAAGATTGCATACAGCTGGATAAAAATGGTAAGTTTGCAACTATATATAACGGATAAAGTATAGTAGCGATTTTGAAACAGTTTTATATGATGAAACATACGTTGAAATTTATATTAATCGGGTTGCTTTGTTGTCTATGTAATTTTACAGTGCAAGCGCAAACCCGTAACCGGCAGTATGAGGAATATATTCATAAGTATAAAGATCTTGCTGTCGATGAGATGAAACGGTATCGTATTCCTGCCAGCATCACTTTGGCTCAAGGATTATTGGAATCAGGGGCGGGAAAAAGTACGCTGGCTCGTAAATCCAATAATCATTTTGGTATAAAATGTGGTGGTGACTGGACTGGTCGTACTGTACGGCATGATGATGATGCCCGTAATGAATGTTTTCGTGCCTATAAGCACCCTCGTGAGTCATATGAAGATCATTCTAAATTTTTAAAAGGACGTTCACGTTATGCATCTCTTTTTAAATTAAAAATCACCGATTATAAAGGATGGGCACATGGGCTGAAGAAGGCGGGATATGCTACTGATCCTCGCTATGCGTATCGTTTAATTGATATCATTGAATTATATGAATTACATAAGTATGATACCAAGGATGGTATAAAGTGGATGAAGGAATTCCCAAACCCGCATCAGCCTTATTTAGCTAATGATTTACTTTATATTGTGGTACGCCCGGGGGATACATTTAAAAAACTTTCTAAAGAATTTGATATCAGTCAACGTAAGTTGAGGAAATACAATGATCTTTATAAAGGATATGTATTGAAACCAGGTGATATTATTTATTTGGATAAAAAGCATCGTCGTGCGGATAAGGAACACATAGTTCATGTTGTCCGTGAGGGAGAATCTATGTATTCCATTTCCCAAAAGTATGGTATTCGTCTGAAGAATTTATATAAGATGAATAAGATGAAACCGGAAGATTCTTCTCCTAAAGTAGGTGATATATTGCGTTTGCGTTAGTCATTATAGTACGGTAACTGATGTTTAAAAACGTACAGGGTGTCCGATTTCGGACACCCTGTACGTTTTATTTGTTATTGATTATCAATAAGTTGCTTTCTTGGCACGGATGTTGTTTATTCTTTAGTACAAAAATGACAATAATAAAATTACAATAAGTTATGGACAGAGAAATCCCTAAAGAAGTGCGTGATAAGGAACGCAAAAAGAAGTTCATTAAATATGGTGCAATAGGTGTGGCGGCAGTGGTATGTATAGCTGTATTGATTTCATTTATGCGAAGTAGCGTCAATAAGAAAGATTTGGTGTTTTCAGAAGTAGACAATGGAACTATTGAAGTAAGTGTCAGTGCTTCCGGTAAGGTTGTCCCGGCTTTTGAAGAGATTATCAATTCACCTATTAATACTCGTATCGTGGAAGTTTACCGTAAGGGAGGAGACAGCGTGGATGTAGGTACGCCGATTTTGAAACTTGATTTGCAGAGTACGGAAACCGAATACAAGAAATTGCTGGATGAAGAACAGATGAAACGTTATCAGTTAGAGCAGTTGAAAGTGAATAATAATACGTATCTGAGCGATTTATCAATGCAAGTGAAAATTTCTGCCATGAAATTGAACCGTATGGAGGTAGAACTTCGCAACGAACGTTATTTGGATAGCTTGGGTTCTGGAACAACGGACAAGGTTCGTCAGGCTGAATTGAACTTCAATACAGGAAAACTGGAATTGGAACAGCTCCGTCAGCAATACGCAAATGAATCGAAAGTAAAAGAGGCTGATTTGAAAGTGAAGGAATTGGAATTCAATATTTTCTCAAAGAGTCTTGCTGAAATGAAACGTACATTGGATGACGCTCAAATTCGTTCACCGCGTAAAGCGATTCTTACCTATATTAATAATCAGGTAGGTGCGCAGGTGGCGGAAGGTAGTCAAGTAGCTATCATTTCTGATTTGAGCCACTTTAAAGTGGAAGGTGAAATAGCTGATACATACGGTGACCGTGTGGCAGCAGGTGGACGTGCCATAGTCAAGATTGGCAATGAGAAACTGGAAGGAACGGTAAGTAGTGTGACACCGTTGAGTAAGAATGGGGTGATTTCGTTCATTGTACAACTGAATGAAGATAATAACAAGCGATTGCGTTCCGGCTTGAAGACGGATGTATATGTAATGAATGCCGTGAAAGAAGGGGTTTTAAGATTGGCGAATGCTTCTTATTATGTCGGTCGCGGTGAATATGAATTATTTGTTCAGGATAGTAAGGATGAAGTAGTGAAGCGTAAAGTTCAATTGGGTGACAGTAATTTTGAATATGTGGAAGTCATATCGGGATTGAAACCGGGTGACAAGGTGGTTGTCAGCGATATGAGCAGTTACAAAAACAAGAATAAGTTGAAGTTGAAATAAGAAGCAGCTATGACATAAACAACAAGATAAAACTCTCTCTTAATTAATACATTGATTGTTACGGGAAATGAAGTGTCTTTTCTTCCTTTTCACTCATTTCCCGAACATAATTTAATTTGTTCTTAGGCTATGTCGTTTTTTTGATTGTTTACTTTTTTATATTATTCATAATGCTTGTTGGCATTCTTATTCCGGTATACAGCATCAGTTGTATTAGTCCGGTAGATGTGTTGTGGGATGAATACGACTGACAAAAACGATCATACTGTCCGTTATCGGACAATATATTAAATAATAATCTGTTGAAAATTAAATGTTTATTGCTTTGGTATATCTTTTGATTCATAAAAATAAAAAGTGTATAAGATTAACAATTTAAATAAGAAAAATTATGGCAATGATTAAATTAACCGGTATCAATAAAATCTACCGTACCAATGAGATTGAAACATTAGCACTGGAAAATGTAAATTTGGATGTGATTAAAGGCGAATTTGTTAGTATTATGGGGCCTTCCGGTTGCGGTAAGTCTACCTTGTTGAATATTATGGGGTTATTGGATGCTCCCAGCAGTGGAAAGATTGAAATAAACGGTACTTCTGTAGAAAGTATGAAAGATAAAGAACTGGCTGCTTTTCGTAATAAGACTTTGGGATTTGTGTTCCAGTCATTCCACCTGATTAATTCGCTGAATGTGATTGACAATGTAGAATTGCCTTTGCTCTATAGAAAGATGGCTGCCAAGGAGCGTACCCGTTTGGCAAAAGAAGTGTTGGAGCGTGTCGGTTTAAGTCATCGTATGCGCCACATGCCCACACAGCTTTCCGGTGGTCAGTGTCAGCGTGTGGCGATAGCCCGTGCTATTGTGGGCAATCCCGAAATTATCCTTGCCGATGAGCCTACCGGAAATTTGGACTCAAAAATGGGTGCTGAAGTAATGGAGTTGTTGCATAAATTGAATAAAGAAGATGGACGTACCATTGTGATGGTAACCCATAATGAAGAACAAGCCAAACAGACTTCAAGAACTATCCGTTTCTTTGATGGCCGTCAGGTGCAATAACTGGAGGCTACTTCATTTTTTCTACGGACCATTAATGAAAAGGTACTATAATGATAAAAAAAACAATAGGACAAGTAATTTATCAATTGCGTAACCAACCGTTACTAAGTGCAATTACTATATTGGGAACTGCCCTCGCTATTGCTTTGATAATGGTTATTCTAATTGTCTATCAAGCGAAAACGGCGGACTATGCTCCTGAAGTAAATCGTTCACGCTCGCTTTACGTCAAATGGGAGCGTACGGTATATGACAAAAAAGAACCTAACAGCGCAGGTCATTCCCGACCTTCATTGTGGATGGCTAAAGAAGTCTTTTATCCGTTGAAAACTCCCGAAGCTGTATGCGTTACTTATGAAGCCGGTGAAGTATTAGTCAGTACTCCAGGAGCTGATGAAGAGGTCAATACACCGTTGTTACTGACAGATGCTGATTTTTGGAAGATATACCAATTTCATTACTTGTCGGGAAAACCTTTTACCCAGGCTGACTTTCAGTCGGGAATAAAGAAAGCTGTTATTGTTGAAAGTGTGGCGAGGCGTCTTTATGGAGATGTGGACGCTGCTATTGGGAAACCTGTACAGATTAATTTTACTGATTATACTGTTTGTGGTGTAGTAGAGAATGTAAATCGTTTTTGTGAGTTTGCATGGAGTGAGGTTTATGCACCTTATTCTTCGAATGCGATAGCCAATAAGGTGGAAGCAGGAGAAACTCAGGGAAATCATATCATTACTATCTTGGCGCATAGTTCAGATGATTTTGAGAAAATCCGTAATGAGGTGGCCCGTGGAGTGGCACAGATTAATACGACACTGGGTGAGAGAGAATTGCAACTGATGGGGCAACCGGATAACTTCCGTACTCAGTTGAATCGTAAATTTGCCAACTCGTATGAAAATCTGGATGCGGCATATTGGAAATATGGCATTATGATTATTGTTATTTTATTGGTTCCCGCCATTAATCTAAGCGGATTGACACATACCCGTATGCGTCGTCGGCTGGAAGAATTAGGTATTCGTAAATCTTTTGGCGCTACACAGGGAGAGTTGGTGTGGCAGGTTTTGAACGAGAACTTTGTATTGACATTAATCGGTGGGATGCTGGGACTTGGACTTTCTTATCTGTGTCTGTGGCTGATGAGTGATTGGTTGCTTCAGACTGCTTGGGGAGCAACAGCTACCATGAATGTTTCTATGGTCAGTCCTGTTGTATTTTTTGTGGCGCTTTGTTTTTGTCTGGTGCTTAATTTGCTTTCGGCATACATTCCTGCCTGGCGTGTTGCCCATACTCCGATTGTCGATTCGTTAAATCAAAAACTCTAAGGCTATGCTGATTCATTTATTAATTATTATAAAGAATAATCTTCGTGCCAATCTGTTGCTGATGGCTGGAATGTTCGTCATTGCTACTTCACTGTGGTATGCTGTGGATTATGTGTATGCTGTGGTAGTGAACCAACAGAAATCATTAGGGTTTGATTGGGAGCATGTATATTATGTACAAGCGGCCGTCTTACCCAATGAAAGCGTGGAGTGTGACACAGCAAGTCGGTCTGATGATGAAGTGACAGCTGAATATTTGGAATTTTATAATCGGCTGCAACATCATCCGGCAGTAGAAAGTGCATGTTATACTTTGATGCATTTCCATTATATATGGAAAAACGGTAGTGGAACCATGTCTTATGATACATTGAAGACCAGTGCGATGTATCGGGAAGTCACTCCTTCTTATTTTACCGTGTTTCGTGTCAGAGGGGCTGATGAATGTTTGCCTGAAGAGTTGTCCCGGCGGGCATCACATACCAATGATTTTGTGGTGACGGAAAATACAGCTTGTCGGCTGTTGAATCCGGACATAAATAATATGACTGTAAAAGGAGTGGAGCTAGCCGGTCGGTTTATTCATAGTGGGGTTTCCATGCGCGAGGATGAACCAGATTCGGTGCGTGTGGCCGCCGTATGCGAGAATCAGAAATATAATGAATATTCCAATTGGAGTAAAGCCGTTTATCGCATTGTACAGTTGGGACAGGGAGATTTTAAGATAAGCTATGGCAGTATTCCTTATCATGATATATTTATTCGTGTGAAGGCAGATGCCGACCGTCCTGGCTTTGTGGAATCATTCCGGAAAGAGATGAAGAAACAGCTGCGTGTGGGTAATCTGTATCTGGCGGATATGCGTCCTATGAGTTATTACCGGAATGAACATCTAGCTGATTATCGTAGCGATCTTTATACTTATTTGGCCATTGCTGGATTCTTTTTAGCTAATGCGTTTTTGGCCATATTGGGTACTTTCTGGTTCCGTACGCAGCAGCGTCGTGAAGAACTGGCCGTCCGTCTGGTTGCTGGGGCTACGCCGCACAATCTTCAGACTCTTTTAATGGGAGAAGGCTTTCTACTGATAACCATCGCTTATATTCCTGCTTTGGTTGTAGCTTATAATTTAGGTATTTCTGATTTAGTAGAGACATGGCCTGTAGAATGGAGTTTCACACGTTTCCTGATAGGAGGGCTCGTTACTTTTCTGTTACTTTGGGCTATTGCCGCTATCAGCATTTGGTTTCCGGCACGGCAGGTCATGAGTATCCAGCCAGCTGAGGCATTGCATGGTGAGTAAATCAGATATTCATTTTATTAAAAGATGGAATTAATGAAAAACGGAGATACATTTGGGATCTATTTGGAAATATAGAACATTGTATCTCTGCTTTAATTTATATATCAGGAAATGAAATCGTGTGCGAAAATGAAGTTGGTGTTCATTTTCGGACAGTGTATAATAAAGATAATATGTTTATATTCAGTTTTTTGTGTCTTTGGCATGACTTTGGCTAGTATAGATATAAAGTGTATAAGAAGATAATAAAATAGAATTCGAAAATGATAAAACAGTATTACAAGCAAGCTTTGGCACAACTACGCCAACATCCGCTTATCAGTATTATCGGTATTGTGGGGACTGCGCTGAGTATTTTCCTTATTATGTTGGTAGTGATGATGCAACAAGTAAAGGTCGCTCCTTTTTCTCCCGAGTCCAATCGTAACCGTTTTTTACATGTACATTATATGAGTATCAGTCATAAAGATTGGGGAAATGGGACAAGTAATGGTCCGATGAGTGTACAGACTGCACGTGAAGTATACAAATCGTTGAAGACTCCTGAGGCTGTTACTGTTTATTGTTGCATGACGGTGTCCACTCCTGTTTCCCTACCTGGTGCGCCTGCGATAGGAGCTGATGTGCGTGAGACAGATGATACATTTTTTCATGTGTTCGATTTTCAGTTTACAGATGGAAAGCCGTATGATGAAGCTACTTTTACAGCTGGGCGCCCTGTAGCTGTTATAACAGAGAGCATATCACGTGCCTTGTTTGGTTCTATTCAGTCTGTAGGTAAAGAATTTCTGCTGAGTCATGCTCCTTATCGTGTAGTAGGAGTAGTGAAAGATGTTTCAACTCTTGCCGATATGGCTTACGGGCAAGTATGGATTCCTTTCACTTCGACCAACCTGTCTAATGACACATGGAGTGATAACCACATGGGAATGATGAGTGTAACTCTGTTGGCGCATGACCGTGAGGATTTTGATGAGATTCGTGCTGAGGCTAAGCGCCGTATGAATGAGTATAATTCAATACTTGCTGATCAAGGGTATACATTGATAGATCGCAACCGTCCTTATGACCAGGAAACCCAATCGATTTCTTTTGCTGCCAATTTGGAACCGGATTTAAAAGCGGCTCGTCGTGAGCGTGTCATTATCTTTATTATTCTATTATTGGTTCCTGCCATAAATTTGAGCAGCATGACGCAAAGCCGTTTGCGTCAGCGTGTAGCCGAGATAGGTGTGCGTCGTGCATTTGGAAGTACCTGCATAGAGATGGTGGGGCAGATTGTGATGGAAAATCTCGTAATCACTTTGTTGGCAGGGGCTATCGGATTGCTCATTAGTATATTATTCGCTTATTGGGGCACTGATATATTGTTTGCACAACCTTATAGTGTTACTCTGAATGCGCCTACTGTTGATTCCAGAATTTTATTGCAACCATCTACTTTCCTCTATGCATTGTTGTTCTGTTTTGTATTGAATTTGCTTAGTAGCGGTATTCCCGCATGGCGGGCATCGCGTACTAACATAGTCAATGCTTTGGGAGGAAAGATACATTAATAGATGAAAAATTAAGAATTTAAAAGAAGAGTTAGAATGAATAAGAAACTATTGACACAGATAAAGAATGAGTGGCGTTCCAATCTTTGGCTTGTTACCGAATTGTTGTTGGTGAGCGTTGTTATGTGGTATATTGTCGATTATATGTATGTTAAGGCAGCTGTTTACTATGAGCCACGTGGTTTTGATATCTCCCATTGTTATTTGATACAAATGGGACGCCTTACTGATAAAAGTCCTGATTTTATTCCTAATCAGACAAAAGAGCAGCAGCGGGAAGATGTGAAAGGACTTGCCGAGCGTCTTAAATATCGTCCGGATATAGAGGCGGTTGGTTTTGGTCAGAATTCTTATCCTTATAATGGGAGTAACAGCGGTACGGAGGTTAGATATGACACACTTCAGTCGCCGGGATGGACTATTCGACGTTTAGTAAGTCCTGATTTTGTCCGGGTTTTCCAGTATCATGGTACTCGTGGGGAAACTCCTGAACAATTGGCGGAGTTGCTTAGCCATCCCAAGAATTTTTTGGCTTCCGATAATTTATACAAGAAACGTTACGGAAGAGATTTGACTCCATTGGTAGGAAAACAGTTTTATTTGTTTGGAGATACGACGGAAACCTATACGCTGGGAGCATCGTTGGAGGTAGTCCGGTATTCAGATTATGAGCAGGCATGGAACAGCTACAGTATGGTGAAACTTTTGCCGGAGAATTGGTATGATGTGGGACTTGAATTGTGTGTACGGGTAAAAGAAGATCAGGATAAAGATTTTATAACCCGTTTGAAAGCTGATAGTGAGAAGCTATATCGGGTGGGGAATGTGTTTATAGCCGAAGTGCGTTCGTTTGATGATATCCGTCGTAACTATCAACAGTCACAAACCAATTCCATGCGCAGCTATATTTTGGGTATGGTTTTTTTATTGTTGAATATTTTTTTAGGATTGCTGGGCACGTTCTGGTTTCGTACTCAGCAACGACGTGGTGAGATTGCTTTGATGAAATCTTTGGGAGGAACAGACCACAGTGTCTTTGTACGCCAGTTGGTGGAAGGATTACTGCTATTGGTTATAGCCACTATTCCGGCTGTTTTTATCAATTGGAATCTGGCAAATAGTGAATTGAATGCTTGGATGAATGGTACTACTATTGAAGGTGGACGCTTCATAATAACAGTTCTTATCTCCTTTATTTTGATTGCATTGATGATTGTAGTAGGCATTTGGATTCCTGCACGTAAGGCTATGAAAGTTCAGCCGGCGGAAGCATTGCATAATGAGTAATTTCTTTTTTTGTTAAAAGATTTTAGAGCATAGCACAAACATGATAAAACTATATTTCAAACAGGCTTTTTTCCAACTCCGTGAGAATAGGCTCATCAGCTTGGTCTCTATTATAGGAACGGCATTGGCTATTTGTATGATCATGGTCATCGTTTTGGTGTTGGAAGTGCGCATTACGGATTGTGTGCCTGAGGTGAACCGTTCACGTTCTCTTTATATGAAAGCGATGTCTATTCATCAGAAAGGAGATACTAGTGATAATTCATCAAACGGCTGTATGTCACTTACGGTGGCTAAAGAGTGTTTTAAGGCGCTTACTGTTCCTGAGACGGTAACTATAGTGTCTACAGGAGGCAGGATGCGTATTTCTGTACCTGCGGGAAAAACAATGACAGTGGATAATCTTGAAACTGACGATACTTTTTGGAAAGTGTTCTCTTTTGATTTTATTGCCGGAAAGCCGTTTACGGCTGCCGATAGTGAAAGCGGACTTCCTAAGGTTGTAATTAGCGCTTCTGTGGCCCGGAATTTATTTGGTACGGTAGAAGCAGTGGGGCGTACAGTCCAACTTAACTTGGCCGATTATACGATAGTGGGTGTTGTGAAAGATGTATCCAAACTGGCTGTTTCTTCGTATGCGCAGATTTGGATACCTTTCAATTCAACTGAAATAGCCAGGAAGTGTTGGTATGACAATGCGATGGGAACTTTTCGTGTGGTCATTCTGGCACATTCGGAGAAAGATTTTCCTGCTATCAGAGAAGAGGTGGAACGTCTGCGTCAGAAATTTAATGACGGATTGCAGGATTCTGAAATCTTTTATCGTGGACAACCCGATGATCGTTTCTCTTTTATCTTTCGTCACTGGGGAAGAGAGTTACAGGCGAAGGAAGCTTATTTGTACTACCTGCTGGTGATTGTCATTTTATTGTTGGTACCGGCTATAAATCTTAGTAGCATGACTTTGTCCCGTATGCGGAAGCGCATGTCGGAAATAGGAGTGAGGAAGGCATTTGGTGCTACTGCCAATGTCTTGTTGAGGCAAGTGTTTTATGAAAACTTATTATTGACGCTCATAGCCGGAGCAGTAGGAATGCTTTTCAGTTATGCATGTACTTTTTTATTGAATGATTTCTTATTTTCCAATAGCGAGAACCGTGCCCAAATAGGAGAAACCAGTCTTTCGGCAGATATGTTGTTCAGTCCCTGGATATTCTTGGCCGCATTCATTTTCTGCCTGCTCTTGAATTTGCTGTCAGCGTGCATTCCTGCCTGGAGGGCATCGCGCATGAATATTACGGACGCTTTAAACCAACGTTAGATCATGAACAGGAATTTATTGAAACAGATATGGAACGAGCGCCGCAGCAATGCGTTTCTGTGGATGGAACTTTTTGTGGTGTTTGTCATATTATGGTATATTGTGGATGTGGTATATGTCACATTGAGCATCTATAATTTGCCGATGGGCTTTGATATAGAAAATACGTATGTTCTTCGTTTTGAGCGGATGACTTCGAAGGCGGCTGCTTATCAGCCTGGCCATACTATGAAAGAAGATGTTGCCGATTTGCATGAAATTGTAAACAGGCTTGCGCATCGTCCGGATGTGGAAGCAGTCAGCCTCTCGCAAAACTGTATACCTTATAATGACGGTGCAAACAGTTTTTCATTTTATCTGGATACAGTCCCGGTACGTAGTTTGAAACGATGGATAACTCCGGAGTATTTTAATGTATTCCGTTATCGCAATATAGACGGTTCGGATAGTGAAAGCCTTGCTGAGGCACTGACACCGTCCGGCATGGTCTTATCTGTGAATATTGCCGATGTTTATCAGGATGCACCTTGGCATGGTAAGGAACTTTTAGGGCGTAGGGTGCCTGTTTGGCGGAATGAGCCGGAGGCGGAGCACCTTTCTATAGCTGCTCTTACCGAGCCGGTCCGTTATGATCATTTTACAGCTCCGGATGATTACGGCTCCCGTTATGCTGCTGTGTACCTGACAGATGAGGTAATGGAATCCTTGGGCGAAACGGTTTATATAGAAGTTTGCCTACGTGTTCGTGAGGGACAGAATGATGGATTCATAGACCGTTTGATAGTGGATGCCGACCGTCAATATCAGGTGGGCAATCTATATCTTTTGGATATAACTCCTTTGAGTGATGTACGCACTGCTTATGAAACGGATTCGGTGAATGAGTTGAATACGCAATTTTGTATCATATTTTTCTTATTGCTGAATATCTTTCTAGGCATTATCGGAACTTTCTGGTTCCGGACACAGCATCGGCGTGTCGAAATTGCGTTGCGTATAGCTTTAGGTTCTACCCGTTGGGGAATCTGCGGTCGTCTGATGGGGGAAGGAGTCTTTTTATTGTTGGTATCTGCTATTCCTGCATTGGTCGTAGCGTGGAATTTGGGATATGCCGAACTGGTGGAAGTTACACGTATGCCTTTTACGGAAGGTCGTTTTGCGATTACAATTCTGGGCACTTTCATTCTGATTGCTGGAATGATTGTCATTGGAATAGGATACCCTGCCCGTCGTGCCATGAGTATCGAACCGGCTGAGGCATTACATGAAGAATAAATAAAATGAAGAGATAAAACGAATGAAACAGCTATTATTACAAGCATTTAATCTGATACGGCAGAATCCTTTTTATGCTACAATCAGTATTATAGGAACAGCTGTCACTATCGCTTTTGTTATGGTGGTAGTGATGATTTATGACTTCCGTACAATGGATATGGCTCCGGAAAGTGATCGGAGCGATATGATGTATACAGGTTCGGGAATGACCTATCGTAAGCAGGATCATACCAACCAGAACAGCGGTATGGGACGCAAGGCTTTTGAAGCATTGTTTTCAGAGCTCCCTGGTGTAAAAGAGGTTACTTGGTATCGTGGCGTTTCCAAGACCCCTTGTAACTTGTCCGCTTCGAATGAGATATTCAACTATTTTGTGCGGCCTGTGGCTGATAACTGGTTTAAGTTCTTTGATTATGAATTTATAGCGGGACGTCCTTTCACACAAGAGGAGTATGATGCCCGTCGGTGTGTCAGTGTGGTAACCGAGCGTATGGCCTTGCAGCTTTTCGGCACGACGGATGTGGTAGGAAAAGAATATCAAAGTAATTTTTTTCCGACTAAAGTGGTAGGCGTGGTGAAAGATGTCAATGCTATTTTCCAGACAGCATACGCTGATGCTTTTGTTCCTTTCTCATTGGAAAATGAAGACTATTATGCTACTTGGACAGGGGGCTTGGGAGGAATCCGTCTGGGATTGCTCAAACTGCTGCCGGACACTCGTCCTGCAGAGGTACGGACTGAAGTACAGCATCGGCAGGATCGTTTGAATAGTTCAACGGCAGAATATGCTTTCGAGATGAACGAACTCTATACTCATACGGAATATACCTTTTTTCGTGGAAAAGATATTAGTGCACCGTTGGTTTACAGTATGTTATTGATGGTCTTGCTGATTGTTCCTGCTATTAATATCTCAGGTATGACCAATGCCCGAATGCAGGAGCGTGTGACAGAGATTGCAGTTCGCAAGGCGTATGGTGCATCACGTATTTCCATTATGGTGAGGTTGTTTTTAGAGAATCTGTTTACGGTCTTTTTGGGTGGAATTTTAGGATATCTGTTTTCGTGTGTGTTGGTTTGGCTGGGACGTGTATGGTTGTTTGGTAGCGGCGAGGTAGAATTATCAGATATCAGTCTGGATGGAGGTTTGTTGTTGCATCCTGCTTTATTTGTGTTGGTTTTCGGCGTATGTGTTGTTTTTAATTTATTGTCGGTATTGATTCCGGTATGGATGGTCACACATCGTAATATTGCGACTACCATCAAAGGAGAATAGGAGGAAAGAAAAATGATAAAGAGTTTATTCAGACAAATGTGGAACCAGAGGCACGCCAATGTATGGGTGTGGGTTGAATTGATTGTTGTTCTTATCTTGCTATGGTACAGCATCGATCTGGTTTATAATTATGAGGCTGCTGCCCGTCAGTCTAAAGGATATGACACGGAGAATGTTTTTGATATTCAATTGAATATTAAGCCGGCTTTGCAAAATGATTCTGTATTAATGAGTCATTCTGCTGAATATTTGGAACAAATCTATCATTTAATCCAACAATATCAAGGGGTGGAGGAAGCTTGTTTTTATTATGGGACAATACCTTATACGGGAAATAATATGTATGAGGGATATGCTCCGCATTCGGATTCGACCCATGTGGTAGGCTGTTTCATCCGTTATGTCAGCCCTACTTATTTCAAGGTATTTCGTTTGCAGCCATTATCAGGCTCATTTGAGGCGGAGCGTTGGGACAAGAATGAATACCCCATGCCGGTGTTGATGAGTGAAACGTTAAGTGATTCCTTGTTTAGCGGACGCAATGGAGTAGGGGAGACTTGTTTCAATCCTTATTTTCTGAATAGTGTGCAACCGGAAACTAATTATAAGGTAATGGCGGTACTTCCTGCTCATAAGACCGATGAGTACGAGCGTTACGAACCTTTTATTTATCTTCCCAGTCCGCCGCTGACTCATTGGCATCACATTGCGGTGCGTGTGGCTTCCAATTCCATACCGGGATTTACCGAACATTTTATGCAGGATATGCAAGGGAAATTATCTATCGGCCCTTATTACTTATACGATATAAATTCGTATGGCGATATGAAGGAAGCTTTCGATATAGAGCAAGGAACGGTGAATTATCTGAATACTACCTATGCCGTTATCCTTTTCTTTGTTTTCAATATATTTTTAGGGATGCTGGGTACTTTCTGGTTTCGGACTCGTAAAAACCGAAGTGAGATAGCTTTGCGTATGGCACTAGGTTGCAGTAGGATGAATGTATTTGGTTATTATGTACTTGAGGGCATCCTTCTCTTGGTTTCGGCTGCCATTCCCGCTGTTTTTGTTTGTGCGAATATGCAGATGGCGGATCTTACTGTGCATACATTAATGGAACCTGCTTGGGGACGTTTTTTGCTTTGTTTTGTGTCGGCCATGCTGTTGTTGGGGATAATAATTTTGCTCGGCATTTATTTCCCCGCCCGGAAAGCGATGGGGATTGAGCCGGCAGACGCGTTGCATAATGAATAATGTTATTTCATTGTCACATGATCAGCAGTGTTCGTATATGAATGGAGTGTCCGATTTCGGACACTCCATTTTTGTCGTAAGGTGTTATAAAACAGTGAAATAGTTTTTTGGCATACCATTTGCCTTACCTTTGATAAAAAGAATAATAACGCAATGAAAAAACAAGTAATATCTCTATTTTTAGCCTTTGGCATATCGTTGGTTGCCGGAGCGCAGCCACAAGAAAAGCGACGTGCCATCACTTTGGAGGAAGCCATTACTATTGCCCGTGTGCAAAGTGTAGATGCGGCCGTAGCTTTAAACGAGCTGAAAACCGCTTATTGGGAATATCGTACTTTCCGTGCGGATTTGCTTCCGGAAATGAATTTTGAAGCCACTATTCCCAGCTATAATAAGAAGTATAATTCTTATCAGCAGGATAACGGTGCTTATACATTTGTACGTAATAATTATATGGAAATGAATGGTGAAGTTTCTATCGATCAGAATATTTGGTTGACCGGTGGTAAACTCTCATTGAATACCTCTCTTGATTTCTTGAAACAACTGGATGGAGATAAATCAAAACGATATATGTCTGTTCCTGTGGCATTGACTTTGGAACAACCTATTTTCGGAGTGAATACAATTAAATGGAACCGCCGCATCGAACCGGTGAGATACGCTGAAGCTAAAGCCGCATTTCTTACTGCAACCGAAGAGGTAACCATGACTACTATCAACTATTTTTTCAATTTGTTGTTGGCTAAGGAAAATGTAGGCATCGCCCGACAGAATCTGAAGAATGCAGATAAACTGTATGAAGTGGCTAAGGCAAAGCGTAGTATGGGGCAGATCAGTGAAAATGATTTGTTGCAATTGGAACTGAATGTATTGAATGCCCGTTCTACGTTGACTGAAAATGAAAGCAACTTGAAAAGTAATATGTTCAAACTCCGTTCATTTCTAGCATTAGGAGAAGATGAGGAATTGGAACCGGTTGTTCCCGAGACGATTCCGACTGTATTGCTGAACTATCCGGATGTTTTGGACAAAGCACTTGCCAATAATTCATTTGCGCACAATATTCGTCGCCGCCAGTTGGAAGCAGATTTTGAAGTGGCTAAGGCGAAAGGTAATTTACGTGAAATCAAGCTCTATGCACAGGTAGGTTTTACAGGAACAGACAATGAATTTAATAGTGCATACCGCCGTTTGAAAGATAACCAGATTGTAGAAGTTGGTTTTAAAATTCCTATTCTTGACTGGGGAAAACGTCGTGGTCAGGTAAAGATTGCTCAAAGTAACCGCGATGTGACTGAAAGCAAGCTACGTCAGGAGACCATGAATTTCAATCAGAATCTGTTTATCCTTGTAGAACAGTTCAATAACCAGCAGGCCCAGTTGCAGATAGCAGACGATGCGGACAAGATTGCCCAGAAACGTTACAGCACCAATGTGGAAACCTTCATGGTCGGTAAAATCTCGACATTGGATTTGAATGATTCCCAGTCAAAGAAAGATGAGGCTCGTCAGAAGCATATCAATGAGTTGTTCTATTATTGGTACTATTATTACCAGTTGCGCAGCTTGACATTGTGGGATTTCAATACCAATACTAATATTGATGCCGATTTCGAGAAGATTATCAAACAATAGGATTTTCACTATTCAATTCTGTTTGAATATAAAATGGGGTTGTCTTTGTACTTATTAAAATAATAATTTCTACATTTGCAGCATTATGATATTAATTATAGACGATGACAGTGCCATTCGTTCTTCTCTGAGCTTTATGCTGAAAAGGGCGAAATATGATGTGCAGGCCGTACCGGGTCCCAAAGAGGCTATTGAAATAGTCCGTTCGGTTGCGCCCCAGTTAATCTTGATGGATATGAACTTCACCCTGTCCACCAGTGGTGAAGAAGGATTGACTCTTTTGAAACAGGTCAAAGTGTTCCGGCCCGATGTTCCCGTTATATTGATGACAGCATGGGGAAGTATCCAGCTTGCCGTGCAAGGGATGCAGGCAGGTGCATTTGACTTTATTACCAAGCCTTGGAACAACGTGGCGTTGATGCAACGGATAGAAACGGCTTTGGAACTGACTTCACAAGATAAGAAAGCAGAGGTTCCGGTGGAAGATAATGACGGCTTCGACCGTAGCCATATCATTGGAAAGAGTAAAGCACTGATGGATGTGCTGGCCACGATCAAGCGGATAGCGCGTACCAACGCATCGGTCTTGATTACCGGTGAAAGTGGTACAGGCAAGGAGTTGATAGCCGAAGCGGTACATTTGAACAGTCCCCGTAGCAAGAAACCTTTTGTGAAAGTGAACTTGGGAGGAATTTCTCATACTTTGTTCGAGAGTGAAATGTTCGGTCATAAGAAAGGTGCGTTTACGGATGCCACAGCCGACAGGGTAGGACGTTTTGAACTGGCTGATAAAGGTACGATTTTTTTGGATGAGATTGGCGATTTGGATTTAAGCTGTCAGGTGAAACTGCTTCGCGTGTTACAAGAACAGACTTTTGAAGTTTTGGGCGACAGCCGTCCCCGTAAAGTCGATATCCGTGTGGTCAGTGCGACGAATGCCGATTTACGACAGATGGTGCAGGAACACACCTTCCGCGAGGATTTGTTCTATCGTATTAATTTAATTACGGTGCATCTTCCGGCATTACGCGAACGCCGTGAGGATATTCCCTTATTGGTCCGTCATTTTGCCGACAAACAATGTGAATCGAACGGTCTTCCCAAAGTGGAATTTACTTCTGAAGCGATGGATTATTTAAGCCGTTTGCCTTATCCGGGTAATATCCGTGAATTAAAGAATTTGGTGGAACGTACCTTGCTGGTCAGTGGAAAGGAAATATTGACTGCGGATGATTTTAAATCACAATACCAGCATCCTATAGAACAGAAGGTGACAACGAATCTGCAAGGCATGACCTTGGAGGAGATAGAAAAGCAGACTATTCTACAAACGCTTGAGAAGTATAACAATAATATGTCACAGGTTGCCGTAGCCTTAGGAATCAGCCGGGCTGCTCTTTATCGCCGTTTGGAGAAATACAATATACAAGTGAATGATTAGCAAAAACGGAACCGGATAAAATATGAAACTGAAATTCTTGTTCTTTTTTTTAGCATTACTGTTGACAGCAGTATGGACTATCCTGCTCGTTCTTACATTGAAGGAACGCGGTGCGTTGTTTTATATAGGAGAGGGAGTTATTACATTCAGTCTTGTGTTTCTGGTTTATTTCTATCGCAAAGTCGTGAAACCGCTTGATATCATCGGCAACGGTATGGAGCTTCTTCGTGAGCAGGATTTCAGCAGTAGGCTGACTCCTGTCGGACAAAAGGAAGCCGACCGCATTGTGTTGGTTTTCAACCGCATGATGGAGCAGTTGAAAGACGAGCGCCTTCGGTTGCGTGAGCAGAATCATTTTCTTGACCTGCTGGTCAGCGCTTCTCCCATGGGAGTTGTCATACTGACTTTGGACGGACATATTTCCATGCTAAATGCTGCAGCTCTTCGTTTTTTGGATTATTCTTCGGCAGAGGAAGTCAGAGGCCGATTGCTGTGCGAGTTGGCTTCCCCTTTGGCCGAAGAAATAGAACGTATTCCCAAAGATACTACTGAAACAATTCGTCTGAGCGACTCCATGATTTACCGCTGTTCCCGGCTTTCTTTTGTTGACAGAGGCTTCTCTCATCCGTTTATTCTGGTGGAAAGTCTGACTTCCGAGGTGGTGAAAGCAGAGAAAAAGGCATACGAAAAAGTGATCCGTATGATAGCACATGAGGTGAATAATACGACTGCGGGCATTACCTCTACTCTTGATACGGTGGATGGCGCTTTGGAATGTATGGAGGATACGGAAGACTTGCGCGAAGTGATGAAAGTCTGCATAGAGCGTTGCTACAGCATGAGCCGTTTTATCACAAATTTTGCCAATGTGGTGAAGATTCCCGAGCCTCAATTACAATCAGTGGACTTGAATGACCGCGTAGCCGCTTGCAAGACATTTATGGAAACGGTTTGCCGTAACCGTAAGATTACGCTACATCTTGATTTATGTAAAGAGAATCCTGAAGTGATGATGGATACTTCTCTGTTTGAGCAAGTACTAGTCAACATTATCAAGAATGCGGCTGAAAGTATCGGGGAAACAGGAGATATCTTTATCCGTACTTCCGTATCACCTACGATGTTGGAAATTGCTGATACCGGTGCCGGTATCAGTAAAGAGGTGGAAACCAAACTGTTCAGTCCTTTCTTCTCCACCAAGCCTAACGGACAGGGTATCGGTCTTATTTTTATTCGTGAAGTTTTGATAAAACATGGGTGTACTTTCTCTCTTCGTACCTATCCGGATAAACTGACCCGTTTCCGTATCCGTTTCTGATGATTTTCTACCACTTTACCACGCTGATGCTTCCGCAAGGAAGTGAAAAGGGAGGGTTTATAGTAAATGTCTTTCGGGTGTTTCTTTTTGTGCTGTTGGTTCTTTCGAAATCTCAGTTCAAAATGAAAACTCTTTTTATTATGCTAAGTCGTCCGCGATGAAAAATGTTTAATCAGGATTGAATGAAATCGGTTTGTTTGGTTTATCTTCACAATATTATGTGCTAAATAATTAAATTATGAAATACCCTATCGGCATACAGACTTTTAGTCAAATCCGTGAAAACGGATATGTTTATGTGGATAAGACCGACCTTATCTACCAGTCGGTGAGTAGAGGAAGTATTTATTTTTTCAGCCGTCCGCGCCGTTTCGGCAAAAGTATTATGAAGGGCGGAAAGAGGTGAGGTAATATCCGGACAAGCCTGAAAATATCCTGTAGTTTGGAATAAGTAAGTAACGTTATAAAATAGCTTGATACATTATTTTATTCATCGTTATCAGCCCAAATCCACAAAAAAGTTGGGAGCGTTTATGCCCTCATGCTCTCACTGTATATGTAACATGTTGATCATGAATAATTTGTGTAGTTGTGGTAAAAATAGTTGCTCTTCCTTATGCCCTCACTAATCTCTCATGCCCTCACTACGTTTTGAAGCATATTTCTGTATAACATGCTTGTTGTCAGCTATATATTCTTTTTTTGTAGGATATTCCGGCTTGATATAAAGTAGGGCGTTTTCTGGCTTTTTATCGTAAAAAGTGTGTGTAAAGGGTTTGTACTTCTATGGAGTGTGATCGCAAAGTTCCCGGTATTTCCGGCAGCGGTAAAAAGATCAAGACGTTTTTAAAAAAGCTCTTGTTCTTTTTAAAAAAGGCCGTTATCTTTTTTTGAAAGTTCTTGATCTTTTTAAAAAACGTCCTTATCTTTTGAGATGAAATTCCGGATCTTACGCGAAAACCTCCACCACAGAGTTTTGCAAAACTGCTGCCACTGCTATCACTCTTTCCACTGAAAGCACCATGAGCAGGACGTTTCATAGGGTGGTGGCAGCACTTTTTTTATATGGTAAAAAGGGCTGCTGCCACCACTTTTACCTCTTTTCTACCCCAAAAAGTCCGTAGGAGGGGGAAGAAACAGGAGGCGGAGGATGATCAAACGCTGGGAAAAGGCGGGAATACAGGCACACAGCACCCGGAAACCGGACCGGCAGAATATCGTCCACCAACGAACAAGATACTGACTACAGCCTGATGGGAATCTGATTGCGGATCGCCAGAACTATGGTTGCATCCCGACAAAGCCATAGTTACAATCTGGTGAAACCTTAGTTCCAGCCTGATGGAACTGAAGTTTCAACCCTACGGAACCGGTTGGAACTGAACCTTATGGCTGAATATGACGCCCGTACAATTAATATAGGTGCTGAATACAGCTTTTGGAAAGATTATATCAATGCGGTGATAGAGTTCAACCGCTGCCGTTACTTTTCCGGCGGAGTGGTTTTTAAAGTCCACCTGAAATAATAAAAGGAGTGGCTGTCAGTCTTTGATTTTCTTTTTATACACTTCCCCTCTGCTCATTACTTCCTTAACGAAATTGTAAGTCTCTACCCCTCGGAAGTATCCATTCTTACAAACCGGATCATTGAAATATTCTTCATTACTTTTAAGCAGGATATAGTCATCTACGCTATTATCCCATACATATTTATTCTTGCCATATTTTTCAGCCAGTGCCATGGCATCCAGTACGTGTCCTATTCCGGCGTTATAAGCCGCCAAGACAAATTTCATCCGTTCGTTTTCATTTTTTATTGCGTTGAAAGAACGGGAAGTGGCAGCGATATATTTCACAGCGGCCTTTATACTCTCTTCCGGATTCTGTTCTTTACCGGGAGGAACTCCCATAGCACGCGCCGTCCGGGGCATGAGCTGCATTAATCCTTTCGCGCCTGCCCATGATACGGCTGTCGTATCAAAATTAGATTCTGTATAGGCTAGGGAAGCTAAAATACGCCAGTCCCAATCTATTTCTTTGGCATATTTCTTGAATAGAGTGTCGAAGTGTGAAATCTTTCCGTCTTTGACGGACAAGATGGAACCGTGAGGTGTCCGTTTGCTTATTTCAAAATAACGCTTGCTACTGGCCTGATAGGCAGGAGAAGTTATATTTTCCTGATGCCATTTAGTAGCAGCTTCACCTAGTAGCGGTGAGGTCTTACGTACGGCCCATGAGGCACGTTGGTCAAAACTGACAGCCAGGTCAATATTCAGATTGGGGTAATAAGTCTTGTTTAATTTGGCAAGGTCGTTATCACAGATGGCATAATCTATCTCACCATTGGAAACCTGCATGATTAAATCCTCGGTGGTGATGCTGTCATTATTGACTTCGTGTATCAATATACCGCCACCCAGTTCTTTATCCAGATTGATGAGACGTTCCAGATACTTTCCTGGTTTTACATAGACCTCTTTCCCTATTAATTCTGTCACATTATTCAGTGCTTTCTTCTTTTTTTGAGTATTGCGTTGTACCAATACCTGATGGGTGATAATATCTTCCCCGCAAAATTCTACACTATCTTTAAACTCTTTGGTGACAGGTAGATTATAGGCTATCAGGTCTCCTTCTCCTTGTAATAGTTTATGGACCAGATCACGGGCATTCTGTGCTACTTTTATTTTCAGCTTTACGCCCAATGAGCGGGTAAACTGATCGGCCAGCTCATACTGGAATCCCATAGGCTCGCCCCGATAGTCGAAATAAGAGGTAGAACTGTTCAAGGTCAGGGCTACTAATTCTCCGCTGTCTTTTATTTGCGGCAAATCATAATTTGTCACTTCGGCAGATTGTTGCCGGTTGCGGCACGCTGTCATGCATATACAGGCAAGGACTAATAGCCAGACATTTTTCATCTTCCTAAAATCTTTTCAATATATAGTTTAAGGATTTCAATGGCCTTTTGGTTGTTGCCTCCATTGGGGATAATAATGTCGGCATATTGTTTGGTAGGCTCTATGAATTCGTCATGCATCGGTTTCAGAATGTTCCGGTATTTGTCTATCAGCATTTCCAAGGGATGGCCGCGTTCCACCATGTCGCGGGTAATCACACGCAGCAAACGTTCATCGGGTTCGGCATCCACGAAAATTTTTAAATCCATCAGATCGCGTAACTCTTTATCATAGAGGCTCATGATACCTTCTACGATGATGACTTCCTTAGGCTCTACATGGACGGTTTCGGGCAGGCGTGTACATATTATATAAGAATAGGTAGGTTGTTCAATGGGATGTCCTTTACGTAATTCGGCTATCTGTTGTTCAAAGAGCGGCCAGTCAAAAGCGTCGGGATGGTCGAAATTGGTTTGTTTACGTATTTCCAAGGGAATGGATGACTGATCATTATAATATGAATCTTGTGGAATGACTGCAACGGAACCTAGGGGCAGGCTCTCTATGATTTTTCTAACTACAGTGGTCTTTCCTGAACCGGTTCCGCCGGCTATGCCAATAATTATCATAATAATAGAATGTATTTTAAAACAAAACTGTTACTTTTGCATCAGGCTAAATACTTTAAGCCCTGTGTCAATTACAAAAGTAGGATAATTAATTAAAATATCAAGTATGGTTAAGCACATTGTTTTATTTAAATTGAAAGAAACTCTTTCACAAGAAGAAAAATTGAAAGTGATGAATGATTTTAAAGCGGCTATTGAAGCTTTGCCGGTCAAGATAGGTTTTATCCGTCATATATTTGTGGGGCTGAATACCAATTCTGCTGAAAAATGGGATATTTGTTTGGATAGTGAATTCGATACGCTGGCAGATGTCAATGCCTATGCCGTTCATCCGGATCATGTAGCTGCTGCCGGCCTCTTGAAAGAGGTTAAGGCTGATCGTGCTTGTGTGGATTATGAATTATAAAAGATAGCTTATGAAAAAGATAATCAATCCCTGGAAGGGGATGAAAGGATATAATTGCTTTGGCTGTGCTCCTAATAATGACGCCGGAGTGAAGATGGAATTTTATGAAGACGGGAATGAGGTAATCAGTATCTGGAAACCTCAGCCACAGTTTCAGGGGTGGATTGATACGTTGCATGGAGGTATTCAGGCGGTGCTGTTGGATGAGATTTGTGCATGGGTAGTTTTGCGTAAACTACAGACTACCGGTGTTACGTCCAAAATGGAAACTCGTTATATGAAGCCTGTTAATACTAACGATTCGTATATTGTATTGAAAGCCTCCATAAAGGAGAGGAAGCGCAATATCGTATTTGTAGAAGCGGCTATTTATAATAATAAAGAGGAACTTTGCACCAAGGCTCTATGCACTTATTTCACTTTTCCGCAAGAGAAGGCGAAGGAAGAAATGCATTTTTTGAGCTGCGAGGTGGAGCAAGATGAGATAATACCTTTAATTTGAAAGAAAAAATAAAGTTTTTGCGATAATTATTTGCTGATATCAAATATAAACTTTATTTTTGTCGCAAATAAAAAGAAAAGACTATGGTTAGAACAGCTACACATCATCATCATTTTCCTAACGAATAACTCGGTGGGCTAAGATGATATTGTAGTATGATGATATAGGGCTTGCCGAAAACGGTAAGCCCTTTTTATTGCCGGTTAATAATTAAAAAACAGATAGAATCATGCTTAGAATTGCAGTACAGTCAAAAGGCCGTTTGTTTGAAGAGACAATGGCATTATTACAAGAGGCGGATATTAAAATCTCCGCTTCTAAAAGAATTCTTTTAGTACAGTCATCTAATTTTCCTATCGAAGTTCTTTTTCTTCGCGATGATGATATTCCTCAGTCGGTGGCTGGTGGAGTGGCTGATTTAGGGATTGTAGGCGAGAATGAGTTTGTAGAGAGAAAAGAAGACGCTGAGGTGATTAAACGTTTGGGATTCAGCAAGTGCCGTTTGTCATTGGCTATACCTAAAGATGTGGACTATCCGGGTTTGTCTTGGTTTGAAGGACGCAAGATTGCGACTTCTTATCCCGGCATTTTGAAAGATTTCATGGAACGGAATGGTATTCATTCTGATATTCATGTCATTACCGGTTCGGTAGAGATTGCTCCGGGAATCAGTTTGGCAGATGCTATTTTTGATATTGTAAGTTCGGGATCGACTTTGGTAAGCAATAGCTTGAAGGAAGTGGAAGTGGTTATGAAAAGTGAGGCATTGCTGATAGGCAATAAGAATATGTCTGAGGAGAAGAAAGAGATTTTGAATGAACTCTTGTTCCGTATTGAAGCGGTGAAAGCTGCCGAAGACAAGAAATATGTCTTGATGAATGCTCCGACAGAGCGTTTGGAAGAAATTATCGAAGTGCTGCCGGGTATGAAGAGTCCTACTGTGATGCCATTGGCACAAGAAGGATGGAGTTCGGTACATACAGTGCTTGACGAGAAACGTTTTTGGGAGATCATCGGAAAACTGAAGGCATTGGGCGCGGAAGGTATTTTGGTATTGCCCATTGAGAAAATGATATTATAGCCGGTCCATACGTCAGGCGAGATTTGTAAACTTATAAAAGAATACATGTATGAAGAAAATAATATATCCTGAAAAGAAAGACTGGGTGGAAATTCTCCGTCGTCCGGCATTAAATACAGACACGCTGCGCGATACGGTTAAAGAAGTGCTGGATAAAGTGAAGACGGAAGGAGATAAAGCGGTGAGGGAATATGAAGAACGTTTTGATAAGGTGAAACTGGACTTACTGGGGGTTACTGAAACGGAAATTGCTGAAGCGGAAAAGGAGGTACCTATTGAATTGAAGGCAGCTATTATGCTGGCACAGAAAAATATTCATACTTTTCATAATTCTCAGCGATTTGAAGGGAAAAAGGTGCAGACTGTATCTGGTGTAACTTGTTGGCAGAAGGCTGTTGCTATTGAAAAGGTGGGCTTGTATATTCCCGGAGGCACGGCGCCTTTATTTTCTACCGTATTGATGTTGGCTACTCCGGCACAGATTGCAGGTTGCAAGGAAATCGTACTTTGTACTCCTCCTGATAAAGAAGGAAAGGTTCATCCTGCTATCTTGTATGCGGCAAAATTGGCCGGAGTAAATAAAATATTCAAAGCAGGAGGGGTGCAGGCCATCGCTGCTATGGCATACGGAACGGAAAGTGTGCCTAAGGTTTATAAAATTTTCGGTCCGGGTAACCAATATGTAACGGCTGCCAAGCAGCAGGTTTCTTTGCGGGATGTTGCGATAGATATGCCTGCCGGCCCTTCTGAAGTCGAAGTGCTGGCCGACGAGACGGCTAATCCTGTATTTGTGGCAGCCGATTTGCTTTCACAGGCGGAACATGGAGTTGATAGTCAGGCCATGCTGATAACTACTTCTGAGAAATTAATGAAGGAGGTGGAGTATGAGGTACAACGCCAGTTGGCTTTGCTTACCAGATGGAAAATAGCCGAAAAGTCGTTGGCAAACAGCAAATTGATTTTGGTGAGGGATATGGATGAGGCAATTGCTCTGACGAATGAATATGCTCCCGAGCATTTGATTATCGAGACCAAGGATTATATGGAACTGGCAGAGCGTATTGTCAATGCCGGATCTGTATTTCTAGGTTCACTTACTCCGGAGAGTGCCGGTGATTATGCATCCGGAACCAATCATACTTTACCTACCAATGGTTACGCCAAAGCGTATAGTGGGGTGAGCCTGGATAGTTTTATCCGTAAAATCACTTTTCAGGAGATTAATGGTGAGGGTATTCAGAATATCGGTCCTGCTATTGAGGTGATGGCGGCTAATGAACAACTGGGTGCGCATAAGAATGCAGTAACCGTAAGATTAAAAACAGTATAAAGATGAAAGATTTGAAAGAATTGACGCGCCCGAATATTTGGGCTTTGAAACCCTATTCATCGGCACGTGACGAATATAATGGAGCGGAGGCATCTGTTTTTCTGGATGCCAATGAGAATCCGTACAATACACCTAATAACCGTTATCCTGATCCTATGCAGCGGGAACTGAAGAATATGATAGCTCCTATTAAAAAGGTAGACCCCGATACGATCTTTCTGGGAAACGGCAGTGATGAGGCTATTGACTTGGTATATCGCGCGTTCTGTATTCCGGGGGTGGATAATGTAGCGGCTATTGACCCTACTTATGGTATGTATCAGGTGTGTGCCGATGTCAACGATGTAGAATATCGCAAGGTGTTGTTGGATGAAAACTATCAGTTCAGTGCCGACAAACTATTGGCGGCAACAGACGATCACACCAAACTGGTTTTTCTTTGCTCGCCCAATAATCCAACCGGTAATAACCTGGATCGTAGGGAAATGGAAAAATTGCTGGATACTTTTCAGGGATTGGTGATTATAGACGAGGCCTATTCCGATTTTTCTGATGCGCCGTCTTTCCTTGCCGATTTAGATAAATATCCTAATTTGATTGTCTTCCAGACTTTTTCTAAGGCATGGGGATGTGCTGCCATTCGTTTGGGCATGGCCTTTGCGTCTAAAGAAATCATCTCTATTTTCAGTAAGATTAAATATCCGTATAATGTGAATCTGCTGACACAGAAAGAGGCTGTTATGATGTTGCATCGGCATTATGAGGTAGAACGTTGGGTAAAGTCGTTATTGGAAGAACGGACGCGTTTGGTCAATGAATTTGTAGAACTGCCTTGTTGTGAGAAAATCTATCCTACGGATGCTAATTTTTTTCTAGCTAAAGTGACAGATGCCAAGAAAATATATAATTATTTGGTAGGTAAAGGTATCATAGTGCGTAACCGTACCAATATTTCTTTATGTCGTGATTGTTTGCGTGTGACTATTGGTACACGTCCGGAGAATGATATGTTGTTGGAAGCATTGAAGAATTATGAATGTTGAAATATGAAGAAAGCGTTGTTTATAGATCGTGACGGTACGTTGGTTATCGAGCCACCGGTTGATTACCAATTGGATTCTTTCCATAAATTGGAGTTTTATCCTAAGGTATTTCGTAATTTGGGATTTATCCACAGTAAGCTCGACTTTGAATTTGTGATGGTTACCAATCAAGATGGCCTCGGTACTTCTTCTTTTCCTGAGGATGCCTTTTGGCCGGTGCACAACCTAGTGTTGAAGACATTGGAGGGGGAAGGTATCACTTTTGATGATATCTTGATAGACCGCAGTTTTCCGGAAGACCATGTGCCTACCCGCAAGCCTGGAACAGGAATGATGGGAAAATATCTTACCGGTGATTATGATTTGGCTAACAGTTTTGTTATTGGTGACCGTGTTACAGATGTGGAACTGGCTAAAAATATGGGATGTAAGGCTATCTTGCTGCAAGATAATATGGATATTCTGAAAGAAAAAGAACTGGAATCCTATTGTGTACTGGTTACTACAGATTGGGATAAGGTCGCTGAATTTCTTTTTGCCGGAGAACGTATAGCGGAGGTCCGTCGTACTACGAAGGAAACGGATATTTATATCAGCTTAAATTTAGATGGCAGCGGAAAGTGTGATATTTCTACAGGTATTGGTTTTTTTGATCACATGTTGGAACAGATTGGAAAACATGGTGGTATTGATCTTACCATTAAAGTAAAAGGTGATTTGGAAGTGGACGAACATCATACTATTGAAGATACTGCCATTGTTTTGGGTGAATGTATTTATCGGGCATTGGGCAGCAAGCGTGGCATTGAGCGTTACGGATATTGCTTGCCCATGGATGATTGTCTTTGTCGGGTAGCTTTGGATTTTGGCGGTAGAGCATGGTTAGTATGGGATGCTGAGTTTCATCGAGAGAAAATAGGGGAGATGCCTACCGAGATGTTTCCTCATTTTTTTAAATCATTGAGTGATGCAGCTCGTATGAATTTAAATATCAAAGCCGAGGGGCAGAATGAACATCATAAAATAGAAGGTATTTTCAAGGCTTTGGCTCGTGCCATAAAGATGGCTGTGCGAAGAGATATTTACTATTTTGAAGTACCCTCAAGCAAGGGATGTATTTAAGTTAGCTTCAAAGACAAAGTAACTTAACTTATTTGCCCAACTAAGTTAAGTTACTTTGTCTTTGAAGCTAACTTACTTTTTTATATGGTTTATAGCTCTTCGCATTCTTTCAGCCATGAAGCTGCACTTGCATCGCTTGGCATACGCCAGTCACCTCGGGGACTGAGTGATACGGATCCCACTTTGGGACCATCGGGCAGGCAGGAACGTTTGAATTGTTGTTGAAAGAAACGGCGGCAGAATATAGTAAGCCATTTTTTGATTGTTGCCTCATCGTATGTATCACGAAAAGCGATACTTGCCAGGAAGAATATCTTGGCGGGACGAAAACCGAAACGTAGGAATTGATAAAGGAAGAAGTCATGCAGTTCGTATGGCCCTACCAAATCTTCTGTCTTTTGTTTGATATTGCCGTTTTCATCAGCAGGAATCAGTTCGGGGCTGATAGGAGTGTCTACAATATCGAGCAGAGTAATACGTGATTCATTATCCATGTCATTCAAAGCCACCCAATTTACCAGGTATTTGACCAATGTTTTGGGAATACTTCCATTGACTCCATACATAGACATGTGGTCGCCATTGTAGGTGGCCCAGCCTAGGGCAAGTTCTGAAAGGTCTCCTGTACCAATGACAAGACCGCTCAGTTGGTTGGCAACATCCATCAGAATTTGAGTCCGTTCGCGTGCCTGACTGTTTTCGTAAGTCACATCGTGTATGGTCATATCGTGGTCTATGTCATTAAAATGCTGGATGCAGGATTCCTTAATGCTGATTTCTTTAATAGTAACGCCTAATGAAGCCATCAGATGGAGAGCATTATTATAAGTGCGGTCGGTAGTGCCAAAACCAGGCATGGTGATGCCGATGATGCCTTTTCGTGGCAAATTCAATTTGTCGAAAGTTTTGGCACAGACCAAAAGTGCCAAGGTGGAATCCAAACCACCGGAAATACCGACTACTACAGTCTTGCAGTGAGTGTGTACCAAACGTTTGGCAAGCCCTGCTATTTGGATGGCAAAAATTTCTTCACAACGCTCATCCAATTCTTTGCCCTGAGGAACAAAAGGATGGGCTTCTATACTGCGTGTAAGACTAAGATCGCGTGTGTTAACAAATTCTGTACTGATGTGGATGGCGGGACGTCCCGGGCAGTTGCCGATATTGGCGGCAAAAGTGGTATTGGTCAACCGTTCGCCACGAAGACGCTCTACGTCTATTTCACTGATGACTAACTGTTCTTTGAATGAGAAACGTTCAGATTCGGTAAGTAATGTGCCGTTTTCATATATCAGTCCGTTGCCTGCAAAAACAACGTCTGTAGTCGATTCGCCGAAACCGGATGAACTGAATACATATCCTGCCAGGCAGCGTGCTGATTGTTGACTGACTAATGAACGGACATAATTATGCTTGCCTATCCCTTCATTATCGGCAGACATATTGAAAATGATTTCCGCTCCTTTCAATGCTAATGCGGAACTGGGGGGAATGGGGGCCCACATATCTTCGCAGATTTCAATGCCAAAGCAAGTTTCCGGAGTGTCGAAAAGCAGGTTGGCGCTGACCGGTACATTTTGTCCGCAGAGACGTACATTACCATCTGGGTGGTTTAGAGCAGAGGTAAACCAGCGTTGTTCATAGAACTCTTTATAATTAGGTAAATATGTTTTGGGAACAATACCCAGTATTTTTCCTTTTTGGAAAACAACAGCACTATTCAGCAGCGTGGAATTCATAACCACAGGCATCCCTACAATGGAGACGATATCCATTTGTCGGGTATTATTCATAATCTGCATTAAAGCCATTTCTGCTTCTTCCAACAGTAAAGACTGACCGAACAAGTCGGCGCAAGTATACCCTGTAATACTTAGTTCGGGAAAAATGATAATTTGTACTCCTTTCCCGTCTGCTATGGCAATTTGAGTTTCAATCTGTTGTGCATTAAATTTGCAGTCAGCCACTTTCACTATCGGAATGGCAGCCGCCACTCTTACAAAACCGTATTTCATATTATACCTAATTATTATATATACTTGCAAAATTAATCATTCTTTCCCGATTTATACCCCTAAATAAAAAAAATAAAAAAAAGTACGTGATTTATTTGTTTGTTGCGAATAACTATCTATCTTTGCACATGAAATAAAATTGTAATAGTTACAAAAAGGGAATATATGAAGAGTTACGATTATCTTATCAGTTATAACATTAAGCCGTCCGTACAGCGCATAGCTATTATGGATTATTTGTTGGCCCATAAAACTCATCCTTCTATCGATGAGATTTATTTGGCGCTATGCAAGGACATTCCAACCTTGTCCAAGACTACAGTGTATAATACACTGAAACTCTTTGTCGAGCATGGAGCAGCTTTAATGCTTACAATTGATGAAAAGAATGCGTGTTTTGACGGTGATACTTCCCTGCATGCTCATTTCCTTTGTAAGAAATGTGGTAAAATATTTGATTTGCCCTACAGTAATGAAGTGAAGCAAGTAGAGCAAATTGATATGAATGGATTCAAGGTGGATGAAATTCACCAATATTATAAAGGTATATGCCCCGTTTGTTCTAAAGAAGACAAAGAAAGAAGTTAGAAAGATAGAGAGTAGATGACTAACTAATAAATAAAATATTGACTAACTAATAAAAAAAGAAATTATGAAAAAGTTTATTTGTACAGTTTGTGGTTATATTCATGAAGGTGATGCAGCTCCTGAAAAATGTCCGTTGTGTAAAGCGCCTGCTTCTAAGTTTAACGAAATGGTAGAAACAGAAGGTGGCTTGGAATTTGCAGACCAACACGTTATCGGCGTAGCAAAAGGTTGTGATGAAGAAATGATTAAGGATTTGAACAACCACTTCATGGGTGAATGTACGGAAGTTGGTATGTATTTGGCAATGAGCCGTCAGGCAGACCGCGAAGGTTATCCTGAAGTTGCTGAAGCTTTCAAACGTTATGCTTGGGAAGAAGCAGAACATGCTGCTAAGTTTGCTGAGTTGCTGGGTGACTGTGTATGGGATACAAAGACTAACTTGGAAAAGAGAATGAATGCTGAGTCAGGTGCTTGTGCTGACAAGAAACGTATTGCTACTCGTGCAAAAGCTTTGAACTTGGATGCTATTCACGATACAGTTCACGAAATGGCTAAAGACGAAGCTCGTCACGGTAAAGGTTTTGAAGGTTTGTACAACAGATATTTCAAGAAATAATATACGATTTTTATAGTATAAATGGAGAGAGGGGGAGTAATTATTATTGTCCCCTCTCTTTTTATTGGCTATATTTAGATTAGAGATGTATAGGCCTTGTTTCTCATTCTTTCAGTAATACTTCTTCAATAGCTTTCCTGAAAGTAGTTTTATTGGCCGCTCCTATAATGATTTGCGGCTGTCCCGTTTTGGGGATAAAGATGATGGTGGGCAGTGACTGTATCCCCATGGCAGCAGATAATTCTTTTTGTTTGTCTGTATCTACTTTGTAAACTACGATTTGATCTTTGTATTCTTTGGCCAGACTTTTTAGCAGAGGGGCAACCATACGGCAAGGACCGCACCATGTGGCGTAGAAATCAATAACTGCCGGTTTCTCTCCTTTGTATTTCCAGTCAGTGGAACCGGAGGTGTAGTCAAATATATTATCCAAGAACATTTGTTTGTCCATATGTATGACTTTTCCTTCATTTTTATCTGACTTATCTCGGAAAGGAGTCTGGGCACTGAGATATCCTGTTAATCCGGTAGTTAATAAAAGACACGTGATTGTTTTTTTCATATTTTATTCATATTGGGCTAGAATTATGCTTAAATCATTGGCACGCATTACACCGCTTTGTCGCCACAATTGCTTACCGTCTTTAAAAATCATTAGTGTGGGAACTGACTGAATCTGATAGTATGCAGCAATTTCTTTATGTTTGTCTACATCTACTTTGACAATTCTTACTTTTTCCCCTTTTATTCCTTTTAATTCTTCTAAAATAGGTTTCATGGCTTTGCAAGGTCCGCACCATTCAGCAAAAAAATCAACTAATACAGGGATGTTTGAGGTGATTAAATCTTCAAATCTTTCCATAATGTTCTCCTTTCGTTATTTTTATTATAATAAAAACGTTTATAGTGTGTTTTTTGTTTAAAAGTAAGTGGGTGTGTCCAAATTAGTTTTTGGAAATATGAACTTATAATCTGAAATTTGAGCATCCTAAAAGACTAAAGAAAGGGTCGTATCATTACTCCATACAGAGCTTGATACGACCCTTTTAAGTGTTATAATTACTATCTGTAACTTTTAGGAGCAGTCATTTTTGTTTTGACACCGCTTCCTTGTATTATAAGGTTGATGAACTATTATTTTTTTACAGAAGAGGGAGTATAACGTGCATTCAGTCCATCAATGATTTCTTGTGTGATGTTGTATGCCGGATTAGCGTATAGCAAATTGTCAAATCCTGTATTGCTGATAATTAGATCATATCCTTTGTTTTGATTATAAATTTTCAAGAATGAATTGATAGAATCACGTAACTGCAAGCTGTTCTTTTGATTTTCAGAAGCTAGTTCGTCGCTTAGTTTCTGTTGCAGTGCCTGCAGTTCTTGTTGTTGCTTCATCAGTCTCATCTGTTCTTGTTCAGCACGTTCACGTGTAGCGAAGCCATTATTTTCCAGTTTGCGTTGGAATTCTTTAGCATCAGCATCCAGCTTCTTTGCTTTTTCATTTAAAGTAGTGCGGATATTTTCTTCTTTCTGTATCATCACTTCATTTAAGTCATTCCAGAAATTGTACTTAGTCAACAGTGAATCGATTTCCACATAAGCTATTTTCATGTTTGAAGAACCAGCAACGCCGACAGCCGGAGCAGTGGAAGAAGTTGCAGCGTTGTTGTTGTCGCTACATTGTGCAAACACTAACACGATGGCTAGTGCTAGAAATCCATTCAGGATGAAATTTGTTCTTTTCATAATCTTTTTCACGTATTGTTTATTAATTATTATCCGTTTTGTTTTGCTTTTCAATTTCGGCTATGGCATTTTTATTAGGCTTGCGTGCTTCACGATCTTGTGATTGTACACATCCTACTCCTTTTTTACGGAGTGCCTTATTACCGCTTACATGTGTGTTTGGAAACTTTCCTTTTAGAAAGATTCCGATAGACAATAATGCTATACAGATAGCAACTATTAACACAGTTATAAGGATAGTATCAAGCATTTCTATTATTTTTGTGGTGCAAAGTTAGTGTAAGGCAAGGGAAATGCCAAATTTATTGAAGCATTTCGTATCTGCGGACTAAATTTGCGGAACAAATATAGAATTTTGCAATGATTTAGCTTTCTCTTTTCTCATTAAAAAAGAGGAAGTGTCCTATTTAAGAGAATTATTTAACTATTTTTTGCAAATTTGGAAACTGAATTTGCCTAAACAACATGATTATGAATAAAAAGGATTTAAAGCCGGCATCTGTCTTTTATTATTTTGAAAAGATATGTCAGGTACCCCGTCCCTCGAAAAGAGAGGAGAAAATAATTGCTTATTTGAAAGCCTTCGGTAGAAAACATGGTTTAGAAACTAAGACAGACGAAGTTGGCAATGTATTAATTAAAAAACCTGCCACTCCGGGTAAGGAGAATTTGAAAACTGTGATTTTGCAGTCTCATATAGATATGGTTTGTGAAAAAAACAGTGATGTGGAGCATGATTTTCTAATTGATCCCATTGACACAGTAGTGGACGGTGAATGGTTGAAAGCCAAAGGTACTACATTGGGGGCAGATAATGGTATCGGTGTGGCGACAGAATTAGCTATATTGGCTGCTACTGATATAGAGCATGGTCCGTTAGAGTGTCTTTTCACAGTGGATGAAGAAACTGGATTGACGGGTGCTTTTGCATTGAAACCAGGGTTTATGACTGGTGATATTTTGATTAATTTGGACTCGGAAGATGAAGGAGAATTATTCATCGGCTGTGCCGGTGGTGCAAATACTACAGCGGAATTTACTTATCAGCCTGTTTCTGCTCCACAGGATTATTTCTATTTCCGTGTAACGCTCAAGGGATTGACAGGTGGACACTCCGGTGATGATATTAATAAAGGTAGAGCGAATGCTAATAAGCTGCTGAATCGTTTTCTGACTCAGTTGGCTTCTAAATATATTTTATATTTATGTGAGATTGATGGTGGAAACCTGCATAATGCCATACCTCGTGAGGCACAGGCATTATGTGCGGTACCTATGAAGGATAAGGAATCGGTTCGTGTAGATTTGAATATCTATACTGCAGAACTGGAGAATGAATATGCTGCGACGGAACCGAACTTGAGAACCGAACTCTCTTCTGAATCCCCTTGTAAGGAAGCGATAGATATGACTACTGCCGGACATCTTCTGAGAGCTGTTTACGCTGTGCACAATGGGGTGTATGCCATGAGTCAGGATATTCCAGGATTAGTAGAAACTTCGTCTAATCTTGCTTCCATCAAACAGGTAGAGGGAAACAAGATTAAAATAGTGACTAGCCAGCGCAGCTCCATTCTTTCATCACGCAAGAATATGTCCGAGATGATCCGTTCTGCTTTTCTTTTGGGAGGTGCTGAAGTAATAACTGGTGACGGATATCCAGGATGGAAACCGAATACGGATTCTCCTGTTTTGAAAATTGCGATAGATAGCTATAAAAAACTTTTTGGTGTGGAACCTAAAGTAAAGGCAATTCATGCCGGATTGGAGTGTGGGTTGTTCCTTGAGAAATATCCGTCACTGGATATGGTTTCCTTTGGACCTACTTTGCGTGGTGTTCATTCACCTGATGAACGTATGCTGATACCTACTGTAGATAAATTCTGGCGTCATTTGCTGGATGTATTGGTTAATATACCGACAAAATAATTTATATGAAGAAAACAATTCTATTCCTTTGTTTGTGCTACCTGGTAGGGGTGACGTATGCACAGGAACCGTTCCGGGTAATGTTCTATAATGTAGAGAATTTGTTCGATTGTCAGCACGACACGTTGAAAAATGATTATGAATTTTTGCCGGATGCTCCGAAAGGATGGACGCAAGCGCGCTATCATGATAAATTGGCTAGGATAGCTAAAGTTATTATTGCCACGGGTGAGGAAAATGTCCCCGATTTGGTGGGACTTTGTGAAGTGGAAAATGATCATTGCTTGAAAGATCTGACAGAAAACTCGCCATTACGCGAGGCGGGTTATCGCTATGTCATGACTGATTCTCCTGATGAGCGTGGTATTGACGTGGCGTTGCTTTATCAACGTGGTACCTTTAAATTAGTAGGGAAAAACTGTATTTCTGTTCCTTATAAGGAAATAGAGCGTCGGCCTACACGTGATATACTTCATGTGACAGGGCAGGTAGCTTCCGGAGATACATTGGATGTGTTTGTGTGTCACATGCCTTCTCGTGCAGGCGGTGAGGAGAAGAGTGAACCCTACCGCCTTTTTACGGCGCAGATATTGAAGATAGCGGCAGATTCTGTTATGAATATCCGTCAGTATCCTAATGTAATGATTATGGGTGATTTTAATGATTATCCCACTAATAATTCTATTGCAAAAGTATTGGGGGCTGTGGCTCCGAAAAGTGGAGTGCAGGCCAAGAAATTATATAATTTGATGGACGGGCGTAAGGAGGGAACCTATCGTTATCGAGGTGAGTGGGGAGTACTTGATCAGCTGATTGTTTCCGGTTTTTTGTTACAAGGGCATGATAGTATGCGCACTTCATATGATAAGGCACAGATTTTAAAATATCCGTTCCTGCTGGAAGAGGATGAAAAATATGGTGGTAATATTCCATCACGTACCTATTGGGGAAAGAAATATCATGGTGGTTATAGCGACCATTTGCCAGTGTGTGTGGACTTTGAAATTGGAAAATAGGGAGAGATTGGTGGTTAGTGATGAATGGACTGCGCTATTATGCCGCAGGTGTTAATCACTAACCGCTATATATTTCTATTCATGATGATAAGGACCGTTGTTCAATATAGTCATCGCCCGGTATAGCTGTTCTACGAAAATAAGGCGTATCATTTGATGTGAGAAGGTCATCTTGGATAATGAGATCTTTTCTTGGGTTACATCATATATTTTGGGTGCAAATCCGTATGGTCCCCCAATGATGAATACTAACCGTTTGTTTACAGTGTGCATTTTGCGTTCTATCCAGTTGGCAAATTCTACGGAACGGAATTCTTTTCCATGTTCATCCAATAAAACCACTACATCGCCCGGCAACAAAGCTTTCAGAATTAATTCTCCTTCCTTCTCTTTTTGTTGCTCCATACTCAGGTTTTTGGTATTCTTGAGCTCGGGGATGACTTCCATATCGAAAGAAATGAAGTGCTTGGTACGTTCCACATAATCATTGATAGCGGTGATATAATGTTTTTCGACAGTGCGTCCTACTACTAATAATGTAAATTTCATACGTTCTTTTCTGGTTTACTTTGCAAAAATACGGAAAATCTCTACCTTTGCCTATCAATTCATAAAAAAACGATAACATTATGGACGAATTAGTAGTAAAAGACTTAATAGACAGACTGATAGACCTGTCTTTTGCTGAAGATATAGGTGATGGGGACCATACTACCTTGTCATGTATTCCCGCAGATGCAATGGGAAAATCAAAGTTGTTGATTAAGGAAGAAGGTATCTTAGCTGGCATTGAAGTGGCTAAAGAAGTATTTCGCCGTTTTGATCCCACAATGAAGGTGGAGGTGTTCATTCAAGATGGAACTCACGTGAAACCGGGTGATGTGGCTATGATGGTGGAAGGTAAAGTTCAGTCACTTCTTCAGACAGAACGCTTGATGCTGAATATCATGCAACGCATGAGTGGCATTGCTACTATGACCAATAAATATGTGAAGAAACTGGAAGGTACGAAAACTCGTGTACTGGATACCCGTAAGACAACTCCGGGTATGCGTATCATGGAGAAGATGGCTGTAAAGATAGGAGGAGGATGCAATCACCGTATCGGTTTGTTTGATATGATTCTGCTGAAAGACAACCATGTGGATTTTGCAGGCGGCATACACAATGCGGTGTCCCGTGCTAAAGAATATTGTAAGGCAAAGGGTAAGAGCTTGAAGATTGAATTGGAAGTGCGTAATTTTGACGAATTGAATCAGGCGTTGGCAGAAGGTGTGGATCGTATTATGTTTGATAACTTTACACCTGAAGATACTCGTAAAGCTGTAGAGATAGTAGGAGGACGTTGCGAAACCGAGTCTTCTGGTGGTATTACTTACGATACTATGTTACCCTATGCGCAGGCAGGAGTGGATTTCATTTCTTTTGGTGCGTTGACCCATTCTGTAAAAGGATTGGATATGAGCTTCAAGGCTTGTTAAGGAAATGTTTTATGATAAGAGAGAACTTCAAATTTTGGATCTTTTTTTGAAATATGAATGACGTAAGTGGTACGAATAAAATTAAAATAAATTCGTACATTTGCGTCATTGATATTAGTTTCTTTTATTTTCTTCTTTAAATCGGGTAGGTGTCATTCCTTTTACTTGTTTAAAGGAGGTACTGAAATACCTCGGATAGGAAAAGCCTACCTCGTAAGATATTTCGTTGATATTCATGTTGGTATTTGTAAGCAAGTAAACAGATTTTTCTATGCGTAGTTTATTGATATAGTCATTAACGCCCAACCCGGTTAGAAGTTTTACCTTATTATATAAGGATGCTCTGCTCATAGCCATTTTATCTGTGAGAAACTTAATGGAAAGTTCCTCTCCAGCCATATTTTCATTAATAAGTATATTGAGTTTGGCGATGAATTCCTCATCTTCTTTACTGTTTTTCTTTTGAGACTGTTCTGTTTCTATCCTTTTTTCGTTTTTTTCTTTTACTAGCCTATTAGATGATAATTCCGTTGCAGGAATGTTTTCTTCGACTGGTATTTTTTCTTCTTTGTTTTTTAAGATGTCGTTCAATATAGCTTGTAGGAAGTGGTTCATATTGCCTTTCATATATTTCTCTTTCCGTCGGAAATAAATGTAGCCTATACCGGCTGTGGTAATAATAAACAAGATGGCGGCTATGCCGATGAACCAGCTGGTCTTATACCAAGGAGGAGTAACGATTATGTTTATCAATTTTTGGGGTGTGGTATGATTCCCGTCTTTAGTATTGCAAGAAACCCGTATTGTGTAGTTGCCTGCGGATAGAGAGGATAAATTTAAAGTTGGATCGTAAGTTTCAATCAATTGTTTGCTTCTACTTTCAATTATGTATCGGAGCAGGTATTTTTGGAATATGTCTCTGTTCTTTATTCGAAGGTGGATGGAAAGAGAATTGTAGTTCCAAGGTATGTTTATTGTATTCTCTTTGATTTTTTTTAAATAAGGACTACCGTTAAGGAGAATGTCGGACAGGTATATTTCTGGTATCTGAGTTTCAGTTTCGGGAATGTTTGTGTTGATTTTTACCAATCCTTCGGATCCACCTAGATAGATGTAATTCTTATTAGATTGTTTTTGGTATGCGAATAAAATTTCGTTAGATGGGAAACCATCAGAACTATTCCAGATAGTAAATTTATTTTCTTTGATAATATAAGAATATAGTTGATTTTGAGCACAGATCCATAGACGTCCTTTTCTATCGGCAATGAGGAAGGATATGTTATTAAATAGTTTGGTGTGTATGCGATGGTATTTTCGACTTTTCAAGTCGAAGAATCCAAGTCCTTTGTCGGTTCCGGTCCATATTATATCGTTGTTGTCATAAGACATGGAAGTGATGGTTTCATTTTTTTCCAACTCGAATAGTAATCGGATACTGTCATTTTGTTGATCTACCCAAAAAGCTTGGTGAGCGTATTTTAAAAGAGAGAATTTATCGTTGGAGTATGATAGACAAAGTGCATTATTAGAGAAGTCGTAGTGACGATCTGTTTGCATCTTTGAGAATGTGTGGTTATGTGTATTATATGCATATGCATTACGACTGATTATATATATTTTGTTGTTTGCCACTTGATTGGCCAAAGGAAGGTAACCATAAAAACATTCTTTATAGTTGGTCTCTTTATCTATAATGGTGAAAGGACGATATTGCTGCGTCTTTTTATTGAACAGGAAAATGCCTTTGGTATACAAAGAAACCATTAATTCAGATTCAGATATTTCAGCAATGGAAATAACTTTATCTCCGTAGGTTGAGGGGAAATGGGTAAATTTGTCAGTAGAAGGGTCGTATAGGTTGATACCTCCTCCATCAGTTCCAATCCAAACTTTTCCATTCTTTTCTTCGTAAAGGCTGATGATTGATTTTTCACTGAGTCCGTTGGGATTGTTTAAAACGGCATCTTTATATGTCTTAATGTACGTTTCTTTAATACAGAATATGCCTCCGCGTACGCTTCCTGCCCATAAGTTTTTTTCTTGGTCTTTATAGAGCAAGGTGATGGAGTTTACTGGTAGGGAAGAATAGTCTCCTACTATATGTTGAAGTTGTGAGAATTGTTGAGTATGGGGAGCAAATTGGTTGATGCCACTTCCGTCTGTAGCCAACCATAGTTTGCCATTGTGTTCTGTTATGTCTAAAATATAATTGTTGTTTAATCCGGAATTTGTTTGAGTATAGTGTTCTTGGATTTTTCCTGTTTGGTCATAGCAATATAGTCCAGATCCATAAAAGGATGTGTAAATATGCTGGTCAAGAGTTATGTATAACGATGTCAGCAGGTTAGGACTGCTTGGAATAAAAAGACTAAATTGTTGAGTTTGACAGTTGTACGAGTAGATTCCTTTTCTTCGGGTACCTACTAAAATTTTGTTTTTATCGAGATAAACCATTTTTTGGATTCTATAATCTACCATGTTGATATTTTTTTTCTTTTCTTGTTTTTTAATGTGAATGATCTTTGTTTTTTTACTATGATAGTCGTAGCAATATATGGTATTCTCGCTGCCAAACCATATTCCACCTTTTACTTTGATAGAAGAATAGATCGCTTGGGAAATGGTAGTATTAAATCGGTCCTGTTCGGCATCATAAAGGGCTAACCCTTTGGGAGTTGCTATCCAAAGATTTCCTAATGAGTCTTCTGTCAGATGATTGATATAATTACTAGGTAGAGAGTGGGGATCGTCTGAATGGTGCAGATAGGTTTTGATTCCCTCTTGAGTATAACTGTTCAATCCATTTTGGGTACCTATCCATAAAGTACCTTTATGGTCTAGCAGGATGGATTGGACAGTAGCTTGGGAAAGTCCTTGCTCTATAGAGAGCTGGGTGAACGAATAATTGACACTGTGTTCGGAAGAGAACAATTTTGTGTCTGCCCATAAGAATAAAATGATAATTAAGGTCCGATACATTGTATTTTTTATTTTTTGCAAAAATACATTTTTTTTCTTTTGATAAGAATTTAAGGATTATTTTTCAGTATGAAGTAATAAGAATACTAAGATATTTTAGAAATAAAAATTGAGAAATATCCCCTTATTAGACAGAAATGGACTTGATTTATACAATTTCTGATCTCTTTAGTTGATAAATAGACTAAGTTTGCACAGTTAAATTTTTAAAATAAGTTTTGTGAACCAAAATTAATGTAGTATGAAAAATGTTATACTTTTATTATTGTCGGTATGTGGTATGCTTGCTTGTACTCATACACCGAAATGGGAATTAGTGTGGGAAGATAATTTTGATGGTGCGGAACCTGATACCACAATATGGAGCCGCATACCTCGCGGAAAACCTGATTGGCAAAATACTCAGTCATTTGATAATCGTTGTTATGAAATGCGTGATGGTTGTTTAATATTAAAGGGAATTGTGAATGATAATATGGATGTAGATACGGCGAAGTATCTGACTGGGGGATTGTGGACAAAAGACAAGCATGCTTTTCATCGGGGACGCATCGAAGTAAGAGCTAGATTGCATGGGGCGAGAGGAGCATGGCCGGCTATATGGACTTTGCCTTATGAAATTGATAAATATGTTTGGCCTATGGGAGGAGAGGTAGATATTATGGAACGTTTGAATTATGATTCTATTGTTTATCAAACCGTGCATTCGCACTATACTTATACATTGGGGATAGAGAATAATCCGAAACATGGAGGCACTGCATCCATTAATCCTGAGGACTTTAATGTATATGGGGTAGATTTTTGGCCGGACAGTTTGGTGTTTCATGTGAATGGAAAACGACATTTTGTTTATCCTCGTATCGAAACAGAACAAGAAGGTCAATTTCCTTTTGATATTCCCCAATATTTGTTGATTGATATGCAATTAGGAGGTACTTGGGTAGGACCAGTGGACTCTACGGATTTACCAGTGGAGATGGAAGTGGACTGGGTACGTCATTATCAATGGAAATAAAGCTATTCTGATATTTGTTGTTGTAATACAAATTATAAGTAACCTATTAACTTAATTAAATTGAAATTATGAAAAGACAAAGGCAAAAATTATTTCGCGTGGTTTTGGCAGGCGTCCTGATGATATTTTCATTTATGGTATACGCACAGGAACGTATAGTGACAGGTAAGGTGTATGATTCATCCGGTGAGTCTATTATAGGAGCTAGTGTAATGGTACAGGGTACTATGCAGGGAGTGGTGACTGATATAGACGGTGCTTTTCAGTTGAAGGTGCAACCTTCCCAGTCTTTAGTGATTAGCTTTTTGGGATATCAGGATGTGATCCTGCCGGTAGGAAGTAAAAATAATTTTAAAATTATTTTGGAAGAAGACTCCAAAAAGCTGGACGAAGTGGTGGTGGTAGGATACGCTACTCAGAAGAAAGTGAATTTGACAGGATCTGTTGTTTCCGTATCAGCAAAAGATATTCAAGATATTCCGGTGGCTAATACAACTACTTTGCTACAGGGACGTTTGCCAGGTTTAGTACTAACTCAGAACGGTGCACAAGCTGGTAATGATAATCCAGAAATCAGGATTCGTGGTATTGGTACCTTTGGGAATAATAATCCGATGGTGTTGATTGACGGGGTGGAAGGTAGTATTTCACAAATTGCAGAAATCCCTTCTGCCGATATTGAGAGCATTTCTGTATTGAAGGATGCGGCATCGGCAGCTATTTATGGTGTGCGTGCTGCTAATGGCGTTATTTTGATCACTACTAAGCGGGGACAGGCATCAAGCAAAGTGAAGGTTTCGTATTCAGGTAGTTATACTTTGCAGACCCCAGGTATTGTTCCCGATTATGTGGATGGTTATAATTGGGCTTTGATGAAAAACGAAGTGAGCACTGGAACTTTTTCACCGGAAGCTTTGCAAAAGTTGCAAGACGGATCAGATCCGGATCATTATGCAAATACCAATTGGCTGGATGCTGTATTGCGTAATGCTAGTATGCACCAGCATCATCTGTCTGTATCAGGAGGTAATGAAAATACCCGTTTTATGACTTCGGTGGCCTATTCCAATCAAGATGGTATCATGATGAAGACAGGAGTAGAACGCTTTTCTTTTCGTTCGAATATTGATACTCGTTACAAACGTTTTACTTTTGGATTGAACTTATCCGGTAATAAGAATAATGTGACTACTCCTGCTGTCGCACCTTCCGGCGAAGGTGGAATCATGCGTTATGTATCCTGGTTTACTCGTCCTACTGTGCCGGTGATGTATTCTAACGGACACTACGGCTATGTAGATGGTTCGTCATTGAGTGCCGAACTGATGAAGAATCCTGTAGAGTCAATGTCTTTAGGGCACCGCAGCAATGAGTATTGGCGTTTTAACGGTAAGGTTTTTGCAGGTATTGATTTATGGGACGGATTGAAGTTCCAGACCAGTTTTGCTTATGCTTTTGATTTAAATGCAACGAAATCTTATTCTCCCAAATCTCCTGCCCGTTATGATGCAGAAGGAAATATTAGAAAAGCGGCAGGGGAAACGAATAAGGAGGAGGATTATTGGTATCGCAATGCAACATGGACGAGTGAGAACCTGTTGACTTATAACAAACAATTTGATAAACATAATGTTAATGTGTTGTTAGGGCACTCTGTTATTGGCTCGCGCTTTTATAAAACGACTGCTTCCATACAGGGCTTTCCTACAGAAAATATTTATGAACTTGATGGAGGAACAATTAATCCGGGTGCAAAAGGCAATTCGGAAGAATATAAACTCCAGTCATTTTTTGGTCGTGTGAATTACGGTTATGATGACCGTTATTTGTTTGAGTTCAATATTCGCCACGATGGTTCATCACGTATGCCTAAAGCCAATCGTTACGCTACATTTCCTTCCGTATCAGGAGGATGGGTGTTTTCGAATGAAGAATTAATGAAAGACTATAAAAACTTCTCCCTTGGAAAGTTGCGTTTATCATGGGGTAAGTTGGGTAACCAGGAAATCGGTAATTATGCTTATGCGGCTACTTTGGGCGCAAGCGGAAATTATTTCTTTGACCAAGGTGGGGACAAACAGGCTGGTATGGTACAGACTTCTGTTCCAAATGAAGACATCAAATGGGAAACGACCCGCTCCATCAATGTGGCCCTTGATCTTGGATTCTTTAATAATAGGATACAGACTACTTTTGAATGGTTTGATAAGAAAACTTCTGATATCTTGATGCAATTAGCTATGCCAGGCATATTCTTAGGTTCTCTTAATGCTCCTTATCAGAATGTGGGTGCTGTCCGCAATCGTGGTTGGGAATGGAATGTGAATTACTCGGATAGTAAAGGCGATTGGGTTTGGAATGTAGGTTTCAACTTGTCACACGTGAAGAACGAAATTCTGGAAATGGGCGGTTTGGAAGAAACAATAAGTGGGCAAACAATCAATCGTATTGGCAATCCTATTGGCGCTTATTTTGGATATAAAGCGATTGGTATGTACCGTACAGAAGCTGATTTACAGCGTACTAATTCAAAAGGGGAAGTCATTAAACAAAATGGTGTGGCTCCTAAATTGGGCGATATTATGTATGCTGATTTGAATGATGATGGTAATATTACTGCTGATGATCGTGATATTATTGGCAATCCTTTTCCTAAATATTCTTATAGCTTCAATTTAGGAGCTTCTTGGAAGAATTTTGACTTGTCTACTTTTTGGCAAGGAGTGGGAGGTATTTACCGTTACAGTTGGGAAACTTCTACCGATATTCGCGGTAACTTAACCGAACGTTGGTTGGATCGTTATTCTGCCGGCAACGTAAATGCTTCTATGCCGGCATTGGGTAATACTATGAATGATTCTTATTCTTCATTCTGGTTAGAAAATTCCAGTTACTTACGTTTGAAGAACTTGGAATTCGGCTATACATTCCGTCAGCCTGGACTTGCTAAGATGGGTGTTTCCAGTGTCCGTGTTTATTTTGCCGGAAGCAACCTTTTGACATTTACGTCTTTGAAAAACTGGGATCCGGAAAAAACATCGGGTGATGCTAGAAATGACGTACATCCCAATATGCGCACTTATTCATTTGGGCTAAATATTCAATTCTAACTTATAAGGAGGATATACATTATGGTAAAAAGTACAAAAAATATATGCAGAGTTTTATTTTTTTCTGGAGTGTTATTGGTTACCAGTGCATGTTCAGATAGTTTTTTGCAGACGGATTCTCCGAATCAGCCTTCTCAAACCACTTATTGGCAGACCGAATCGGATGCATTGATGGCTTTGACAGCTTGCTATGATGCCATGCAGAGCCAGAATTTATATGATGACAATATTGATGGCTGGAAGTTTGGATTTCTAGGACGTGAAACCAGTACGGATAATGGAGACCACACATGGGGTGATTGGATGCTGGGAAGTTCTATCTCGAAATGTGCTTCTTCCACTACCGATGAATGCTTTTCTATGTACTGGAATGCTAATTATGAAGTGATTAAGCGTTGTAATATGTTGGTAGAGAATGTGGAACGTATTCCGATGGAGGCTGAAAAGATAGATGCATACAAGGCGGAAGCAATAGCATTACGAGCTTTGATGTATTGCAATCTGACCTCCGTATTCCGTGATGTCCCTTATCTGACGAAACCTTTAACTTTGGCTGAAGCACAGGCTCCCAAGGCGGAACGTAGCCAGATTATTTCGTCCTTGCTGGAAGATTTGAAGACTTGGATTCCTAAAATACCAGTTATAGGGAAAGCGCAAAAAGGACGTATGTCCCAAGAAGCAGGTTATGCCATTATGGGACGAATTGCTCTTTTTAATCAACGTTGGGACGAGGCAATAACGGCTTATAAAAATGTAGTAGGAAAAGTGCAGCTTTTTAAGTCGGGTGACGGAACTGATTATGCTGCCAATTATGCTGATTTGTTTAAAGAGCAAAATGAAACGGCAGCAGAAGTATTGTTGAGTGTCCATTTTAAAGGTCCGGGATTAGGTGAAGGAAGTTGCTTTGGGGTTTGTTGGTCTGCTCCAATGAATGCTATTGAAGGTTCTATGAACTTGTGTGATGATTTTTATTGTATAGATGGGTTGCCCATCGATAAGTCACCTTTATTTAAAGGAAGTCTTGTTCAAGGAGCCCATACGAAGGCTAATCCGGATATGGGACGTTATGAGAATCGTGATCCTCGTATGAAAGGTACATTGATGTTACCTGGTATGGAATGGAACGGAAAACTGTTTACTAATAATTTGCCGGCAAGTTCTACCTGTTGTATTCGTAAATGGTACACTCCAGAAGATACAGTTAATGAATATGACGGTAGTCTTGACTTCTATGTTATCCGTTATGCAGAGGTACTTTTGTCACTTGCTGAAGCTATGATTGAGAAAGGTGGTTATCCACAAGCCGAAATAACAGGATATATTAATGAAGTTCGTGCTCGTGTTGGTATGCCAGCGGTAGAAGTAGTGGAAGGAACTAATTTGAATAAAGAAGAATTGCGCGCCATTGTACGTCACGAACGCCGTGTGGAATTGGCTTTTGAAGATTTGCGTTTTGCAGATCTTTACCGTTGGGGAGAATTTGAAAATGCTCAAAAGCGTATGCAGAAAGACCAGTCATTCTATGGCTTTGGAGTAGTTTCGCGGGGTAATCTTCGTGGTGCGCAAGATTTGGTTTGGCCTATTCCGCAAGGTGAGATTGATACGAATCCGATGTTGGAGCAACATAGTGAATGGAAATAAGAATGATTGAATTATCTATTGTAATATAACTGTGATGAGGTAAGAGATTGTTAAAAGGTATTTTCTTGAAATAAAGGACAAGTATGTGGTGATAAGGCTGCAACTTGTCCTTTATCGTTTGTTTCCTATTATATATGTTCTATTTCATAACGTAGCATATTTTGTTAAATTACAATGTGATGTTATTTATCTTTTCGTCTCTTTGTTTTATCTTTGTCGTTGAATATTATAAGTAATTAAGTATATGAAGAAAAAGAATGTTTTTAAATGGTGGGGAGTTGTTTTGTTCTTATGTATGTGTTCTGTTCATGCTGAGGCGCAGGATTTGAAATCTATATTGACAGGAGTGGCAAAGGCGGCAATTGGTAACAAGGCTACTACGGCTCATTCTATTGTGGGGACTTGGTCTTATCAGGCTCCTGAATGTCAGTTCGAGAGTGATCAGTTACTGGCAAAGGCTGGTGGAGAGGTAGCGGCCAAAGAAGTGGAAGAAAAATTACAGACTATATATGATAAGATTGGTTTGACTAGTATTAAGTATATTTTCAAGGAGGATGGTACTTATTCATATATATTGAAAAGACGTACGGTAAGCGGCACTTATGTTTTTGATGAGGAAGCTAAGACGATTATTATGAAAAGTAAGTTGGGCATACAGACGGTAGCTTATGTGACAGTGACAGGCAATAGTATGAGTCTTGTGTTTAATGCCGATAAGTTGATGTCTATTCTAAAGGTGATTACTGGAGCGGCTTCCAAAGTAAATTCTACGGCTGCCACTCTTAACAGTGTAGCTGAAGCTTATGACGGGCTGATGTTAGGATTTGAATTGAAAAAGTAGATGCTTTTTGTAAAATATGGGATACAAGTCTTTTATAAAAGTTGAAAAATTGTGATTGGAAATAATGTTTAAGGATAAAACCGTTTTAACCTTATTATTATGGTTAAAACGGTTTTTTTATTAACATGTATTGTTTTTGTATATACTGGTCATGAATGTAATATATTGCATATATGTGAGAACGGTTTATTCTTGCTCTTTCAGTGCTGCGAAAATCAAACCTTCCAGTTCTTCCGCCAGTTCGGGGTTATCCTGAATCACTTGTTTGGAAGCGTCACGTCCTTGTCCCAGTTTGGTTTCGTTGTAGCTGTACCATGAACCGCTTTTCTTGATGATGCCTAAATCAGCACCCAAATCAATGATTTCACCAGCTCTTGAGATACCTTCACCAAACATGATATCGAATTCGGCTTTACGGAAAGGAGGTGCCACTTTGTTTTTCACTACTTTTACTTTAGTCTGGTTGCCGATTACTTCTTCACCATCTTTCAGTTGAGTGGAGCGACGGATATCCAAACGTACGGAAGCATAGAATTTCAGAGCATTACCACCGGTAGTTGTTTCTGGATTACCAAACATGACACCGATTTTTTCACGCAACTGGTTGATAAAAATACAAGTTGTATTGGTTTTGCTGATGGCTGACGTAAGCTTACGCAAAGCCTGAGACATCAAACGCGCTTGTAAACCTACTTTGTTATCACCCATATCTCCTTCAATCTCAGCTTTTGGAGTCAATGCCGCGACAGAGTCGATAACAATGATATCAATAGCGGATGATCGTATTAGCTGCTCAGCAATTTCAAGTGCCTGCTCACCGTTATCGGGTTGTGATATCCATAAGTTATCTACATCCACTCCCAGTTTGGCCGCATAGAAACGGTCGAAAGCATGTTCGGCATCAATGAAAGCTGCAATGCCGCCTGCCTTCTGAGCTTCAGCAATGGCATGGATAGCCAATGTAGTCTTACCGGATGATTCGGGACCATAAATTTCTATGATTCTACCTTTGGGATAGCCGCCTACCCCTAATGCGGCGTTCAAGGCGATAGACCCGGTAGGAATCACTTCCACTTCCTGTACGTTGTCATCACCCATTTTCATGATAGAGCCTTTACCAAAAGTTTTCTCTATCTTATCCATTGCAGCTTGCAGTGCTTTCAGTTTTTCACTATTTCCGGCACCTGGAGCTGCTGAGAATGGAATTTCTTCGTTATCTTTTTTTGCCATAAATCTGTTGGTTTATAAAATTTGTTGTGCGTGTTCTTTTGTTTTCACCTCTTTGGGAGAGATGATACGTTCAATCACGCCTTCTTCGTTGATGATGAAAGTCGTACGGAATATACCCATATATTTACGTCCGTACATACTTTTTTCTCCCCATACTCCGAATTGTTCTACCAACTTCTTGTCGGTATCGGCAATAAGAGTAAAGGGCAGCTCGTTCTTTTCAATGAATTTCTGATGCGATTTGGCATCATTCACACTGACACCGATTACTTCATAACCATGGGCGCGCAGTTCCGCATAATTATCACGCAAGTTACATGCCTGGGCAGTACAACCCGATGTCATATCTTTAGGATAAAAATAGAGTACTATCTTTTTTCCTTTGTAATCACTTAAACGAATTTCTTCTCCTTTTTCGTTCAAGCCTAATATTTCTGGGACTTTATCTCCTATGTTCATTTTTTTAGTGGTTAATGATTTATGGTTATTGTGGCCGCAGGTATGAATTACTTACCATGGGCCGTTAATCACTTTTTAAAGTTCTAAATCACCATCAAATACTTCATGCCAAGGCAGCCCTTGTTTGTTCAGTTGTTCCATAAATGGATCGGGATCAAACTCTTCTACATTCCATACTCCTGGACGTTTCCACAATCCTTGCAGGAACATCATGGCTCCAATCATGGCAGGAACTCCTGTTGTATAGCTCACTCCCTGCATTCCAGTTTCTTTGTAAGCTTCTTGATGGCTACAGTTGTTGTAAACATAGTAAGTACGTTCTTTGCCATCCTTTACGCCTCGGATGCGGCATCCGATAGAAGTTTCGCCTTCATAATTTTCTCCTAGATCCTGTGGATTGGGGAGTACGGCTTTTAGGAATTGTAACGGAACAATTTTCGCTCCGTTATAATCTATTTCGTCAATACGGGCCATACCGATATTCTGGATGACACGCAGATGAGTCAGATATTCCTGACCGAAAGTCATCCAAAAGCGAGCACGTTTGATAGTCGGGAAATTCTTAACTAATGATTCCAGCTCTTCATGATACAGCAAGTAGGAATCACGAGGACCGATATTGGGATAAGTCAGATCCTTGTGGTATTCCAATGGTTTGGTGGTCACCCATTTGCCTTCTTCATAATAACGTCCGTTCTGAGTAATTTCGCGGATATTGATTTCAGGATTAAAATTGGTAGCAAACGCTTTGTGATGGTTACCGGCATTACAGTCCACAATATCCAAGTAGTGCATCTCGTCAAAATGATGTTTTGCAGCGTAGGCTGTATAAATACCACTTACTCCCGGGTCGAACCCACAACCCAGTATAGCTGTCAGTCCTGCGTTTTCAAAACGTTTCTTATAAGCCCACTGCCAACTGTATTCGAAATGAGCTTCATCTTTCGGTTCATAGTTTGCTGTATCCAGATAATTCACTCCAGCCTTCAGACAAGCTTCCATGATGGTCAGATCTTGATAAGGCAGAGCTACATTGATGACGATTTCGGGTTTGAAACTATTAAACAGGGCTACCAGTTCGTCTACATTGTCCGCATCTACCTGTGCAGTCTTAATAGCTGGATTGCCGATAGCTTTTACGATTGCATCACATTTTGATTTTGTACGGCTGGCGATCATGATGTCAGTGAATACATCCGGATTCTGAGCCACTTTGTGTGCTACGACAGTACCTACACCGCCTGCACCGATAATTAATACTTTACCCATTTGCTGTTTTTTATTCTTGTTAAAATAAAATGCCCGGCAAACATTACCGTTCACAGGGCAAAGATAACAAAATATTTTGGGTATTAGTTGATACGATCTAGTTTCTTATTGGTGAAATCTAATGTTTTTCTTTCGTAGGACCATGTTTCATGGCCACCCGTGACTATATGAATGCGTATGGGATTACCCAAAGCCAAACGACATTCGTCGGTTGTCATTCCTTTCCGTACCTTACCGCGGCTTATCATGTTCCAAACTTCTTCTGTGATATTCGGATACTTGGCTCGTAAGTTACCTATGCCGAATAGAACCGTAAAATAATTGTCTGATTGTAAAATCACATCAACTACACTCGTATGGGTGAATGTAGCTTTTATCTTATAATTCTTTCCATCTATGTCTTCCAGCTCTAAAAAGATGTAAGGGGAGTTGTTTTGTGAGATTATATTTTTGATGGTGAATTGTGTATATCGGGGAAGTCTCACCGGAGTGTCTGTTTCATCCAGACATTCCGTTTCCGCTTTCAGATAGACAGGTTTTTTCCCATATTTGCTCATCAGGTTCTTTGATTTTTTTGTATTTGCATCACTGAAGCTAAATGAATTTGGAAAATATTTATTTTTATTTTCCATAATAAAATCACTGTCTGCCATGCCGCAATTAGTCTTTGATATAGCTACCGGCTGATAGTAGGTGTTTCCTTTCTTGTCTTGGAATACGATTTTTACAGGGTATGCGCGGCTGCCCACTCTGACAGCTGTTACAGTTACTTCTTCATTCATACCAATCGGGACTTCTTTATAGCCCGATGTGCTGTTGGGGTCATCTATACGTACTTTGTTGGTACGCATATATAAGGTTTGTCTTTCCAGCAACTCTTTGGCTATGTCCACATCACCCAGGTAGGCAAGGGTAGGGATACCAGCTTTGGGCTTTAGGCAATATTGTTCCAAAGTGGTGTTTTTAAGTTCGTGATAATATTGTTGCCCTTCACATTCAAAGTTAAAATGTACAAAACCCCGTTCGGTAATTTCCGAACCTAGATATTCAAAAATTTTATGTTTTAAATCTCCTGTATCCACCTCCTTATTAGTCTCCGTCGATTTAAAAGGAGGAATAATGATGTCTTTACGTTCCGGTATCACCATGAATTTCATGCCTGGTGTCCAGTCACACAGGTTGTAATGCTTGAAATGATCGTTTATAAACTGTTTTTCCAAAGACTCTACGGAAATACTTGTTTGTTGTGAAGTAGTCGTGACTATATATCCGTTTTGTGCATAAGTGCATAAGCTACAGCTTGTTGCCCCAATTAAAATGGTTAAAAACTTTTTCATCGCTTTAAGTGTTAGTATATATAAATTGATACAAAGGTATAAAATTTTTGTGTATAATTGCTATAGTGAAAAATAAAATGGTTAGTTTTGCACACTAAACTAACAGATTTAACAAAAAAATAATATGAAAAAACTAGTATTAGAAATGATGGCTATTTGTGCCGGAGCATTGATTGTATCTTGTGGTAGTGGAAAGAATATGTTGTCTGTTTCTTCTCTGGATGGGGAATGGAATATTACAGAGGTGGATGGACAAAAGATATCTACAGAGAGAATGCCTTTCATTGGTTTTGATGTAGCTCAGAAACGTATTTATGGAAATAGCGGATGTAACCGTATGATGGGAAGTTTTGAAGCCGACTCTCTGAAGCCAGGTACATTGAAGTTTGGACAGATAGGAAGTACCCGCATGATGTGCCCTGATATGAAGACTGAGCAGATGGTATTGGGTGCATTGGATAAAGTGACTTCTTTCCAGACGGTTTCTGACAAGCCTAGTGTGATAACTCTATGTAATCAAGATGGTCAGCCGTTGATGACTTTGGAAAAGAAGGCGGCTCCGGAAGTGTCACTGTCTGATCTTTCAGGAGAATGGGTTATTGAATTGGTGAATGGAAAGAAGATTGTAGGTACGGCTGAGGTAACTCCTTTTATCGGTTTTAATTTGGATGAAAGCCGCATTTACGGTAATATGGGCTGTAATACTATTAATGGTGCATTAACGCAGGAAGATGGAAAACCCAATTCTTTGAGATTTGACAATGTTGCTACTACCATGATGATGTGTCCTGATATGGAAACTGAAACTATTGTGCTGAATGCTTTGAATGAAACAAAAAGTTTCAGCATGAAAGATAATAAAGTATACTTATTAGGTGAAAATGGAAATGAATTGCTGGTGTTGAAGAAACGATAATCCATATACATTCAAATAGATATGGTCGGCCTATTTTCTCATAAACGAGAAAATAGGTCGATTGCATTTATGGCATTATGGTAGGATGCTGACAAGTATTCTGTTTGGTGGAATTCTGACATTCTTGCCTTATATAAATCCATCTAAAAGTATCATATAACAAATAAATCAGTCATTTTGTCAGCCTTTGTCACATTCTTATTTTTGGCATACCGTTTGTTTTATGAAGGACGTGCGGTTGGTGCACCAAAGAAAAAAAGAAATCCTTCGTGAACCATTCGCCAAGAAATCAGTTTAATTGAAAACAAATAAATAAAGATATATAATTATGGGAAAGATTATTGGTATTGACTTAGGAACCACAAACTCATGTGTTTCAGTATTTGAAGGTAATGAACCGGTAGTAATCGCAAACAGTGAAGGTAAACGTACTACTCCGTCTATCGTTGCATTTGTCGACGGTGGCGAACGTAAAGTAGGTGATCCTGCAAAACGTCAGGCAATCACTAACCCGCAACGTACTATTTTTTCTATCAAGCGTTTCATGGGTGAAACTTGGGATCAGGTACAGAAGGAAATAGCCCGTGTCCCTTATAAAGTAGTGAAAGGTGACAATAATACCCCACGTGTAGATATCGACGGACGTCTTTATACTCCGCAAGAAATTTCAGCTATGATTCTGCAGAAGATGAAGAAAACAGCTGAGGATTATCTGGGACAAGAAGTTACAGAAGCCGTTATCACCGTTCCGGCATACTTCTCGGACTCACAACGTCAGGCTACTAAAGAGGCTGGTCAGATTGCAGGTTTGGAGGTTAAACGTATTGTGAACGAACCGACAGCCGCTGCCTTGGCTTATGGGCTTGATAAGGCTCACAAAGATATGAAGATTGCTGTGTTCGACCTTGGTGGTGGTACATTTGATATCTCTATCCTTGAATTTGGTGGTGGTGTGTTCGAAGTACTTTCTACTAATGGTGATACTCATTTGGGTGGTGACGATTTCGACCAAGTGATCATTGATTGGTTGGTGCAGGAATTCAAGAATGACGAAGGTGCGGATTTGACAAAAGACCCGATGGCAATGCAGCGTTTGAAAGAGGCTGCAGAAAAGGCAAAAATTGAATTGTCTTCTTCTACTTCAACTGAAATCAACCTGCCATACATCATGCCCGTAGACGGTATGCCTAAGCACTTGGTTAAGACTTTGACCCGTGCTAAATTTGAAGCTTTAGCTCACAATTTGATTCAGGCTTGTCTTGAACCTTGTAAGAAAGCTATGAGCGATGCAGGTCTGAGCAACTCTGATATCGATGAAGTAATCCTTGTAGGTGGTTCTTCTCGTATTCCGGCTGTTCAGGAATTAGTAGAGAAATTCTTCGGCAAGACTCCTTCTAAGGGCGTGAATCCTGATGAAGTTGTTGCTGTAGGTGCTGCTGTTCAGGGTGCTGTTTTGACAGATGAAATCAAGGGCGTTGTATTGCTGGATGTTACTCCGTTGTCAATGGGTATCGAAACATTGGGTGGTGTAATGACTAAGTTGATTGATGCAAACACTACTATCCCGGCTCGTAAGAGTGAGACCTTCTCTACAGCTGCCGATAACCAGACTGAAGTGACTATCCATGTACTTCAGGGTGAACGTCCGATGGCTTCACAGAATAAATCAATCGGTCAGTTCAATTTGACTGGTATTGCTCCAGCTCGTCGTGGTGTTCCTCAGATTGAAGTAACGTTTGATATTGACGCTAACGGTATTTTGAAAGTATCTGCAAAGGATAAGGCTACCGGTAAGGAACAAGCTATCCGTATCGAAGCCTCCTCTGGTTTGAGTAAGGAAGAAATCGAAAAGATGAAAGCCGAAGCTGAAGCTAATGCAGAAGCAGACAAGAAGGAACGTGAAAAGATTGACAAATTGAATCAAGCTGATTCTATGATTTTCTCTACTGAAAATCAGTTGAAGGAATTAGGTGACAAGTTGTCGGCTGATAAGAAAGCCCCGATTGAAACTGCTCTTCAGAAACTGAAAGATGCTCATAAGGCACAGGATTTGGCTGCTATTGATACTGCCATGGCTGAACTGAATACAGCATTCCAGGCTGCCAGCGCTGAAATGTATGCTCAGAGTGGTGCACAAGGTGGCGCTCAGGCTGGTCCGGGTGCAGGTGCAGGACAACAGGCTAATCAAGGTTCTTCTTCTAATAACAAAGAAGATATTCAGGATGCAGATTTTGAGGAGGTGAAATAATTATCGATAAACAACGATAAACATCCATAAGAAAAGAGGTGTAACTCAATGAGTTGCGCCTCTTTTCTTTTTTTTATTTTTTCTATAGTTTTGCTTGTTTGTTGTTATTTTATTGTATATTTGTACCATATTTGTACCGACACTTAATGGTAGATAATGTGACACTTATTTTCTGATTAAGGGCGGTTTGATATAATTAAATATTTGATTTATAAATAGATACAACATATGCCAGCTGCAAAATTTCAAATACTGCGTAAATGTTCTGTTTGCGGGAATGAGTTTATAGCAAAAACTATAGAATCTTACTACTGCTCTTCAGCTTGCTCTAAAATCGCTTGGAAAAGACGTAAAGCTGAAGAAAAGAAACAGCAATTACTTGATGAAATCGTTAAGACAATTCCACAAGATAAGGAAATGATAACGATTTCTGAAGCTTTTGCATTGTTTGGTGTAAGCCGAGAAACCATATATAGACTAATCCGTAAAGGGATCTTGTCAAAATTTAATTCCGGAGTACGTAAAACTTATGTAAGCAAAACAGAACTGATGAAACTTTATCCTTTCCGGGAAAATCCTTTAACAAAATCTAGATCTGTAACCAAACTGTATAATCTCGAACCAGAGAGCTGCTATACCATTGGTGAAATTGCAGAAAAATATCACTTAAATGATTCTACTGTATATTTACATATCCGTAAATACTCTATCCCTACGAGGCAAATAGGTAATTTCGTTTATGTGCCTAAGAAAGAAATTGATGAACTATATAAAGGAGCAAAGAAATGAAAAAAGCGATGGCAAATACAAGAGTCTCTGTTAAACTTAGAAAAACTGAATATCGGGATGAATGGTATCTTTACATTGAGGCATATCCAGTATTTCAGAAAGGCTCTTCTACTCCGCAAAGAGTACGCGAATATCTAAATCGTACAATTTCCACTCCAATATGGGACAAATCAAAAAAATCACGTACGAATGCGGATGGAAAAACTAATTATAAACCCAAACGCGATATGAATGGTGTTATACTGTGTAAATCGCAGTTGGATCAAGAAAATTGTATATATGCAGACAAGGTAAGAAGCATCCGGCAAAAGGAATACGACAATGCTGCCCTCTATTCAGACACTGATGCGCAGCAGGCGGAAATGTTAGAACGTTCTCGTTGTAATTTCATCGAATATTTTAATCATGTGCAACAGACTCGTCATGTCCGTGGGTCTGAATCAATCATTGTTAACTGGAGACGTGTGCATGAACTACTGAAAATATTTGCTGATGGTGATACTATTACTTTTGCCCAAATTGATATGCATTTGGTTGAGTCATTCCGCAATTTTATGATGACGGCACCACAGGGCGGTGGTAAAAGTGGTACAGTGTCACAGAATACGGCTGCAACTTATTTCTCAATCTTCAAGGCTGCATTAAAACAGGCATTTATAGATGGATATTTGACAGTTGATATTTCAGCAAAAGTTAAAGGCATACAGGAAAAAGAAAGCCGACGTGAATTTCTTACCGTTGATGAGCTCAATCGTCTAGCCCAAACCCCATGTAGCCCAATACTCAAACGTGCAGCTCTATTCTCAGCCCTTACAGGAATTCGCCATTGCGATATTCAGAAAATGAAATGGTCTGAAATCGAAGAGTTTAATGGAAGTTATCGTGTCAATTTTACACAGCAGAAGACAAAAGGTGTTGAATATATGCCTATCTCCGAACAGGCTTATCAGCTCTGTGGTGAACGCCAGGATTCAAACTTGCTTGTTTTTGCCGGGCTTCCGGATCCGGCTTGGATAAGCCGGCCGTTAAAGAAATGGGTAGAAGCTGCTGGTATAAAAAAGCATATAACATTTCACTGCTTTCGCCATTCATACGCTACCCTACAACTTGCTGGAGGAACAGATATATATACTGTAAGTAAAATGCTTGGGCATACAAATGTTAAAACTACTCAGATATATACAAAGGTTATTGATGCAAAAAAGGAAAAGGCAACCGAAACCATTAAATTGGATTTGTCATCTACAGAATAGTAATAGCCTGGTTAAGCTATCTGTATAGTTGATATTCTGGCTGATATAATTTATGGTTTTTTATGTCTCTTAATTTATGGATGCTTTATGATTTTCTTATGATGTTATTCATGAATAAAAAAAACGATAATGGACTGTTTCATTATATGTATTGACTATCAATTATGTGCATTTATGTCCCAAATGAATCGTTTATGCTTTTTTATGTGTTGCTCTACATTGATAAATCAGCAATAAAAACCTGTTTTTCTTTGCAGTCGTAATAACTGAAATAAGAAAGATATGGACGAGAAAAGCAACATTACATTTGAAGATTTGCCAAAAGCATTGTCATGGGTAATAGATAAGCTTATTCAGCTTGATATGAAAATAGACAATCTAACAAGTACATCCCAGCTACCACCTGCTGAACAGTGGATGAATTTAAAAGAATTATGTGAGTACTTGCCAAGTCATCCAGCTGAACAAACAGTTTATGGATGGACTAGTTGTCACCTGATACCATTCCATAAAAAAGGAAAGCGGATCATGTTCTTGAAATCAGAGATTAACTTGTGGTTAAGAGAAAGCAAAATGAAATCATCGTATGAACTTGAAAAAGATGCAAAGCAATTTGTTCAGTCAAAAAACGTTCGAAAATTCTGATGTATTAGTTTTTGTCGTTGTTGACGCTTTAGTATATATTGTTTCTACCGTGACTCATCCATTTTAATTTATACAGCCAGACATCGTAGTCTGCTTATATGTGGTTTAGTTTAGTTTAGCATATATATAGCTAACAAATTAAACTAAACAGTTTTATTGAAGATGATGCAGCCAAAAGAGAAGATATTTTTTTCTTTTGGCTGCATTTTTTTTTTCTCCTCTTTTTTATAAGTCATTTATTTCCGCATATCAGACTTTCGGGGCTTATGAATAAAATTGAGGTGCAAAGGTATATGTTATGGCAACTATTTAAGCAAGTTCTTGTCTTATGATTTTCGTACAAATCTCCACACTCCTTTCTGGAGGTTGTATTTGTACTCAAAAACTTGCATGAATAGCCATAACACCTTTTGGGCACCAGAATTTTAATCACCCCCGAAGTAGTTGATACTACATAAGGGAAATAATAACAATCAAAACAATAAAATTATGTTTGAATACGAAGAACAGACAGAAATCATTGGTGCAAGATGTACTTTGCATGAAGCGTACAAGGGCTATACAGAGGGAACGGTTGTTGGCGACTTCGGACTCAGAATTGTTGTCCGGCTCGATAACGGCAAGGAGATTGTTGAATACCGTGATGAAGTAACTATTTACGACTAAATAACTATTTCGAGATATGGGAAATTTCAGATTTTATCAAGATTGTAAAGTTACGTGCTGGGAACGAGATTACTTTACCGTTGAAGCTGATAATTATGAGGAAGCTGAAGCTATCGTGCGTTCCTGGAAGTGTGATGACGTTACAAATATCACTGACAAGCGTCTTCATTTGGAGAGAAACGAAGTCCTCCGTGATACTTCTGAACGTATGTTTCCTGACGAGAATGGTGGTTGCCCCACTATGGAGATATATAATGCTGATGGTTCGGCTGTTATAAATGACGTTCCGGATTGGGAGCATAATCTTAAACCCTAAAGCAGTAGTAGAAATGAATGTAATAATTGAACACATATTTTGCCAATATAGCGACGAAGCTACGGCTCTGTATTTACGGATTATCAATGTGATACTTCTGTCGTCTAATGAGGATGAACTTCGCACCAGTATGGCAAAGCTTAAGCAAACAACCAATCTTGATAAATATTTCATTTACGGTTTTGGTAAGCATCATATTTGGGTGTGTCAGCGCAAACCAAGTGACAGAAATAAGGTATTTGAATATCGGGTTATAATGGCCCAGTTCTGAAATGTTCAGGTCTGGATTTCCTTTCCAGATCTGATTCCTTATTTTAAGCGGATTACGCTTAAATCCTGTTTTAACCCTTTCATATCCCTTTATATCCCTATTGTTTTCTTTTGGCTGTGCCTCTACCTTTTTTACGTTAATAGCTCTATTAAAGCTGGACTGTGAAGACCTGATGTATGATTCAGCACAGTCCCTGTTCTTTTCCCCCTTTTTTTATCCCTTCTTCTCAAGGCGGATATGGCGTCCTCCGCTGCTATTCCATTGCCGTCCTTCAGTCCACCTCCCGTATTCGGGCATCCTTTATCGGATGTATTCCTTTTACGGCAGATTCTCCCGGTGTTGCCGTATCTCCATGGTGCTTCATATCCTCTGGGCCTGTGCTTTCTGTCCTGCCTTCATGATCCGGCTGGCTACAGCTCTTGTGAGGTACTCTGCCGGTGGTAACGGATTTATATCCCCATCCTTGTCCGACCTGTTTTCGTTCTCTTTTCCTGCTTTTCCATTATTGCTTTTGGCCGAAGTCGGCATCATTTTCCGATGCAAAGATAGTGTGCAGCCGGGAGCGGCCTGTGGCCTCTGCCAATGGCGTGTCTGCGAAAATCTTCCTTTATCAGGCCGGAGGTTTGCCATAAAGGCAAAATAAAGAGTATTTGCGCTACATCCTTGGCCTGTCCCTTAAACAGCACCTACTTTTTAATGCAGCGTAAAATTGATGTTTAACTTCTAAAAGCAATTAATCATGAAAAAGGTAGAAAACAACTTCATCGTAACAGGTTTTGTAGGAAAGGATGCAGAAATCCGTCAGTTCACCACCGCAAGCGTAGCTCGTTTTTCAATAGCGGTAAGCCGTCAGGAAAAGAGCGGCGAGGAAAGCAACTATGTATCGGCCTTCATGAATATCGAGGCATGGCGAAAGAACGAGAACACCTCTTCGTTCGAGAATCTGACAAAAGGTACACAGCTTACCGTCGAAGGCTTCTTCAAGCCCGAAGAGTGGACCGACAAGGATGGCGTCAAGAAGAACCGCATCATAATGGTGGCCACCAAGTTCTATCCGGCCCTTGAAAAGGAAGAAGAAGCTCCTGCGGAAGCTCCAAAAGGCAAAAAGAGCAGGAAATAAATCCTGTCTTTACATACACCGGCGGTCTTCGGACCGCTGTTTTTTTTATCGCTCCGCACACTTTCAGATATTCCTTTTATATCTCATTATTCCTGGCTTCTACCACCGTAGATATTGAATTTATACGTGCAAATTTAAGAAGAAGGTGAACCGTCAAGGCGCTCATCATTTTTATTAAGAATTATCAACTCACTTACTCGCCGACAATTCTTAACATAAATGAACCAGTAATCTACTTATTCACTTCTTCCTTGGCTTGTTCACCTCTTTTCTTCTTTGTCAAGGCACGTAAATTCAAAACCTGCCGGTGAGGTAAAACCTCAAAAGCAGGGAAATGAAACAGAATGTATAACTTATATTTTTATATTATGAAACAGATGTTTATTTGGTCAAGTGAAGTCGTTTTTGATGAACAGACAAAATCAGAAATGCAGGAGTTTAAACGTGAATTGTTGGGTGACGATTCTTATGTACTGTCAGAGGAAGATATAGCAGATGAACTTCAACAGGAGCTTGAAGACGAACGCTGTAATCTTAACAAGACAATCGACGGCGTTATTATAGTATTTGGCGACCTCGGCCTTTGGAATGGCCGACGCCAAGGGTATCAGATTTTAGGAAATAATATTGCCAATATACTGTATAGTCAATGTGAGATAGCTGAATGGTACGGTGACGGCTATAATATCAGAGGACGTATGTCACACCATGATGGCACTAACTATACTTTATATCGCATCGCCAAAGACAATGACGATGCAGAAAGGATTGCAGAAATGATTTATAATAACGAGATTGACGAAGCCGGCTTCAGACGCAGAACTCGTTCTCTGTATCCACACGTGGCAGAGGTGTACGGATGGAAGATACGCGGACGTAGAAATCTCCAACACTGACAGTCATGATGGACGTTGCAGCATGATTAATGTATATTTTGCTGCAGCGTCATTTTATAACCCTTCCGGTACTTTCCTTTTGTAGTTCAATTGCCTTTTATATATTCCGGCCATACCGACAAATCCGCTTATAAATCTTGATCAGCATCTTCCTTGATGTGCAATCCAATCCGAAATGCGGTTATTTTGTCTGCAAAGTTCGATTGACTTCTCTTATTCCTGCCAAGGCCTGCTTCGAGCGTGCTGCTGAAAAATCTTCCTTCCGTTTTCACGTAAGCGTATTTTTCGCATCATCCTTGTCCGGACTGTTTGTCAATCTTCGGGCAGAAAAATAATCAGCCTTCGGTCCAGGATGCGACCAGAGGGAAAATAAAACAACTTAAATTTCATAGTTATGACATTCAGAGAATTTATGCGTGAAAACGGTTACGAGTTACAGACAACCTTTTGGGAAGACTTTACAATAGCTGACAGATTTGGCTTGTCAGCAATTCAGGACACATTCAACCGTGCTTTTGAAGAGTGGAAAGAGCATTACAAGTATCTTACAGAGCTTATTCTTGTACTCAATCACAAGATATGGCAGTATCATGAGTCGTGCCCCGAGTTTGCGTCGCTGTATAACAGTCTTTGGGAACAGGCGGACTTATATGCCGTTGAAAACCTCAAGGGAGAAGAATTGGAGTATTTTTATGAAGTAACTGATTAATTTACAAAGAAATGAAAACAATTACAGAGCAGGCAACGGAAAATGGCCGTTTGACAGTTGAAGAGATAGTAAACCGAGACAAGACATTCCGGTATATGTTATTATCACGCCTCCAGTCTGATTGTGACTATTATCTTCACTATGGAGGCAGGTACCCGAAGGTTTTGTGGGCAGGCGATGAAACTCGGCAGATAGAATTTATGACCGGACTTTATGATAGTTTCGGTGCTGACGAAAAGCCGGAATGGCTGACAATGGAACAAATCCGGCAATATGCGTCCGAAATGTTGGGCGCAGATTCATGAAGTTTGCGACAGCTGCATATAGCAACCATCCTTTTCAATGCTGCATCAAACTATGTATGGTTTGGCAGCATTGATTGTTATCAAAGTTGTCAGCCTGACTCCAGGTTATGTTGTGCAGCAAGGCCCAGAAATTCCTGTTATATTTTCACTTGTCATCCTTAAAGTTACTTTTTCCGTAACCTCTAAGCAGTGCTTTTACGATTTTTGCAAATATCCATACGGCTGCAATTACTATTATAATCTCCATATACTTTTATATAATTATATATTTATATTATTATATAATTGTATAATTAAACGATTGTACAACTATATAATTATATAATGTATTCTGTTATACCGTTATTTTTTTTAGCTGGTTAGTAAATACTTATAGGCTCTCTAGTTTTTCCTTGTTTTCTTCAATATATGTCATTATGATCGCCGATGCAAGGGTTCTGAGCGGAATATTTCTGCTTGAGTTTACACGGATTTTCTCCAGTTCCTTTTTCACTTCTTTTGGCAGCCAGATTGCTTCCCCTTGTCCACCGACTCCGGTGTATTTGGCTATATTTTCTTCAAATAGTTTTTTACTTGTTCTTTTTGATTTGGCTTTCTTTTCGGCGTTTACCTTTTCATCCTGTTCCTGTTCATCTTGTATATCTTTAGATACCTTTGGCTGCGTTATGCCACGTACTATCTGGTCGAGGCCCATATTGGCCAAAGGATTGTCTATAGTAGGTCTCTCGTTCTTTTTCATACTCCTCTATTATTTGATAATTTCCATAATCTTGCTGAATGCCGGCTCAACGATGTCCAGTTGAGTCTTTTCCAGTGGATATAATGTTGTATAGCGTTTCACTGCGACACTTTGTTTTATTGTAGGTGTGACGGTTCCCACCAGCCCAAGCAATTCTGTTGTCTGGGCTCTCTGCCTCAATTCTTCTGATTTCCTCTCCGAAGTGATAATTCGGTTGGGTATAAACACAAGTTGTGCTTCCGATACGCTTTTCAGGGCTTTTATAAAAATACCAGTTGCGTCTACCGTATCCGGATCAAATGAAATCGGAATTATGGCTGTATCTGCATTTTTGTAGATATATTCAAGGTTACGGTCATTCAGATTTCCGGGACAATCGATAAGGACAACTCCAGGGACCTTTTTAAGTTGCGCCATTACCTTTTTTAGTTGCTTGCTGTCTGCAGTATCAAGCAAATCTACATTCCATGGAGCCTGTACTTCTACAGCTACATCCTGTTCTCTTTGGCGGTGGCGGTAGAGCGACGCCTGAAGGTCAGCGTCAATGGCTATTACCGGGATACTATTTTCAGCAAGATAACTTGCAAATAGTGCACAGAGGGTAGTTTTCCCTACACCTCCTTTAATGTTACTGAACAATACAATTTTATTTTCCATGCCACTTTGGTTTTAGGTTTCTACATTGTTGGCAAATATAAGTAATACTCTTATAATCTCAAAATATTTATTATATAATTATATAAATACGATAATCATATTTATATAATTATATAACCATATTATTATATGTAAAATATTTATATATAATACATTATAAAGAATATTTCATTTCAAACGTTGTAATTTTAATTATTTATATTGTATTATATAATTATATTATAAGACAAGTATATAATTGCATTATTCTATTCCACAACTATTTTCTTTTTTACTTATTTGAAGCATATATGGAACTCACCTATGCATTTCCGCAATAAGTTTTTCGGTCCATGATTTGTAATTCTGATATCCTTGTCTAAGGCAGCATTTTTCTGAATGTTTTTCAACATCAGCCAATGACGTGTCTGCGACAATCTTTTTTATTATACGAATCTCTTATATCCCGATTGCATTATACCCGTTGTCGCCCGTTAGGTGATGTCATTTTATCTGCAAAGTTAGTTTGCCCCTGAACGTTTTGCCAAGTGATGCTTTGCTTTTCATTTGAAAAATCTTCCTCCTTTGGAGAGTATTTTTCAAGAAACACTTGTCTTCACTTTAATGCAAACTTTGGGGCAGAAAAATCGACAATACCCTCCGGGCAGAGTAAACCGGGACATGAGGGAAACAAATATTTTTTAATTAACTTCTTAATATTATTTGTTATGAGTACCTTAAAACAAACTGAGAAAGTACGTCCTCTTTCCGAACGTGGAGTTTATGCTTATCCAGTCAATCGTTTTAGCCGCGATGCGTCTGATGAAGATATTCTTTCTGATTATGAGAATAGTACCAACAATGAAGATTCGGTCAGGAAATATACCGTTGAAGAATTTCTGTCTTGCATCAACGACGAGAGCTTTAATAGTCTGGACTATTGGGTTCGTTTGATTTAGTAACCTTGGTGATTCAATGTTCATTGTTTTATATTAATTGGATAATTTTATGAGTTTAGAGAATATCGATAAGAAACAGCTTTTTCGGGAGATAGCGGAACTTATGCAACCATTGTATTTCCCTGTACCCTATGATGAAGATAATATCCGGACATTGGCCCAACACGAGTATGAGCTGTTTAGTAAAGTAATATCAGTAAGGTACGGTTTCGATATTGATAAGTACGTATTTGAGCATGACGGCCATTCTCCGTTTGATGCTGTACACGAAGATGTCATTTGTGAACTGAAATCCCGTATGCGTAGAGACCCTTTCCTGCTTCAGAGTGAAGCCATTCGGCAGCGTCTTGTCACACTGGTACGTCAGGCTGTTGTCCGAGCCGGAGGATGTCTTGGAACTTTTTACAAGAATCTCCAGATTCATCACATGGAATACAAATCCGGAGACATGTACGATGATGTTCCGGCTGTAGTTTTTCGTGGAGGTGTGGCTTGTACTGCCGGTGGATATGAGAGTGCTATGCTGTACGATATTTATCTTGCACCTGATGACAGCCTGATGTGTACAGTTGATGACAAGAATTGCAGCGAGAATGATGTTCCACTTGATACACTTCTTCTTGAAAGCCTGTTTGAGGTCGTTCATTGGTTGCGTATTAATCATTTTTTGCCGGACACAGACGCTCCCGATTGGGTTTGCGAGGAGTGCAGTTCTTCGGATGTCGAAACCCTTGCTTGGGTCAGGCCAAACGAAAATAATAGCTTCGCCGATTATCTTGGAATTGATGACAATGGCAACAACTGGTGTCATCATTGTGAGGAACACACCTCTCTGGTACAGTTTACAGGTGGCGAAGACAGCAAGTCTTCTTCAGTCAGTTAAGGCCTATGGATAGTATATATATCAGGAATTTCAGCATTGAAGTGACACGCCGTTGCAATATGGCGTGTTCACATTGTATGCGTGGCAATGCTATGGCACTCGATATAAGTCATGCTTACATCAGGAACATACTAAGTCGTGTTCGTGGGGTTCACAACATCAATATTACCGGTGGTGAGCCGTCCCTCAATGTCAAGGCTATGCGGTACCTCCTTTCCTGCCTCAAACGTCGTGGCATACCTGTTGACCGTTTCTACATTGTTACCAATGGTTCACTGTCTTCTATCTCCTCTGACTTCATAGAAACCTGTTGCGCTCTGTATGATTACCAGACAGAGAAGGTCGAAGATACCGGCAGGCACATGCTCGAACTCAGCGATGACCGTTTCCACAACAGTGCAGAGCGTGAAAAGGTAATCACCTGTTTGTCTGGTTTGTCTTTTTTCGGGATACGTGGCCAGTCCGAACACATGTTCCTTTTCAAGGAAGGAAGATGCACAGTCGGTTTTGACAATCCGGTTTATCCCATTTACATGAACGGGGATGGAGTCGTTCACGGCGATGTTTATCTCAATGCCAAAGGCATGGTCTGCAGTAATGGAGACATGAGTTACCAGCGCCAGGAGTCTAATTTCCTTTGCACTTCCTCTCGCTTTTATAGTTATCTGAAGTCAACAGTCGGTAAGTATTGAATTTAAGTTATGAAGACAGTTAATAGTTTGTCAGGAGGAAAAACATCCTCTTACATCGCCGTGCATTATCCGGCAGATATCGAAGTCTTTGCCCTTTGTTGCATTGATTGTCACAATGCCGGGGCTACCATCGACAAGCGCATGAAGCAGATGGTCAATGACAGGTTGCAGAAGTATTGTTCTCATTATCCCGAATTTGTTGCTACTTCCGAAGATCCGAAAGTCCTCAAGGTTATTTTCGACCTCGAACAGCGTATAGGTCGGGAGATTATCTGGTTGCGTGGTATGGGCTGGGAGGAAATGATACGCCGTAAGCGTGCTATTCCCAATCGGACCAAACGCTTTTGCACGACAGTCTTGAAAATGCAGCCTATCTTTGAGTTTCTTTATTCATACCACGAGTTGCCCGTTCGTATGAGGATAGGTTACCGTTACGACGAGCAGGAACGCGCTTTGCGTTTTACCGAGAATTTCAAGTTCGCTTATATGGCCGAGTGGCAGGAGCGGTCATGCCGCTGGATTAACCGCTGGCAGGATATTCACTGGCGTGTGGGCGAGTTTCCTCTCATTGAAGACCGTATCACCCACTATGACATCAAGCGCTACTGGCAGGACAAAGGAATCGACTTTCCCGAAGATTCCAACTGTCTCAACTGCTTCTGGAAGGCTCCCGCACAGTTGCGCAAGAATTTCGATACATGTCCTCCCGTCATGTGGTGGTCAGCTATACAGGAGGATCTTCAAGGCAATACCTTCAAGGACAAGATGAGTCTTTTATCCATATCCAGGCTGCCGCTTCAGCTCGACTTCTTTTATGGTACAGGTTCAGGCTGTCAGGCGGGCTTCTGCACAGATTGACGCAGTTTTTCCCTATTGGACCTGTCGGCAGCTTGCCGACGGGCCTTTTTCTACCATTTGTATGCCGTTATTCCTGGAAGTTCCCTATATACTCGTTGCCGGTTAGTATCATCAATGCCCAAACCCGTTTATTTTCCCTGCAAAGTTCGATTGCCATCTCTTCGTCCTGTCAAGGCCTGCTTTCAGCGTGTTGCTGAAAAATCTTCCTTTCCGCTTCAACGAAAGCGTATTTTTAGCACCATCCTTGGCCGGACTGCTTGCCAATCTTCGGGCAGGAAAAATCCACCTTTTGGCAAAAGATATACGACCAAAGGGAAATAAATAATTTAATGTTCAATTTAATCAGATAATACAATGGGAATAGAAGAAATTTTACAGCGTGATTCAAAATTCAGATATATGTTGCTTGGTCGTATGCAGTCAGATTGCGAGTACTATCTTGGTTTCGGTAATAGGAATCAGTCCCGTCTATGGGCAGGCAACGAAGAAAAGCAGATAGAATACATGAAACGGATTCATGAAAGTTTCAGCGATGGAGATAAACCGCAATGGCTTTCTATGAGTCAGATTTTGGATTACGCCAGACAGATGATACCGTCTGCAGAATAAAATCCTCTATCTAATCCCGCAGATGTTGATTTTATGTCAATGCCTGCGGTTGACATTTCATTATCCTTTTATATTAGCATATCCATTTTATATTTCCACACCCCGTTGTAGTTGTTGTTTCAACATTCATTGTTCACATCGGGAGTAACCATTCATTTCACTGCAAAGTTCTATTGATGCCAGCCATATCTTTACAAGGTTCCCTTCCAGTTATGTCAGAAATCTTCCTTTTTCCTGAAGAAAAAGAGTATTTCAGCCATAAACCTTGCAGATATTGGCATCCATACATTAAGCAGTAAAATTGAATTAATTACTCCCTATTGATAAACAATGAAATTATAATAGGGAAAAGTTGAACTTAAATTTTTAATGGTTATGGCTGAAAAGGTTTTTAAAGTAGGTGGTTGCAAATTCATTTTATTGAGATGGGGTGATAAGTGGGTATTTCCTCTTATTTCTTACTATTTGTCAGGTAAAGATAGTCCTATTTACATGGCTCTTTTTTCTTGGAATCTGAAGGAAGGCAAATTTGTGAAGGAAACTACAGTTACTATTAATTTTTCTAAGAAACCGCGTGGCTTTTGTTGCCAGTTCGTTGACACCCCCAAAAATGGTTCTTCAATTATTGATTGGCTTGTAGATAACGGCTTTGGTTCACTGACGAAACGTTCTGTAACATCAGGTCTCTCTACGTATCCCGAATTTTACTTCGTTGGTGGCGTTAATTTTCATAAATACAAGAGATTTTGTGATGACCATCCGGAGATTAGTAAATTCCTGCGTATTTGATTTTCCTGTCTGTTTTCCAGTCCCATAATTGGGGCTGGAATTTTTGAACAGACTTTCCCTTCCTTTTATATGTGTTTGCGTATCATATAGCTTTTGTATCGGTTGTATTTGAAACTATTGTTTTTCTTATTTACTTCTGAAACTTCACTTTTGCATATAAAAGAAAAAAGAATGTTATCTAAGTTTTGGTATGCAGGTTATGTTAAGTGCTACTATTACAAGGTTCTGTTCAATGCTAAAGCTAGTGGATAGATATACTTGTTATATGTTTTGAGTTTTTCCAGATCTACGCCATATCCTGTATATGGGTTGCTTGTATCATCATAGAAAAAAATATCCATTACATCTCCCTTTTTTATAATTTTTTTACCTTTTTGCGGTATATCTTCCAAAGTGCAGATTTCCAGTGGTAGTAAATCCACGTTACAAGGGGTAGCATTTCCCAGTAAGTTCATGTGGTGGTTGAATATTACAAAACCCTTACGTTTAAAATCAAGTCTGATTCCGTATGGACGGCTTGTAAGGAAGGCATCTGCAGCTTTTATTATATAATTCTCCATGATTATTTTCTGATGTAAAAGTCATACAAAGTTAAGGCTTTTTTCAAAGTTGTACAAAGCCTATACTCTGTTTTTCTTGCTATTCGGCATGATTCCGTGTTTGGCCAGCTCTTTCGGATATTCCCTGCAAAATTACGGATCAGCTTTTGCCAACCGTCAAACAGGGACACTGGCAGATTGCCTGTTCACGAAAAATCTTCCTCTGCTGTGCAGAGAGTATTTGTTCATGCCCTCATTTGCCTTGTTGCAGCAGTTCCGCCAGATGGGCAGAAAATATCCCGATGGGCTGGCCGAAAACCGGCAAACAAAGGGAAGTAAAACAAATGAGATTATGGCAACAATTAATGAAAATCTGAAAAAGCAGTTAGCAAAGAAGATGTATCATTTCGTAAAGTATTTCCCTGTACGCATCAAAAATGTTGGGGAAGACGCAATAGAAAATCGTAAACTTGTCTGGGGATTTAAGGATGCAGACCGTGAAATTACGCTTAAAGTGGCACAGATGACCGCATCATATCTTCTGAATGAATTTGGTGACAGGCTGAAAAACATTGTTTTTGTATGTATTCCGGCAAGTACATGCGAACAGAACGAAAACAGGTACAGGTTCTTCTGCGAGCAGGTTTGTAGTCTGGCAGGTGTCATGAATGGATTTTCCCATATCCGGATCCTGGCTGACCGTCCGTCTGTTCACGAAAACCGGAAGAAAAACACACACGCGGATTTTTCCGAACGGTTAATGAAATTTGATGAAGATTTCTTTAAGGAAAAAGACGTACTGATTTATGATGATGTTGTCACTACCGGAATGAGTTATGCAGAGCTGGCCGAACGTTTGGAATTTTTGGGAGCAAATGTTTTGGGAGGTCTTTTCTTGAGCCGTACATACTATAAATACCAATAAATATGGAAAAGCAAGAGAATTGTAACAAAGGTGTCGCTTTTACAGGACACAGAGATATTTTGCGCTCTAAACGCAGTGACTTAAAGCAAAAGCTATCATTTTGCGTAAGGAATTTGTATTACAAAGGAATGTCGGACTTCTATTGTGGTGCAGCTTGGGGATTTGACCTTTTGGCAGCCGAAGTTGTATTGTCTTTGAAAAGTGAATTGCCGACTATCCGATTAATTTGTGTAATTCCATATAGGGGGCAGTCCGAGAATTGGAGTTTGATAGAACAAACAAGATATAAACGTGTAATATCAAAAGCCGATGAAGTTGTCATATTGAGTGAAAATTATTTTGGAGGCTGTTTTTTTCGTCGAAATGATTATTTGGTAAATCATTCATGTGGGATAGTTGCCTATTATGACGGAAAGCCAAAGGGAGGAACTTTCTACACGGTCAAAAAAGCCCAAGCTAATAGTTTATGGGTGATAAACCTTTATCATTAAAGGTTGTTCTCATAAGACTACTTTCGAAGTCACTGAGTTCTTCAATGTTAACAATTCTTTGAAGGACTTGGTGCCTGAAGACCATTCCCTCTTTTAAATGACATAGAAAATATCTATTTTGATTCATTTTTCTTGTTTTTGCTACGTGGTCCACTGAATTTTCCTCGGTTTAACTTTACACCATATTTATTGAGAATACGAAAAACGGAACTTCTGCTACTGAATCCGCTCATTTCAAAAATATCATCAATGGAATGCCCGTTATTGTACATGTCGACTATCATTCTTTCGCGCTCTGTTTTAGATATTGAACCTCCGGATTTAGAGGGTTGCTTAATGTATTGTTGCAAATGCATTATATGCGAAGAAGACTTGCGTAAGGCAGCAATTTCTTCAGGAAGGGAACCAAACATCTTAATAGCATCTGATACTTTTGTATCCGGAAATAATTCATTCTTAGTATCTATTCCATCATGTATGGAAATAATGCGTGCATCTTTTATACGACATAGTTCAAAAAACGTTGCCAATTCACGTGTACCGCGTACGGCATTACTGAACTTTGATACAACTATTTCATCTCCTCTCCCAATACTGGCCATCAGTTGCTTCCATAAAGGACGCAAAATTTCATGATCGGTAGATTCTTCAAATACTTGTATACATCCATATTGTAACATCCATTCCTTGTCTGCTTCAAGCATATCACAGTGTTCTGCCATAAAAATGTAACCTACTTTTGCCATATATTTAATCAATGATATTGATAACAACTGCAAATATATAAGTTTTATTTTGTATTAAATCATACTTTAATAAAAATTTGGAAATTGTCAATTTTACATTTTATTCCTTCTCTTTTTTTCATTGTAAATCAAACTATTGAATATGATAGTGTAATTAAAGCAAAATCTGTTTTTTGATGCTTTGTTTCCTAAAAATAATATATAGATTTGCATAGTAAAATATGAATTTACAATATGAAAATTAAAGAATCATACTTTGAATTTATGGGTTTGTTAAACAGATTATCGACCATTTCATTTGCCATATTATTGTTTGTTTCTTGTAGCAGCAACAATGGAAAAGACATTGTTGATAGGACAAATGATCCAACCACAAAATACAAGACTTACTTGTACGAAGTGCGTAAAATGAAAAATTTATCAGTGAGCGACTTGATATTGCATATTAACGATTGGCAGAAACTCAAAGATACTGTGTCGGTACTTATCTGTCAAGATACAATAAAGGCTCATTCGACAGTGCAGATAGACTGTGCTCTTTTATATGATTCCATTCGGATGGAATTTTCTCGATTGGCAATGGAAATCCCTCGTACTTATAAAGAGGTGCTTATTGTTAAAGAAAGATTATCGCCATACGATTCTATTAAGGAACTTCAATCTTCAGTTCATAAGATAAGACACTTTTTTAATTCTCTGGATAAGCATGCGACTTATAAAGAGAGCAGATATGGTATCTTGACTATATATCGATCCCTTTTGAAAGAAACATTGAATACCGGAATACAAAGCATAGATGAACTTAAAAACTTCATTGAAAAAGAAGACATAGTATTCAGATCATTTCTTCCGCATCTGAGTGAATTAAATGATACGGACATAACAGATATCGCCAGAAACACAGATAAATGTTATTCTTCCTTTTTTTCTAAAATCGGTTGTCATGACATAATCTACACTGATGCTATGGTATATATAGCAATGCGCACTAATCGTAGGTTAATTCAGAATACTCGAATGTGTCTTGAAGATATACATCAAGGAAAAGTAAAAAATAAGCAACAGGCGTTGGCCTATATTTACATGATTCTACAGCCTTATGCATCCTTGGATCATTTAAGTACAGCTGTACTTTCACATAGAGAAAAAGAAGAACTGTATGATATGGCAGCCTGTATTCCCCGAGCTTTTGAGATACTGGCAACGACTATGGAAACTGGGGATAAAAGATTGAATGATCTGCCAGGTATGCTCATTGATATTTTCATAAGTTCATTATAAATTCTATTTGAAATATTAGGTATTATGTTGAGACATTTTTTGGATGATTTTTTATCGTTTGTTCCTCTACAGTTGCCGCAACTGCTTGATGTGACAACAATGGAGGAGCCAAAGTTTTATGGAGATTATGTATTACTGACATTCCCACTAAGAGATCAGTATGATTTGGAAGAAGTAATGGATATGTTTGAGGATGATATGGAGTTAATAACCCTTTATCATCATATTCCTATGCTGACTGAACAGTTTGGCCATTGCACTTGTGCCTATTCCAATCCTTCATTTGGACAGATGTTTAAGATGAATGCACGGACAAATGATAAGGGAATGGTAACCTTTATCACAGCAACTGTGTATGATTCATTAGAACAGATGTATGGTGATTTATGTCTTGATCTTGATGTGCATTCCAAAGGAGGAACCTTCAAGTACAAGAAGGAAAAAGAAGACATACTGCTTGATTTTATGTAAGTCTATACTGAATGCGACATACTTTATACAAGCGGCTTGTTTATTGGATTGATGCCAACCAGACTTGGATAGAAGTGGTCAATGACAATCTTTATAAGGAGCAACTCATCAAAGGACGTGGACGAACAGGATACTGGGTTTCACGAAACCTGATGCTGAAAGCATACCGTTCCAATGGTGCATATAAAAAAGGAACGATATGGATAATCCCTGAGAATGATTTGGATAAGGCATTGGCTGCTTATCGTAAAAAAGATCCTCTATTCAAGCAGCGCATTAAAACTAGTCCCGATAGTCTGACTGCAAAAGACACGGAGGTTATCATCCAGATGGCTACATATGGCCTTGTTCGATTAGAACTAGATAAATATTCCATTTTTACAATTCCAGAAATATACAAACTATGATTTGGATTATCTTACATTTCATCTTCCTTTTAATACCGGTCGTTGTACCTGTTGCTTTGTACAGAAATAAAGGACGTATAATGACACATTTCTATTTGATAATGGCTATGAATATCAAGGCACGAAAGTTCTATATTCGGTTTTGGCTTCTTTTGCTACTGCTCTTTCATTACGACAGTACATTTTTGCTAAAGGACAGGCTGGGGATTATGTTATCGACAATCTTTTGTATAATGATGTTTTCTTTCAAATGGTCTGACCGATGGATGAAGAATGTACATGACCGCACAAGAACGGTTGTCATTTTGGCTATAGCAGCATTGGTTGCTGTTGCCATACCACATTTGTACACACTATCGATTAGTATTGGTCTGTTTCTTACGGCGTCCCTTTTTTACCCATCATCAAAGGTAATATCCGAATGTCAGGATACGGATAATGTCCAGATTTTGTTGAAACATCCTGATGAACTGCTCAAAAGCTATTACAATTATCATCACGCATAAAGCCACGATTTTGCGGATAGTGGCATCTGGTATCATCCGCATGAATAATCAATCAATTAAAACATGACAGAATGAAAAATAAGCAAAAATTATCCGCTTCAATAATAGCGGACGTGGAGGTCTTTGACTTCCTTAAAGAAAAAGTCGGTGAAAGGAAAACACGAACGGAAGCATATTGTGATTTATTGGACAAGTCACAAAATGGTTTTATCTCCCCTTTTTTAAGAAGAATGGATTATGTACTTGAACCGCATCAGTGTCATGTGACCATATCTGACCTTGCAACGGAATGGCGTTGGCATCGTGCAACTGTACGTTCGTTTTTGGATGCTCTTGAGGAAATGGGGCAATTGAAAAGGGTTAAGTTGGCAAAAAGTGTAGTAATCACTATGGCATTGCATGAACAGGAGGAAAAGACTGATAATGTACATGAAGAATCTACTTTTACCATACGCTTGATGGAAGCATTGTCCAATTGGATTGTTGGCAAAACAGATTCAGTCATGACAGGTAAATCATGTACTGAGATGATACAACAGAAAACTGGTGCATTGTTCAAAAAAGAAGAGTTCTTGGTATCTGGTACCGTTTTAGATGAATCGGCTTCTTATTGTGAACAGCAGAACGAAATAAGGGAAATAACAATGAGTTGTATTGCCTTTGCCGCATTACAAAAGGTCTTGAGAAAATCAAGGTTTGATGATAGGAAGCCTTTACAGGATTTTTTCCAGAATGATTGTTATGGTCAATGGGATAACTTTCTTGAATTATGCAAGAATCTTGCAGAACTAGTGGTAACCGGAACAGATAATGATGTTGATATAGATAATTCGCAAATGAAAAAAGAACTCAAATTCCTTCGTTCCCCTTTTCTTTCATTGCTTGCAAAGTCGCAAGAGGTTATCTGAGTTCTAACCGATTTCAAATGATTGTATAACCATGGATATTTCTTGTTGTTTCAGCAGCATGGCGTACTACCTTTTGTAAATGGCATCCGGGCTTGCCCGTCTGCCACGAAACAGAGGGAAGGGGGAGCCTAATACCCCTGGTGACTTACGTCACAGGGAGAGGTGTCCAGACAAGCAGCAAGCTGGGACACATGAATTATCCTGAATTCATAAAATTGTAATATGGTTAAAGCAAAACAGGTACTTGATGTACATGTATCAAAAGGCATTACCAGGGCGCAAAGCAACGAGCATCTGCGTTGTCGTAGTGCAAAAGCCACAGAATATGCTATGAGCAAGGGAAACTATGATCCTACACGTGAACGCCTCAATTTTGAGATTGTTCGCGGTGGAAAGGTGCAGCAGGTAGATATCAGTCGCAGCATCCCAGACCGGATTGCGGTATTGTTGCGTAGTCGTGGAATTAAGGACCCTAATGAAGGACTGGCTGAACCCAAATACCGTACAGTAGTAAACATTATTTTTGGTGGTTCAAGAGAACGTATGCAGGAACTTGCTTTTGGCAATCAGAAGGTGGATTTCTCCAAAGATAGCGATAACTCTCATATTGTAAGAAAGCCGGAAATTGAACAATGGGCAAAAGACGTTTACTCATTTGTTTCTGATAAATATGGAGAGGAGAACATTGCAGCTTTTGTTGTACATCTTGATGAGCTGAACCCGCACGTCCATTGTACGCTTTTGCCAATCAAAAATGGACGGTTTGCATACAAAGAGATTTTTGCGGGAAAGGATAAGTTTGAATATAGCGAGCGAATGAAGCAGCTTCACAGTGATTTTGCGGAGGTGAACAGAAAATGGGGAATGTCACGAGGTACAAGTATTGCGGAGACAGGTGCTAAGCACAGATCCACGGAAGAATACCGGCGTATGCTTTCCGAAGAGTGTACAACCAAAGAAGAACAGATTGAACGCCATAAGGCTGTCTTAGCTTCACTCCAGTCTGACATTAGATTGGCAGAACGCAGAGTGAAGGGCCTTACCTCCATGGTAGAGAATCTAAAGCACGATATGGAGGAAAAGCAGGTTCAGTTATCATCGTTGGAGAATGAATTGAAGGCACAAAAGGGCGATGCTTCTGCCATTTCAGAACAGAAAGAAAAACTCGAAAGAGAATTGGCTGCTATTCAATCGAAACTGGCAGACAAACAGAATAAGCTTGATGTCGCTGATAGACAGCTTTCTGATTTAAGGGAGAATATGAATGCCATTAAAGAGCGGACAGAAGAGCTGAAAGAAGAAGCTTACCGGTATTCTCGTGATGTACATTCCAAAGTGGACAGTCTGCTTAAAGACGCAATGCTGGAAGAAATGGTTAACGAACATCGTGGCTTATCGGCAAGGTTGCCCCTTTCAGAACGGCAGATTTTTGACGACTCACTTGTCCGATCTGTAGCAGAACGCGGTACTGAAGTCATGCAATGTGCTACAATGCTGTTTCTCGGAATGGTGGATGATGCCACTACTTTTGCCGAAACACATGGTGGTGGAGGTGGTGGAAGCGATCTCAAATGGGGACGTGATGAAGACGAGGACAACCGTGCCTGGGCACGGCGTTGCATGAGGATGGCATCACGTATGATGCGTCCTGCCAGTGGCAAGAAGCCTAAGCGTTAATTGGCAAAGAATTGGCGTTAGGTAATTTTTTAACTCATAATTAATTCGAATATGATAAAACTGATTACTATTTTTTTTGCTGCGTTATGTACGATACAAACGTATGCAAGTGAACAATATCTTTATACAGATACTGTACAAAGTAAATCGCATGAGTATAGCCAGGAGATTTTACAACCTCTGGAGCCAACCTGTCTTGATGGTGTGCTTGTTCCGGCAGGTAGAAGCGGCAACTGGTTTGTCACAGTTGCAGGTGGACTGAATACGTTTCTTGGAACACCGTTGGGGTGTGATGATTTGTTTGGCCGTATGAAGCCAGCCTACAGTTTTGCTGTAGGCAAATGGTTTACTCCGGCTGTAGGCGGCCGTATCAATTACAATGGAATGGCGTTTAAGGACGGCTTGTTGTCTGATCAGAAGTATCATTATGTCCATGCGGATCTGATGTGGAATATATTGGGGCGCAGGTATGCCAGACAGAAACAGGTACGATGGACTGTTGCGCCTTTTGCTGGTGTCGGAATGATACATCATGCTACCAATGGCAATAATCCGTTTGCTCTGTCATATGGCATCCAAGGACAATATAAACTCTCTAAAAGAGTAAGTCTGCTTATGGAACTTTCTGGCATGACTACCTTTCAGAATTTCGATGGTTTAGGCCGTCCGAATCGTCCGGGAGACAATATGCTTTTGTTTACAACGGGATTGTCATTCTCTATTGGAAAAACAGGTTGGAAACGTGTTGTTGATGCCGGGCCTTATATGCGAATGAATGAACAATTGGTTGGATATGCCAATTCTCTTTCAGCGGAAAACCGTTACTATGCCGGTAAGAATGAGAAGAACAAACGGACTTTGATTGAACTGAAAAAAATTATGGAGATAGAAGGATTGCTCGATAAGTATTCCCATCTTTTTGCCGATAGTAGTGAACATGCCGGACACACTTACCCTGTAAATAATTATAGTGGTTTGAACTCGCTCTTGGCAAGATTGAAGAATAAGAAATGGAATGGCAAATCGGTTGACGAAAGTTCAAGTCAGGTTCCTGTAACAGATCAGGAAGATAGTCTGTGTTCAAATGGCAATAATACTCAAAGGTTATGTACTGCTGAAGAATTGGAATCAAAATATTTTTCGGAAGTAGATTCTACATATAAGAAAAAATATGCCGATTGTTTTTCTAATGGAATCATTGGTTCACCTGTATATTTCTTTTTCAATTTAAATTCGGTACAGCTTACAGATAGGTCACAATCCATTAATCTTGATGCATTAGCTCGGGTTGCCATTAAATACGGTTTGTTTGTAAAGGTTACTGGTGCAGCTGATAAGGAAACTGGGACCTTTGCTATCAATGATTCGTTGAGTCAGACAAGAGCCAACTATATCTCGGATCAACTGCAATGCCGAGGTGTAAAAGCTGAAAAAATTGTTGTGGATAGTAAAGGTGGCATATCAGATTATTTGCCTGTAGAAGCTAACAGAAACACTAAAGTCGAACTGCTTGTTCCGGATATAGAGGAGGAAGCAGGAATGTTGGAGAAATAATTATAGAGAGGATTGTTGGATTCTTAAGTTTTGGGGTTATTTAGAAAGCGGGGCCAGATTCGTTTTGGCCCTGCTTTCATATTTTTATTTATAAGAATTGAGTACTTTTGTTGGAATGGTTGTTCCGTTACAATTTAAAATACGTGGAGAAGCTTTGTAGCCTGCTTTTATATAAAATATAATGTTGTCTGCCTTTTCAGCTTCATACAAATTCTTTTGACGATATTCATCTATCCAGTTCTTTATATTATTTCTTGTCCATCGATTCAATAGGATACAGTAAGCATATTTATATTCAACACATGATAAAAATATATTCAATTTTAGATACTCCCACCAAAACTCTTCCTTAGATTTATTATTGCTGTTGAGTGATATTATCTGGCAATTATAATAATCTTTTGAGTCTTCCATATGATCACAGACAAGGATATCGGGGGTTATATTTGTTGTTTTGTCTTTGTCTGGAATGTATGGTGACAATTGTTTCATGCTATACTTTATTTTTTCCTTTATTCCCCTTTCTTGATAATCGCAGAAACTGATAGCTTCCTTGAGTTTCGATGCGTTTTTGTGTAGTATAACAGACAGATAGCTACGGTAAGCACTTTTTTCTCTTAGAAGTTTGAACAAATCTTTCATAAAGGCAATTTCTTTATCTTTTTGTTCGTAAGTATCTGATATGTTAAATGGAAAATGTTCTGAAGGAATTTTTTTAAGTTTACGATGAACAGGGGGCAGGTTTACCATGGCATATGCAAAATAAATCGATGCCCGCAAGATTTTATAGATAGGAGTACGATCTCCTTGGTTTGCAATATAAGGAAGTGGATTTACATTAAGCAATACCTGCTCATTTGAAACAATAGACAGAGATATTGTTTCTTTTCTCAGATATCCTTGGGCAAATAGTATATGATGATCTCCTTCACCCAAATCAATATGTTTGGTCATTGCAAGTTCTATGGAATACCTTCCGCTACGGGGATTATAATCCACAATCTGAGGCATTGAGTATTCTATTACCTCTTTAAGCTTTTCAAGTTCTCTTCTTTCTATCATATAATATTCTTTTATTTAATTTTCATACATGGCAAATATAGAGAGAATGAACGACAAACAAGTTCCAAATCTTGATAAAAATGAATGCAGAAATATAAATTGTCTCTATAGTATTTTTTGAGAATCAATTCTTTGACGTTTCAGAGATGTTGAACCTGGGACGCTTTTATACAAAAAGAGAGGCTGCCTTTATTTGAAGTGCCTCTCTTTGTGTATAAAAAGTAATAAAATTATTTTATGCTAAAGGTGCCAACCGGGATAGTAGTTGATGTAATGATGCTCATATAAAAAATACCGTATTCTCCTTTCTCAACTTCTTCTGCAGGGATAGTAAGGAGATATGACTGCTCTCCATACTTATGTCCAACAAAGTTCAGGAATCCGCCCTTGGATGCTTCATCCGAACCAAGGAAAGAGGAATCAAACTCAATCCACTGTATGCGTCTCTCTTTCTTGTTGGTATTGAATTTTACGATACGATATATACCCAACGGATCTTCCTCATTGCTCTCTGCTTTTATCAGCAAACGAATGTCACCACCATTATTCTCATAACTATAGGAAGATGATTTTCCCCGAAATATGATATCCATACCAGAAGAACCAGCCAAAGCACTCGCAGAACCGGCAAGACTACCCACACTAGAAGCTGTAGAAGCAACTTTAATACCGGTCATTACACCATCCACACTTCCGACATTTGCACCAATGACGGCTCCTAAACCGCTGGCAGAACTGGCAACATCCGCCACTTTGCCTATCTTACTCAGCAAACCTTTGGTCTTATTCTCATGCTTGCCGATAATACCGTTCTCCTTGGGCAGGGTATCGTAGGTACTATCACTGGTTAGTATGCAATAACTATTGATAAATTCAGGCTCAGGAAAACGTAAGTCTTGAGAATAGGCAAGTGTAATACTGAAAAACAAGCATAAAGAAACAAACAGTTTTTTCATTGTATTTAATAGTTGACATATAGTTCTTCAGCTACCAAAAGAACCGTTATTAATATTAATGGTGGGAGCTATAAGTTAATCTTAGAATGTTCTCACTGATTAAAGTATCACCACATGCAGTCTTATTACCAATTGCAAAAATAGTAAAAACATTAAAAGCCTTTGTATCTTTATACAAATAATGGTAGAAGCAAAGATTACTTCAAGCTCGCCATGAATATCTTTATCAGATACAAGGGGGTTGACTTAACACATATTTAATTTAGAATCACTGTTTGATAAGAGATCATAGGCTCAGTACCAGCAGAAGCAGATGTACCGAGTTTATAAGGAATAACACAATGTTCCAAAACAGATAAATCACACTTGCTTGTATATATAAGATCTTTAGATAAAAGTCATCTTATAAATTCAATCTGACTTAATAGCCGCTGAGATTTCATTATATTAAAATTCAGCAAAACGTGAAAAATATTCATGCGTTTTGGGGCTCACCATATGTATATTGTTTTTTGTACTATTGCAAAAAGATTTTGTTATTGGCAACAAGCCATTTCACCACAATGTATCACTTCTTCCACAACCCCCTTGATTGTAGAAATTTTATGGTTTTTGTGAGACTTCTTTATTTTGTTTCCTTCATAATAGAATGTTTCATAGGCATCTGTACCATCGAAATTTCCTTTAATACGAATTTTGTAACCTTTAAAGTTTTGGTCATCCAACCATATAAGCAAAACATCGCCTTCCTTGACTTGTTCTATGGTAAAAGTTCCATTAAACATCCTTACTCCTACAACATCGTTGTGATAAATATGTTTAGGTGTCATACATTGGTTTTGTACGACAAAATAGGTAAGTTCCTTATTCATCTGACTCGCTACTCCTGGTGTATTTACCATAATTTCTTTGCTGAAGTCTATTGTTGTTTTCATTTTTGTTCCTCCAGCTTCAACAGGATACATATAAAGTTTCTTTCTACGTTTATATTCTTTGTATCCCATTGGAATTCCAAACACGATAAGCGCCAATATTGTTAATATAACTGTATTCATATAATTTTTTTTAGTGTCTGATAGTTTCCTTTTTAAGGGTGTATGACGGTTGAATCTCCAATATGTAAATCAAAAGAATGAAGATTGCTTGTAATAACCATACTGTAGATGTAGCCCCCATAACCAGTTTGATAAACTCGCTATATTGATAATTTTGTTCGGTACTCAGCAAATATGTGGACTGTATATACATGATGTTTACCATAAAAAGTGCCAGAATGCTGACAAAGAAAGTACGTCCGGGAACTAAGCAAACGGACGAACATTTTCCATGAAAACTACTGGCTACGGCCGCCATATTTACAATCCAGCCGCCTAATGTTGCTTGTGTTTTGACAAAACTTTGTGAATCAATAGAAGAACCTGACAAAACACCTGCCATTATGATGCAGCCATAAAGCCCTAATACTATGATGAAAGTTGCTCTTAATGCATTTCCATAACGACTTGATTTGTAACTTTGTTCAAGTTTGTCTATAATTTGTCTATATATCTTTTCGTTTTCTCTTCTTCTCCTGCTTTTCTTACTCATAATAACAAGACACTTTTGCTTTTGGATTACAAAGGTAGTTGTTTTATTGAAAATTAATTGTTATAGTGAGCCTTAAAGTTCCAATTTTAACATTTAAGGTATATATTGAAGTATAACAGTCTTTGTCTTTAGCTAAAACAGGTCACTTATCCCACCCCTTTATCCTATTCCTGGCATATATTACTTCGCAATCTTATGAATTGGGAAAAGAAAATCAAGGGTCTTAGGTAGAAAACTTATGTGTATGAGACTTAATGGATAATGAGTCTTTTGCTGGTTGGTGAAGATAAGCTTGTCTATCACTCCCTTTTATGTATTTGGACTTTGTCATTGAGAAAAAAATCTTTTGAATGGTCTGTTGGTTCTCTAACTACAAAACTACGGGCAAAGTGAAGTGCATATCTTGTAACTACAAACAGAATTATTACTGCTACAGGGGTAGTAATGAATGGATAAAATCCAAAGCTATAAATTCTGTAAATAAATAAGACAAGCCATATAAATATGACAACTATGTTTAATCCCTGATTTATTCTGGATACGGAATATGGGTATGACTTGCTCAGTTCCCATATTTTATTTTCATTACTTTTTAAGAGTTCAAATATAGGCGTTTTCAAGTGTCGCGATAATACTGCTATATGCTTTTCCCAGTTTTCTTGCCAATACTTACTGCCTCTATTTGCAAGATACCAGCCAATAGAGAAGAAATATCCCCCAACTATAAAAAGAATGTTTTCCACTTCTGTCTGTTTGTTTTCTGAAGGGATTGTCTGGTAATATGCCACGAAGAAGGCTGCGACAAAGAGCCAGAAATAGTTCGCACGTTTCCAATACAGTTCGATTTCAAACTTTCTGGTTTCCATTGCTATTTTCAGCAATTCTTTCCATTCGTTTTTATCTGGTTTTGATTCGTTCAATATGTCAATGTATTCTTCTGATGTCAGACCTCTTTTTCTTGTCGTTTTCTCTTTTCTACTTTTCATCATTTTCAAATTGGGTTATATTGGACAAATCATCATTCCCTTTGTGTGAATCTGATATCTTAATCAAGACCATTTTAATGTTTAGTCTCCATGCAACTTTTACATTCATTTCGGCAGATATCAATACCGATTGTTGTAGTTGCTTTTCCGTATGTGTTCCTATTTCCCGGCATTTTTCCATCAAGTCAGGATTTTCATTCAGTTTAAGTATGGACGCATAGAGATTATATTTCTGATTAATACATTCCAGTTTATATTTTTCAGTTTCCAGTACTTCTGGCTTTTTGAATAAAAGTTGTGGCAAATCCTCTTTATTCATAATTACAATCACATTATTTAAGTCTGTATTGTATTCGCCTGGGAGGTCATACAACACTATACCGTCAGGAGTTACCAATTTGCTTTCATCACATTTTTTAAGCTCTTGGAAGCAACAGTACCAGTTTACTCTGAAGCCTAATATTACATGCTTCTCTTTATTCAGATTCATTTTTTTGAGTGCTTCTGCTACCTTATTTGCTGTGAGATTGTAGCTTTGTGATTTCTGACGGGCAAAATGCCACAGCCATTTATATCTAAATTCAAGGATGATATTCTGTGCGAGTACTTCATCCAGATTCGAATATCCCATTGTCTGATCATCTGCATAAGCTTCTGTAGGTTCGATTTCATACTTTACTATCAGGGCATCATGGATGATGTAATTACTCGGCATAGCATCATCTTCAACAGATATTTGAGGAAAGATTGACCAATTAGTAGAAAACTCATATTCTATCATTTTAGATATGGTATGACTGAATTTCTGTGTTTTTTCTTGTGATAATGGGAGAGACTCTTTTTGTTGTATCATAGCTGTTTTCAGATTCTCCAATAGGGATTCTGACAGTGATATCAATTTCTTCTTGGCCATATACAGTTCACCTGCTTCCATCGGTAGTATCTTTTCCACTATTTCAGGGATAGTAGTATCTTTTTCCAACTTTTCTATTAAGATTGGAATACTGTTTATCCACTCCTGTTTATCAGACAGGCTGCTCGGTAATCCTGGTAACTCAAAAAAGTTATCGCTGGTATAGGCTGGGCTAAGTTGGAATAAGCGAAACATAGTCAATATCAGGTACCGTTGGATATACCCGTTTATGATGTTGTCATTTCTTATTCCGTCGTGCAGGTCGATAAAAGGATATCTGGATTCATATTTCATCACATTTTCCGGTTTGAATGACAATAGTTCCATATAGATTGGTATTATTTCAGACAGTCTTCCCGGAATAAGAGGGTATACAGGTGGCTGGGTATTTGTATAAAATAGTATGTGATTCAGCAGTTCATACTCTTTCTTATATAGCAACAAGCCTCCAAAGGCAATATGAAACTCCTTGAAGTCCATTCTGCTTTTATGGCGCAGTACAGCTTGCTCCTTTGTTATTGTAATGGTTTTGTTTAAATGTGTTATTCTTTCGCCTTCATAATACTGTTTCATGTAGAAACTAAAATGCTGATGGGCAGCTCCCCAATACTCCAGAATCAGATCTTTTCTGTTGTAATATAGCTGCTGGTTCAGTCCTATCCATATTTTATTGAAAGTCAGTGGATGTATTATGGTCAGTTGCATGTCATCAAAGAAAATTTTAAGGGCATCGTTTCCGTTTGAAATTGATACAACCTTTTTCTTCTGACTGCATAGTTTTTCATTCAGGGCTATTATGCCGTCATAAAACTCTTTCGGATACTGTATTTCTTTCCATTCATTTCCCTTTCGTAACTCTGCACACCATTCGTATAGCGAGCCGAATCCTTTTGATAGTACATTTACATTGTCCTGCTTCAGCATTGATGCAAAAAATTCAAACCATGCCTGTCGGGTTTCAATTTTTATCTTGCCTTTGAGCAGGTGCTCTTGCAGATTTATAGGGTTATGGTAGATGTATATCAGCCATATCACCTTGAAAAAGCTGAAGCATAGAAGTACGCAGGCAACTGTAGCGATGATAACTGCCGAGTTGTTGACATATTCTGTAAATATCCCGAAGTCATTTTTGTTTGGAGGTGCTATGAGTAGGTAAAACAACAACAATATGGTTGCAACAAGAATACCTCCAAAACATTTGGTAGCACGTTCATTGATAAATTGTTTCATCAATCGAGTTGACTCATACTTTTCATCGATGCGTTGTATTACTCCAAGCAATAGTGGCAAGGCTACACCTAATATGGCAGTAGCAATGGGGATGATTATATCTTTGGGAGAAATGTCCATAGTGCTATTAATGTTTTTGCAAATGTATTGATTAGACCTGATGAAATAAAAGTCTAAGATAATTTTTTTATCAATTCTTGATATTTTTCTATATTGCTAATATGTAATGTGTATTTAGATATTACTTTTTTAAAATAAGCTACAATAACTGGTTTATATTTTGATGGTAAGTTGTCTATATTTTTATTAATGATATTGTAAAATGTTAATATTGATTTTTCTCTTGGTGCAATATTGGGGATAGACATTATATATTCCCATTTATCTTTGTAAAATTCAAATTGAGGCAGTTGGGTAATGAAAATAGAAATATAAAAATTAACCTTCTTATTTTTTGTATGAGTTAAAAGAAATTCAAAGGCTTTATCAGATATTTTCATACCATATCTATCATGCATATTATATATTGATGAGACTATTTCAATAAGAATATGAGTGTTGTCTTTATACTTGTTTCCTATTTCTAATAGAGAATCTAATAGTTTCTCATCTGATAAAATCTTTTTTCTGAATACAGAAGTTTCATCTCTACATATATTCCCAAATTTCTTTAACAATCTTTGCGTATCATCTTCATTAAAAATACTCCAATCGTTCATTATAGGAATTATTGTTTCATTTATTTCTCGATTAATTTTTTCTATACGTTTTTCTTTCATATTTGAAAATATTTAATGATTATGTAAAACAACTTTACCGTTAATAATTTCACCTGTTTTGGCATTTCTCATTTTTAATTCTATTTCAGCCTGGGTATAGTATGTTCGTCCTGGTGCAAGATGATTCGGGTTATAAGAATGATAATATTGGCCATCATTTCGTCTCTTGTTTATTAATCCTTCACCATTTGCATTATGTAAAGCCGAACCCTCTAAATCTCTTGATGCTATTCTATTTTCGACTTCAATATATTTAAAATGAGTGAAATCTTTGTCGGCGTCTCTTACATGGTCAGCTATTCTATATTGTATGGGATTTTTTGTTATTCCATAATAAACGACTCTATTGTTTTTTATAAGTTGATAAAAGTAATCTAATCCCCATATGTCTATATACATATTGGAATTGTAAACATATCCATATAATGTTGGGTTGCTTTCTGTTATTCCGATAGGATCCTGAGAAATATATCCTCCTAAATAAGGATTATAATACCTGAACCTGTTATAATAGAGTCCAGTCTCAATATCCTCATATTGTCCCTGAAACCTGAACGGACAATCAAACTCTGTTCCCTTATCAACAGCAAGCACTTTTCCGTAAATATCCAGCGTACAGTCCCAAGTCTTGTTTCCCTGCTCATCGTACATCTGAATGGGGGTGCCCAAGTAGTCGGATACGATAGAATACTGTTTGTCGCCCTGAATCTTTGCTGTTGGTACAAACGTGCCCTCCTCGAACACCCAGGTGGTAATATCTTTTGCTTGTTCTTTTGGAGGGATGTCTGCTTCGTCCGATTGTAAGCCAATGTCTTTATCGCTCCATTCGTGTAAAGGCACGTTGCCGTCCCACACCCAGCGTGTGACCTTGCCGAGATACCGCTTGGCTGTACGCCGTCCCAGCGCGTCGTAGCGGAACTCCACGGGCCTTCCGTCCGGGCGTACCACCCGCCTGAGCATACCGTTCGATGTCCACTCGTATATCCATCCCATATCCGTAACCGGACGCCTTATTCCGTACTCCCTTTCCATGCGCCTGCGGTCATGCCTTACCGCATCCTCCTTAGGCTGTCTGAACTCGCGGAAGACAAGGTTTCCCTCGTCATCGTAGTGGTAGATGCATTCCGCATCCTCCAGCAGTCTTCCTCCGGCACCGTACCTGCGGTCCTTCCTCTCCGGCGTGCCGTAGAGGTTTCCCACGAAGTCCGGCACGCGGTATATCACGTCCGTAGCGGAGCCCTTTGTGGTCTCCTGGCGTATGAGGAAGTCAAAGCGGTCGTAGTCGTAGCGCATGACCGTTCCCGTCAGCTCGTTCTCCTTCGAGAGCAGCCTGTCTGCCATGCCCCATTCATATCTCCATGCGCCCCTCTCGATGCTTCCCGAGCGCACGGATTTCCTTGTCTCACGTCCGAAGCGGTCCCGTTCGGTGCGGACGGTGATTCCGCCTGAGCAGGTGCGCTGCATCTCCAGCCCCGCACTGTCCCGCATCCACGATGCCTTCCATACTTCACCCGCCTGCATGGACTGCAGGTATCCGTCCCGGTCATAGGCATGGCGTATGTCGGCTCCCAGAGTGCTGGTCACGCGCGTGCGTTTTCCCTCTCCGTCGTATTCCGAGCGCACCGAGTGCCCTCCCTGTCTTTCCTCCGTGACCCTTCCTGTCTTCCTGTCCCTGACAAGCTCTGTCAGGCATTCTCCGTTGCCCGCCTTTACGAGCAGTCCGTCCTTGTCGTATGTGTACAGGCTCTCTTCACCGTCGTACTGCAGCTCGCGGAGTATGTTTCCCTCTCCGTCGTATTCGTAGCGTGTCCATTTTCCTCCCGGTCTGGCTACCCGTACCACGTTCCCGGCTCCGTCACGCTCGTATTCCCGGCGTATTCCGTCGAATCCGGTCTCCGCCGTCACCTGTCCCAGTCCGTCCAGTTCGAAGCGGTAGTCTTCTCCGGCCTCGTTTCCGATCCTCTTCAGCTGCAGCTCGCTGTTGTACCCGAATGTGATGCGGTGCCGTTCCTGCTCCCTGCTCTTGAGTACGCCCAGTGCGCCGTAGGTGAACCTCACCTCCCTGATTCCGTCCTGTGCATGTACCATGTTTCCCATGGCGTCGTATTCGAACCGGTGCGTGTTTCCGTCCGGCTCCTCCAGGCGGATCAGGTTGTCCGCCTCGTCATATCCGTATCTGGTGGCGTTTCCCTTCACGTCCATCTCCTCGGCAAGCCTTCCCCTGCGGTCATAGCTCCACCTGCGGAACAGACCGTTGGGATATTCCATCAGCGTCAGGTTGTACCGGTCATCGAAGGTCAGCCTGTATGTCCGTCCCTGTCCGTCGGTGATTGTCCTCAGCAGCTTTCCCTCGTACCCGTACCGTGTCTTCTGCCCGTCAGGTCCGGTGCGTGCCGTCAGCCTTCCCATCGTGTCGTAATCCCACGCCAGCACCCTTCCTCCGGGTGTCTTCATCCGGGTCAGGTTGCGGTCCCCGTCGTAGGTCAGCAGGGTGGTGTTCCCGTTGGCGTCCGTGATTACGGACGGCAGTCCGTACCGGTTGTATTCGGTCTTCCGGCAGTTCCCTTCCGGGTCCACCGTCACTTCCAGTTCCTTGTATGCGTTGTACTGTTTCCGGGTAATCCCCCCGTTGGCATCCACCACCTTGTATATCAGCCTGTCGCTGTCATAGTGGTATTCGGATACGGCCCCCTCTCCGTTGCGTGTCCTTGTCACTCCCTGTGCATACTCGAAGAAGTATTCCATCACGCCTCCGTCGCCCCATGTATGGGCGCATCTTGCGTTTTCCCCTTCTCCCTCATATTCCCAGTGGAATGCCATTCCGCCCTGGTTGGTCAGGCGTGTCAGCAGGTGTCCCTTTCCGTACTCGAAGTGCTTGCTCACGCCCCTTGCATCGGTGGTCTGCACCATGTCTCCGTTTCCGTCATACCTGTATCCTACGAGCAGTGTCTCTTCCTCGTCCGTCACGAGCGTTACGGCCGTCACCCTTCCCATATCGTCGGTGTCCACCCGTAGCGTTTCATCCCTCGACGTGGCTATCTCCTTCAGGCTTCCTGCGGCCCCGTAGGTGAACCTTACGGCAAAGCCGTCCCTTGTCGACACGGAGGAGACCATCCTGTATCCCTGTCTGTTTTCAGGTCCGTTGAAACGGTACAGCATACCGTCTGCGTCCTCCAGCAGGTATCCCTCCGCGTCTCTTGTCCATGTCAGCTGTTCCTCACGGTCGAAGTGGCTTTCCCCCTCGCCGAGTGTGGGCAGTGCGGATTCCCTTCCGTCCGCATGTCTGAACAGGAAGGCTTCGTCTCCCAGCGGGTGTATTCCCATGTTGTAGCTGTGGTGCCAGTTGTATCCCAGCGGTCCGTCCACGGCCGCGTCGCTGTAGTAGGTGCGTTCCCACACGACGGGAATCGGCCCCGGCAGCTCGAAGTCCGTGTTCGTATGGTAAACCCTTCCTGTGGCCACGTCCACCGGTTCACCCAGTACGGTGCAGGCGGTCTTCTTCAGTATCTTCGTCAGCTTCGGGTTCAGCCCGAGGCTTTCTATGTATGCGTGTACCGCGTGCGTGAACTTTCTAGTGAAGTTCCTGAATTTCTTTCCCATCTTTCCGAGTCCCTTCAGCCCGAGCTTCATTCCTGCGGCGAAGAGGTCTATTGTGGGCGGTCCTCCCACCATCACGGGCTTTCCTGCCGACGTTGCGGTCGTCAGTATGGCCGTCGGTGCGAGCAGGGCCTTTGCCGCCTTCTTTGGCTTGTTTGCCCTGGGTATGGAGGGTATTCCGGCTATGTTGCACGACAGCGTGGGGTGCGTCAGAGTCGAGCACGGCGCCCCGTCAGCCAGCACGGTCGAGCTTCCCATGTACATTTCGGCTTCTGCCGTCCCGCTCACCATGGGTGCGGGGTGTATGACGTATGCCGGCAGCAGGAGCACTCCCACGCCGGCCTGTGCTATCCACTTTCCGTGTACCTTTACCGATGGTGCCATCCCCTTGGCCATTGCAGCCGCCACGGCACCTATGCCTCCCGTCTGTTCGGGCATTGCAGCCGCCAGCCCCGCCATGATTTCGGCCATGATGTCATATACCTTTCCCACATGGGGTACGGCCATGACCGGCGATGGCGGCGTTACGGTCGGGTGCATGTCAATCCCTACCGACAGGTCGCCGAACTTCCCTACGGGCATTCCGGGCATGGAGGGGAGGAACCCGGCCAGTTCCTTCTGCAGGCCGTCAAACGTCTCCTTGGCACCGGAGAACAGTTCTCCGAAGGCGCGGGAGAGGGTTGCACTGTCCGGTACTTCGGACATCATGTTTCCTGATAATGACATAGAGGATTAACGTTTTTAAAGTTGATGGAATAAGGATAGGAGTAATAAGAAATTAACAAGAAATCAAGGGATCCCTTGATTTCTTGTCTATATTGGATTTACGCATTCTGATAGTCTGCGTTCCATTCAGTTTCATCGTCCCCTTTGGTTCCGTCCAGCTTGATGACGAAACTCTTGGCCGGGAAGAATGGAGTGATGTGAATGTCAAGGAATATACGGTCCTTCTGTTTCGGATCGCGTTCGAATCTTAGAATTTTGAATTTTTCTATCAGACGGTCTGCTCCTTGAATGCCGTCCAGGAATTTTATAATCTGACGGCGCAGGTCTTTTTCGGTATTGTTTGTCCAGTTTTCAAAGGCTCTTCTGTTGAGGAAGTCAAACAGGACTTTGGTTATCCAGTCAAATACTCTCACTACGGAATAGGTCTGCAATCCCAGATTGTCTCCGTTGAACAGTGTCTTGGCAGAGAAGGCCATCACTTTGCCGTATTCATTTACCATCGGTATCAGTCCCATCTTTTCTATTTCGGAGATTTCCGTTTTCTTCAGCGGGAATGCTACGCCGTTAACCTCGCTCAGACCGCCATGTTTCTTTCCTGCAGTCACTTGCGACATCAGTGTTTTGTACACACTTCCTGCCAAGGCTGCTGATGGAGGGATTCTCAGGTCTTCTTCTTCACCGAGTTCTGCATACTTTCCACGACCAATCAGGTAGTTGCAGGTCATACATACGTTTGATCTGTAGGCGTCTCCTCCGGTGAGGTTGGAGTTGAAGAAGAGTTCTATTACATCATCCGGTTTGTCAAGGTCTGCAAAGTCTGTAAATATCATTACCTTGTTTTCATGAGCTATTTTAGCCCATTTCTCGAGCACCATGTTCGAGCCCAGATAGCCTGGCAAAACCAGCAGTGAATAGTTGGTTCTCAGGTCAAGGCGGTCAAAGTGAGCACGCAGCTCATTGGCAATGGCATCAATGTAGATGGAATTGTCAAGATCAGTCAATTGCTCCATGGAGGCATTGATGATGGAGATATTCTTGATTTTGTCAGATTCAGTATTCTTGTAGAAAAGCATGACCGTTCTGTATGATGTTTCCAGCGGTTTTATCTCTTCTATCGCTTTCATCTGGTTCTTTTTCAGCAAATCAGCTACTAAGTTTGATTTTTCCTTGCAGATATCAATCATTTCGCTGATACTCTTGCCTTCTTTCAGCATGTTCAGCCACATTTCCAGTCGCTTGATCAGCTCTTTGCGTTCTTTTGCCCTTTCTGGGTCTGTTAAGAACATTTTGCGTCGAGCTTTGCGTTCCGGGTTCATACTGGCTATTCCGTCAATAGATGATTCCAATGCGTTGAATCCTCCGAACTTGACCAGCTTCTGCAGCTCGCTTGAAAAATCTGATGGGCGTTCCGCCTGTTTCTGTACAGAAATGCCCTCTTGCTGTTGTTTATTTTCGCTCATAGTCATTCCTTATTTTCTGCATTAGACTTTTCGTTATTTTTCAGTTCCTGGAGTGTCATATCCAGGAGGTTTATATATGCTTTCCGTGTTTCAGGATTATCCAGAATACGTTGCAGTACCTTATTGTTGCGCAATGCTTTTTCCTGACGGTCTGAAAATTCCTTTTCAGTATTAAGCCCCGAAAGGAACTTGCTTTGTTCGGTTATCTTGTTTACTGAAAAATCCCCAACATTGTGGAACTGGAAATTCTCTTCTACCGGGCGTCCTTCTGCATCGGAAAACTCAATGTCTATTTCCGGCTTGAAATGCTCAAATACGTCCTCGATTTTTGTCAGTCCTTCAATGATTTCAGGAGAGACGGACTCGTCTTTTGTTAACTGCGCAGCCAATATCGTGCGATTCTGCGGGATGTCCGCGATACCTTCGGATACATCATTTTTCTTTTCATTACCGCCAATTCCGTAATTTTCAATCATAATTTCCGAATTTAAATTTATAATTTGTTCTTATATCTCTCAACTGAATATGGATGCTCTTCTGCGGGCAGAAGCGTTTTCCATATCAGGGTTATCTATTAGTTCACGCCAGTCTTGCCCTAACCAGACTTCAAGTTGTTTTTCCAGTACGCCTATCTCATAGGGTGAGCGTATTTTTCTTCCTATATGAAGGGCAAGATGAGAAGCATACAGGAAATTCGAACTCCTTCTTATATCTTTTGCAAGATAGTTCCCTCCCGTGAGCGAAAGAAGCAAATATTCGAATGATTTCTCCAGTTTGCCTAGCTCGTAGTACAGAAATCCCGCCATGCAATAACTTTCCATGATGGCAAAAGGATCTTTTCTTTTCGTTGCTTCTTGCGCTACGCGTGTATATAGCTGTATTGCTTCATTTCTGTTTTTTTGCGAAGCTAATACCGAAGCTTTCATATATAGTGTCATTTTCCAATAGCTGTATCCCGTTGGGACTTCGTCTGCCATGGCTTGTTCAGTCTCTTTCTCTGTCTTTTCGCAATATTTCATACAGGTGCTGTACTCTTTGATAGCATAATATGCCTGAGTTGCAATAAATAGTGCGGAAATAGAAATGGCCTTGTCTTTAAGTTCGGAAGCATATTCAATCATCTTTCCGACTTCTCTGTCCATCAGCTTCTTGTCTTTCTGTGCGGTACAGTCCATCACAACTGTCACCTGTTTGTTGAAGCGGTTTTCAGGAGCCAGCAGGTCATTCCCGTTATCTTGTTTGGCAAGTCCGTTAGCCAAAGCTTCATTCATGTGCAGCCGTGGCTTTAATATTTTTACGGCAGGAGATTCCTCCATTTTGATTTTGGGAGATTCCTTGTAGTCTATGGTTACAAAGCGTATCCCTTGGGGTATTTCTTGTTGCAACATCTGTTTGAATAGCCCGCTGCGCATATCCCCATTAGGGTTACCTGGGGGAAAATAGATACAGAAACTCTTGTCTTCCAGTCCTTTTATGCAGGACTTGAAGCGTAGCATTTCTTTCCAGAGATTCGAAAGGGTTGGCTCTGATTCTGTATTAGGGGTATATTTATGAATAAGCATCCCATCCTTTTCCAAGGCTCTTAGTATATCATATTTTTCTTCTACCTTTTCTGTGAACCAGCTTGCATATTCTTTCCATAAAGAAGCAGCAAACTCTTCTTCCGTGTCTGTAAACCTGCTCTCAAATCTGAAAAATATATCATCAAACTGGCCGTATATGGAGCGTTCAATTTCCAGGAACTTGTCTACCAGATCCACTTCGGCATAGGCAACTTTCCATATAGCCAGCTTCCATGTCCGATCCTTGTCTGTTTCAGCCCAATAATCTACAACATGGTAATACTCTTGTATAATTGATGATGATATAGCCATTTGCTTACGAATTAATATTAACCAAACCTCCTTCAACCGTTACTTTGCTGTTTCCGCTAAGGGACAACTCCGTACTGGCTGTTATTTCACCATTTTGGGTATCCATTTTTGTTGTTTCAGATTCTGTGGATATGGTTTTCCCTTTACAATGAATGCCTTCTCCGGATTTTGTCACTGTTATCTGTTGGTCTTTCGATTGCAGATATAATGTATCGGATGCGTCAATACAGATTTCTTTTGCAGTTATTCCGATACGGTCTTCTTCCATATGTATGGTTGACTTTTCATTTGTCAGCACAATCGTTTTTGTTGCAGTTACAGTGATAGTGTCCTTACCGTCAAGCAACAACATCTGCTTTCCTGTTTGGTCGGCTATTGTGATGCTTCCTTTTTCATCGTCAAATAGGATACGACATCCGCTACGGGTGACAATACTTTTTATTTTGTTGTTCTTGTCGCCGCCTTTACCGGTCTTAGCTGTGTATATACTTCCTGCTACATACGGTCGGCTTGGGTCTCCCTGTTCATAATTGACCATTACACGATCATTCTCTTCAGGTATGAACATATATCCTCGGTTTGTTCCGACCTTTTCGCTACATCCGGCGTTTGAGCTTTGTACTCTTATCCAGTTGGTTGTTTGTTCGTCATTTTGCCAGTCCAGGCGTACCTTTACACGGCCTTGATTTTGTTCATCAGCGTTTGATGTAACAGTTGCCATTTCTGGAGTGGCCATAGGCAGAGGAATATTTTCATTTATCGGAATATATTCTGATGATGACGGTATTCCCCAGAATTCGTTACTATAATGACCATCCCTTTTTACGGTATGTTCCATTTCTGTTATTCGGAAACTTCCTAGTGGAGACAGGTTCATCGGCTCAGGAAATGATACTTCTATGATTCCACCTATTTTTATTCTACAGGTATTTCCTTTTCCTCGGATATTCAGCAAATTGGAAGCAGATGTTTTCTTCATAATATCCATTTGCTTTTTTAATTCTCCCGAAGTGGCAGTATATGGATTAGAGGCCTGTATGGCAGGTATTGAATATGCCTTTTCAGACATATCATGGGCTTGTTTTTGATATGAATCCATGGAAGGAACAGAGGGCTCAGCATTTATTGGAGTGTCGTTTTTGTCATATTCATAGCTGTAGCCTTTATATTTCCCGGGAATTAGATTGGCTATCAGGCGCACTTCTTCCAGATCCATATCATATATGATTTTCGTGCTTTCCGTTTTATTCGGATTACCGAAAAAGATGTCTTTGCCGTCATAATAGAACCATTCTCCATATTGCAGGGACAGCCTGTTCATAAAATTGAAAACGGTTTCTTTATATTGGGCAAGATAAGGTATGGCAGTTGTGTGCTGGGGATTATTCTTTAATGATGGCGACATGCCTTCTACTGCCTTACTCACAATCTTTTGTAGTGTTTGATCAGTCCATGAGTTCATGGTCTGATTGTTTTCGTACAGAATCGTTGGACTGCAACCATGTATGGCAATACCTCCACATTCCCCGGCGCTTCCTACCATTTCTACCTGAGTCACTATGCCTGCAAACTCATTTGTTTCTCCTGTTTGCTTGTGTGAAAAAGTTATATTGGCTATTTCCCCTATATATTGGATGAATTTTTGAGGGGTTTGCTGGAATGCATTTTTGGGGGATAAGTAATTGACTATGATGGTAAAGGTATGATGCGCATTAAATTTTTGGTGAAGACGAAGAGAAATGAATTTTAAGTCTTCACCTTTAATCGTAACTTTAGTTACTACTGTATTTAAAGGACTTCCTGCCATAATCAATAAATATTGAACAAGTTCTTGTTGTTTCAAAGATGCCGAAAAAGTATTGGAAACTTTTCCGGCATCTTCCAATAGTAAACCTTAATGTCATCAGTTGGCATCTGGCCAGTCCTGTACGAACTTGGCATTTTCCATCTGTACAGTTTGGGCAGACACGGCAAACTTGATGGTCATCGGGTAGTCATTCGCTACGCACAGGCTTTCTTCATAATCGGTAATGTAACCGTTTTCGAAAGTAAGCTCTTTCATCTTGGAATCTTCATTGGCTTTCTTGAAGACAACAGAGCCGGAACACGGGGCATACTGCTTGAACATGCGCTCAAGAACAGCCGTGTCAGGAGTAGATTCAATTTCAAGCCAAATCTTACCACCATACACATCAGACGCCGGACGACCTTTAGGATCTACGTCACGGTTGAATTTGACCTTAAAGTTCAGTACATCAAAATTGTCTGAATCACCGAATTTGAAACTTGCTTTAAATGCCATAGTTTTCCGATATTTAAGATTTATACTAAAGTTAATTTTGAAAGAAGCTCTCCTGTTATTCCGTACAAAAGGAAAAATAGAATTGCTGTTCTTTCGGCCCTAAATATAAGGCTAAAATATAGAAAATGCAAAAATATCTATCCTTTTTTTTCGATTTTTATCCAGATAGACTGAAAAAACAGCCGTAACGGCGTGGTTTTCTATATTTATTTATTTATATTTGCGGAGTAGGCAATTAATAAATCGTTGTTGTACTTTAAATAGAATGATTATGGAGACCGGAATAAGATTCATGAATTTGGACGATTCAGTCAAAGCGGCACTAAATATAGCGCAAGCTTTTGCACGCGAAAATGCAAACGGACAATATGGTCCCTCACATTTACTCAAGGCTTTGCTTCATAGAGATGTTGGAATAAGGGATTTCATCCTGTGTTTGACCGATGATATCGGATACATTGAAGAATGGGCGGATGTACTGATTGAAGAACTTCCTAAATCAACGGAACTCTCAGAGATTGGACCGGATCTGCACATGGATAATGTTTTTCAATGTGCTGAGGATGCACGTATCCGTTTCGGTCTTTATAATGTGAATCCTGTTTGTGTGTTGCTGGCTTTGGTTAAACCCGAAATAGCATTTTCTGCAGGGCAGCTTAGATCTTTCCCGATTAAGGAAAGGGACATTCTTGATTTCTATACAGGAGGAAGTCCTGACAAGGAAGTTCCGGCAGGTGGTATGTCATTTAAGTCTGGAGAAGACCATCAAACAGACAACAATGCTTGTATGTCTACATTATATAAATATTGTACAGATCTTACTGCATCCATGCAGTCCGGTACAGATTTTCCGCTTGTTAATCGGGACAAGGAAAATCGTATTATGATGGAAATACTTGGAAGCCGTACCAAATCCAATGTACTGATTACCGGTGATGCCGGAGTTGGAAAAACAGCTTTGATTAACGGACTTGCCTGGAATATTGTCAATGGGCGTGTTCCTTCGTTTTTGAAGGATACAAGGATTTTTGAGATGGATAATGCTTCACTTATTGCCGGTGCTACTTATAAGGGAGAAATAGAGGACAGATTAAAGAATGTAATCAAAGGTTTGCGGTGTATAGAACACGCTATACTTTTCATTGATGAGATTCATGTTTTATTGGATAGTAAACATGGAAATTCCGGCGCAGGTAATATTCTTAAACCGGAGTTGTCACGTGGGGACCTGACTGTAATCGGAGCTACAACCATTGATGAATATAGAAAAGTTATAGAGCCCGATCATGCGTTTAGCCGTCGTTTTGAAGTGATTCAGCTTGATGAGCCTGATATTAAGTCTGCTATTCAGATGGTTCATACCGTTTGCTGTCAATATATTGATTATCATAAGATTGATGTTACAGATGAAGCGATAGCTGAATGTGTAAGACTGGCCAAAAGATATGTCAAGGATCGTCGTTTGCCTGACTCAGCAATAGGATTGCTTGATATGGCTTTATCGGCAGTTAAGATGGTCAACGAAACTGGACATCAGGATGTTGCGGAATTCTTGGATAGGTTGGCGGAAATCGAAAAAGAAGAGAGTTCGGATGATGTAAAGATAGAGCATTTGCGTACTTTGTACTTCTCCATGCAGAATCGTTTAAGCCCTATTTTGCTTGGTGTTATTCCTGAAACTAAGGATATGAATGAGATACATTCCGTAACAGAAATGATTTCTGGCTTGAGCAAGGCCTTGTCTGCAATACAGGAGTTCACTAAAGGGCGAATCGGGAAAGTTCACGAATACGAAATTGCTGCAGTTGTTGCCAGCAAGACAGGCATTCCAATAGGCAAAATTCAATCTCAGGAAAAGGAACGCCTGCTTAATATGGAAAGTTATTTGCGCCGGCGCGTTGTTGGTCAGGATCATGCCCTGAAAACTTTGGCTGATGCAATCCTGGAGTCTCGTAGTGGTATGAACAAGCCGGGACAGCCTATCGGGTCTTTTTTCTTGTTAGGCCCTACGGGAACAGGTAAGACCGAACTTGCAAAGGCTTTGGCAGAGGCCTTGTTTAATGACGAAAAGTCAATGATACGTTTTGATATGTCTGAATTTAAAGAGGAACATTCTGCAGCTACATTATATGGCGCACCTCCGGGATATGTCGGCTATGAGGAAGGCGGTATGCTTGTAAATGCTATTCGTCAGAAACCCTATTCAGTTGTTCTGTTCGATGAAATAGAGAAGGCACATCCGTCCGTTTATGACATATTCCTCCAGATTATGGATGAAGGTAAGCTTCATGATAGACTTGGTAAAGAAGGTGATTTCTCAAATTCAATTGTATTGTTTACTTCTAATGTCGGCAGTGATTGGCTTACCGAAAAGTTAAACTCGGGTAAGATTCCATCCACTACCCAAATTATGGAACAGATGAGCGGATATTTTAGGCCTGAGTTTTTAGCCAGATTGTCAGAGATTGTACCTTTTTTCCCGATAAGTCAGGATATCCTTCTGAAAATTTTTGATATTCAATTCTCTGGTGTCAGAAAATTGCTTGAGAATAAAGGCATAGATATTACCATTACTGATGAAGCAAAGAATATGCTTGCAAACAAAGGCTTTACTCCTAAATACGGTGCTCGTCAGGTATCGGGAGTTGTACGCAGTTATCTAAGAAAACCTATTTCGCGGTTAATTATCGGTGAAAGGCTCACTAGGGGGCAGACTTTAGAAGTAGGTTTGGATGAGCAGAATGAGTTAACGTGGAATATTCACTAAAAAATATAAGCTTATGTTCGGATATACAGTATTTCTAAAAATCGGAAATCTGGGAGCAACCGCATTGACGGATCTGTATCGTGAAAGTTATGAACTTATCGGATGTGAATATGGTTTTTCCCAGGGAGTTGATATAAAAGGTCAGGCTCAGACAGAAGTCAAGGGAGGAAAGTTTTATGTAACGTATCCCAATGTTCCTAATCGGGATATGATACAATGGATGCTGGATGCCAGAAAATACCAGAATGGTGCTATCGTAATATGTGATAATGAAGGTGCTACACTTGAAAAAGTCATATTCGAGAATGCAACTTGTGTGAGTATGGAAATTGTCTATGTCAGACAGGGCAAGGGGTATATCGCAACCAAACTTACCATTCAGGCTCAAAAGTTGGTTTTGGGAACTGAAGATTTTGAGAATGATTGGGTAATTTAATTAATGGGAGGATTTTTATGAATATGTTTAATTTTCCGCAGATTGACAGTAGTATTGACGTGTCTTTTATAGTTGATGGGGACGAATACGAAGTGCAACAGTTCAAAATTGGTTTCCACCAGCCGGTAGATAGCATTAAAAATCAGCCTGAAGGTGAAGTCAGGGGTGGACAAATGATGCTTTTGCTCAGCCAGACAGTCAAAAGTAATATTTATGCTTGGGCTTTGAAACCTTGGACTAAGAAAACCGGAGCTATTATTCTAAAGACAGGTACATCCGGGGTAATCTTTGAAATAGCATTTACTAATGCATATTGCATCAAGTTCCATCGGAGTGTTAATGCCTTGGGACAGGGATTGAATACTACTTTAATATTGTCACCAGAAAAAGTTTCTGTCAACGGAATAGAGTTTGATAATTGTTGGACCAGCATGTAAGAACAAGAGTATGTTAAAAGGAAACAAATCTCAAACAATATCATTGGAAGCATATCTTCAATTATTGGATTCTGGCCAATTATATGAAGGATATGTGGAAGATTGTGGATATGCTTATTACGAGGCTGTGCCTGTTTCAACTTATGTGAATAGAAACAACTTGAATGTTGGGGTACAGTATTTATGTAAATTGCGTATCACACAGGAGGACTTGCAAAACAGTTCCAAGCAATATGTCTATATGCCTCCCAAAGAAAATGACGGTTTTGTTGATAAATTAACCTCAAGTGCAATGGTTGCCACAGCGGCTTTACTGGCTGATGATGCGGCGGGTGTTACGGTTGTGGACGATTTGGCTATTCCTTTTATTTGGCTTGGTGTGGGAGTTGTCTGTCTGATAGATAAAATCTTTGATGACGACGGACATGAAGAGTTTGAAGTTATAGACTTGACAAAGGACCCTCTGGAAGGAACAAGTATTTCTGTCGAGTCCAAGACTTCATTCAATCGTATGCCGCCCATTGAAGGCCCTGATAATGAAAATCACGCGCCACAGGGTGGTGGAAAATTTGTTGGAATTGTATTGGGCTTGTTGGCGTTAAAGGAAGAGTGGAGGTCTGCTGTTACAGTAGATTCTACTATTTATGACAAGAAGAATATCAGTAAGAAGGTAAACCGAAATATAAATAGGAATCTGTCTTATTCCGATATGTTAAAGAAAATATCTTCTTGTAAGTCAAATGATAAGAAGGAGAGTGTTGAAAAAATTGTAGACATGGTTTTGCAGTCTGTACATATTGAAAAATGTGATAATACCAGGATTGAAAAACCGGTAATACAAGAAAATTTAATTATTAAAAAGAAAAATGATGGATATAAAACGCCTGATGTATATTTTGAACCAGGTAAGTAATGTTTTGATGCTATTGCTTCTACTTGGAAAATTCATTTTTCCTGATATTTTCCATGGAACCTGGTTTGTCTCTTCTGTTATTGTTTTAATGGTTATAATATTGATTTCAATATATTTACAAAAGAATAGATGAAGGACTTTTTACGTTATATTGTGAGATATTCTACTAGAATATATGAATTTGTCTTGATACTGAGTTTTGCTCTTATATGTTTTTTCCCTTCTATTGCAACAAAAGAGTATATCATGTATCTGATATTTATAAGTGGTATATATATAGGGCATTTGGGAGGTATTTATTCATATAAATATCTTGATCGAAAAAAATAAAAAAGCAATGCGTATGGAAATGTATAAATCTCTGGTTATATGCAAGATATCAAATGAAGAAGAAAGAGAATCATTTGAAAATGAATTGTTGCGACATGGTTTTGAACGCATTTCAGAAGAATCTGTTTATGCCTTGTCAATGGAGGTATATCAGGTAAAGGTGCAAGCCATAAAGGCATATTTAAGAGTTTATGGCATGAAGCATTTTTCGGCAGATGATACTTTGCTTTTTATAGAGACTCGTATGAATGAGGAACATACTCTTGTCGGTATGTTGCAGACTGATTTATTAAATGAACAGGAATAATGAATAGTGCTTCGTACATAAAATTATGGAACTCTGGAACTTCAGTCAATGATGAGGTACAGACTTTTGACTTGCTTTCTTATGAATATAAGCTTGAAAAACCTGCATCAGTCAATGGACAAGTGACAGGTCAGACACAGGGTGGAAATGTTGTATGTATGATAAGCGGCTTTCCTGCAAGTACATTGTTAAAATGGATGTTTGATGGTTATTTGCTTAAAGACGCTGAAATATTCGACTCATTGACTGGTACAAGGATCAATGTAAAGGAAGCCAAATGTTCTGATTTCAAAATACAGGTAAATAAAAGAAAAAATCAGGTAATATTCCATCTTAGTGCAATGGTACTTGATTTTGGAGATTCATGTTTTTCTAGACCATAAATGAATCATGGGATGGTTTGATAGATTTTTCAAAAATAAGAAACAGGTTTCGTTACAGGACAAGTTTGAAATGAAACTAATACTCCGGGATGAGTTTTATATCTTGAAAGAATTGGATATAAAGTTCAAACGGGAACTTGCACGTAACGGTTATCCTGATAATGATGGCTGTAGCGGTTTCATATCCTGTACTTTATATGGAACAGTTGGAAAACAGTTGCAGGCATGGGCCGTATATGCCGATAAGCGTGAAGATGGTGAGATTCGTGTGTACAATGCTCAGGGAGACAATGAATGTGTATTTTCACTCAGTTTTTTGGATGCAAATTGCCTTTGCATGCATACAAAGACATTATGTGCTCTAAAGGAAAATAGAATACGTATCATTATAGCACCGCGCATTTTTAATTTTGGTGCCGAGGCGCTTGTTAACGAATGGAGATGAATGATATGAAGACATTTTGTAAACTCCCGTTGAATATTAAGGATCTGCTAAGTGAAGATGTGAAACATAGCCGTCTTCAGACATGTTCTGAAAAAGAATCTATTGATCAGTTCTTGAATCTGCTGATAAGTACTTGCCCTGGAGAACATGACTATGATAAGGAGTTTGGATGTAAGATTTTTGATCTTGATTTTGAACGAATCACTTCGCGTACAAGATGGGAAGGTAAGTTTACAGAATATATCAAGGAGGCTATTTCTCGGTATGAAAAAAGGCTTACCAATGTGGATGTCCGAGTACAGATTAATGACAAAATAAGGCAGGACACCGTTTTTGAAACATCTACGATTAAGAAACAGACGCAAATATGGGTTACAGGCAATCTCCTTCAAACAGGAGAAAGGTGCAGTTTTTATTATGTAATTTACTTAGGTCCCATTTCTACTAAATAAAGAGTAAAGGAGGATAGATCATGAGCAGTGAAAAATATTATAAAGAACAAATAAGGAATCGGATGATGTCATTTGCAACTGCATTCTGGGATGTTCAGAAAGCAGAGAACTTTGATCCGATAGTCAAATTATTGTTGGAAGCCCTGGCTAATGAAATGTATCTGCTCGGGGAAGATTTTAATCATATTGAAAGTCGCCTTTTGGACAAGACGGCGCGTATTCTGACACCGGGTATCATGCTAGCCCCTACTCCTGCTCATGGTATAGCACATGCAACTCCTTTTGAAAATGATTATGTTTTTCGAAAGGATACTGGCATTTATTATGATGTCGGTCATTCTGTTTCCGACGACCAGTTAGGAGCTGTCTATTTTTATCCCTCCTGTAATACTCCATTGTACAAGGGGGATGTCAGATTGTTGTTGTATGATGATTTGATTTACAAAGTGGACGCAGCCCTGAATAAGACAATGATTACAAGGCTGGACCAACATACCTCACCCGAAACAGTTTGGGTTGGTTTGGACTTGGATGACAATATTTCTAATTTGCGGAATATGTCCTTTTATATGGAACTTCCCAATGTTGTCGATAGTTATAAATATCTATATCTTTTATCTTGTTCCGAATGGTATATTGGAGACAGAAAAATATCTATGAGAAGAGGTATTTATAACATAGAAGGAGAAAATGACAATGAGGTGATGTCTTTTTTTGAAAACTATGAACTGACACATGCTGTCGACCGGAATATCTTGAATCTTTATAAAAATAATTATCTCACTGTAAATGAAGATATATCTTTCTCTGCTTCAAGTTTTCTTCCCTCTGGTTTTTCAGAAGAAATTCCGGAAGCATTGGCCATGATGCTTGATAAGAAATTATTTTGGATTAAAATAGTGTTTCCAGGTGTATTTGCAGGGAAAATGTTGGAGGATATTCGCATCGGAATTAATATGATTCCGGTTGAAAACAAATTGTTGCGCCAATCTACATTCATACTTGATGATACTTTTGGAGTAATACCATTAAAGACAGCTGTTTCTGAATATTTGTTGGATGTACATTCTGTCAGGAATGGTAAAGGAGAACCGTATCATGAATTGCTGTATGGAAAGTCTGGACAGGGTAAAGCGGATAATACATATTCTATCAGACGTGGAGGATGTGAACGGTTTGATTCTCGTTCTGCAAAAGACCAATTGGAGTATCTTTACGATATGCTTAACGATGAGATTCATGCGTTTAGTACCAGGCAAAACATAAAGTTACGTTCTCATATCCAACAGATTGTTCAGACCTTGAGTAAGTTGAAGGAAGTATTGCATGATATGCATGAAACGGGAGAAGTTCCTTGCTATCTGTTCATTGACAAGATGAAGGAAAATGAACGAATCACGGTTGACTACTGGGTTACAAATGCGGATATGGCAAACAATCTGCCTGCAGGAGTTCCTTTAAGTGCACCCAAATCAGCTTTTCTGGAAGCATCGACTCTTTTTTTGGTAACCTCTACTTATGGTGGACGAAAAGAGCCTAAGGAGCAAGAGCGGATTAATTTGTACAAATATGAATTGACTTCCAGAAACCGGATTTTGACAAACAATGATATCTCCTGCTTCTGCAAAAAAGAATTGGGTGAGTTGCTGACTTCTGTTTCCATTAAAAATGGGGTCTGTATTCATCAGTCATCCAATGGAGGATTGGTGCGGACCAAAGATGTTTATTTGCATCTTGCTTCTCCTCTTCAGGATATTCATATTGAAGAACGCTTGAAGAGAGACTTACAGATAAAATTGGAAGAATCTTCACCGGATACTTTTAATTTCCGTATATTTATAGAAAAATAATATAATAATAAACTTAAATACTATCTTATGAGTCCTGTAGTCACACATTTCATATCTTCTTACTTATTGCTGCCTATTTTAACTGTAATATTGGCAGTAGTTGCGTGTATTATAGCTAAAAAGAATCAGATGCTGAACAATAAAAAACTTATTTTTTATGTTTTGCTGAATGGAATCTTATTAGGGTTACCTGGATTGACCGGCTTCCTTAATTATAATTTTATGCCTTATGCTTATTTAATGCTGAGCTTTATTTATCTGATTATTGGATTTTATACTCAATCTCTTCAACTTAAATATCTCACCGGAGGAAAAAAGAGTTTGTCGTTCAGATTCACTTTTTTTCTATCATTGGTAGTTATGTTATTGGGGTGTGGATTGTTTTCTTTAATATTCAATCTTACAAACGAACTGCAATATGGTATTTGGGCTAGTACTTGTCTTTTCCCATTTCTCTTCCCTTTGTTGTATAGAAAGGCTGTTGCATGTTATTTTGATATTCCAATAGAAATATATAAAACATGGCAATATTCTGATGAATATGATTCCGATGATTTCCGGATAAATATGGAACGTATAACTGTTGCAGATTTGGAAATTTTTCGTAATGTCACAGACTTGAGTTCTGAAAGAATCACAGGAAAGGTTTCAGAAGATTCTGTTTTTGGTCAATGGTTTCAGCGTATGATTGATGATTGTAACAGGAAATCACCTAATACTCCGATTGTTTATCGGGATGATAATGGCAAATATTACGAATGGATTTTTTATATAAAGCCATCTTTTTTCAAAAGACGGATTTATATTGATCCGGATGAAACATTTGCTCACAACAACTTGAAAAGAGGATGTGTCATTATAGCCAAGAGGGTGATAAGTGAATATTCATCAGATAACGAATTTTAAAAGCAGGTAGATATGGGAGAATATAATAAATTTAAGAATTTTCTTCTTGTAAATTGGAAAGATGGATTCATGGTTGATAAGACTCATTTTGAGCAGTTGGAAAACTATTTTATCAATCAGGATTGTGAATATCGGAAATCGGATTTGACACGTATAAGTTACGGGTTACTTCCTTTTAGGAAAGAAGAGTCGATGTCTGGAGACTTTGAAATAAGAGATCTTATTACCGGTGTTTTGGAAGTTCGCTTAAAGCGTTGTCATGCGATTACGCCGGGAGGATTGTTGATTGATTTTAATCCGGCTGAAGATGACGAACTTACTGCAACTTTTCCGGTTCCTGACGATGAAAATTTGGATTCGGCGAAGCAAAGATGGGATGTAATCCTCACAGTGGATCCTTTTGAACGTATTCCTTGTGGTGTACCTGATGAAAATGAGGTTATCCCAAGACATCCTAATGCAAAACCCAAATATGTTCTCAATATACTGCCGGCGGGACAAATTAACGCTAAGAATCTCGAACGTTACCATTTGATTATCGGTAGGGTAAGGAGGAATGGAGACCGTTTTGAAGTAGATGGCAATTTCATTCCACCATGTACCAGTGTTTCAAGTCATCTCGAACTTAAAAATTACTATCTGAAATTTGGTAAGTATATAGATTTGATAGAGAAAGCATGTAAGGCTATCATTTCAAAAGTGGAAAATATGGAAAAAAGAACCCCATTGGCCGAAAATATTGAAATGATATGCCGTAATGTGATTATGTATATAGCCAATATATATTTTTCTTATCGGAACGAAGGTCAGTACTATACGCCATTGCGTTTTCTTAATGTATTTTCTGTTCTGGCGCATACATGTTACGTCAGCCTTGATTTCATGCATAAGAATGATAAGGAAGAGATGATGAAGTATTTTTATGAATGGAGTGATATCAAGCCTGGTGAATTTGATGCGATACTGAAACAAAATGCAGGCTTGCTTTACGATCATGAGGATATACGTCACTTGATGGTGACAGTTGAACAATTTATGTATTTGTTCAGCCAGTTATTGACCACTTTAAGTAGTTTGGAATATATTGGCAAGCATAAAGAGAATCTTGTGATTGCAGAACGCAGTAAGTCTCAGAGCGAGAATAAAACAGAGAAATGGAGTTTGTTGGATTAATTTTACAATTAAAAGAATTTGTATGGAAAATTCAGATAAGATTTTTCTTTATGATGAAGAAAAACATCAGTATAATTTGTCCGATACGGATTTTAAGGGAGAGGTTGTGGCCAATACACTTCGGGAAAACCATTACGATGAAAATCGTGTTTTGATTCTCAGACAAGGGAATGCTAGGCGCGGTTATTCCAAGGACATAGATAAAGTTTGTCAGGAATACTCTCAGCATGATTTGAAGGACTATTTGAATATATACGTGAATCGCAAAGGATTATATGATATATTACCTGAAAATATGTTCCACCAACACATATATACGGAAGACCATCATTCTAAGGAAGAAGTTTTGGATGAGATTCGTATTCATCGTGAGGAAGAGTTTTATGCCCGCAGATTTTTCAGGCCCTTTGAAATCTCCATAGATCAGATGCTGGTCGATTTTCAAGGTATGGAAAGAAAAATGGATAAAATGAACGTTTACCGTAATTATGTAAACGTGTTTGTCAAAGAATGGCCGGTATTGGAGTTATTGCCGTTAAAACAGGCTGTAATGCTTGTTAAGATTCTTCCTTACATCGAAAGTATAACGGCCAGTCTGAAGAAAATAGAGCAGATTCTAAGTATACTGTTGGATATTCCTGTTCATTTAAAGGAAGGGAAAAGAGCTGTTACCCATGTTGATAGACAAATGATACCTCCATTGGGTAAATGTAGATTGGGGGTCGATTTTGTATTGGGTGATAATTTTGAAGATGGCAGCTCACAACTTGTTTTGGAAATTGGTCCTATCTCAGCAAATGATTTGCAGGATTTTCTTTCTGGAAGAAAAGGAGATAAGATTCTATCTGAATTAAAAGAACTTTTCTTGCCAGCCGATAGGCAGATTGTTACGAAGTATATTATAAGGCAGGAAGATACCGGATTTAAACTTGGTGAATCTTATTTGGGAATCAATACTTGTTTAACGATTAACAATAATGAAATGGTATGAAACCTAAGAATAATAAGGATGTACGGAATGGATATTTAAGATTTTCATTTCTTTTGGCTGCATGTATTGCATGGAGCGTATTGTTTTTTTCTTGTTTCCTCAAGACTTCTACAATAGAAGTCAAAAGTATTATGGCGAAAACTTTGGATTATGACCGGATTTATACAAAAGAAATAGATTTGGCTACAGGAGTGGATTCTGTATATCAGTATATGAAATTAATGAACACCTCTCCTCAAATAAACGATGTTTTATTGCAAAGTATTGTCAGTACACGCAAAATGGACTTGCTGAAATCAACTCAAAATATCGATAATGCCGACTGTGTCTTATACAGTAATTTATTAAATCAGATCAATACCTTTCTTAGCATAAAGGATTCAATCCGAATAATGAAAATACAGGAGGATATGGTTCGTCAGGATTTGTTGCAATGCATTCGTGACAACAGGAAAACACGTAGAAATATGAATATCGGAACAAATTAAACTTCTGGGATTATGGAAAATGAAAAGAGAAAAGAAATGAATAATCGCGAAGTCTTATGGGGGCGAATCTATGTTTTTGTATTGTTCTTCTTGACAAGTTTGGCTTGCTGCCTGTCAATTTTTTTATGGAATACGGACTTTAGGTTATTTGAGCAAAAGGAATATGTTAAGGTAAAAATGGATCGTATAAGGAATTTCAGACAAGAACAGCAAGGACATAAAATGGTGATAGATTCACTTTATCATAAGATCTCAGGCTTCCATCCGGGTATCCATGCTCAATATGAGGAAGAAGATGTAGATTATCTGATAAATAATTTAAGAAATGTATATGAGCAAAATAATTGGGATAAACGCTACAAGGTGTTTTTACACGTTGCTGATTTTTATGAAATGTGGATGAATGATAAAAAACAGTTATGGAGTATTCGTCAGAATATTGATATGTTCAAGGCTAATTTGGAAGAATGTGAAATTGGCTTGCAAAAGAAAATGGATAAACTACAGAATGATATGAAAAAATAGCAGTAGTCATGGGAAAAATATATAATCGCAAATTTCTTTTTGTAATAGCGACTGTTATTACATGCATTGTAATAGCTGTAATAATACGTTTGTGCTTTGCCCAGCGTATAGTGCGTATGAGTATTTCGCCTACAGAACTATATGTCGGTGAGAAAATATATTATTCAGATAGTACCCGCAATGCTGATACATGGCTTTGGGAGTTTGGAGACGGAAATACGTCTTCTCAAAGAACAGGCAACTATACCTTTGAGAATGCCGGTAAATATATGGTGCGTCTTACAGTAGACAATTCTCTTGAGCAACGTCTTCTCGTTACAGTACGACAGAAAAGTAATGACTACGGGAGCGATGGACTGGTGAAAATGAAAGCTCCGTCCACAGCTTTACAAGGTGAAATTGTTTCATTCAGAGGTTATGGACCTTCAAAGGAATGGCGATGGCAATTTGGTGAATCCGGAATAGTGGACTCTCGGGAACAGAATCCTTTATATACTTATAGTATGCCAGGCACTTATGAGGTTCAACTAACTACTGAGAATACGCAATACCCGATTAGACACACCATAGAGATATTGCCACAGTATACGGATAATGATTCAACAGATGTGCTTGTATTGGTCGGTAATGATATTAGGGAGCATTTGCAGGCCATTGTTGATGGTAAGCCGTTTAATGTACATTACAATTACATTCTGAAGACATATCTTTGCAATGATCCGGATATTGCTGTTACTGTTAATAACAATAAGAAAAATGACTTTTATTCTTATTGTCAGGGGTTAAAAATAATTGCTCGTAAGAAGACGATCATTGATGAAGTTTTTGTTGATATGGGTGATGATTTGAATAATAAATGTGTTATGCAATTAATGGTAACGCAACATGAACGTTTTTCTGAATAAAAAAAGTAAGCGATGAAAAAAGATAGGTTATTAAGTTGGTTCCATGCCACATGTATTTGTGGCTGTTTCCTGGGTGTTATGACAGCATGTGGACCGGTTAATCGTTTTACAAGAATAAAGAAAGTACCTCGTGAGTACGTGAACAATTATTGCATAGAAGGATTGAAGGCTCCACGTGATTTTACAGTATTCAAGGGTAGCCCGTGGATAGTATTTGCCCAGGAATCTTCCTCTTCTTACATGAGTCCAAGTGGAAAGAATGAGATGGATAAAGTGGAATATATGGATGCTTTTTTGGTCATAAAGGAGAAAGGCGACTGGTTGAAACTGATAAAATATGATCCGTCTATCTTGAAGAATGGCAGATTGAAAGAGTGGAAAAAGGCAAAATATGTCGGTTGGATTAATAAGGATGGACTTTTGCTGACAAGAAATGGTATTACGGATGTCATGACAGGATTTAAAAACAAAATGGTTCTGTTGCCGAACGATACTTCAATGCTAGTAAATGCCGAAAAATATTTTGCGAATGACTCCATAAAGTTATACGGAAATACAGACCTGACCAAAGAGATTGGTAAGATTCCAATGTATAGTATTGTATATCCTTATAAGAAAGCGGCAGATGGAACACATACACTTGTCGGTTGTAGGCCTGTGATCGATGCGGATAGTATTGATCTGAAAGCTATAGGATGGATTGATAATGGATTATTGACCTCTTCAGGACAGCAGCTGCACATAGATGTAGGGTCATTACCTGATGAATCTCTCACTATAATTGATAAGGCAGATGGCGACACGATTAACTTGTGCGCCTCTGAAAGGGGCAAGAGCCTGAATTTGTCTGTACTGAATCCGGCTATAAAATATAGTCCGGTACTTTCTTATAGAGAAAATGATACAACATTCTGTTTTCGTACTCATCTTCCTATGCCGGTTATTGACAAGGGAGACAGTTATGTATTGAATGTAAATGGAAATCCAATCTATTATAATACTTTTAAGAACAAAATCGAACAGGACTTACAGCATATCAATATAGTATTTGTAGTAGAAGGAAAAGATAATACAATTACACGTTTCCCGGCTTTGGTTAATGCTGTTCAAGGATTGCAGTCTGTTCTGATTAACGATGAGAGTTTCACATTCCGATTTGGATGTGTGCTTACTTTCAACGAAGAAGAAAATCTGGAGGACCCTATTTGTAAACTTACCCCAGATTATATGAAAATGCTTGATTTCCTTTCGGAAAAGGCTGGTAATGTAGATAGGCTTAAACCGGTATATGGAAGATTCGGAAGTTGGTCTGGAGTGAGGATTGGTGTGGATATGTTCGAGAAATATAAGGATGAAACAAATATTTTAGTGGTTGTTGGAGACAAAGGATATAATAGCGAATGGGCAGATTCTACATTGGTAAATAGAATGGTAAGAAACAATTGTCGGTTGTTGGGATTCCAGTTGTATGGTGGTGAGCCCGACAACTTTAACAACTTTGTATTGCAGTTGGGAAATATGATTGACAGTTATGCACCACAGATAAGCCAAAGGAAAAGAGAGTTAATGGTATATCCTGATTTGATAAGAAATGAAAATGAATACATTGAGGTAAACCATAATACATATTGTTTGGATTTTCCTGAGAAAAGTATGACGCAAGGGTGGTTGGTTTTCCCTCAGAAGAATGAATCTTTAGAAATGGGAAGCTTGACTCAGGCTGTGGATTCTATGCTATTACAAATTAAATTGGATAATACAATGTTGTATAATCAGTTGGTAAGGGCCTTTTCAGAAGTGGGAACAAACCGTTACAAACTGGATTCTACATTTTTTGCTTATCATCATATTAAACAAGCTGATAAACAAGCCATAATGTCAGCATGTCCTTCTATAGAACCTGGATGGTCGCTTCCATTATCTCCTGTTGTATTACCTGACAGTCTGTCTTCTATATTGGATTATTATTTACTGGTGAATGAAGATGAATTTAAACGGCTCAGGAAATATATAGAAGAACCAGCTAAGTTGGTGGTTGATTATAAAGTTGAATCTGTAAGAAAAAAGAAACAGGCTAAGGTTAATATCTGTGATTGTCCGGAGGATTATATAACATATAATAACGATGAAACAGCTATTAGTATAAAGAGAGATAGCCTGAATGTTCCTGAGTATGCTTCAACTCGTCGTGTCAGAAGAAAGTTGGTACGGCATTTCCTTTCTGAGAGAAATACAGATAAGTATTGTAAAGTTAAAAGGAAGGCTTTCTTGAGAATGCCTATATCAGAATCTTTACGAAGATTTACTTCATGTCCGGTGGATTACCCGTTTTTTGAGGTATATCGGATTAAGGACTTGAAGAAAAAGGAGATGATTACCGATGTAGAATTGGACAAACTGATTGAATATTTTAAGGAAAAGAAGAAGCTGTTGGACGAAGCTGCCGGTAAATCATTCCAATCCAATGGGCAGACCTATTATTGGATTAGTCGTGAGCTGTTACCATAGTCATTCATTTGAAACTTTATCATTATGAAATGCCGGGCTATATTGAAAATCAGAGATAAAGAGATACCGATACTTTATTATAGTTATCGGTGTCATATCCCACATTATGATGATCCTAATTTTAGTCAAATCATACGGCTTCATATCGAGGCTTGTGAAAAGATAGGTAATCGGGAATACTTGCCTGTTGAAGGAGACCTGATTACACTTATGTTTGAATGTAGTGGTGATGAGCAGTTCTTTTATGACTGGCTGAATGAAGGTGTCATGCATAATGGAGAAATCCATTTTGTATACAATGAAGTGGAGATTGCTGATATTTTTCAGTTTTGGGATTGCTTTTGCTTGAAGATAGAGGAAGGTATGAGTACAGGATCTTCTTCGATGATAATGACCATATATCTTTCACCTGGTATTATCAAGAGAAATAATCTGGAGCCCAAGGAGAAGGTCTGGAAAGTATCTGAAGTTTCACAGAAACAATTAGTTCAGGCTGTATCCGAATCAAATGAAGAAAAGGTAGCAGAAATAATAGAAGTATATTGGAAGGATTCAGAAGGTAATATTATTAATGAGTTACCCTACAATGAAGAAGTAACTCTTTACGCAAAAGTGAAAAATGCGTCAAATGGAGAAAAAGTATCATTTAAAATAAGTGATGATTTAGGAAATATTATTACAGTAATAGATGGATGTGATATAGATAAAGATGGAATTGCTGTTGTTTTGAATTTTTGCATTAATAATTATAATAAATAGTGAAACTATGAGTTTAATATTAGAAGCTAAAATATCAAATGGTTCCTCAATGCGTACTAAAATATATACAGTTTTAGTACGAAAAATTGTAGGAGAAGAATCTGCTTATCCATTGGAAAAAATTAAATATCAAGTTGTAAAATACAATACAGAGAGGGATGTTTCTATAGCAATAAAGGAAAATATACAATGGATGGTTACGATAGGAAATGAGAAAAAAGTATATAAAAATAATGGAGATATTTTTTTTCTTAGAATAAAACGAGAATGGGAGAATAAAGAAATTTGTGTTTTTGCTTATATTGAAGAACCTGATAATTCTGTTTGTTTCAAAACCAAAATTAAAGAATTACATTTTCCTATAGTTGTTGATAAATATAAAATGCCAGGTATAAATAGAGATTTGACGAATATTGCAGATGATATGTCCTATGGATATGGAGAAAAGAATCGATTTATATATGATAAACTTATGCTAAATAGATATAAAGAAGAGTATATAAAAGAAGGATTTAATGAATCTAAACATTCTTTTTTCTCAAATGATATAGCGCAATCTAAAAATGTTAAATCAATTTATTCCAAGGAGCAAATATTTAATGCATCTTATAAATTGCCAATATCAATTCTTGGAAAAAACTTAGACATTTCAACAGGATTGGATGTTAGAGTTTTTGATAATTTTTCCGATGATATATTAATCTGGGATTTTAAAGAAACAGCTTCTTTATATTTTGCAAAAGGTATTTTAAAGAAAAATATAAGAAGGATGATTGATAAATTTGCTAAAAATGAAGGAGGTGTATATGAACATTCTGATTTGACTAACGCAGTTATAGCTAATCCTAGAACAAAAGATTACTTAGAAAAAGTTGATCAATATATAAAGTCCCAAATGGAAATGAAATCAAATAGAATAATAGAATTAGAGGATTTTATAATTTATTGTGAAACAAATAAATTGAGAAGAATAGAGAAAGGTAAAAATTTTACTAGACCTATATATAATAATGATACATTTGGTGGGCTGAGAATAGCTCTTAATGATATTTGGGCTTCAGAAGTTTCTATTACAAATGCAACTCTTATAGATGAGAATTATTGTGAGATTGATTATTCTGTTATCCTTTGGGATCATTTTGGTTTAGATTTACCAGATATGGAAAAAGTTTTCTCCGTTTGTGAATGCTTTGTTTGTTGGTTTGTTTTACAGCATTTGCGTGGATATAGACCTTTTATTACTAAAATTCCTATAAATAGAAAAATAAAAATTGAATTAAAATGAAAAATATATTGAGTGTATTGTTCTGTTTATTTATTTTTTCAAGTTGTACTAATTCTGATATTGAATTTATAGAACTTCCATATCATTTTTCGGATGAAGGAAGAAGCAAAAGCGTACTTGTGTATAATGTTCCCAAGGATACATTATCTATGTTGTCTCAACTGATTACTTACTATAAAACAAATACACTTGATTTTTATAAAAGTACAAAGTTAGATGAAACATCAGTATTCTTTTATAGAAAGAATGAGGATACACAATATTTCCTAAATCATGCAGATGATCCTGGTGGGTTCTCTAGTAGAATTTTATTTGATTATTTTTATGGAGAAAATGGATTGGATAAAGCTGGATTAGCTATAATTTCAGGAAACCGTTGTCGTAATACTTCTTTATGGATATTTAAAATATTTTTTTTTGATAAAAATGGTATGGTTGTATCAGATACATTATTAGATGAGTCTATTCCTAATTGGTATGAAAGCCATAAAAACAATGTTTTAGTATATAAATTTAATACAGGTAATGATGGAAACTAAAAATATATTTTGTTTAGAGTTATTGGTATATATATCTTTGGATAGCTATGATTATACAATGAACTATATGGAGAACGTAGCCCGGAATTTCACAAAAAAGTATCCCAGCTACCTTATTCATAAGAAAAGCGAAGACAAGATAAAAGCTTTTTTGACAGACAGGGTGAAGGCTAAAGTAGAAACATTTACCAATGCAGAGACAAAAAGTATGACTGTGACAGAGGTACGGGAAATAGCAGACCTGATAGCGGAATACGAGGGTACGGAAAACTCGTCCCCTTATGGAATGCATCCGGCAGATGCCCCCTCGTTGGGAAATACTGGCATGGAGCTTGCCATGAGTGTGACCACAGGTGCTTCGGATATCCGTCCTATCAATGTTGCAAAGCCTACAGGTGCATCTGGAAAACCCAAGATAATGAAACGTAGTGTCATCCGCGTAACCATGGAGTTGGAAGTGTTGATGGAAACTAAGCAGTATTTGCAATTCCTGCAACAGATACCGGATTTGTTAGGCTTACATGAATTCCCTAATTTAAGATGTCGTGTGATATATAACCAGAAAAAGGTAACAATCAATGAGGAATCAGCTCCTATTGAGGTAAAGGTTGTAGATAACAGAAAATACCAGCAATGGTTTATAGCTTTCACGGTATTAATGGTATTCTGTCTTTCTGGAATAGTGACATTGTTCTTTACTATTCCCAATTTATATAAGCAAGATATCCATGTACACCGCAATGATACAATTAGCCAGCATTTCCAGATTGAAAGGAGTCGGTTAGACATGAATAATGTGTCTTTCCCTATTCCTGGTATGAAAGACAGTGTTGTAATAAAAGATAAGAAAGTCCTGATAATAAGATAAAAGACATGAATATGCTTACAGATAATGTGGAACCAATACTGAAAAGAGCAGGCTGCCCCGATGACCTGATGCAATCTTACTGTATGTTTCTTCATGAAGGCAGACAGGATGTCAAGATTGTAAGAAAAGAAATTTCGTCAGTGTTCCAGAAACATAAGATGCACTGTATGCATCGACATATGCCTATGGAGGGAAGTGTCACTTTTGAACGTAAAAAGAATGAACATTCTGTTTATCCTGACATGGGCCTATATATCGGACTTGAATATGTATTGTGTTGCATCAACAATGGAATTCCTGCCTATATTACAGAATGTAAAAGAATTAGAAATGTAATTGAAAGTGTCACCATTGTTTTCGGATTGCGCTGTATGCCTGTTTCTTTTTAATGGAGCGATATAGGTTCGGCATAAGACAAACGTATGGTTGAGTACAAACAATATCTCTCAATATTGGGTTGATTTATGGGATACAAGGTTTTGCTAAAGGTTAGAGATGAGGAACGGCAAATAGAATCTTATAATTACAGTTGCCATATTATACCTCATGATCATTCTGACATACAGAAGATTATAAGTCTTCATATTAATGCGAAAAATCAGTCCGATGATTCGGATGATTCTCCTCTTGATATTGAGGGGGATATGATTCAGCTCAGCTTCAACTCGACATCCGATGACCAGTTCTTTTACGATTGGTTGTTGGATGGAGCGATGCATAGAGGAGAAATACATTTTATGCGCAATGAGGTAGAAGCGGCTGATGTGTTCAGTTTTGTGGATTGTTTTTGTGTAGGTCTCGAGGAAACGATGAGCATAGGAGGTTTACCTATGCAACTGACCATTTGGCTTTCTCCCGGTGTAATCAAAAGAGTTAACTTGGAGCCGAGAGCAAAAGTCTGGAAGGTTTCAGAGCTGGAGACACCGATTTCTGTGAAATCACCCAGTACGGAAGAACCTTCTCCTGTAGTCACTGACGTTTGCTTTAAGGATAACAAGACGGGCAAAAGGCTGAAAGTAGTTCCTCTTTCAGGCATTGTAACTATCTATGCCAAGACAGAAAACACCAGACCGGGAGACATAGTACATTTGTCTATCAAACTTGAGAATGGAAAAACAATCAATATCTCTGATAAGGTCAACAGGCAGGGATTTATTGAAATAAAGGACTTTGATATTTATAAGGAGTAAGAATATGATAGAGATAACGGCAGAACTTCAGAACGGAAGCAGGAAGAGCAGTACAGTGGAAGAAGCGTGTGCTGTTTCATTAAGATTTTTAGGTAATAATAGTGATGATACCCCAAAGGATTCGTTAGACCGTTATCCGGAAAAAAGCTGCGGATTTGATTGGTTTAGGATAGGTGATTTCAATGATGTCGCTTTTGAAGAGTGTGTAGGACTTACGAATGTTCCGTTCGAGCCTGATATGGATATGTTGAATGCCCTTCAACGCACTTATAAGACTCTTGAGGGAGTTTATTGGAGAAAAGGATATCAAGGGAAAAAGATGCCTTATATTGTTCCGGTATTATCGATTGGCAAGGGAGAAAAAGCCTCTTTTAACATTCTGAGGGACGGAAAACAAAGTGGAGACATATTTGTAGAGTCTGATTTGGAAGATCCAAGTGTATATGAATTTTCGGAAACAATAACAGCAGGAGAATTGGATTATTATATAGCTTGCCTAAAGACACAAGATAAAGTAAGCCTATTGAAATTCTATTCTGATGAAAGCAAGGAAGAACAATGCGGAGAATTGATTATCATTCCTAAATCCCCTCTTTATCGTAAGGATGTTAAGGTGGTTTTTTATGTTGTCGGCCTTGTAAATGACAGTATGGATAGAATATATGATGATATGCCAACTGTTCTTGGTCCTGTTATTGGAGAGAATACATTAAAATATTTGGATTGTAGCTTTTCTCAGGCGATTGTTAATATACAGAGTGAGAAAAAAGAATATAAATTAAATGTTCATAAAGAAGAAATAGATTGTTATTACACAAAGGATAAAAAAGATTTGGATATATTAAAAATAGAGGAAATTCTTTCATTATTAGAAACAAAAGAAAAAGCCTCATATTCATCTTTGCAAGAAGACTGTGTAAAAGTATATTTAATGTATGATATACCTTTTCGGAATAAGGAAGGGAAAAATCCCCAAGCATTTTCAGTTAAAGGACGTAATGCAATTTTTTGTCATAATGATGTGTCACCATCAACACTTGTTCATGAAATGGGACATGCTTTAGGACTACCGCATACATTTGATTATGCAGCCAATCGAATTGGTAGAAATATAGATAATAGTATATATTTTTATTATGAAGAAAAAAAAACGGATAATTTTATGGATTATTATGTTAATATAGATAAAAGGATTGCAAACCCAAGAAGTCTATTCTATTACTGGCAATGGAAAGTGATGAATGAAAAATTACGTAACATAACATTTTAAGAGAAATGCCATGAAATATCCCAACATAATTTTAAACACAAAGATAACTCCTGAACTATTTTCTGACTCAAAAAGTGCATACTTTTGTAAGGATGGATGGGTTTTCTATATAGAAGATTTACGTACTACTTTTGATAATAAATATTTGGCACAGGCTCAGATATTCCCTTTGGCTCCATCTTACGAATGGTATTATCTGTTTTATTGGAAAAATGGAGACATTGCAATTATCAAGCACAGATTGGCAAATGTGGCAGTTGGGCTTTGGACGTCGTATGATGAGAATGGGGGTGTCAAGGAGCAAATCAATCAAGATGACATATATGGAAATGTTTCTCCTTATAATATATTGTCTATTTTAGCGGAAGAAAAGATGATTGATGTGAAAGAAGGAAAATCGCGTAGAATATCCCCCAGTGGTGTCCGCTTTTCTTTCAAATTGAATTATAATGAAAAAACGAAAATCTGGCTCGCGGATATTAATCTTGATTTCGAGAAGGAAATGAATGGTGAGCTTCCTGTGACATGTCCCTTTAAGAGATATGCCCATTATAAGATTGACGGAAATACTGGAGAAATATTAGATGTAACGTATGAAGAGGTAGAGTACTGATTAAAAAGTATTCTTATGAACAGATAATGAAGAATTGATAAATTATTGTTCTATTAGGTTTCTGTTCAAGTATTAGTGTTTATTTTAAAATCTTTTATAATCAGATATTATGCACCTCGCTTTTCTGATATAATAATGGCCATATTTTTAAGCATGTTTATGGCATTATTGTCGGCCAGATTTTATAATGCAAAGATACACCTCAGGCTGTACTGCATGTACCGCTTTGCTAATTTACGTCACATTTTTTCTGAAGTCTTCCACAAATCATAGATTTGGGTATTCTAAAAAATATTCCTTAATTTACATGTCTGAACAACCTTATCGCTGGTATTCTAAGCATATAAAATTCATTCCCGACAATGAAAGCTAAGAGCTTCAAAGAAGAGGGAAAAAGATGTTTAACAATTAAAAACTTAGAATTATGCCAAATTGGTGCAGTAGCAGTTATGTCTTGGTAGGCAGTGCAGACGAAGTGAAAGAACTTTATGGAATAATGAAAAAGCTGGAACGAAGAAAAAAAGCATCCGTTGAAAACGGTTTCGGAATAACCTGGCTTGGCTGTCTTGTTGATGCTTTGGGGGAAGATTGGAAAAAAGTGTCTTGCCGTGGGGAATGGAATGTAGTCAGCAAAAGAGGAAATACATTGAGGTTTACTACAGAGACGGCATGGGGGCCTTGTAATCAGGTATTTGACCTAATTTGCAGAAAATACCCTTCAATCAGATATTATTTTCAGAGTGAAGAACCGGGAATGGTTGAATACCTCACCAATGATAAGGAGGGTAAATATTTCAAGGATAAGTATTGTGTCGATGTTTATACTCCGGAAAAAGAATTTAAGCATAAGCATTTTTTAGATGAACAAAGTCTGTATAAATGGCTTGGAGATATACTTGGTACTATCGTTACTTCTGCTGATGATATTGAAAAACAGAATAAACGATGGTATGATACTAGCAGTTCGGCTTTTTGCCACATTTATGAGTTCAGGAAAATCTGAATATGTTGCGAGTGGAACAGGAATGACATTATCTCCTGTTCCATTTTTTTGTAACCTTATGGGAATAAGATACTTTTATATACCATCGTGTCCTGCCTTTTATATAAAATAGCCTTTTTTATTTTGATAGCATATACCCTTGTTTCACCATTTATCCTTGCCGTCTTGATTTTACCATGCAAAGGTAAAGCGTACGGAAGGATTCCAAGCACCGTTTCACTATCAGTTATCTGATTTTACAGGCAGCCTTCCACAAATCAAAGATTTGGGTATTCCAACAAAATCATTACTGCTTACTTGGCTTACCATCCTTTCACGCTTTTGTTTTCGGCATGTAAAATTCATTCCCGACAATGAAATGGAGCTAAAAAAGCTTCAAGTAAAGGGAAAATAAAATGTTTAACAATTAAAAACTTGAAATTATGCCAAATTGGTGCAGTAGTTCGTATGTCATTGAAGGTGACAAGAAAGAGGTTAAGAAACTTTATGGTATTATGCATGGCCTCGAAAAAAGGAAGACACCAGCCGTTGAAAACGGATTCGGTACAGCGTGGTTAGGATGTCTGGTAAACGCTCTTGGAGCTGATTGGAATAAAGTCTATTGCAGAGGAGACTGGAGTAATCTTGAAATGGAGCAAGATACTTTGAAATTCTCGACAGAAACAGCATGGGGGCCTTGTAATGAAGTCTTTGACCTGATAAGGCAAAAGTTCCCTTCATTGAGTTATTATTTTCTGAGCGAAGAGCCAGGTATGGGAGTGTTTCAGACAAATGATAGGGATGGAAAGTATTTTACAGATAAATTTCGTGCCGATATTTGTACTCCAGAAGAAGAGTACCAGTGCGAATATTTTGAGGATAAGCCAAGTATGTTCAAATGGTTGGAAGAGATATTCGGACAGCCAGTTACTTCGGATGAAGATATTGAAAAATTAACTGATGAATGGGAGAATGCCAATGAGAATGCGTTTTGCAACATTGATGAATTTATAGTGATAGAATAGAAATTGGTGAAGCAGGGTTATGAACATTAGCATGACTCTGCTTCTTGTTCTTTACAACATAGCCTTTATACCCTTTTTATTACCGGCCTGTACGGATTTTCTTTTCCCCTCTTTTATTTACCGCTTATAAGTATTCTGCTCATGCTTTTACGCAGCCATCGGCCGATCCTTGCTGCTGAATTTTATGATGCAAATTTACAGCATCGGGATGGACATCAAGTACCGCTCTGCTAATTTGCTTCTGAATTTGTCGGCAGCCTTCCGCAAATCACAGATTTGGGTATTCCGTCAAATTCGTATGCCATTTACTTGTTTTTACCATCCATTGAATGCTGTCTGGATTGCATATAAATTTCCTCCTGCAAGGAAGCCGCAAGGCTTCTACTGGAGGGAAAAACAAAGTCTAACATTTAATTTTTTGTATTATGCACAGCAAAATTTTTCAGATTACCCAGACAAGGATTGATAAGGACAGTTATTTGAATGAAGACACTCTTATGCAAGGTGAAGGCAGTTTTTTTGACTATTGTGGAGAAATTGATGATGAGGAACGTCAGTTACATATTGAGAACTTGGTGAATGAGGTATTGCCAAAAGGTATGTTCGAGCTCGTTTCTGAAAACACGATACGCTATATGGGCGGTGCGGAAGAGTGGAAAAAGAATTTTATCGCAGGTATTCGTCTAAGGGTCGAGGCTGTGACTCCCGACAAAATACAGGATTGGATTGGCCCGGTCTATCAGCTTGAAAAGTACCTGAAAGACCCTTTGGAGACTGGATATTGGTTTTATACGGACGAGAATGGCATACAGTCCTATGCGGAGCAATCTTATGAATTCTTGCGTGAAGTTTGCGCTCTTGAGCCAGGTACTTTGCTTTATATCGGAGGTGTCATCGATTATCATTTCTGATTTTTGTCATATAGGTGGCTTGCTGGTGTTCATTGCCGGCAGGCTGCACCTTGTGCATTGATAAAAGAAAATACAGCCTTTTTTATTGTCACTTCCTTTTTTATATTTCTTCCTTTTTTACATCTTTAAGAAATCTCTGATTTAGCAATAAGCTCGCGTCATTTTGTTTTTTACTCAGCAAATGTACGGCGGATGGAATGGCTGTCCAAGTACCGCTCCGCTACATCGTCGAATTTTTCCGAAACTTTCCGAAATCAGAGATTACGGTATTTCATAAAATTTTATCCTCTGTTCCTTGTTGCCATTCTTTTTTCCGCCGTGATGTTCGCACGTAAAAAATCAACCTTACGGCGAGTCTAAAAGCTCAAATTAAGGGAAATAAACTTAATAAATATTTGGATTATGGGAAAATATGATTTTATCAAGGAAGGAAATGTTTTGTTCTGGCATGACCCTGACAATGGACTCTCTGACGGAGTTTATCAAGTTGTTTCTGTTCCGGAGGTTATAGAGGACGATAGTATTATTCTTATTGCAGCTTCAGGCTCTGAAGCGGAGGTTTATCCCACTGAACTTTCTCCGATAAATTCAGGCAGAAGTTACAAGAAAGCATTCTTACGTTGGAAAGCAGAACGGGAAACTGACGGAAAGGTGTTTTATGACAGACTTTCAGAGGTCATGAAAACGGATAGTAAAATGAAAGTTGGCGATATGGTTGTTTTCACAAATGATGCCGGCCTTGTATTTGGTCCTTATGAGGTATTGGCATTCGAGAAACCGGACAATATCAAAGACAGATGCGTATTTATTGACCATGATAGTTATTGGTTCTCAGAACGTCCCGAAAATTTGTTGCTTGTTCAGATAGGAGGTGAGTTATGACAAAGGATGATAAGTACCTATGGCGTTTATGTAAAAACATTATCGCAGGGCGTTTCAATTGGCGCAGATACTGCAGGCAGCAGAGTTATTACGGTCGTGAGATCTGTGTGACACCGCTTTTCTGTTCCTATGGACAGATTGGTTACACTGTAAACTTCCCTTATTCAAGAATGCCGGATGTAGAATATGACTGGGAACTTGACGAACTGACCATTGATGAAATGGATTATAAGGAATATTTTGAGCAGGAACAGGGGTGAAAAACAAGAGGGGCGGAAAAACGCTACCGTCCCTCCGTTTGGTAATTGCCTGTTTTACCTCCTGAATCCGCTTCGTTCCATTTCTTCCTCCTCGCGGTATTCTTCCATATTTTCCAGTTTTTCATTCACCTCCGTCAGGTTGTCATCCAGCGCCTTATCATGGTTATATTCGAAGCTGTGCTGTACCGCCAGTCCTGCATTGGTTACAGAGCCTACGTCCAATGTGTCTTTTTCCCTGTTATAGCTGATATACAGCACTTCGCCATTGGGCATTTCAAAGGCCGGAATATTCTTTTGTGATATTTCCGCAAATTGTTCTGCTACCATAGTTTTTGCCACCTCTTTCACATCATTGCTGGCTCTGCCTATACCGTACCTGCGGATATGGTCTCGAACTTCCTGTTCTGTGTATTTCAGCATCACGTCAAAGGTTCCGCCTACACTGCCATTATAAACTACAGCAAAATTCTCGTCTTCAATCAGCAGGTCATCGCCACGATTCTGTAATGGTGAGGCATATGTGTACTGTTCATCCATGCCGTTACCGTCATAATACTCTTTGGCGAGAGCAAGCAGACCATTATAGTCGCCCTTGTCCTTCAGCTCTTCCAATTGCCTGGTATCATCGGACATTTGCAGATAGGCTACAGATGCATAATACATCTTTTCCTTTGGTGCTTCAGCTTGTTGCTCCTTTTCGGCTTTTTCAATTTCTATATCCCTGGCAATCTGGTCTATCTTCTGCGTAATCATGGATGATGCTTTCTTCACATCCATAAGTACGGTCTTAATGTACTGGGGCGACTCCTTCAGATTATCCAGCCACGATTTCAGATACGGACAACTGTCCTCTTTTATATGTTTAACCATGCCGTAGCGTTGTGAGATCAGTGCACCGCACAATTCGGCCACAAGTTCTTCATCGCTATACTCCTTTGAACCGAAAGAGGTCGGTTTGAAACGGTTTAGTACACCTTCCGCACCAGTTGAATGCCCCATTTCATGGAACAGTGTTCCATAGAATGCTTCCCCGTCCTTGAACTGCACCTTCTCCGGTACGGTGATTTCATTCTTGCTTATTGAATAAAAGGCATCATCCTGATGTTTCACGTTGATGGGGCAGATCCACAGATTGTCGCGTATCATCCTGTCCGCCGGTTCGAAGCTGAACATTTCGCCTTCATGAACAAACGGGCGGCCGTTTTCCTTTTCCAGTTTTTCCCACAGTTCCGGACGTGCTTCTTTCAGATTCGTCTGGGCGACGTTGAACACACGGAAAACCTGCATTTTGGGATACACATTATACTGTTCCTTCTCATCGTTCGACAGATTCTTGTAATCATCATACTTGATCTTCTCCTTAGTTTCCTTGTGGATACAGGTGAAGGTAGTCAGCATGACGGGAAACGATTTCTCACCTTTCAGTACCGAAACCCTCGGCAGTTCCTCGCCGTCCTTGCCCGGCTTGTTCAGTCTCTGCACACAATCGAAGGTGCAGAACCTCGGAATAGTATATCCTTCCTTTTCGCAGTGCAGCATGAGCATCAGCGCATTCATACCATTGTATTCGCGGCCGGAAAGATTACGGGGCCACTGGAGTGCCCCCTCGGTGAACCAGGGCTTCTTCCAGTCCTTACCGATGGTCTCCAGCTTTTCAATCATCATTTCAGCGAACAGGTCAAGAGCCTTGTCTTCGCTGTTGGGGCCGTCTGTATTGCGTTTCCTGTAACTTGCCATATCATCGTCAGTTATTGTTTGGTGTCGGTACATACTGGTTTACCTCCTGACAACGGCATGTAATATCAACCTTGCCGTTATACCAGGACAAATCAATTTCACCTTTTGCCTCTATCTTGGTAGAAGGCTGTAACCATGCTTCTCGTTGCTTGTCAAAGCAAAAGAATCTTACCCACAGGTATTCGAAATTCTCATTTACCTTTTCTGCGCTGAAAGCTGAAAAGCTGAAGAACGGTTTGCCGTTTTTGTCAGTTCGTTCATCAACTGTTTTCCCCACTTTGCCGCGGAATGTGAGTTCACCCTGCAGGCTGTCTGTGTCGCCTGCTCCGGCTGGTACTATACTTTCTGCCGACAGGTTGAAGTACGTTTTGTCACCCCTGTGCTTCGGTACCAGTATGCCTGTTACCTTTACACGCATACCGTTTCGCAGACGTGCTGCTTCTTCCTGTGTTCCGTCCATGCTGACGCTGATTTCCACAGCTCCGCCCTGGCCGTCCTTTCCCTGAATGGTGGTCTGTACGGTCATACTGACAAACTGTTTCCCTTCTTTCCCGTTTCTGAGGATGGCATCACGGCTGATTAAGCCGCATACCGTTACATTGCATTTGATCATAAAGTGTCTTGTTTATTAGTGTTACATGTCCACAGACCATGTATGTGCTGAATGCTGAATATTGATGTTGAATGCTGAAAATGGTGCTGCCTAATCGGGGGCACGTATTTTTATATAGACTATCCATACGGCGATGGCCACCTGTACGGCTACGATGACAGTCGTACCGATCCAGCCGACCAGCCTTTGGCATACCATAATATGCATTGCCAGTGCGGATAGTCCGAGTAAACATCTGCTTATTATTATCACCACGCGTTTTGTCATGTCTGTTATGTGTTTGTCATATCTATCTTTTCATGGTTTCCGCCTGTGTCTGCTGTTGCGACATACCTTGCTCGAAATTCCGGGAGGCGGCTTCCGAAAGAATCACGGTATTCAGCAGTCCGGTCACCCGCATCCTTTTGCTTTCTTCTGAAAGCTCGTTGCTGTTTAATACTGCAGACAGTCGGCTCAACTCGGCTGATGTCAGTTCTCGGGATATTTTCAGTTCCCCGTTATCCGCTTTCAGGATGGTCTTGCCGTTTTCTTCTATGCTCAGTTCGCAAGTTTTCATGCCCGGCATCAGGGATGTCAGGTCAATCCTGCGCCTGTCCATAGCAGCAGAAATTGCGGCATTCTGTTCTTCTTCACTCTTCGCATCTATCTGTGCAGCCAAAAGCATCAGAGATGTGAAAGCGGTCATAGCCATCTCTACGATGGGATCATTGCAACCCGATATACCGACACCGCTATCCTCCGAGGACAGCAGTTTTTTCATCCAGGCATCAGGTGCCATGGTCTTGTCAGTGTTAATGTTCTCATTATCCCTGTACTTGGCCAAGAGGTCACTTCCGTTGTACATCACCTGCTGTTTGATATTTCCTTTCTGGGCAATCTCTGCCAGATAGGCTGCCGGATCCACCTCGCGTTTCGTCCCGTCGCTGTATATGTTTGTCACTCCGAAATGCAGATGCTCGCCGGTTGTTCTGCTTCCCGTATTGCCGGAAGTACCGAGTCGTTGTCCTGCATTTACGCTGTCACCGGCTTTTACGGTAATGTCGCTCAGGTGCATGTAGGTACATTGTACCTTGTTACCGTCCGGTCTGCTGTATTCTACTGTTACCGTCTTTCCCCCGGCGGAGTTCACATTATTGTTCACCGACACTACTTTTCCGCCATTTTCCGTTGCCAGTACTGCATCACCTTTGCATCGTATATCAAGTCCTTTGTGCATCTGCTGCTTCTCCTTGTTCATCGGATCCTGACGCATACCGAAGGCCGATGTTACAAAGAGAAACTCCTCGCGTTCCACCGGAAACGAATATTCTTCTGCCATTCCTGCTTTTTCCTCGCTGCGCAAAGGATTCTGTTCTATCCCGAATGTTTTTCCCTGTGCGGCCATTTCCTGCATGACCTGACGGTCGTATTTGTCAAGACCATTCTGTTCAATGATTTTCTGTAGTGTAGCTGCGTAGTTTCCTCCGGTTGCATATCCGGCTTTTGCTATGCCTTCTGTCCATCCTTTATAATCATCCGGCTTGAGTTTGAAACACTCGGCATAGCGGCTGTTCTCTTTCAAGAACCTGGAATGATGTTCGAATGATTCACCTACATTGTCATAGCTGCAGAATTTTTCATTAGGTTTGTCGTCCGTGTATAGACCGTAACGGCCACCCTGTGCAATCCAGTCAGGCGTAGCCTTGATCCCGAAATGGTTTTTCTCGTTCAGTGCCAGTCGGCTCTGTCCGTTACTGCTCTCCAGAATACCCTGGGCTAGTGTTACGGATGCAGGAATGCCGTAGCGGCGCATCTGCTCCATGGCATACTCTGCATACTTGTCTGCATATTCTCTGTTTTTACCAGCCATATAATTATCTCCTTAATGTTGTACGTTGTTCCACTGATTCTTCGTTTCCGTCTTTTCCGGATGCTTGGCCTGTTTCTCTGGCTGTCCCTTCGGATTGCCTCCCGTCGGACATGCTTCCAGACTGTTGCAAGGACTTGCTTCTTGCTTTCTCCATTTCCGGTGCGTCACAGATGACTACACGTTCTCCGGCCCTGATCAGCTTGGGCAGGTAGTCGTCTAGTTTGTGATAAGGAAACTCTGCCGATTGTGCAAATCCCCGTTCACCTCCTTCCGAAAGCTTTTGTATGGTAACTCCCAGTATGCTGGCTCCCTTTTCGGCATCATCATTGTACATACGGTAAAAGTCACCTTTCCGTACCAATTGCAGGGCATCAGGATGTTTTGCCTTTATCCTGTCCCAGGATTCCCGCTGTGCAGACGTTTCATTCTGTACCGTCTTTTCAGCACTGTCTTTTGTGGTCTCGGCAGTCTGCTGTCTTTCGGCATCCTTTTCCTGTTTCTCTCCGGCATGTTCGTCCTGTGTCTGTCCCTGTTGCAGTATGTCTGCAAACAGCGTTGCGGCAAGATTGCGTTTATACTCGTTCTTGTCCTCTGCCAGCCACATGCGTTGCCACTGCTGCGGAGTCAGGCTTCTCGGCTGCATACGGTTACCGTCTATGGTAGCCGCACACTGGATACCGTCTTTCTTCGTCTTGAATACGCAGACTCTCTGTATGCGGTTCAGGTCTATGTCCCTGGTCTCTGTGCTGAACAGATCAACCTTCAGGTCTGGTTTAATCTCAGCCAGCGCATAATACTTGTGTGCCAGTTCCATGCGTACCTTGTCAATGTCATCCATTGCCTGTTTCAGCGTGGTGAAGAAACGGTTTACGTCCTCCTTGTCCGGATAAACGCTGTATCCCGGTTCGTTCTCCGGTTTCAGATACAGGGCCCAGCGGTTCTTGTCGTCCTGCACCATCTGTATCTTGTCAAAGCATTTTTCATTGGCTTGTTTTACGGCTGGAGTAACGTCCAGCGTAGAGAGAACTTCCATTGTCCAGTTTTTCAGACGGGCCAGCGATACCTGTTTTTCTGCGAAATACGCATCATCGGGTCGGTAGCCCAAGGCACCGTCCGGATTGAAGAAGCGTACGTTTTCTATACCTTCCAGTCGCAAGGCACGTTCGATACGAGCCTTGTTCATGCCCGGCACCTCATTATCCACTTCCGTAGAAGCTCCTGCGGGCAGTACCACGTCGGCCTTCTTGCCCTGACGGTCTATGACAAGCACGATGTTCTTGTCTTCCTTGCTTGGGTATCTGCTGATTTCATCTGCTACAAAGTAGTGCTTCGGGAGCTGGTCGCGCAGGTCGGTTGTCTTTTGTCTGTTGCGCAAGGTGGCATATTCTATTTTTTCGCCTTTTTCCGCTTTGTGAATCACCTCAAGGGCATTGTTCACGTCACTTTCCAATGCGTCAATCAGGATAGGATTCTCCTTGAGTTCCCTGTTCCAGTAGTCCACCATCTTCCTGCTTTCTTCCGTCAGGCGTGCAGGCAGGCCAAGTTCAAGCATCTTGATTCCGGATGCTATCTCTACCACCAGCCTTTCCTGTTTCAATGCATCTTCCGAAGGTGGCATACCGTTTTTCATCACCATACCTTCGCGTGCAAGCCTCTGCTGATGTCCGGTGGCACTCACTATCTGTCTCAAAGCTTCCTGTACATAGTCATGGTAATGCTTGAACTCTCGCTGGCGGGGCATATACACCGCATCACGGTCTGTCTCATAGTGAGGCATACCGCTTCCGTCCGAACGTACAGGAACAAGATTGTCCCGCATTTTCAGCAGGAAGTCGTTGAATCGGATGTGCAGTTTGCGTTCATCGGATTCCGAATATCCATTCTCTGTAATCCCGCCGTCTGTTTTCAGTGCTATGTCATAGCCTCTTTCGTCCACATAAGGGAATGTCGTCTGATCGATGTTGAACAGTGTTCGAATCTCCCTGTTGTGAATGCCTTTGTACTGTTCCTTCATTTCCGGCTCCTGCAGGAGATAATCACGTCGGGTGATGATGTCCTCCGGATTGTTGCGGTTTACGTAGCGGTTCCAGTTGTAGTAGAGAAACGGTACACCCTGCTCATGTTCCCTTACCGATGTACCTCGTGCCTTGGCATCAGTGTACAGGGTAAACAGATTTGTCTTGCATCCTTTGCTGTCCGAATGCAGAGCCATAAACAAGGCGTTGAACGGACTGGCCGAAACTCCTTGCGGATAGAGTCTCGGATAGTGCTTGCCGGCAGCATTGAGCCAGTGGCCGTCGGCTTCCGAAGCGCCACTCAATGCCGATGAAAGCAGTTCTATTTGCTTTTGTGCGGCATTCTTCTCTATTTGCGACTTTTCTTTCATATTTGGATGTGTTTGTGTTGTTTATTTTTATGTACTTCTTACTGGATACCTCTGCTTCTGGCCGCAGTTTCCTGTTGTCCGCTGTCGTAGTTTTCCGCAGCCATCTGACGCAGCCTGTCGCTTTGGGCAAGTATGGCATTGGCCAGTGTGTTCAGGGGCACCGCGCCGCTACGGTAGGCATCCGCTACTGTCGGACTGATCTGTATGGTACAGGGAACACGGTCTATCGTAGCAATCAGCGTGCAGCCCTGCAATACCGGATTTACGATACGTGGATTCAATGGTTCGTCCGCATAGCGTTTGTATTGTACGTTTCCGCTTTCTCTACGTGGATATCCGTCAACTTCGCTCTGTTGGTTTGATAGTGCTTCCTTGCCGGCCTTGTTAAGCAGATTTGCACCGCCAAGTCCCATGAGCAGCATCTTCAGCAGCGGGTTCCGGACAAACAGTCCTGCTACGATACTGGCTATCGGCAAAAGGTTGTCCTTCAGTCCGAGGGATTTCGTCTTGCCCGTAAAGAGCCCCAGCAGCATATCCGGCAGCATGGCTATGATATAACCCAGGTTACCGGCCACTTTTCCCATTCCGTCAAGACCGAATGAGCGCAAAAGCCCGTCCCAGCCGTTTGTATTGGTATGTTCCGCTTGTTCTTCCGTTTCTTCCCGCGTACCTACGGCAGCTTCGTCGTCTTTCACATTTTGTCCGTTGTATCCGCTTGTCGGTGTTTCCGTATTTTTCATTGTCTGTTCCCTTACTTCGCTTTCCGTGTTGGCCTTCAGCATTTCCTGTTCTTTCAGATAGGCATCCTCATATCCGGGAGCTACTACCAGCGGAACATCTTTGTACTGCTCTTTGCGTTCTTTTCCCGGCATACTGTAGTTCTTCATCCATGCCGGCTTTTCATTTTCTTTCTTGCTCCAATCCATAAAACTGAAATTGATGACAGGTATTTTATTTCTCAGCTGTCTGTTGACTTGGGCAATAAGTTTATTATCCTTGGCTGGAATCATGGTCGCTTCTTTGCGGAACATATCAAATACATTGTTCTCCTTTCCGAACACACCTTTGCTGATACATTCCTCTACAGATTGTTCCCGGGGAGTTTCAGGCACAAGACTGTCAGCTGCAGCGGTCAGTACCACATCCACACCCACGAATCTGGCAAGCGAAGCCCACGATCCGGCACCTCCCAGCATAATGGCATCTGCTGAAGCGCCCAGTACATTTCCGGCACCTTTTTCCAGCGTACTGGGATGATAGGCTGCCTCGCTGCGTGATTCAATCTCTTCTGCCAGTGGCGAACGTCCCAGTGTCTGTGCCAGTCCCAGCAGACTCGATTGTCCGGCCTTTCGGATAATGTACTCGGCCGATGATTTGGGTTTCCGGTCATTCACCAGTTTGTCCACCATCAGCCGGTCCAAGCGGTAATCCAGATAGGCATACGCCAGGTCGCATCCCAGTTTTTCCGAAAGGGCATCATAACGTTCACGTCCTATTTCAGCCACTACGGTTTCGCGCCACTGCCCGGCCATACAGGCCAGGTCACGCTGGATATCATCCGAGGCCAGGATGCGTTCCTTACACATTCCTATATACTCTTCCGTAGTCTTTGAGTTCCATTCGCCCGTCAGTTTGAGTGTCTGGTACGGGTCTCCTAAAGGTTGTCCCGCAGTCGCCATCATACTGAGAATACCGCTGGCAGAGGTCGAGTATTCTTTCATTTCCTCGACCTGCTTACGGTTGAGAAAAGCCTGTGTTTCATTCATTACCGGTACCAGGTAACAGCGGAAATAACTGCCCGTGAGAGCCTCCATTTCCGCAAACCGTCTGCTATTGATTCCGTCCATATCTTGTCATTGTTTCGCTATACCATGTTTATCTGTTTGAGCAGTTGCTCCTTGGTCTGCTCGATGGCATGGTGATATACTTCCATCTGTCTTGGAAAATATTCTTCCAGCCATTTGTCCTTCTCTATGTTGTCCTGCAGGAAACGAACTGCCTGTTCACGTTCGATTTCCACCGAAGCTTCTCCTTCATCATGGTTGTTGAACCATGCCTTTGTCCACCAGCGTATGCCGAACCTGTCAGGATATACAGAAACTATTCTCGGGATGTCGAAACTCTGGATATCTATATCCAGACCCGCCAGCGGATCGATTACTCCTCCGCTGGCTACTGCTTCGTTACGGAGTTTTTTTTTAAGCCCTCATCAGTCGTACTTAGATATATTTCGTATCTGAGTGCCAGATAGTTCAGAAAATCCCCGATAAGCAGGTTCTGTACCTTGCCGGCCAGTGGAAGGGCTCTGTGTCCGAGTCCCAGAGGATTGGCCAGGCTGGGCATTCTCTCATAGAAATACTCCTTTACGGCTCCCATGGTGAACAGATGACGTAGGCTCTGTTCCGTATGCTCCGGTAGTGTATATGCACCTGATCTCAGGTCTTCCATATAAAGGGGAAGGAAGCGGAGCATCAGTTTTTCTATTTCCTCTCTGTCATTCTCATAGTCGGTTGCTACGGTCATTCCTTCCTCGTCAAAGTCTGCCGCGCTGCCGGTTGCCTGTCTGGCTGCCCGGATGTTTCCGTACAGCATGGTCAGAAATTCTAGCGGATTCAGTTCTTCTCCCTTAAAGCGGGTTTCCAGATGCAGCAGGTCGCCGCTAAGTGCCACTGTCTGTCCGGCTTTTACACGCTGCCCGAACTGGGCGAACACATTCGACAGATGTCCGTATGTCACTTCGTAGCCGCCATATCGGATGGTCTGACAGATACCGTGTACCGGATTGTTGGACACGCCCGACACGATACCGTCCGCAAGGGCTGACAGCATCCGGCAGCGCACGCTGAAGTCAATGCCGTGATGAAAGAACTTTTCTCCAGTTGTCGGATGTACCTGTTCGCCATATCCAAGCGACATTTCCACATCTTTTCCCTGTGCTTCCTCAAACGGCATACAGTAGCCGCTTTTCGAGTGCAGGATCATTTCTTCTGTATATTTCATATCTTGTATTGTTTTTTAGTCCTATCTTCTCATGCCCCCCGGTCGCACTTGCTCTTCTTCCCGAGTGATCTCTGCCTGTTTCCTTGTTGCATTTTCCGGTGACTCGGTACGGAAAACACCGGCATTGTTACCGATAAGCATCATTCCCAGCAGTGCACCGGCAATTTTGCCGAGCCATCCGAAACGGCCGAATACAAGGAATGCAGCCGCTACCAGCCCTGCGATACTCAGGCCTGATACGTTTCCGCGTCCCAGATTGCCGAAAAAGTTTCCTATCATCGTTCCAAGTCCTCCGCTTGTTGTTTCTTTCAGGAAGTTTGATACTCCGTCCAGTTTTCCGTCAAGTCCGGATACAGCTTCTGTTACAGTATCCATTGCTGCTCCGGCTTTTTCTTTCAGGGCTTTCATCTCCTCGGTCGTTCCAGCAAGAGTATCCGTAGCATTTTTGCCTACTACGGCTTCGCTCACGATTCTTGCTACACTTTTGTCCGATGTCAGCTTTTCCCAGCCTACATACCCCACGGCACCACCCACGGTGGCGGTCTTAATTGCCTGACCGGCTCCGCGAAGAGTCCTTGTAGGGTGAAGTACCGCCTCCCCGGCACTTTTCCCGGTTACAACTGCGGCTTTTCCGGCTCCTTTGGCAGCCTTGCCGCCGTATTTTAATAAAGTGTTCCAAAATCCCATATCTTTCCGTATATTAAGGTCCTACATTCTTTCCTGCCTGTTTCCAACGTCTTTTTGCCGCTTCCACAATGTCCCGCTTGTCTGCTACCGGCCGTGCGCCTTCGTCTATCTCCAGCCAGATGTCACCAAGCGTTGTGTACTTCACGGCTTTCGTGAGCCGTTGCAGCTTCTGGTTCATCATCCTGAGTTTGGGGCGGATGCCGAATACGATTTCCATCCGTTCCTTTTCGGTCATCTTGTTGTCGGAAATACAGACAGACCGTATGTCATTTACAATTTCCACACTGTTCAGTATAAGTTCCCTGTATATGGCATTCCGTCTGGCTGATAGGGCCACGGCTACGGCGTTCGGAGAGTTCCGTGCCAGTTGTCGGCTGAAATCACCCATATTGTCCGTCAGTTTGGATACCTCGTGGTAGAATCCGTATGTCTGTGCCGCATAGCTGACTATCGAGCGGAACGAGTCCAGATAGTTGTTGAACTCACGCTGCAGGTTGGTCGTGGCTTCCACTTCTTCCTTGGTCCAGATATGTCCGGTTGTCTGCATCAGCATGACCTTCTCCTGGTTCTTCAGCTCCTTTTCCGCTTTCTCTGTGTACAGCAGTATCATACCGGCAAGTACCGGGTCATTCTGCGCCCGGACTTTTGACAGTCCAGTACACAGCAGAAGTGCCATTATTAATATTATCCTGTTCATATTGCCTTGTTTTATCGTGTCATGGCAGCAGCCCTTCTCCAGCGCGACATGGCTGTCTGGGCCACTTCTCCGTTATTCCGTTCTATCATTCCTGCCGTCACGCTGTTCCACACGTCATTCAGTGTATAATAGCGTACACTCAGATAGAGCAGATGCAGCTTACGGCTGAAAGCCGACAGCTTGTCGTTCAGTGCCCACAGTGTCTTGCTGCGCTCTGCTCCGGTCAGCATGTTCTCTGTTCCCCCCTTGGCCACAGCATCGTTCAGCAGCGTAAACACTGACACCAGTTCGGTTGCCGTCTCTACATACAGGTTGTTCATGCTCATTCCGGCTACTATACCCTGCGGATTGTCACGCACGGCCTTGCCAAGTTTTCCCAGAGTAAGAAATATCCGCACGCCGTCGTTGTACAGATGGGTACAGGCTTTCAGCGACGATGCATAGCCGTTTACGGTCTTCAGATAGCTGTTGTACTGTTTCTCCCACTGGTGGATGCGGTTGAACTCTGCCGCTATCGTATTCTGTAGCAGTGCAGTCTGTGTCTGTCCCTTAATCTGCTTCTCTATCTGTCCGTTTATCAGGTCATTGCCCTCGGCCAGTGCCATCCATTCCAGAGGATTCGAAGCAGCTACCTGTGCATGGAGTGCCTGTGGAACTATAATGGCAAGTGCCATCAGTATGCTAATGATTGGTAATCTCATATATTCCCTTTTTTCGTTTATTGTATTCCACACGTTCGCGTATCAGAGTCACGATACTGTCACTGCGTTTCATTCCCAGCAGGTCAAGCCGTGGCGTGTTCCGGTCCATCGAGAGGATGCTTACCGTTTTCAGTCCGCATATCTGTTGCAGGATACTCTGTTTCTCCTGGAAGTCCACGATGCGGTACAGTTCCATATAATCCACCTTTCTTAGCAGAATACCGCGCTCGCATACTAGCTGTTCGGCTGTTATGTCATAACGTATTCTGCGCAGATAGATGTACCGGTAAAGCAGTACAAGAAGTGCAAGTGCAGATATTGTAGTCGCCATGCTTACGAGAGGCATGTTTTCCATGCCTCCGTATATCAGTCCAGCAACACAGACCGACATCAGCGGCAGTTCATTGATGACAAACTGCACCGGATGCGGCCGGAAGTTGATGATATCGTAATGTGTCATTTGCATAGGCTGGCTGTGTTTATCGGTGAAACCGTGGTTGGTTGTTTTCTTTTATCTCAGATAAGGAATCGGATATCTCGTTTTCCAGACGGGATAGTTCTTCCCGTATTTTGTACATCTCCTGGAAACCTTTTTCAGGCATACCCTGATCTTGGGTTTCAAAGGAGAATATTATCTTGTCCGCACGCTCAATTCTCTGTCGTACCGCCTTATAATCCGCTTCGTCATACGTCCCGGTACGGATATGTTCAGGATTGACTTCCGGCAATGCAGCCAAAGCGCGGTTCAGAGTGGCTTTACCGCTGATTTCCAAAGTTTCTTCACTTTTTTCTTCCATAGGCGTTCTTTTATTGAGAAGTTGGTCATTCCAGTCCTTGTATCCTTCTGCTGCCGGTTCATACAGAATCTTTCCGGTGGCAATCGGTTCCGTCGACTCAAGTCTTCTTATTGCTTCACTTATATTTGCCAGGTCCTCTCTTTGCTTTTCAAGTTCCTCGTAGCTTGCCTTACCTTCTTCGAGGTCACATTTATAATCATCCATGCGTGTAGCATATACTCCACCCAAATATTCTTCTCCGATTTTTTCCATATAGAACTTTACCGCACTTTCCGAATACGATTTTATCAATTTTATGTCCAATGTCTCGGCTATCTTATCGAAATCATACGGTTCCAGTTTTATTTCATGACGATGGTTCCCTTTTCCTGTTTCTTGTATGACAAGCAAATCCGCTTCCGGTGTGCAACTGGTAAACTCCCTGCCGTCATGTACGAGGGCAAAGGTTATTGCATAGATTCTTCCTGCACGGTCACGGTCAAAGCAGAGATGGTGCGAAGCCTGTGGTGCTGTCTCAATCATTCCTTTAAACTGCTGTCGGCTCGGTGAGCCTCCGGTAGATACAAACACGGCATTTCTCAAATCCTTGTTTGTTTTCTGGTGAAGTTGGTAGTAGGCCATTGCGTCGTAAGCGCTTTCAAACCAGTAAATATCTTTTGCTTCTGCAGGTTTGGTATGGGCCGGACTGGCAGCCCAGAGTCCTTCGTTCGAATTGCTTCCTTCTGCCTTTCCCTTGTAGCTCCCGCTTCCATCCATGCGTGGACGGCCTCTTTCTTCTAATCCCACAGTTTTGTCCGGTTCTTTCGGCTGGATTAGCGGAAAAGAAAGATTGGTATAGGCTGCCCCGTCTTCACGATGGCTGGTGGCGAGAAAGAAGTACCTATGGAATGCATATTGTGTATATAAATCTATCCCGCGATTCTTAAAGTAGGGATAGAATCTTTTCTGGGTTTCCCGGTCTTGCGGGTTGAATTTATGAAGTTCGTAATTATCGATGTTAAAAGGTTTGATATCACGTTTGGGTTGTATAATTCTGGTGCTGCGTTCCTCTATAGGATGGTTAAGCAAACGGCAACATACAAGGTTTACAAGCCTGTCTGGTGAAACTCCGGCTCTGTATTCCGCAAAAAGGTGCGGATGCTCCTTGATAAAGGAGATGATGTTGTATAGTTTCTGTTGTGGGGGTTGGAAGCAACACTGTCCGTTGGCCGTTACAATGAACTTGTCACCACGAATACGTCGCCCTTCGCTGTCCGTGCGGACATACGAAGGGTAGCGCAGGCCGTCCCGCCTGTTCAGACGGTAGCCCGCATCGATCAGCACATCTTGAATATTCAGTCTGCGCAGATAGTCGTCGTATGTAAGGTCTCCGTTTCTCATATTTTACCTTCCTAATCTCATGTCTGTAATTTCCCGGTTCATTTCTGCTTCGAAATAACGTATTGCCACATCCCTTGGAGTGTCAACTCCCGGTTTGTAATAGGGCCTCGGGCCGCAGTAATGCTCGGTGTACACTTCAGGTGCATGATGGCACCGCAGGTTGTGTGCCACTTCCGAAGCTACCACCGTACCTGCCGACAATGCGGCAAGTATCTTCACTCCAAGTCCCTGTCGAGCTTCCGGACGCATTTTCATGTCCACTTCGTCAAACACTTTCGAGAACAGTTTCATTCTGTGATAGTCATCAACTGCAAGAAACTTATCATATTGCTTCTGGCTTATCTCATGGCTCACGACCTGTCCGTTAATGACGGCACTCATTCGGAACTTTCCCTCGGTTTCAGCAGGATGTACGGCTATTTCGCCAACATCGACCTCACGTCCGTTCCTTTCCTCTCTGTACCAGCCCATCTTTTCGTTGAGCGGTGTCAGGTCACGTCCGTCCACTGTGGCTACAGCCTGTACATCCGTTGTCATCCGCTGCTCCTGTACTTGCTGTTCATTCAGGAAAGTGTTCTCCTGCAATTGGTTCTCCTGTTCTATTTCCTGACGTATTTCAGGATGCAGACCGACTGTGATACGGCTGTTGCTGTTCAGCGTTTCCATGCTTACCTTGTCGGCAAAGTCCGGACTGATGATGTCGTTTATCAGGCTGATGCGTTTTTCTGTCGGATGCTCTTCTATCGAGTTGGAGGTTAGTATGGCTGTCTCTTCGTCCGAAAGGTCATAGACCATGTCCACCGCCTCCCGTTCCGACTGAATGGTCATCGTTTGGGCATTCTGGTCAATGATTATTCCATGCGATGACAGGCATTCCTGCCATTTCTCGTTGGAAAAATATACCGGTGACGTTATCAGTTCTCGGTATGATATTGCCGGCTCCGTACTTCTCGGCCGGCTTGTCATTGGAGTGATTACAGCCTGAAGGTCTTGCAGCACATCCCGTTCTTGCTGGGGTTGAGCCTGCCTGTTTCCCTTGTAGTAGAAGCCGTAACCGCCTGATTGCAGTTCTCCGGGTTTCATTCGTCCGTCCCATCGTTCCGGCACAGCCGGTCCGCCCGGATAGAACAGGTCGCCGCCCACTCTGCGCAGATGAAAGCCCCACTGGTTGCGTGGAGTCCAACCCAGAAACGGAGGCGGCATATGCGGCCATGCAGTCCGTCCGTATTCTCCAATGCCTATCCTGTAACCATGCAGTCCCATGGCCACGCGTCCGTTGGCATTTCGGGCATGGACAAAATTTTTGGGCAGATAAAAGTCATTGCCTACGATGCTGGTAAATACATTGTAGGCTTTCTTGTTTGCTGTGTTTGTTCCCCAGTCCGTGAGTGCCAGCATTTGGCGTTCGGTGATGGCGTAGGTCAGCAGAGGTGAGTCATGTCCCTGAACGACCAGCCTGTAACCCGAACCGTCAGACACCACATGGGCCTGTATCCCGTTACGCATCAGTATCTTTTGCATTTCGGGCTGCAGATCCATTTCCCGTGGATTGGTATTTGTTCGTATCGCCATAGTCCGTTGTGTAGTCTTTTGTTAGTTGTTTTTCTATGCTTCTCCGTTTTCCATCGCAGCTTCAAGTTCAGCATCTTTATGACGGACAAACTCAGCTGCCGATTCATTTCCGATGGAAAGGCCGTTTTCTTCGCAATAGCTGCTGTATTCTTCCTGCCATTCAGCTGAATAATGGTTGACGTAATCCAGCCACCCAAATTCACCGCTTTCCATTTTTTCTACCAGAATATCTTCCGGATAATATTTCTGTTCTGACATCGCTATTCAATTATTTAATGGTGTTGACTTATTTGTGAAGAGCTGCCGCACGGTTTCTTTCTCCGCTTTTCTTCTGTTCATTCCACAGTTCTTCTGTGTACTCCTCTTCCGGTACATAGTCCAGGTTTCCGTCTTCGTCCATTATCCAGCATCCGTAGCAACCGAAGTTGTATTTGTCCCATTCACGTTTGTCACGCTCTTTCCATTTCTGTCCGTCACCGGAACAGAATCGGATGCCGGTAGGAGTTGTCAGGTCAATGCCTACTGTTACCGTATCATCATCCACCAGCAGAGTAAGCGGATCTCCGTGTTGCATACTCTTGATTTCCACCGCTCCCAGACGCAGCTCTTCTGCAAGAACCTGAAGGTTGCGCCCGATGATGGGTGTGGGTACTGACATTACCTGGTTTGTACCCGGATCAATCTGCACGAAAGCCTTTCCGTGTCTGCCGTCAGCCTGTATTACATCTGCAATGATGGCTTTCCCGTCCAATAATTCTTTTTGTTGTTCCGGTTGGTATTGTTCCAGTGGCGATGATTTCAGTACCGGATAGAATACTACGTCTGTCGTTCCGTCATCCTTTCGGATACACACAAAGCGGGTACGACTTTCTGCAGTCAGCCCGTTTTCATCGGTCACACGTACAGGTAGTACCGGTGAATGTCTGCCGTTGCATATTTCTTTCAATATACGCATGGGAAGGTCTTCTATCATTTCTCTGCTAAGCCCGAATTTTGACAGCACCTGATAAGGTAATTCAGTAAGTTCGAAGTAGTTCTTTTTCATATTTTAATATCATATTATAATTATACTCTGCAAATATATTATGATTCTATAATTGCGGTAAACTATCAGATATATAAAGGATTATATTATATCTTTTTTATGATTTAAGTATGATTTTATCCTTGTAATCATATTCTAATATTAAAATAATCATATTTTAATCAGATAGTTTTGCTGAAATTGGAACTGTTATTTTATCTCCATTATCTTTGCTTCATGAGAAAATTTATATTGATTGGTCTGATAGGAATTTCGATTTTTACTGAGTCTGTTTATGCACAAGCATGTCCACTTGTGATGATGAATGATTCCTATAAATCAGATATATTGATGACAACGGACAATACTGATGCTGTCAAATCGTTAGGGAATGTTGATCATGATAATATTGAAATGTCGGGAAAAGTGGACGAGGCAAGAATGTTTTGGACAGAAAGATATTTGAGTGTAAGCCTTCCGTTGAAGGCATTGAAGGTGACATCACCTTACGGTTATCGTACTGATCCCTTCACCGGAAAGAAAAGATTCCATGGAGGGCTTGATCTCCATGCCAGAAATGAGAAGGTTCTGGCTATGATGTCAGGAATAGTAGTTAAAGTCGGGCAGGATAATGCTTCTGGAAAATATGTTGTTCTGCGTCATGGAAATTATCTGGTCAGTTATTGCCATCTTTCACGGATTCTGGTGGGTAAAGGAAAACAAGTAAGCCCCGCAGAACCAGTCGGAATAACCGGTTCTACGGGGCGCAGTACGGGCGAGCATCTACACGTTACGTGCAAGCTTAACGGAAAAAGTATCGACCCGCGGATTCTTTTCCGTCACATCAAAAATATTAAGGATGAATGTGTAAGGGCTTTGAAAGACCTGTAATGGCATTTTAAGGCTTCATGCTTATGCCGCTGTTTCATCTTTTCCTCGTTTTCAGCAGGCATTTTACCTGAATATACCAGACGTGCATTCTCAGTAAAAAAAGCGGCGGAACTTCCACCGTCTTCCCATAGAAGATGGCGGCTGTTACCCGTCCGCCGTGCCGTTCTATCTCTTTCTTATACTCGGATACGCTCTGCCCGGTGGTCATCACGTCGTCCACGATGACGATGTCTTTCCCTTCTACATCGCCGGTGATGCTATAGTTCCGTTTGAGAATACGTTTTTTGCCGCCTTTCATCTTGTGCAGGCTTTCGCGTGTTCCGGTTATCACCACATCGTTCAGCCCCGAGGTCATCTGCGGGCAATGCGTGGATATGTACTCGTCCAGCCGTCTGAAGCGGCGGATGTATTTCTCACGGCTGCTGCACGGCATGAACATGACATGCAGGTTCCCCTCTTCCAGATGCAGGGCTTCCATGCAGGATTTGAAGAATCTCACTCCGTGGATTTCACCGTCCTTGAATCTGAACAACGCATGGCAGAACATCTGTTGCCTGCTGCTTAGCAGTTTCTCATGGCGCGTCGGGTAATAGTAGCCGTAGAAGGTCACTTTCATCCCCCGGAAGCTGTACGGTTTCAGCGGTTGGCGGCTCTCGTAGATGTCCGGATGCGAAAAGCAGAACATGCGGCACGCATTCCTGTTTCCGGCCAGCACGGACAGCCGGCAATACCGCTCACGCTCTTTCTCGTCCGTGGCGGCCCGTGCGGCGGCAAACGCCGCCTCGCCGGCTTTCCTCCGCCAGAATCCTATGATGTAAAATAGAATGCACACCAGCGCACATAGAAGCGTGAATACGGATTTCGCAAGCATACCTGTTTTATCGGGGGCTTTGGAATAGTTTCCTGATATCCATCGAGAGGAATTTTTCTACGCTGATGCCGCCGTCGCCGACAATGAACGATGCCTGTGGTGCGAACAGTTCCCTGAATTTATCCAGACCGTCCGTCCTTTTTTCGGCATTGCTCTTTACCTCGATGGCTATCGTTATGCCTTTCTTGTGAATGACAAAGTCCACTTCATCATTTCGCTCTCTCCAGTAGAATACCTCAAACCGGTGGACGAAACCCTGACTTACAAGGTAGGCTCCGATACCGGATTCAAATATATGTCCCCATGCCCGGCGGTCAAGCAGGGCTTGTTCGAATGATATAGGGTTGTACACCGTTTTCAGTGCATTGTTGAACACCTGGAACTTCGGAATGCTGGCTTTTCTTCTGGCCGTATCAATGCTGTACTTCTGTAATCCGCATAGCAGTCCGCTCTCTTCCAGCAGGTTGATGTAACCGGCCAGTGTGGCCGTGTTGCCGGCGTCCTGAAGGGAGCCGAGCATCTTGTTCAGCGACAGCAGGTTGCCTGAGTAAGCCGCACCCAGTTCAAAAGTCTGCCGCAGCAGCGCCGGCTTGCTGATGGGAGTGTCCATCAGGATGTCTTTGTTGATGGTCGCCTCGATAATGGCGGACTGTATGTATTGCTGGAAACGGTCTTCGTCACCGATAAGTGAAGCCGCGCCGGGATAGCCTCCGTAATAGAGATATTGATCGATTGAGAAACCGAAACTGTCCCTCATTTCCGTATAGCTCCAGTGGCTCATGCGTATCTCTTCGAATCTTCCGGCAAGAGATTCCGACAGACCCTTTTCCAACAGCACGCGGCTGCTGCCCAAAAGCAGCACCTTGATGTTGCGGTCATGAAATGTGTCATCGTCCCATTCCTTTTTTACGGCCTCGCTCCAGTTGGATATCTTCTGTATTTCGTCTATCACCAGGACGGCCTCTTCCCATCCGTTGTTTTCTTTAAGGCTGCGCACTGCCTCCCAGCAGTTGGTTATCCATGCACTGTTCGTAGCCGGTACGTTGTCTGCTGAAAACAGCTGGTACGGAATGGATATATCCTTCAATACCTGTTTTACTACCGTCGATTTCCCGATTTGACGGGCACCCATCACGACCTGAATGAACTTTCTCGGTTCTTCAACTCTGTTTTTAATTATCTGATATTCAGCCCTTTTATACATAGTCTTACATTTTACGCAGTGGAGTGCGTATTTTTACGCAGTGCAAATATAATAAATTTGACAGATTATATCAATTTATTGAAGGACAATATTTTGCACTGATTTTTTATGCCTACTTTCTCGCTGTTGCACTTGTTCTACCGCAGGGGCTTGTGTACTTCACACTTTATTGATCGGCGAATGTAGGACAAAGCGCATAATCGCCAAGCGACATTGTATTCGGATGGCGGAAACAGAACCTTTCGGCCGGTTTCCTGTCCGCACTTGGTTTATTATGCGGCCTGCTTTGTCCTTTCATGCCTCAAAAAGTAGTGAATACGGCCCTGCAACCCAAAACAGGGAAATAAGAAAAACGGATTTTCAAACTATTAAAGCTAAAAGAAATGAAAGAAGAAATCAGACAGGACGGAAGGACAATACTGTCAAGTGAAGACGGATTCAGCATCCGCATGTTTTTCAACAACCTTAGCGGTAAGAATTTCTCGGGAAAGGAGTACCGGGACTATGTCAGAAACATAGCTTTCGGCGAAATGGGGTTCATACCTGGTACAATCGAACTCTATTGCGACGGGAAGAAAGTCAGGACAGGCACACTTCCCGAACTTTGAAACACAGTCAGGGCGGATATGCAGACAGCATATCCGTCTGTTTTTTGAAGCCCCGTATCACTTTTATATTCCTCCGTTGCCGGATTTTCCCTTTTTACCCGCAGGGCGGCTTCCTTTTGTACCGTCACATGTTCCGATTCATTTCCTGTTACGCCTCACATACGGTACTCCTCACCGGCATTGATTTTCTTCGCGAATTTACTGGTCGGTCCGAACCGGCAGGTACCGCTATGCTAACTGGGTACGGATTTGACGGCAGCCTTCCGCAAATCGGAGATTGGGGTATTCCGTAAAATCCGCAGCCGCTTTACCTGCTTTTGTCGTCCGCTTTCCCAGTCTTCATTGCTTGAAAACTCCAATCCCGGCATGAGAGTCCGAAGCGGCTCGAACCAAGGGAAATTAACAACTAAAAAAATACAGGTATGGACACAACAACAGCAACAATGCATCCGGCAGAAGCCTATCTCCGTAATGAACAGAACCCACCGGTCTTGTATGTCAGGATTTACGGGGAACGCAGGAAATTGTTTATCAACCGTGGCGGGGAGAACATCATCGGTATTATTGCGAAAGGGAAACGCAAACATGGCTACATCTTTTCAGACTGGAACAGCATCGAAAAAATCTATTACCCGTCACAGGAAAAGGTGGACGAAAAGGATATGAACAGGAAAATGATTCTCAAATACCAGAAACTCGCACGCCTTGCCACGCATACCAATGACTGGCTCCGCAAGATTGCAGCAGCAGACCTTGAGAAGTCCCTGTACGAAAACCGTATCACCACGGGAACGGCTATTGACGGAAAGTGTATTCGGCTCTCCACGATTGAGAAGTATTGCGGAAGCTGGGACATGCAGAGGTTCCGCCAGGCCATGAAGAATAAGGAGAAATTCTCGACGCTTCGTTTTGACTTTTGCGGTTATGACGGTACGCTTTGGTGCGAGCCGCGGGAAAACGGTGACATGGCTGCCGGATTCAGCAAGGAGTACCGGAATTGCGGCAACGGCTATTACTATCTGCTAATCAATGACGAGTTTGTGATTGGTTACGATATTGACTGATAATCCACGGACAGACCTTACCGGGGCCCGGCAGGGTCTGTTCCGGCTTCGGTCTGCCGACGGCATAGTCCCTTTTTATCGACGGCATGGCCATGCGCCGTCCCTTTTTTACCTCAGATCTTCCTTTTCTATTTTTCCATCCGCCTGTTTTCAATCCTTTTCTATCCATCCCTCTTGTAGCTGCTCTTCCGTTCTCCGCCGTGCGACCTCGGGGGATTGGATTTTTCAGCAAAGGTAACCGCCGGTTTCCATTCCTGCCAATGCCGGCATTCTGCCCGTGGGGTCTCGGAAAAATCTTCCTCTCCGGCTGTCGAGCGTATTTTTCCTTACCGGCCATGGCGGATGGCCACCGCCACCTTTCAAGGCAGAAAAATAATCCCTGCGGCCGCAAACGGGCCGAAAAAAGGGAAATAAAAAAATAGGTTAAATCATGGGTTACAACAAATTGACATCATTATCGGCCAACATCAAGGCCATAGAGACAGCAGTAGCTATTCGCATACAGGGCAGGACGGCTACACAAGAGGAAAAACAGATATTGGCGCAGTATTCAGGTTTCGGCGGTATCAAGGACGTGCTGGACTTGGGTACGGACAAACCGCTTGACAAAGAGGTTTCTGGGCTTTTGAACCGTCTGCTGGATGCGTTAAGGACACTTACAGGGGGTGACGAGGCAGCTTGCCGTTCGCTTGTTGAAAGCATCAAGTCTTCAGTTCTGACAGCGTTCTACACGCCGCAATTCCTGATTGACGCAGTGGCGGCACAGATACACAAGACCTTTTCTGCTAACGGCTTGCAGATGCACAGCTTTCTTGAACCGAGCGCAGGTATCGGCGGTTTCCTGCCTGTAGCCATGCCCGGCACACGCAGCTATGCTTTTGAGAAAGATACCATTACAGGACTTGTACTTTCGCTGCTGCATGAGGACGTAACCACCGTAACGGCAGGCTTTGAAACGATAGGCACACAGGAGCTGGAACATCGGAAATTCGATGTCATTGCCTCAAACATTCCTTTCGGCAATTTCCGTGTCTTCGATGCCGACCTGTGGAAAAAGGGCGGTATCTATGAACAGGCCACAAAGACCATTCACAACTATTTTTTTGTCAAGGCTATGGAACTGCTTTCCGATGGCGGACTGCTGGCTTTCGTCACTTCAAGAGGTGTGGCCGACACGGCAGGAAACAGGTTTGTACGTGAGTATCTGGTGAACCATGCCGACCTTATCAGCGCAGTACGTTTGCCTGACGCTCTTTTCATGCAGACAAGCGGTATCGAGGTAGGCAGCGACCTGCTCATATTCCAGAAACATACCAATAAGACGGCACTCTCCGCACGTGAACAGATGTTTTTGCAGGTAGCCAAGGAAATGTACGACATGAACGGAACGATGACTGAAAACGCCAACAGGCTGTTTTCCATGCCGAAGACCGTACTGGCGACCGACAGCCGTATCGTGATGAACCAGCACGGCAAATATGTACGCAAACACCAGTGGCTCGGTTCTGATGCGGCCATGGCACAATACCTTTCCGCACTTCTGAAATACGACTTTGACCGGTATTTCCGCAAAATACTTTTCGGACAGCAGGGCGAAGCGTCCGTGCAGATGTCGCTGTTCGGGATGCAGGAGACGACCGCACTCTCCGTAAACAGAGGACGGAGAGCCTACACGGAAAAACTCGAGGACTGGATGAAAAGCGGTACATTGGTAATGTTCGAGGGGCAGATTGGTACGGTCGTGTTCCGCAAATCAAGCCACTATGCCGATGTGGCCGTGGATTTCGTTCCGGTGGACGAGGGAAAGGTCAATATGGAGCGTGCAGCCGACTATTTCCCTGTCCGTGAAGCGTATTTCCTGCTTTCTACGAAAGAAAGGGATTTGCAGACTGAACAGACTGCCATACGTGAGCGGCTGAACACCCTCTATGATGCCTTTGTCGCCAAATGGGGATTTTTCCATGAGAACGACAACAAGGAGTTTATCATGCTTGACAGCCTCGGTGTCGAGGTGTTCACTATCGAAATGCAGCTTGGCGGCGATATAGTCAAGGCCGACATCATGCGTGAGCCAGTGGCTTTCACGAAAATTGCGACAGACCGTATTCTACAGCCGTCTGAAGCGCTGGCAAGCAGCCTCAATTTCTACGGCAAGGTGGAAATGGACTACATCATGCGCTCTACCGGCCTGTCTGATGAAGATGTAATCGCAGCGTTGCAGGGCGAGATATTCTACAATCCTGTTACGGATGAATGGGAACACAAAGGCAAGTTCATTGCAGGCAACGTGATAGCTAAATGCACGGAATTTGTTTCCTGCATTCCCGACCTTTCGGAAAGGCAGCAGCAATGGACGGAAATATCCGTCAAGGCACTGGAGAACGCAACGCCCGAACAGATACCTTATGAAGAGTTGGATATCAATATGGGCGAGCGTTGGATTGACCCGCAGCTTTACGCCGACTTTGCGGCAGAACTTTTCGGGGTGGAAGCCGAAGTGATGTACTTTGATGTCAACGATACCTATGTAGTTCGTCTGAAAGGTTACTCCCCGGCAGCATACAACACCTATTCCGTGCGCAATTTCAACGGTGAAGACCTGTTTGTCCATGCCTTGCATGACACAGTGCCGGAGATAACCAAAGAAGTGTATCGCAACGGCGACAAGGTACGTGTGCCCGACGAGGAAGCCATTCAGGAAGCGGCCACCAAGATACAGGAAATCCGCAGCAATTTCAACCAGTGGCTCGATGCCCGTCCTCTGGAAGTCAGGGATGAACTGGTACGCACATACAACGAGCGTTTCAACTGCTATGTCCGTCCGGCCTATGACGGTTCGGCACAGACCTTTCCGCAGCTTTCCTTTGAGCAGTTCCCGTACAACGAACTCTACCCGTCGCAGAAAGACGCAATCTGGATGATTAAGCAGAACGGTGGCGGCATCTGCTGGCACGAAGTAGGCACAGGCAAAACCATGATTATGTGCGTCTCGGCCTATGAAATGAAGCGTCTGGGATTGGTACAGAAGCCTCTGATTATCGGCCTGAAAGCGAATGTACACGAAATTGCCGACACGTTCCGCAAGGCATACCCGAACGCAAAAGTCCTGTACCCGGGCAAGGAAGATTTCACACCGGCCAACCGCAGAGAGGTATTTTCCAAAATCAAGAACAACAACTGGGATTGCATCATCCTGACGCACGAGCAATTCTCCAAGATACCGCAGTCCGAGGAAACCATGATAGAGATATTCACAGAAGAGCTTTACGATGTGGAGCGAAGCCTTGAAGTGTTGGAACAGTCCACCATGCGCTACCGTAGCCGCAAGATGCAGAAAGGGCTGGAAGTGAGACAGGAGAACCTGAAAGCGAAGCTGTCAGAACTCCGTACAAAACTGGACGGCCGCAAGGATGATACCGTGGACTTTCATTCAATGGGTATAGACCACATCTTTGTCGATGAATGCCACATGTTCAAGAACCTAATGTTTCAGACCCGACATACACGTGTCGCAGGTATCGGCAATACAAAAGGCTCGCAAAGGGCGATGAACCTGCTGTTTGCCATTCGTGACATCCAGCACCGAACAGGCCGTGACCTTGGGGCTACGTTCCTGTCCGGTACGGTGGTGGTAAATGCGCTGACAGAGCTTTATGTGATGTTCAAGTATTTGCGCCCACGTGAACTCAAGCGTCAGCAGATTAGCTGTTTCGATGCCTGGGCGGCCATATTTACCAAAAAGACAGCCGACTATGAGCTGAACGTGACAGGGGCAATCAAGCGCAAGGAGCGTTTCCGCACTTATATCAAAGTGCCGGAACTGGCGATGTTCCTGCGTGAAATCACCGACTACCGTACAGCCGACATGATACATCTTGATGTGCCGGAGAAAAATGTCCGCTTCCTCTCTCATGCGCCGACAATCGAGCAGGAAGAAATGATCGGACGCCTCGTTTCCTTTGCCGGTAGTGGGAACTGGGAAGACCTCGGGCTTGACACGATCGAGCCGGACAACCTCGACAAGGCAAAGATGCTCATTGCAACCAATGTGGCACGCAAGATGGCTCTCGACATGCGCCTTTTGGGTGAGAAGTTCAGCGATGATGCAGGTAACAAGGCTTCCATCTGCGCCCGAACCATCTATGATTATTATGTACGCTCGGCGGCCAATAAGGGTACGCAGTTTGTCTTCAGTGACCTTTCCACTTACAAGCCGAACGAGTGGAACATCTATACCGACATCAAGGAGAAGCTGGTGCGCCTCGGCATCCCGGCTGATGAAATCCAGTTTATCCAGTGTGCCACCACGGAGAGGGCAAGGAAACGCCTCTTTGAAGACATGAACAGCGGCAGGGTGCGCGTTCTCTTCGGCTCGACATCCATGCTCGGTACAGGGGTCAACGCCCAGCAGCGGGCTGTGGCGGTGCATCATCTGGAGATACCGTGGAGACCTGCCGACATGGAGCAGCGCAACGGTCGTGCGGTACGCAAGGGCAACACCGTGAAACTCTGGGGCGGTAACGTGGTGGATATTGTAATCTACGGAACGGAAAAGACGCTCGATGCCTACAAGTTCAACCTGCTTAAAAACAAGCAGATGTTCATCAACCAGATAAATAACGGCACTATCGCCGTGCGCCGCATTGACGAGGACAGCATGGATGAGGACAGCGGAATGAACTTTGCCGAGTTCGTGGCTATCCTTTCAGGAAATACCGACCTTTTGAACAAGGCCAAGCTCGACAACAAAATCATGCAGTTGGAGAAAGAACAGGCCATATTCAAGAAAGAGCGCATCCGTGCCGAGCGCAAGATTGCGGCCAACACGGAAGCTGTCGGCAAGGCAGAGCGCATCGTGGCGCAGGTCGAGCATGACATGAAGTATATCGCATCCTATAGCGGCAACAGGGAAACGCTGTTGCTCAATCTGCCGCAGGCGACCCGGGAAGAGACAGGCCGTGAACTGCACCGCATAGCCAAGACATACAGGGGCGAAGCTTACCGTACCATTGGCAGCTATATGGGGTTGAACCTGCTTGTCCGCAGCGAGTACACCCTTTCCGGTTCGTTCGACCGTAACGCTTTCTTTGTCGAGGGCGTAAGCGGACTGAAATACCGCTATGGCGTGTCGGGAGCCCTGCCGTTGGGATTTGCCGAATCGGCACGATACCCGCAGGCCGCACTTGAAAGGATGCCGTCTTTGATAGAGAAGCAGCAGAAACAGATAGCCATGCTGCAGCACGAAATACCGACCTTGCAGGAAATCACCGCCCGGAAGTGGAGCAAGGCGGAAGAACTGGAACGCTTGAAGCAGGAATGTAAGGAATTGCAGCAGCGGATTGACGAGGCACTCAAGGAAGCCGAGCGTCCGCAGTCCGAAGTTCCCGAAGAAGAAAATACTGTCAGGGCTGCCTGATCGTGATTCATTGATTTAATCTTTTGCCTGTCCGGTCGTGATGATCGGGCAGGTTTTCCTGTGTTCCGCCCTGCCGGGGCCCGTCTGACTTTTATAGGCTGGCATCTGCCTTTTTTATCCTCCTTTTCCCTTTTTATCGCCTCCCTTTATATCTGTCTTTCAATCCTTTTATATCTTTGTCCTTGCAGTCCGTCCTGACCTTCCGGCTTATTGTTCCGCGAAAGTAACGGATAACAGCTGCACCTTGCAAATCCTCACGGCCTGCGGTGGCCGACGGAAATCTTCCTTCTCGGGGAGAAGCGTATTTCTGTCGCCAGATTTGTCCGGTTGCCGTTATCACTTTCGTGATGCGGAAAAATAAATCCGGCGAAGGTCTTTAAGGACCGAAAGCAGGGAAAGCAAAAAGTAAACTTAAAAAACGATAGCATTATGGAAAATGAAATCAGAGAAAGGGAAGTGGTTGTTGACGGCAAGACTTTGACGTTGTTACGCAAGGACGGAAAATGGGTTTTTCCGTTTGTCACGTATTACCAGCATGGACTCGGAACACCACTTTGTCTGGCATTGTTGGCGTATGTAGAAGACAGTAACGAATTTGAGTCGGAAGCTGTCATCACGGTCAATCTGCCTGATGCGGAACGCAGTGTCGGGTGTCAGTTCATCGACACGAACAACAACGGGGAAGAAGTTCTCGACTGGCTCATGCTTTACGGATTATGTACTCCTACCGGCAGATACGCCGTTTCCGGTTTCTGCAAGTACCCCGAGGTGGATTTTTATCAGAGCGAACGCTTCATGAAGCAGAAAGAGCTTTGCGACAGGTATTTCAACTTTGTTGATTGACAGGCAGGAGAAGGCAGTCATACGGGACTGCTTTCATGGCCTTGCCTACCAGTGTCCTTTTATATGGATACCTTTCCTGTATTTTCTTCCTTTTATATGCGGCTTTCCCTACCCGAAATTAAGGTATGATGTCTGTGCCGCGGTCCGCCCTTCACTTCAAGGTACGGAAGGCTGTGCCCGATCAACGGCAGTCTGCTTCATACCGCTTCATGCCGGAGCTTCGACCTGTCGAAACAACCGGTATTCCGCTATATGGGCATCCTGCCTGGTTGTTGCTCCGGCACATTCCGCCTTTTGTCCGCAGCTTTCCTTTCCGGGCCGACGGCGTCGTGGGCAAACGGTGACACATTCTGCTTGTGCCGTCCGTCGTGCCTCCGTCATGTCACAGGCAGAAAGAGTCCCCTTTTTGTTTGCCCGGCAGACCGTTTTTTTACCCACCCAAGCCGTCAGTCCTTTTATCAGATGCCTATTATACAGGCCGCTGGCCAATTCCTGTTCTATTTGCGATTATTGCCTACTGTCATTCCTTGTCTGCCACCGCATAGGTTTTATCGGGTGCGAATGTAGGCTGTCGCGCCTGATTCTTCCGTTTTGAAGTGTATTTTGAAGGAAAATCTTCCTTGCCTGGCAAGAGTATTTTGCTTCAAAAAAACGTCGAATGGGCTGTACCGACATCCTTGTAATGCACCATAAAACCCCAAGGCGGTCAGGCAAAAAGGAACCGACCAGAGGGAAAATAAAAATATTATTAACAATAAAATTCAATGAATTATGGAAAAAACAGGTATGCAGTCAGTAGAAGAAATGAACATCAGTATGGTAGCATTGGCAGACATTCAGCCGAGCGGTTACAACCCACGCAAGCATTTTGACGAGGCGAGCCTTGCGGAACTGGCAGACAGCATCCGTCAGCAAGGGGTCTTGCAGCCTATAGGTGTGCGCCCGATTGATGAAAGCGGAAAATTTGAAATAGTTTTCGGAGAACGCAGATACCGTGCTTCCCTTATGGCAGAAATTACAGAAATTCCGGCGGTCATACTGAACGTGTCCGACGAGGTGGCAGAGGAAATGGCGGTAACGGAGAACCTGCAAAGAAAGGATGTTACACCCATTGAGGAAGCAAACGCATATCAGAAACTTATTGAAAGCGGTAGGCACGACATTCAGTCTTTGGCCGTGCAGTTCGGTAAGAACGAAACATATATACGCACTCGCTTGAAGTTTACCGCCCTTATCCCCGAAATTGCGGAACTTCTGGAAAAGGACGAGCTGACAATCAGTGTAGCGAGTGAAATCTGCCGTTATGGCGAAGACATTCAGAGAGAAGTTTTCGATAAACATCTGAAAGAGGGCATCATGTATGGCAGTTGGCGAGGTATGAAAGCTACCGAAGTTGCGAAAAACATAGAACGTGACTTTACGTCCGACCTTGACCGCTACAATTTTGACAAAACACTTTGTCTGTCATGTCCTCACAATACGAACAACATGACACTCTTTTGTGAGGGTGGTTGTGGAAATTGTGCAAAGCGCAGTTGTCTTGCTGAAATGAATACGGCATTCATTGTAGAAAAGTCTGTTCAGGCGTTAAGTGCCCATCCGCTACTTTCTCTTGGGTACAATCCATACTGCTATGATGCAGACGCAGTAAACCGCCTTAAAGAGTTGGGATATGAAGTCACTGAACTTTCAGGCAGATGTTACCAATACCCCGAATTGCCGGAAGAACCGCAGTCCTCTGACTATGAAACGGAAGATGCGTTCAGAGAAGCCAAGCTGGAGTACGACCAGGAAGTTAACGACTATATGGAAGAATGCAAGGAACTGGTTCGCAGAAACGAAGAGGGAGAGATAAGCCTGTACGCCCAAATAGGTCAGAAAGATATTTCCATGTGCTATGTGGAAGTGGCAGCACAAAGTTTAGTCAGCGCACAGACTGCAGGGCAGGAGCAGCTGTCACCAATGCAAAAATTGGAAAAGCAGGACAAGCGCAACAAGGAAATTGCACGTGAAAAGACGATAGAAGATACCAAGAGACGGATTTTCGAAGTTGACGTGACAGAAGCTAAATTTGGAGCAGAAGAAGACAAAATGATATATTTCTTCCTGCTTTCATCGCTTCGCAAAGAGCATTTCGCAACAGTTGGCATAGAGAATGAAGACATCCGGTATTTGTCAGACGAGAATAAACTGAATATCATAGCCAATCTTACTCCAAAGGCAAAGGCTGTTATCCGCAGGGATTATCTGATAGCCAATTTCAAGAGTAACGCATACGGAAATAATGCCGTAGCCGACCTGTTGCTTGAATTTGCACAGAAGCACATGCCCGAAGTATTGGCAGAAATCAAGGGTTCGCATGACGAGGTGTACGAAAAACGCCACCAGCGTATCGAGGAAAAGAAAGCTGTCATGCAGGTACAGAAACAGGCAAAGCAGGAGACAGAACATTCTGAAAGTGATACTACCGAACAACAGCCTCAGTCTCAAGAGGCTGCTGCCTGACCATAATTCATAATTTGTTTCAGATACAGGACGGATTTCTCCGTCCTGTATTTTTTGTACCTGTTTCTCCTGTTACTGCCCGAATCACTTTTTTATCTACCTGCTTTTTCTCCGGTAGCCTTTGACTACAGGAGAAACCAGGTCCGGATCTATGGCTGATGACGGAATCCGGCACGAGCAGTCTTCTGCCATCGGCCGCTCCGGGAACCTTTATAATAGTTCCTCTTGTATATACGCCAGTGTTCTGGCTGTCCTTTTTTACCGGCTTCTTGTTTTTCGGCAGCTTTTGGCTGCTGAAACAATACACTCCGGGAATTTGGCTGATTCCTACTGACGGCACAAGCAGTCATCCGTCATCGGCCGTCCCGGGAGCCTTTTATATCATTCCCTGTTTTATGTGTGGATTGTTCTTTTTTTCTACCTCCTTGTCTTCCGGTAGCCAGTGGCTACTGGAATCATCTCGGTCCGGATCTATGGCTGATGACGGAATCCGGCACGAGCAGTCTTCTGCCATCGGCCGCTCCGGGAACCTTTATAATAGTTCCTCTTGTATATACGCCAGTGTTCTGGCTGTCCTTTTTTACCGGCTTCTTGTTTTTCGGCAGCTTTTGGCTGCTGAAACAATACACTCCGGGAATTTGGCTGATTCCTACTGACGGCACAAGCAGTCATCCGTCATCGGCCGTCCCGGGAGCCTTTTATATCATTCCCTGTTTTATGTGTGGATTGTTCTTTTTTTCTACCTCCTTGTCTTCCGGTAGCCAGTGGCTACTGGAATCATCTCGGTCCGGATCTATGGCTGATGACGGAATCCGGCACGAGCAGTCTTCTGCCATCGGCCGCTCCGGGAACCTTTATAAATTCTCCATTTATACACCATCCGTCACATTTCCCCACCGCCACCCTTGTCCTATTATATTTTCCCCTTTTATAGAGAAGTTACTGGATTTCGTTTTTTCTTTCGCCCTTCCTTTGTCACCGCATTGGTTTTATCAGGTGCAAATTTAGTCAGCCGCGCCTGCTCCTCACGTTTTTGAAATGAATTTCTTGATAAAATCTTCCTTGCCGGGCAAGAGTATTTTACCAAGAAAAAACGTCGGAATAGGCTTTTACGGCAGACATTTCTCGCACCATAAAACCCGAAGCGGCTCCGGTAATAAGGAAGCCGAACTAAGGGAAAAAATAAACGAGTTTTCAAATTTAATAATAGAATCAACTATGGACAAAAACATTCAGGAATCTAAAGAATTCCGCCTTGCCAAGGATTTGGAAATGGCGGTAAACAGTTTTTCTTTCAATCCGAAACGTTTTGCAGCTGCAATTCCTACAATGCACCCCACGCTGCAACAGAGCCTGTACAGACTGATCAAGGAATGCATTAAGGTTATGGCAGATGATACCCGTTACTACGATGACCGTAATATGGCTTCGCATGAGGAAGCAAAATGCATGATGGAATACCTAAATAAATATCGAAATGTCTGACATGGACACTTCTTGCACTATGGAATACCTCGATATGAACGTAGCATACCTCTAAATAATAGAATTATGAAAACAAAGGAATATTTTTTTGGCGGCAACACTTATGTATGTCGTATTGTTCAAGCCAACAATGGCGAAGAACTTGTTATCGCACCTACTACTTTATTGGATGTCATCCAATCCGGTAGCTTTGAAAACGAAAGTGAAGGCTTTGCTAATAAGGAAGCCGAATATATTTATGACGAGATTTTTTTCTTCACTGATGCGGGAACTCTTGCTTTACCCGAGGAGCAGTTTATCGAAGAACTGAAGAAGGATAATCGTGAGTGGTTTGAATAATTAGTATGTAATCATTAAATACTTTAGCATTATGGATAAAGATTATGTTATGCGTATAGCTGGAACAATTCGCGAACAGCTTGTATCAATGACCGATACAGCAATCCTTATGTCATGGGGAATTCATGAATTTATGGCAACGGTATATAAGGATTTGCCTGGACTGAAGTTCCAGGTCAACGGACGTCTCTTTCAGGGGTATGTCTTGATTTGTCTGAACGGTTCAGATTATTATGAAGTGTATCTTCAGAATGAGGATGGAACTAAATGCATTAGTGATGAAGTTTGCTTCGATGAACTGGGAGAGATTATCGATCGATATGTCGAAAGTGGTACTGATAAGTATGAGGTTTGTAAATATAAAATCGCATTAGATGATTAATCCTAATTGAAATTTATAAAAAATAGAGGTTGCTTTTAGATGGAATGACATAAAGCAACCTTTAATAGTTATAGTTCTATTTGTAAAGAGAAACCATCGAATTGTTGAAATACTTTATATGGGATTAGCTAACCATCAAAATATATCCTTTTTTCTTTAATGAGATAATAGAAATTGAGTTGTCATCCTTCAATATGTGACGCAGATAAGTGATCTGAACATTAAGAGCCAATGAATTCTCTATGCTATCATCACCCCATATTTTTTTTAGAATGTCCTTACGATCTACAGTTGAACCAAGATGCTCTGCCAAAAGGGACAATATCTCAGTTTGCCGCACAGAAAGAGAGACTGTGTGGTTATCATACGTTACGTTACACAAATTCCTATTAAATAAAGTGTTGCCTATGGTAAAGCTTTGTGGAACTTCGTGTTTTCTATTCTCGAAACGCTCCTTGATTCTTGCTATTAACTCTTCCGGGTAAAATGGTTTAGGAATATAATCGTTCCCTTTGAGACTGAACCCTTTCAATCTATCATCCCGTTCTGTACGGTCAGTAAGGAAAAACAGGAGCACTTCGTCGTCTGTTTTTCTTATCATTTTTGCCAATTCAAATCCGTTCATCCCAGGCATGTTGATATCAAGAAGGACCAAGTCGGGGTGCTCAGAATTAAAAAGTTCCCACCCCATATTCCCATTACTGGCATACGTTACCTTATATCCTTCTACCTCTAAGAATTTTTTCAGAAGCATTGAGTTCTTAAGGTCATCATCTACTAATAATATCTTTATCATATAATAATCCATTGTTTTTAATGCTGTTCATCAATAGATTCATCTTGCGGCAACGTAATCGTAAACTCAGTACCTTTTCTTTCCTCGCTGTTTACCGACACCTTCCCGTCATGAGCCTTGACAAGCAGTTCAACGTATGCCAAACCTAAGCCCATGCCAGGTATATGATTATCTATAACTTCTCTACTCCTATAAAATTTGTCGAAGATAAATTTTTGGTCATATTTAGATATTCCGCAACCATTATCTTTTATAGATATAGTTACACTTCCTTTTTTAGTTTGTCCATAAGAAATCTTAATTAATCCATTCTCTGCGGAATATTTTACAGCGTTCTCTAACAAGTTGCTGATAATATTAGTGATATGCATTCTATCAGCATACAAAACAATATCACGTTCAGATATTATTTTAATTTCTATTTTCTTAGAACCAGGTATATTTAGTTTTTTTACACAATCATTGATAACTTCATCCAAGCTGAATGAGGACTTGTTTAATGGTATTTCGGTAATGTCATCGAATGTAAGATCACGTAGCTTCGAAAAATAGGAAGAAAGGTTATCCAGTTCGTTGTACGAGTCGGATATGACCTCAGCTCTGCTTTGACTGTCTGCCATCAGTATGTCGTTACGCATGAATGATACACACATTTTCAAAGTAGATATTGGGCGCTTTAATTCATGCACCATGGTTTGAATAAAATCTTTTCTTAGAACTTCTATCTTACGCTGACTACGTATGGTTTTTATTTGAAAGACAAGACATGAGATCAACATGATTGAAATAAACAAAGAGAACACCATTGTTCCTGACATCCTTTTCATTATAGGAGACATTCCTATATCAAAATTCATCCGGACAACTTCTCCTTCAAATATATCGTACGGGTAAATGACTGTCAAATTAGGTTTTAAAATGTTCAAGTGAGAAAACTGCTTTGGTTTCCATACCATTGAATCCACTTTTTCAGTAGTAATACTGGTTGTTTTCAACCCAGTCTTCATTAATAAATCTTCCAGCCTCTTAATGGAAAATGGACATATTTCATCCACTTGAAAACGCTCCAACCCTACATAGGCTTCCCGTTCATTCTCACAATTCCTGATTGAGAACTCATATTTCTTGATTCCTTCAGGTTTGTATTTTTTGTATAAATTTAATATCCTATCTGAATATGTAGAGTCCTTATCTCCATATTTGGAGCCATCTATCACATATATATCAAAGAACAAGTTTATAGTATATTGCATTTTAGTATTATCGACTTTTATAGACGATTTTGTAACAAAATCAATATTGTTTTTTTCACCTGAAATGCGCCTATTTTCAAAGTCTTCCTGCATAATACCCAATATACTTTGATATAACTCTTCGTTATAATTCTGCCAAATATAATCATAGCGGGTATAAAGCCACCAACATTGTGTTATACAGAATATGATGATGGCTATAATAGTACAAACATGCAATATCTTTATTTTCTTTTCCATATTGCAAAGTTATGATTTCGATAATTATTTAGGAAATATTTCACTACCTAAAGAGCGTGGAGTAATAATTTAGTAATAATTGCCAATGATTGAGTAATATAAATTTAGAGGCGTAACGTCAAGTCCTTTCTATTTTTGCCATAGATTGAAAAATGAGAAAAATATGAAGAATAAAATTATTTATCATGCGGCTAATTTAAAAATGCATCAGTGGTACTATATGATACTATTGTTCATATTCTACAAAAACATATTGATTTTTAACCGAAACGTCAGAAACCAACTAAAGATGTCAATTAATCACCAACGAGTTCGAATTTTATATTTTATCTAATAACATATCTTTATCATTATGAGAACTTTATTTACAGGCTTATTTTTATTTTTTTATTGCTTTTGTTTTGCTCAAAAGTATACAATAAATTTTTCTTTGAAAGATGAATCAGCACAACCTGTCGAAAATGCAGTGTGTAAATTTATAAAAGATTCAAAGACTATTGAATCCATTTCCTATACGGATAGTTTAGGCTTTTCATCGACTGAAGTTCAAAAAGGTGATTATCTGTTGTCCATTTCCATGTTCGGACATATATTATATGAAGCTCCAGTTGAAATAGCACAAGATACCAATTTAGGAACAGTAACAGTAAGGTCTCAGGCTCTTCTTTTGGATAATGTTACCATTACTGCTAAAAGGAAAAGTTACAAGGAGCATGACGGGAAATTGGTGTTTGATGTCCGGTCTTTACCAATTACGGAGAATGTCACAGCAGTTGATGCTTTAGCCTATACTCCTTTAGTTACACTTACCTCTTCGGGGGTAGAGGTAGCGGGCAACACTGGAGAGATTAGAGTAAATGGAATTAAGCAAGAAAAAGGTTCATCATTGTTGTCTTATCTTAACGCTGTACCACTTAGCGAAATAGAACGTATTGAAGTGCACCAAGGAAGAACGGCTGATATGGATGCCTCAATAGAAGGAGGCTATGTGAATATCGTTATGAAAAATCCATCAGGTTTTACTGGAGCAGTTCAAGCCACATTCGGTTTTAATGGAGTTGAAGGTAATGACCGACCATTATTTTCAGAGAATCTTAATGTAAGCACTATTTATGGGAAAGGAGGGCTGTCGCTTTTTGCCAATGTTGCTATAGGCCAAGCCGAACCAAAAGGTTTAAAATCAATAACTACATCTCAAATCGAACAGTTGCACCAAGAACAAAAACAGGAAAGTCATACATCCAATATAAGGAGACAAAATATAGATGCAAGTTATGGCTTGAATTATACCAAGGGCAAACATGCGTTTGGTATAGAAGGTTCTCTATATGGTAATCTGAACAGCAAGAGCCAAAGAGAAATAGATATCCAAACAGCATTAAAAGATGTTGTAAGTACTTCGCAAGTGGAAATTAATGAAGTGCCAAAAGTCTTTTCTCACTCTTTGACAGCCAATTACTTTTTTACTCCTCAGAAAGGAAAGAATAAATTGCACTGGTTGGCAAACTTTATTACAAACAACGATGAAACCCAACAGGATTATTTCCTTTATCAACCTACATCATCCCAGCATCAGGAATATATAGGCAACAAAGCAAACTCTACCATGTTTTATACACAGTTATCATATTCTCACCAAATAATTAAACCTTTCAGCATCAATGTGGGTACAAAATATGCTACAACGCATCGAAAGAACACGAATATTTTTGAATTTAAGGATCAATATAAAAATGAAGACTTTTACAAATATCGAGAGAATATTACATCCGCTTATGGCAATGCCCAGTTGTCTTTGGATAAATGGTTTATGACTGCAGGGATAAGAATGGAATATACGGATTTAAAGTCTTACAATACTGATATTCAGCAAAGATATATAGATTGGTTTCCGTCTGCAGTTGTATCGTATAAAGCAAACGAAAAGGTGTCTATTCGCCTTAATTACTCCAGAAGTGTGTTTCGCCCACCATTTGCTCTTTTGAATAACTATTCCATTAAAACGTCTGAGCAGGTATTCTCTGTTGGAAATCCATTATTAAAGGCGCAAAAAACAGATAATATAGGACTGAGTTTTATCTTCGGAAGACACATTCTAAACTTTGGATGGGCTTATACTCCATCGCCTATCACAAACTATATATACAGCGTTCAAGATACATTGTATATGACTAATATAAATGGAGGAAAACAAACGACTTTTGATGTGAGCCACAGTTTTGGAGGGAAATTATTTCCGTTTTGGCACCTCTCCTCTAATATTGGATTGCAACATATATATCTTCCGGAAAGCTCTTACAAGCAAAGAATTTTACAGTGTTATGCTTCTTTGCGTAATACATTTTCAATCGGCAAGGCAATTAACATCAGTTTAAATGGGAACTATGCCTCTCCTTGGATTATGAATGACAGAAAAGTTGAAGACAGATTTAACATAGATGCATCTATACGCTACGCTATTCCTAAGTACAATTTAAGTTTTATTCTCTCTGGGAAAAATCTTGTTGCAAGAAGACGCACTTCTTCTGTAACGAGTAATAAATATGTTCTATACCAAAGTTGGTCTGAGACAGCTCCTTGTTCGGTTACATTCGGAATAAGTTGGAACTTCTCTGGCGGTAAAAAGAAAGATGTAGAATATAACGCTCCTCAGGACTACAATATGGATAAATATCGACTATAAATAAATGGAGGAACCGAAAATCCCAAATAGAGTAGGAAAAACTTTAATAGTAAAGCTTATGAAAAAGTTAGAATTAATGCGTGAGCAAATGCAGAAGTTCAATGGTAAACAACTGAATGACCTTTCAGGAGGTTTTGTTTCATCCTCTCTCGCTAGTTTTGAACAAGAAAGTGCGGCAAATGTCAATGTCGATGTTGCTGGACATACTTGTGCCTGTAGTTGTGGTGATAAGGGAGTAATTATAGCAAAGGAAGAAACTCTTTAAGTAAGTAAAATGCGGTATTCGTTCTTGGTGACGAATACCGCATAAACTAAAAATAATAATCGTCTACATCTTAAATAAAAATACTTTATGAAAGAAAGTAAATATAATATATATTTGAAATACAAAGATGTATTTGTACTTTATAATACTTTGTATGAATCTATTTTAATGCTATCAGATATAATGTATAGAAAGTTGCAAGAAATAGGTATTGAAAAATGTTTCTCAATAAATGAAAATTTATACGATAAAGTAGTAGACGGAAATTTCCTTATTGATGATGGTTTTGATGAACTGCAAGAAGTTAAGCGTATTATCAGACAAAAAGATTTTTCTGATGATGAATATCATCTAATAATAAACCCAACTTTGGACTGTAATTTCAATTGCTGGTATTGTTTTGAACAGAAGGTAAGGGGATCTTATATGACTCCCAAAATTCAAAACTCATGTTCTCTTTTAATTCAGAACATAATAAAATCTAATGCCAATTTAAAGAAGTTTACACTTTCTTTTTTTGGAGGAGAACCAATATTATATTACAATAGAATATCTATCCCTTTGATGAAGTCTTTATATACTGAAATTGAAGGGAAAAATATAGAGGCGAATATTCACTTTACAACAAATGGATATCTTTTAAATGACTCTGTTATTTCTTCTATGTCTAAGTTTAAAGTTAAAAGTCTTCAGATAACATTTGATGGAGATCGAGAAATTCATAATCAAACTCGTTTTCTAAAGCACAATACAGGATCATATGATGTTATCATTAATAATATAAAACGAATACTTTTCCAGACAGATATTTCGATAATACTAAGAATTAATTACACTCATCAAAATATTGATGGATTTATGTCCTTGTTAGAAGAAATTAGTAAATTTAAAAACTTGAATCATATCGTTTTATCTCCAAATCAAGTATGGCAAGATAGAAAGAAAGATGATAATTTTGATGAAAAAATCAATGTAATTTATAACCGGGCTGAGGAACTTGGTATTTTAACGAAAAATGCTTCAAGCATTGGAAGATTGAAACATCCTTGTTATGCTGATAAGAAGAACCAAGCGTGTATTAACTATAACGGTTTGGTTTACAAATGTAATGCTCGAAACTTTGACGAAGGGAATGCATTAGGTATACTCAATGAACAAGGTACTATAATATGGAATGAAAAGGAAAATATTTGGATGGACTCTAAGCTGAAAAACCAACCATGTAAAGATTGTATTATTTTACCTATATGTGCAGGTGGTTGTAGAAGGTTATCATTTAATCATATAGGAGAGACTTATTGTATATACAATTTTGATGAAGAAAGAAAAAAACAAGCAGTATTAGAAATGTTGTTAAGAGAAAAAGTTTAATTTCAAAATGGCAAAAAAAGTGAAATTATGTACGCAATTAGATTCCATGGATTGTGGAGCTGCGTGTTTGGCTATGATTATATCCTTTTATGGTGGTACAGTAAACCGAGACAAATTACGAAAAGAATGTTCTTTAGGTAAAAATGGAGTAACATTGCTTGGAATTAGTTCTGCTTCTGAAAAGATAGGTTTAAAGTCACTCGGAGGTAGCATAACGTTTAACGCGCTTGTGGAAAGTAATCCTTTTCCCTGCATTGTGCATTGGAATCAAAATCATTTTGTTGTCATTTATAAAATTAAGAAACGGTTTAATGGAAATTATACCGTATATATCGCAGATCCAGGTAAGGGGTATGTAACTTATTCAAAAGAAGAGTTTTGTGAACATTGGGTAAGTATAAGAAGTAATGGAGAAGAAAGGGGAGTTGTTTTACTTTTTGAACCAACTAAACAATTTTATTTTGGAAATAATGAAGAAGAAACGGCTATACAAAATCGGACAAAGTTTCTTTGGAGCTATATAAAGAAGTACAAACGTTTTTTTTCTCAATTGATACTTGGCTTACTTTTAGGGTCATTATTACAACTCATATTTCCGTTTCTCACTCAAGCTATTGTAGATACAGGTATTGGAGCTAAAGATATAAGTTTTGTATGGCTCATACTCTTAGCGGAGATGATGTTAATCTTTAGTCGTAACGCTATTGAATTTATTCGTACTAAAATACTTTTTCATATTTCTACGAGAATCAATATTTCACTTCTGTCAGACTTTTTTATTAAATTAATGAAACTTCCAATGAAGTTCTTTGATACTAAGTTGATGGGAGACTTATTACAACGAATTGAAGATCATCGGAGAGTAGAGCAATTTCTTACATCAAGCAGTCTTAGTTTACTCTTTTCATTTTTTACATTCATTGTATTTGGTGTTGTTCTTGCTGTTTATAATCTCGGAATTTTTGTTGTATTCCTTATAGGAACACTATTCTATTCTGGTTGGATAATTCTGTTCCTTAAAAAGAGAAGGCAGTTAGATTATAAATACTTCGAACAATCAGGGCGAAATCGTAATGTAACTTACCAACTTATTAACGGAATGCAAGAAATCAAGCTACAAGGATGTGAGCGACGAAAACGGTGGGAATGGGAAGATGTACAAGCCGACCTTTTTAAGGTCAATCTTAAATCTCTCAATCTCAGACAAATACAACAGGCTGGATGTATTACTATTAATGAAGTAAAAAATATTCTCATAACAGTTCTTACAGCAACATCTGTCATACAAGGGAATATGACACTTGGTATGATGCTTGCCGTACAGTATATTATCGGGCAACTCAACAGTCCTGTAGAGCAACTTATTCAGTTTATTTACACATGGCAAGATGTAAGTATCAGTCTTGATCGCATGAATGAAATCCACACTCAAACAAGTGAAGAAAATTTAAAACGTATAAGGCATACTTATGCGGATATTACGGAAAAATATTCTCTTATAATTAAAGATGTATCTTTTAAATATGATATATATAATCCCAAATTTATTCTTACAGATATTAACTTATCTATCCCAAACGGAAAGGTTACTGCAATTGTAGGAGCAAGTGGTAGTGGAAAGACAACACTTATCAAACTTCTTTTGGGCTTTTATGAACCAGTCAAAGGGGCTATATATGTTGGGAATATTAATTTGAACGAATATAATCTTGAATGGTGGCGTAGCCAATGTGGTACTGTTATGCAGGAAGGTTATCTGTTTTCGGATACAATAGCTAGAAATATTGCCATATCTGATGAGAATCCTGATATCAAACGTATCAGACAAGCTGCTAAAATCGCTAATATTGCAGATTATATAGAGACTCTTCCTTTGGCTTATAATACAATGATAGGGCAAGATGGCCAAGGTATAAGTCAGGGACAGCGTCAACGTATACTTATAGCAAGAGTTGTTTATAAAAATCCTATGTTCGTTTTTTTGGACGAGGCAACCAATGCTCTTGATGCTAAAAATGAACGAAATATTACAGAAAATCTCTCGAGTTTTTACAAAGGTAAAACAGTAATTGTCGTTGCGCATCGATTATCAACTGTTCGAGATGCCGACCAGATTGTTGTTTTGGATGAAGGGAAAATAGTGGAAATTGGTACACATGATGAGTTAACAGCAAAGAAAGGGAAATATTTTGCTTTAGTAAAGAATCAATTGGAATTAGGAAATTGATATGGAAGAAAGAAAACAAGAATGTAATTTTGAATTACGAAGTGAGAAAGTACGTAGTATTGTAGGACAAATTCCCCATTCACTTATTCGTTATGGTATTACAATCATGGGTGTAGCTTTGTTTGTTCTTTTCGGCATAGCTTATTTGTTACCCTATAAACAAATTTATTCCGGAACGGCTATTATTCATAAGATACCCTCTGTACATACCGATAGTATTGATATGAAAATATTACTTAAATTTGATGATAATCGACCAATAAATTCAAATGGATTAATACTTTTTCTCCAATCTGCACAGGATACATGTGGCGGAGAGGTCTTAAATCTTACATTGGTTCGTGATACACTGGGGTGTCAGCAAGCTATATGTAGGTTTAAAACAAATGAAATCAGGTTATTAGAACATCAGACTGTGGATTTTCAGATAATTCTTTCTTCGGGTAATCTTTTACATAAAATGCTTGGAAATTAATACCTCCTTTTTCTCGTAGAACTTATTATATAAGAGATTTTAATTTTTTATTTAAAATAAAAAATTAAGCAGAGAATTTTATGTTGTACTTATGGATAATAAGTAAGCCCATCTCAGTCTTGAAACAGGCCATTTTTTATTTAAAGAGCAGCATATATTCCACATTTCTTCTCCGCTCGATACTCGACACAACCTTACCTCTGTAGCAGCGGAAAGAAGTATACTCCTTATATATGTTTCTGTCTCCTGCTTCCAGTTTTTGTATGAGTTTGCTTTTGGGTAGATTTTTACTGCCTAAAAGGCGGAAAGCGCCCACTTGGTAAGCCAAGCAGGCTAAAATCACTGAATCGCGTCCAAATTTACTGAATAAACGGCAAAGCTTCATCATGTCCGCTCTTAAAATGGAATCTCCCTGAACTTTTGTGATGTCGCTAGTAAACCTCTCTCCAGGAAGAACCTTATGTCCCCATCCAACATAGGGCCAGTGCTTTTTCTCTCCATGCCAGCCCTCATAGAATTTTATACAACTGATTGCCCGTTCCAGCGGTGGAAGACTGTATATGGACAGTTGGGTGGATGCCGATTTTGCTCTGTATCTTTCCTGCCCATATACTGTCGTCATAACTACTATCATCAGCATGAAGACAAATATTTTTCTATACTTCATTTGGCTCCTCGTTTGTTCAATACATCTTTAATCATTTCCTTCACATCCAGTCCTACCTGTACAAAGTTTTTGTACAGGATGCGTTCCCTTTCGTCCCTTGAATTGAATGTATAGAATTTTGGCAGTGGTACGTATGCATCTTCTTCTTTCTTTATTTCTGCCATATCGAAGTCCGTTTTACAAAAGAACTTTGTGGTTTTGAATTCTTCCGATTCCTGAATGTTCATTGTTCCGCCGTTGCCGACCTTCGTTTTCACGAAGTCACGGGCTGTCTGTCCGCAGATCCATCCTGTAGGCATGTCGGATATCTTTGATGCAGGTACCAGGCTGTCCATGTTCTCGTTCAGGTTGATACTTGTTTTGTCACGGTCTATGGTTACGCCTTTTTTCAGCTGAACCACTTTTCCGAAGATGTCATTCGACAACCATTCCAGTGTTTCTTTCGAGCGGGCAGAACCGCTTACCACGTTACCCACAGTGGTGATGATTTTCTGCATACCTACCTTGCCGTAGTCGGCTTCAAGCTGCGGCAGTTCCTGGAATCCCAGCGTCACGCTTACCTTATTGCTTCGTGCCGTTCCTATCAGTCGGTCTATTTTATGAAAATATAGCGTCGGTAGCTCATCCACGATGATGCTCACCGGGATATTCTTGCCCTGTCCGGTATTCACTCGGGTCACAAGGCGGTTCAGAATAAGGGCATTCAGCGCACCGATGATGCTTTCCATTTCCGGGTCGTTGGCGATGAGCAGGTAGCTTGGGTTCTTTGGGTCACTCACCTTCAGGTCGAAGTCGTCTCCGTCCTTGTGGAAGATCCAATAAGATTCTTTGGTTGCCAGACGGGATGTATATACTCTTAATGTACCGATCATACCTTCCAGCTGCTCCATGGCCTTGTTTTTGAAAGCTGTTTGGAATGGTCCGAGTAGTGGGGCCACCTCATTGTCTGTTTCCAGCACCTCAAAGATGGTCTGGTAGCTTTCGTTCAGGAACGACAATATATGCGGCATGTCCGAGTATTTTCCCAACCAGTATGCTGGTTCTACAATATTCCCGTCTTTCTTGTCACGTACCACGCCCGTAGGTTTCCAGAATTTAGTTTCCGGATCCTGACGTTTCTCGGCATACAGCATGTTACCGTCCTTGTCATAGGGTTCTCTCTCATAATTGACAAAAAAGTAAATGCAGGCAGCCAGGAAGTTTACAGCAGAAGTCTGGAAGAACTGGTCGCTTCCGCCGCCACCTTCTTTTTTCCCTTTCTGCAATGATTCAAGCAATGTCTCAGCTGTTTCACTTGCTGCGGCCAGGTTGTTGATATATTTTGCCTGTATAGGGTTCACACGACGGCTGTATTCTACATCCACAAAGTTGATGATATTGAACTTACAGCCTTGTGGCAGTTTGCCCAGTTTCTGGTTCTTCTTGTAGTGATAATACAGTTTTGTCGCCAAGGTAGGGAATTTATAATCGTACACGACCATAGCAAACCCCTTGGCAGAGTGCTGTCTGATAAATGGTTCGATGATTGAAAATGTCTTACCGCTACCCGGTGTACCTACCACCCATGTCCCGCGGAATGGGTTGCTTATACTTACCCAACCCTTACGGAATTTACCTTTGTAATAGTATCGCATGGGAATGTTCACACTGTATTTGTTTTCTTGTATTTCCTCGCTTTGTTCGAAGCTTTCATTCTCAAAATTGAACCTGTCTTTCATCAGTCCGTCTTTAAGGAACTTTGAAATGTTGTCCAGTGCGATATGGATCAGTATAACGCCTGTCAGTGAGGCAGCCATATAGAACCAGATATTAAGTGATAGTTTGTACAGACGTATATCAATCGTATAGTTATATAACCATACAGACAGTACAATCAATCCCACGCCGCTCACGAGCGGGTACAGCACCATTCGCCGGGCATCAAATTCCAGCTGTTTCTTGTTACGTGTACCGATACAGGTGATACAGATGAGCAGGAAGGTTGCCACCTTGCTGTACACCAGGTGTCCGTCATTATATATCATCCAGCGCTTGATGCGTCCGTGTATGTCACACAATATTCCGCTCCAACTGTCAAGCAGGGCTGGATCCAGTGCATATTCAAAGAATTCCATTAGCACGGATATGTAGATTACAGCTCGGAATATTCTGTAGAATCCCTGCAACTCTTTACTTTCTTCCATATTCTTTATCGAGTGTGTTTGTGTATGATGTTAACCGTTTTTGAGCTGTTCTCTATCTTTATTTGTTCAGAGAGATAATAGGTCTTATACGGTGAGCTTGTGTCTTTGGTGTTTCCTGCATTGCCCCGCTGCCTAATGAATAAAGCCAGGCTTTGGCTGTCTGCTGTCCATCCACTTCTGTCGAAGTCCAATACCAGCAGTCGTCAGAGGTTTCCGGAAGCGGATCTCCACCGCATAGTTCTATTACGGGGTTTATAGTCTGGCGGGCAGAGTACAGCAAGCGCATCTCTGCTACTGAAGGGATAAAGGCACTCTGTCCGTATCTCCACATGTCAAGCACGGATTCTGCCATAGGAGAGGCAGTCTCCTTTGTGTCGTAGATGGCAAATGTATTGGCATTACCGTCATAGGCATCTGTATTGGCAGATGTTCCTTGTTCGATACCCAGACTGTCTGCAAACGCCTGTTCCTTAAATTCCCAGAGATAGACGGCATACCCGATTCCTTTGTGACCGTCATGGGTGTCTGTGTCAAATACTACAGCGATAGCTTTTTCTCTTGTTTTGTCATACATTTCATAAGGTACAGTCGAACCGTCTTCACAAAGGATATGCCCTGGACGTACAGTCATGTCTGTTTCCTCGATGTGTGCATCGCAAGCAGTCAGCATTGCGGCAATCAACATTGCCGGTAATGACCGGCAGATTCTTGTTATTGTCTTTCCTTTCATTTTTTCCCTTATTTTATCGGTAGTTTTATACCCAGTGCTATACCTGTTCGAAACAGGTCAGCTCCCTTGATTATCACATCATTTTTTACTTGCCAGTAGAGAGTCCATCCGGAGCGTAGTACATAGTTATGCTCATAGCCCAGATGAATTCCTGCCACAAATTTATGTGTGTCACTTCCTCCTGAACCTCCAATGCGAAGACTTCCGTAGTGGTTACGTCCTCTGATTACGCAGGGCTTGTATGCGACTCCGATTCCCCAGGTGCGATAATTTCTCCAGAAACTTTCCGGACAGACATGTCTGCAGGTTTCGCAGTCCGTCCATTGCAGGTAGCCGTTGGCGAAAAACTCCCATGTGTGCCTATAGTTTACCTCATGTTCGTAGGCGAGCGTAGCTTCCATACCGTTTTTGTATAATAATCCGGTACCAAGCAAAAGACGGCCGCTGTTACGTTGTGCTGATACATTTATACTGAGTAGCACACACAAGAGGGAAAAACAAATAATCTTTTTCATGCTTATTCCTCCTCCAAAAGATTAGAATTAAACGAATCGGCCGAAAGAACATCTTCATAATCTATATTCAGGCTGATGTTGCGTCCGCTTATCTGCTTCTCTGTCATTTCAATGGTCAATACTTTATCATTAGGGAATGTCAGTTTCTTTATGGCAATCACATTACGGTAGCCGTGTCTGAATGTCTTGCCTGGTTCCAGTACAAGAGCCGGTGCCAGTTCGATTACCTGCGAATTGGTGGCTTTTGTCACTTTCTTGTCGGCAAGTTTGATACGTATTTCGTCAATGTCAAAGCGGATGTTGGTCTTGTTTTCAATAGAGAAGTCTATGAAAAAATAATCACCTACTGAATAGATGTTATTCAGGCGCATGACCATTCGATGCTCTTTGCTTGCTACGTTCCTGATTTTGGCCGGTGAATTCCAGATGCGTCTGGCAAATCGGGCCATATCAGCAAGTGGCATCGAAACTGATGGATTGTTGAAGGCTTCACGTTCTTGTAAAAGCACTTCTTTGTCCGTAACAGCTTCCCGCATTCGGGTTGTATAGAGTAAGGCATATTGCGTACGGTAGCGTTCTGTTACGATGGTCACAATAGCAAGTATGTCACCGTCTTCATGCCCGGCTTCTTTTGGCTTTAGACGGATAATGTTGTCTATGGGCTGATCCCCAACAATTTTTTCAGTAGAGATATCTACAAAACGTATGGGTTCGGATGCTGTAATCACGGTTGTAACCTGTTCGTTTACTGTCAGATGTTCCATTTCTTCATAGGTACGCTGTGCCAGCACCTCACGTCCGGCAAACAGCCCCGTTGTGAGGAATAATACCATTATTGTTCTTTTCAAGTTCATATACATTTCGTTTTGTCCTTTTATTGTTCTTTTGTTGCCTGTATTTCAGTATTATGTTGCTGTAGCTCTTCGTCAACACGTTTTTGAGCTATCTCATAATAGCTCTTTTCGGTTTCAAAGCCTATATAATGTCGTCCTGTCCGGATTGCGGCTACTGCAGTTGTGCCCGAGCCTATGCAATTGTCAAGAACTATGTCCTTTTCGTCCGTATAGGTTCGTATCAGATATTCCAGCAAGGCTACCGGCTTTTGCGTCGGATGATAGAATGCACCCTTGCGGTGTTCCTTGGGTATGGCAATTACCGAAGTGGGATATTTGTCATCAGCCATACGTATTGGAGATAGTTCTGTCTTGCCATAGCAACGGTTGGTAAATCCTTCTGTTTTCTGGCGGCTGTGGTTTCTTTGTTCTGGCAGGCTGGGCTTCATCTGCGGATGATAAACTGGTTGGTGCCTGTAGAAGATTATAATATCCTCATGCTGGCGCAGAGGCATCCGGTTGGCGTTCAAGTGTCCTGTTACCCTGTCCTTATGCCATACAAGGTTATACCTCCACATTTGTGGCTGTGAAAGCATAAGTTTTGCTGTAAACATGCCTTGTGAAAACAGAATGATAGGACTCTCCGGCTTGGTAATACGAAGGTATTGTTCCCACAGCAAGTCTAAAGGGAGTTGTTTGTCCCATACTGCTGAGCGGTTTCTGTTGTTCAGTACGCCATACGGCAGATCGGCAATGATGGCATCTACACTGTTGTCTGCCATCTGGTTCATTCCTTTCAGGCAGTCCATATGATATATGTGATCTGTTTCTATCATAATCTTTTATTGTTTGTTATTACCGTTTACCAGATAGACAAATGTTCCGTATTTAAGCTTCACCTTGTTTTTCTTGATGGCCTTGCCGATAGCGTTGCTTGTTTTCTGGTAGGCATTCTGCATTGCTTGCATTCCCCATTGTGTCAGACTGTTCCCGGAACTCGTAGTGTTCATGCTGATGTTGCCTGTTACGGCTCCGCTTGCAACATCTTTGCTCGTTTCCCGAAACTGGCTGTTGGGTACATATAGCCCTTCCAGTCCATCCGTGTCATACAGTGATAGATTTACTTTCACCAGTTCATCATCTACCAGTATGCTGTTGATACTGCCTTTCACCCGTCCCGAGGAGAATCCGTTCATGGTTGCATACAGGTAAGAACCGCGTTTGACTACATGGTCGTCAATTTCCACGTCATCAAGCAGTCTTAGGCGTACACGTGAACCGTCAACGGCCTTGATATTTTCATCAATGATGGCCTGTATGAGTTTAGGCTCGCGGGAGTTTTTAGACAGTGTGTTGAAGTAATCGGAGGTTGTCTTTACTTTCTTCACCACTTCACTGGCTTTTTCAGTTTCTGCAGGGGCTTTCACCGAACGGCTGTCTTCTTCAATTCTTCCCGCAGAATGGATTGTGTCTCTGGGTATGGCTGTAGCGTCAGAGTCTCCAGCAATAGGCTCTATAGCTTTCTGTCCTTTTAACCTCGCTTCTGCCAAAGCCTTCTCCAGTTCTGCAAGGGCTTCTTTTTCTCTCTCTTTGGTATCGGTCTCTTGTGCGGCCATAGCCTTGTCTTGCTCCTGCTGGTCGAGCAGGGCAATGTCATTTTGTGTGTATTGCGATTCATAAGCTTGTTTGTTTTCATCCGGTTCATCACGGTCGATATTATCTACTGCGGAATAGTCTTGTATTTTACCCCATGACTTTGCCATGTTCTCATATTTGCTTCCGATTCCGTCTCCGTCTTTGATTTGGGCATCCGGAAGTTCTGGATTCAGAAATTCCGTCGTCTGCAGCGTTTTATCCGGAATCTCTGCTTTTTCTGCATGGAACAGGTCGAAGATAAAGTACGATCCGCCCATCAGCGGAATGTAGAGGATTGCCGGTAACATAAATTTGGGCTGCCTCCAGTTGATTTGCTTGATTTTTTCTTTTATATCCATTGCTCTCGTTAATTGATTTGTACATATTTCCCTTCTAGGGCACACGTCTTTAATATTTCAGCATTGTCTTTCCCAAAGGCGATAAGTATACTTCCACATCCGGGCGAATCACCGCGTGTACCGTCCGGACGATAGAATCTGATGCGATGGCGTAGAAACTTCATGGCTATTGCTTTCTCGAAGATGATATCCTGGAACATCTTGGAATCACATCGGTTATATAGCAATGCGATACCGTTGCCATGTTCTGCCAGCCTACGAACAAACTGCTCTATAAGCGGGCGTGAGTAAGGAGGATTGAGCCATACGCGGCCTTCCCATTTTTGAGACAATCCGTCAATACGTTTGTCATACATGACTGTAGCTGTCGGCCATAGTGGAGCGATCGGTGCACAGGGGTCAAGGTCGAATTTTCCCAGTGCTTCCAGTACCTCTTTAGGAGTATACCATTCATCTGAAGCCTTTTCTGTCCTTTCAAATCTTGTATTCATACGTGTCATGTTGTGCTTGCTTTTTACTTGGTTTAGTTTTTATGGGCTTTTGTCTTCTGCTTTGCTGCTGTTCTGTTCAGATGATGGATAAAAAACTTTTCGCCGTTCTTTGAGTACGGAATCTTGCATTTCAGTTGCTGTTCGTTGCACTGGCTGATGATGGTACACTACAGAAATGCGGTAAATGTTCCATACCAGTCCACCTAAGACAAAAGCAAAAACGATGAACAGAAACAAATTCCGGTGCATATTGGCAAATCCCTGTACTTTTGCTGCCGCCTTGTCTATTCTGGTTGCCTTGGCAAATTTGCGTCCGGCTTCAACGTCACGCTCATAGCGTTCCTTGTATTGCGGATCATTCTTGTCCGGCATTTTCTCGCCGAACAGCATCCGTCTGAATCCTTTGATGTTCATAGGCCTGTTCTTTAATAGTTTATTTTGGTTTTCTGTTCTATGTCTTTGTTAAGCAGCGTGCGCCAGTTGGTGATGAGCAATCCGTGGGGGTTGTTGTCGGTTCTCGGCACTCTTTTCAATTGGCCTGCCGTTACCAGTTCACGCATCAGAATGCTGCTGCGGCGTTCAATACGTTGTCTGCCATAGTAGGTGAACTCCATTTTCTCCTTGTCAAAGGCTATGCTGTCACAGAAAATGGAAAATACGGCACTTGTACCCAGAATATTGGAATAGAACCCTTTTTCCTTTAGTGTATTGTACTGCGCAAGTCCTGTTTCATCTACCAGATACATGGCTTTTTCCATCGTGTATCGGATGTATTTGTCATCTGGTGCCAGTGTGAAGAAATAATGGTGGAACATTTCCACATGGCTTCTGGCTTCTACGTCCAGCGTTTCGTCCATGGTCGTGCGGTTTACAAGTATGGGTACGTTTCCGTCCAGTACATACACTTTTTTCTGGGCGTCAGTAACCATGGTACGGGCTGTCCAGATACTCGACACACTGATGATGATACATCCTATGAGGAAAGCGGTACAGATTATACCTACCAGTTTTATTTTGTTTTCTAAGTTCTTTATTACCATAATTTTTTTATTTAGTTGTTCAATGTCCTCATATATTCTGCATGAAGCATTGGTATGAGGGTTAAGCGCAGTTCCGGCAACAGCCGTTCAAATTCTTTAGCGAAATATTTGACGTCATGCCCAAGGAGGATAACTTGTACAAATACCCACCAAATTCCTTCTCTGCGTTTCTTGGAGTTTTTTTTCAGTTTGGCACGGTGCAGTCTGTATACCAGATAATCTACTACCGGTACGACATATCGGTCGTCACGCCCGAAGCATTCATCCAGTTCCTCATATTTCAGATCATACGGATAATTGTTCAATATATACCTGGCTATTTCGGTAGTACGCTTTTGCGCAAAGCTCATGAATGCTTCATCTTCCAGCCATTTGTCAATTTTCTCTTTGCCTTTCATACCTTCTGTTGATATATTGTTTTATCTCATTATTCCTCCTACGGCTCCCGTTGCCGTCATCTTGGCCTGTTGGGCAACCCCTTCTCCGAAGTTTCGGGTAGAGAATGCCGTATCGCCTTCCGGAATCATCCATGCCGCGAGGTCGGGTACCAGGTTAAGGCACTTGAGCGCCACGATACTTGCCGCCATCAGATAACCGGCAGAGAAGAACGAGTTCTGCAGGTAAGCTGCCATAGTCTGTTCGCTTGCGGTTATCGCCGTCAGGTTCTCCACCTGGATACACAGTACAATGTCAAACAGCAACAGAACGTAGAAACCCACGAAGTACAGCATTGCTCCGTAGAAGTGTACGGTCAGATATCTGGTCAGCCATTTGGCCCAGGCACCTTCCCACTTCGGCAGGAGAGAGAATGCCCATTGTATTGGACCGAAAATGGTCAGCATTCCCAGCAGAATCTGCTGGCAATATATCGTAGCCCACCATCCTATACGAAAAACGATTAGGGCAATGAGCATGATGATTTTATCAATACCCACGATTACACCCGAGGTCAGTGAGGTAAACCACAGTTTGGCTGCATCCTTTTCCATTCCTGTCACTTCGTCCACACCGGTCTGTTCCATTGTTGCCTCTATCAGTCCGGGATCCGAGGTTCCTGTATGGGCCACATCCGCCTGAGCCTGCAGGCTGGTATATAGTGTGTCGCGTACGTATATCAGTTCCTGCACTTCCGCAAACTTGTCTGATATTTGGGTGGCTTCCGCTTCATAGAGGTCATGTGTGTACGAGCCGATGCAGTTGGGTATGTAGGACAGGAAGTCCAAAAAACACCAGCTGTTCCCGCTGTTAGCCATTCCCGTGTCTGCCGGAGGATACCACCAGCATAGTACGACAGAAATAGCAAGAGGCCGGAACAGTTTCATCACATCCAGAGGTTCGTGTTTTACCATCATTTTGTAAGTCATTCCGGCTGCCATAACAAGAGAAAACAGGGCTGCCAGTGCCATGCACATTTGTAGAATCCACCAGAAAGGGCCTTGTGATCCGGTGAAGGTCGCGTCTGTTAGAAATTCATTCGTCTGGAATATCACGTCATCTATTTCCTCTTCGAGAATATTGATGCCGAAATCCGATAGTATGTTTCCGTCTGCCATTTGTTCCTCCTTTCCCTCTTATCTGTTTACTGTTTCTTCTCCGTCACCGCCTTGTGTGCCGCCCGCACCCTGCGAGCCGCGGACGGCAAAGCGCGACTCGTTCCATCGGTTCATCGCTTTCCGGGCTATGCTTCCTTTCTCGGGAGTTCGGCCCACATCTTCTGCATTCAGAAGCTCACTTGCCAGCGAAGCGTTCTGTCGCTTGGCCAGGTAGCATACAAGTATCTCGTTCTGTCGTGCCACGTCCTCATAGATGCGCAGGTATTCCTTCTTGCGCTGGGCATTTGGCATGTAGGCATCCCGTGTGGCGTTTATGGCACATTCATAGATTTGATAGTACTCTGTCCACCTTTCTCGGTCGTCGGTGGTACCGCCGGCAGTCAGGATGCGGTCGATGTTTCGCTTGAAGCGTTCCATCTGTCCGTTTATCTTGTCTCCTTCAGCCTGCCATGCAAGGTCTATCTGTCGGTCGGCTACGTTCAGGGCCTCTATTTCCGCACGCTTTACCAGTGCGGAATCTATTGCTTCCGCATCGTCCACCTGACCGTAAAGGTTGGCTCCTGCGATTGTGCGGAAAGACAGCTTGTTTTTTGTGGCTGCCGTCTTCTTGTAGTTATTGTGCAGCGCCCAGTAATATAATTCGGGAGTGAGCGCACCCGTACCGGTTTCCATTACTGTAATCTGGTTCTGCTTGGGAGAGTCATGGTTGTAGGTCGCATACTGTGCCTGAACCATCGTAGCCTGAACGGCTATCACGGCAAGCAGTGTTAATGTTTTTGATGTCTGCTTCATATCTTTTTTGTTTTTATCGTTAATAATCCAGACGACCGGCACCACGCCAGCGGCCGAAGGCACCGTCTATGATTTCCTGTTTGGTTCTTTCTCTGTATATCTTCGCTTTCCAGTAGCCGATTCTTACCTGAATGTATCTCCAGGTCTCTATGTAGGCCTGGTTCAGATGACGCTCGATGTCATCCAGTGAGCGGTTCACCGATTCAAGTACCATCAGCAGGTCGGCGGTCGAGCAGGCGGCGGCTCCCGTTGCATAAAGCACAAGGTCACTTACCGACTTGTACAGCTGTTCTCCGTCGTGGGCAATATCCCGTATGGCTCTTTCGTTAATGCTGATTATCAGCAGATCCGACGGATCTACACGCCCATGCTGCAGTATCTTTTCGTTATAGGCTCCCAGCATGTCCTTGTAGTCACTTATTCGGTCGCTCACCGTGTTGTAGGTGTTCTTTACATTCAGCACCGTCCGCAGCGACTGGTACATCACGTCAATCACATCAAAAGCCCGGGTATAACGGTCCAGATCTATATTCAGTTCCTTGTAATTGCCTACCTCGTCCCGGCTGTATCCATGCAGCAGCTTGTTGCTGTATTCCAGCGTACTGCGTGCCAGTAACAGACTGCGCTGTTTCTTGTGGTCATTGATGTAGGCTTCTACCGATACGATGTCAAAAGTCCATTGGGCTTTTGCAGCATCCGGCAGAAGGGTAATCAGCAGCAGACCGATAATCAGATATTGTTTCATGGCTCTGCCTCCTTTCTGCTTGTCCTTTCCGGAAGGTTTCTGGCATTCTCCACCCATCGTTCATGGCATTCTTCCACCAGTGTCCGGCGGCGTCCCTCGTCCCAGTCGAGTGTAGGGGCGATATCCTTCAGTACGTCAATGATACTCCGTTTGTAGTGCATCATCTTTTCCAGTGATACAAGGTCTGCATATATTTTCGTAATGCGCGAATCCACTTCTCTGGCTATCTCCAGACGGTCACTCGACCAGAGCAGATGATATACCTCTCCGGTAGGTGTCTCTTCCAGCGGAGGAGTTTTCATGTATTCTGTCGTAATCTTGCACGACGGATACTGGCGGGCAATTTCCGCTATGCGGTCATTCACCAGCTTCGTCTTTTCCGCATCCGACATGCCCGGATCCAGAGTGATTACTTCGGCCACATGGGTATCCGTGTACTCCGAGGTCAGTTCCCAACTTATCTGTACGATAGCGCGGTGTATCTTGATGCCGAGAAAATATTTCGGCTTTCTGGCTATGGATACCGTTGCCCGGAATGTGATTACCCCGTCAATGTTGGGCATGGTGGCCTTACGGACAAATGTATATCCATTCCATGAGCCGCTATCCTCCCAGCTGAGTCCATAGGTGGTCTTGCAGTCTTGCATGATTGCCGGGATGCGGTAATAGTCATCCGTAGCTACCGAATTGTCCTCTGCGGCATCGGCCTTGGCCTGTTCATATTCCGTCAGTTTCCGTTCCCATTCGGAAAGTTCCGCCTTTAGTTTGTCTATCTGCGTCTTGTTCGCATTGTATTGCTGGCGGAGCACGGCAGCTTCTTCCACACTGGCTTCCGAAATCTTTTTCAGCAGTATGGCATTCTCGTCCTCCAGTGCCTTTATTTGTGCTTCCAGCGATGCTTTCCTGTTTTGCGCTTCCTGAATCATGCCGTCCAGTTCCGAGAGATCCAACTCGTCGTCCGTCACCGTGGTCTGCATCGAGCATTCCTTGGTATGGGCGTTCGGCGATTTTCCGCACTTGCGGCATTTGTACTGTGTACTGCCTTGTCCTAGTGTTACCCCGTCCGAGCAGGTTACGCTGATGGTCACGCTTTCGCATCCCTGCAGCTTCACTTCATCCGTGGCCTGGTAGTAGTTCCTACCGTCCGATGCTATATAATAGGTATAGCCGTCCTCGTTTTCGTTGAACTCCGACAGCCGTGCGTTCAGTTGTGCCTTGAAGGTATTCAGGTCCATCGAGTAGGAGTCGAACACCTCTTCATATACAATTTCCTCGTGGTTCCAGCTTTTCTTTACATGTATCTCATATGCATAGGCTTTCTTGGTCTGTTTGCCGCCACGACTGATAATGTAGCTCTTCATCCAGTAGTTTATACTGTAGTTGTATCCGTCATTCTGCCTGTTGAGCTGTTCCACACGGTCTCTCGACCATCCCGCATACCGTTCTGAGTTGGCCAGTGCCTGTTCTCTTTGCGAAGCGTCCGGGTAGAATCCGGCATCCGTGGTGGCAAAGCGTGTCCATTCACCACCGTTGAGGATGCTGTTGTCGTCTGTGGGAGGATAGTAGTCACACAGTACGGTGCTTCCCTGGTCGCGGCGGGCTATATACCAACGCTGGGTATAATAGGTGCCGGCCGTTTCATCCAGATAGTCTGATATCCACTGGGTAAGGTTATAGTTGCTGATGTCAAAGAGACCGGCCACGTTGTCCGGACCGCCCACCATATCAATCAGCAGTCCGCCGGCATCCTGTTCGGCGCGTTCCATTAGTCCGCCGTAATGGTCGTACAGGTTGAAGATTTCCTCCACCTTTCCGTTCATCAGGTTGTGAAATGCACTTTCCTGCAGCAGGGCTTCTCCCAGATTGGCTGTACCGGCTGTGGCAAGTCCGACTCCCAGATTGTACAGGTTGTCTATATCCTGACGTAGGTTTTCCTTGGTGAAGTTACCCGGAACACTGGCCAGATCGTCCAGCATACGCTGCCAGTCAATGTTACCAATTTCCGACAGTCTCAGAAGCGGAGCTATTTCCTCGCTGATTTTCAGGAAAGTGATATCCGAAAAGGTTAGTGAACTGTTGGTCACGATGCTCTCAAATTGCATACACAGGTTTTTCGTGTCGTCGCATACCTTCATCAGATAGCTGCCCCAGTAGATGGCCGTTTGTGGCGAATGGAGCATCTGTTTGGCTACAACCACAATTTTGGGCATGATTTTTTCTGCCACCATGCGGTAGATACGGCGGTAATAGTAGTTTTCCGTACTGCTGCACCAGATTCCCAGATCCGTGAAAGCCTTGTGTTGAAGAAATTTCGACGCAAATATTCCGGCAGCGGCCACTTCCGCGGCGTTGTAGTGCTTCAGTATATTGTCCACCTGTTCACCGTAATAGCCCTCCGCTACGGCTTCCGTACCGAATGCGGCCGCCATGGCAGCTACGGTACGTGCATCGTAGTTCACGCTGTAATACTGGGCATGTACGGGTCGGGTGACAGCCAGCAGTAGTATTGTTATGATAAGTGACAGGTGTTTCATTTATGATTGTTTTTGCTATAGGTTGCTCCAATAAATGGTATCATACACGTTGATTTCCTCTTGGCTCATGCCAGTATGCAGACCTTTTTCGGCAAGCATATCCTTTATGGCCTGCAGGTTCTTTCCTTTGATAAAAGGAATACTTGAAAGCTCTTCTTCGGTTTTCCTGCACAAATCCTCTATGGTAACAATACCCGCCTGCATCAATGCCTTTCGGATAATCATATACGAACCTGTTGGAATGTACGTGTTTGAGATATACGTCTTTACATTCATTCTTTTCATTGTATGCTTAATTTTTTTGATGGTTTAAGATTCAATACTTTCCCCGCTTCATTCACTTTCTTTGCGAAAGGGAGTGATTTGCTGATTCCGCTGGCATCCCAATCACGACAGTAAGCTTCGATAGCTTCCTGATGAGAACATCCCAGTTCTTTCTTGTATAGTTTCAAGGCTTCCTTTTCCGCACGTTCCGTCGTATAGGTCATATAGCATTCATGCGGTTCCTCCACACCATACACACCGCTTGTTGTTCCTCTTCGGATAAATACTTCCCTGAAGAAACTTCGGCCCTCCTTGTTTTCAAGGCGGTTTACAGTGAATATCTTTTTGCAATCCACGTCGGTAAGTCCGAGGATTGCCTTGATTTCATCGAAGCGTTCACGGAATTTGCTTTGATCAAGCAGCATGACCACGTCCGAATTGTTTATGATGGCCTCTTTTACTATCGGACTGCCGATAATATCCTGTATTTCCTGTGTTACAACTCCCACAGAAGCCCAGAATTTACGGGCTGTTTTGTACATGAACTTGATATACTCGGCCATCAGCGGACTGGCAATGGCTTTCCATGCTTCCTCAATGACAAGCACCTTCCGGTTCTTCTTGATACGCATCTTCTGCAGGAATACATCCATGATAATGAGCGTGACAAGAGGGAACAGGAGGGGATCATCTTTTATACTGTCGATTTCGAAAACAATGAATGTTTCATCAAACAGGCTGCTGTCCATATTCTCGTTTAATGTCTTCTCATGGTTGCCGCCCCGATAGAAGTCTTTCATCATATACCGGTAGGTGGAAAGGTCAATCCCTGAAATTCTGTTTTCACTGCAAATGTCCGGGATACGTTGTACGGAGAACTCGTAAAATGAATTGAAGGAAAGCTCCTTTACCTTCAGTTCTTTGCGCCGTCTTTCCATCTCGTTTATCATTCTGTCAATACGTGCATCACGCTCTCTTTCGCTTTCATCACGCCTGTCGTTATGATTTCGCTCATCTATCTGAAGACTCTTTTGTAAATCCTCACGCTGCGTTACGGTAAACCCTTCGAAACCATTAAAATACGTATCGTAGTATTCAGTGATTACCTGCTCTATCAGGCGGTCTTCCGTCTTTGTCACCGTACCCTGCGAGCCTTTCCAGATAAGCAGAACAAGATTTTTCAGGAAGCCGGTCTTTTCCACATTCAGTTCGGCACGGTTGATGCGGAACGGATTCATGGTTATCGGCTTTTCTTCCGTATAGCTGATGTACTTGCCGTTCAGATATTCACAAAGTCCTTCATAGGAATTACCGGTATCTACCATCACTACATCCGTACCTTGCTCATATAACTGTCGTACTACCGAGTTCATGTGGAAGCTCTTGCCGCTTCCGGAAGGGCCGAGACAGAAGAAGTTCGAGTTGTCTGTCAACTTGTATTTTCCTTCTTTTCCTGTTATGTCGATAGCCACAGGTACACCCTGACGGTCAGTATAATATATTTTCAGTGGGGTTTCCTCGCTGTGCTGGATGCGCTCTTTATACATCAGACACATGGCCGCGTCACTGAGCGTCAGAAAGCGGTCATAGTCCTCGCTCATACTGTAGCAGTTACCAGGGAAGGAGCTGACAAACAGTTCCAGTTGGTTATAAGCCCGTTTGCTGATATGGATGCCCAGACGTGAAAAAGTATTCTCCAGATGGTTTGTACATTTCTGCAAGTCAGTATCAGCCGGAACGGCTACTATCAGGTTATAATGGGTATAAACCAGTTGCTTGCTCTCTCTGGCGATTACTTCCTGTACTCGTTTTATGTCTTCTACTGCCATTTGGTTTCCAGGGTTTGGTATGCTTGCATGACGGTTCTTCTTCTTGTCAAGCAAGGCCAGTTCGCGTTTCTGGTTAGGCAGGAAGATAATCTGGTTATACACCACAGTTTCTGCATTTGGTATGCTGTCTATGGCCGAAAGCAGATCAACAGGCATTTCACTGTTGTTCACTTCAATATTTGAGTATGGACGTATAAGTGATGGCAGGCTTACACAGTCCACATCTACCAGGCTGTACACCTTGCAGCGTTTGTCACCCATTGACAGATTTTCATCACTCGTTTTGAAGTTGGTCATCGAGACTGTTTTGTTTTTGAAATCCATGGCAAAGAAGCGGTCTACATACCTGCTCGCCTCTGTCTCGTTCAGGAATACTGCCTGTACACCTGCATCGTGCAGCAGGTCATGCACCTTGCGGATTTTTACCAGAAAGTCACGCCACTTCTTGTTGTCAAATGAGAAAAGGCGGCTTTTCTTGGATTCCTGCGTAATTGTCAGATAGCATACACTGTCCGTGTAGTGTCGTCCGTTGAAATACCTGAAATAAGCTGCCGACAGGAATTCATGCTGATCTCCGCTTCCGTCTTCAAATTGTTTGCGGATAAATATGTCTTGCTTGTGAATGGCATACCCTTCGCCTAAAGTTTGTGCAATGGCAGAAAACAGATGTGTAAATTCATAATAGCCGTCTGTATTGGCTGAGTATTTCTGCACCGGATTTTCTATTTTCAGGATGGCGGAATATTCTCCGGTTTTGGTATATACGATACCTATACCATCCGTATTCTCTACAGAGAAATAGATGTCACGGAAAATGTGCTTTCGTTTTCCTCCGGTACCGAAAGCACGGACAGAAATAGCCATTCCGATACATAAGGCAATGAAGATTAGGAGAATATATATAGTCATTTCTGTATTATTTCAATCAAATAAGGGCAGATTCACCTTCAGTGAAGGCGAACCTACCCGCATTCAAAAATTTAACATTCAACTTGCCCACACATGTCTCATGATGGTTTATTTTTATTCAATCACATTTTCTTGGAACTTGCATAGACGAACACTCCCTTGTCAATTCGTTTGGAGTGCAGTCCCTGTCTTTGTTTCACGATGATCAGTGAGATACCTGCCGAAAGGATAGCCGTCAGGGCTATCAGTCCGGCAACAAAACCGAGCAGGCAGTAGGCAGCAATGAAGCCGACAATGGCTCCACCTGCCGTACCTGCAGCCCAGTAGATGTATCGCCCCTGAATCCCCATGAGTTCAAGCGGACGTTGCAATCCCTTGAACACCGGATAGTCTGGATAACGGGTCTCTTCGCTTTTCATCTTCTTTTCCCTGTTTTTAGGCTGTGATTCCAAAGAACAATGGAAGTGCCTGAGCTGCTGCAATCAGGAAGATGCAGGCACCCACTACCATCATAATCTTCTTCTTCACATCCTGTTCCTCGTTGTTCATGGCGATATAGACGCTGATAGCACCTACAATGGCAACTACACCGGCAATGGCATAGCACAACTTGACCATGATTGGCACATACTTCGCAATTTCCTCTGCCACGGTGGAAAGTGCATTGGTTCCTGCCGTATAGTCACCGGCCGTATTTTGTGCCATGAGTGAAGTTACTCCGCACAGCAGCATAATCAAAAGCATCTGCACTTTCATGGATGCGGATGCTGTCATCCTTTTGAAAAATCCCTTTACTTGCTTGAACATTCTTTTTTACTTTTTTGTGTAATACTTGTGTTTGTTTTGGTCTCTTTTTCCTATGCCTGATTCTCTTTATATGCGGTATCCGAAAAAGGCCGGAAATACGATTGATGCTCCGATAATGAACAGGCAGGCGCCTACCAGAGTGGTTATTGATTTCGTGATACCGTCTTCACCTGTGTTCATTTTGATATAAATCTGGAGCGCGGACACGACAGCAAAGACTGAGGCGAATGCGTAGCAGATGTACAGGACATACAGCATCATTGTCACCACATAGTCGTGCATTGTCGCCAGTGAATCGGCGCCCCAACTGTAGTTTACGCTTCCGCATTTGGCGAATGCATAATAGGGCATCAGACATAAAATACATAGTAGTTTTCTCGTTAGTTGCATTGTATTGTTTTACAGTTTGTCTCTGATTGGTTTCCAGGCTAAGGCCGGACGGTTGTCTATGTGTCCTCCCGATACCATTGCTTTATACATCTCTTCTGTCGTGAATGCATCCGACAGATAAGGTTCGGTTTCTTCCATCCGTTCTTCGGCTTTTGCTTTCAGCCGTTGCAATTTCTCTTCCGGCGTTTCTGTTGGGGGAGCGGTTTTCGGTTCTTGCTGTTCTTCAGTAGCTGTACTGCCTTCTGTTTCATATTGCTCGCTGCCTACGCTGAAACCGGTTTCACTTTCTGTGACTGCGACGCTTTCCTCCTCGGACGGATCCAAGTCGAATACCTCTTCCTCTGTCTTTTCTTCCCTTTTTTTGCCATAAAGTTCCTGTGCGATGATTACGGCGTAGTAGATGATATATGCCACCGTTAGGACAATGGCGAAAATTAAGTATGATTTCATATTTTATTATGATATGATTATATGGTTTAAATATGATGCTGCAAAGAAATGTCTAAGGTTTTGTATTTTGAAATAGTTGAATACTAAATATATATCCTGTTAATAAGATTTATCCTAAAAATAAAAATCATATTCAAAAATCATATTCAAATCATTTTATGATTGTACAATGTTCATGTAGACCTATACGTAATATTGAAGTAGAAAATATTGTTGACTAAGAAACAAATGTGAATGTATGGGCCCAACTATTTTCTATAAAGATTGCAAGAGACATGTAAGCTGGTATGATTAAATGTGTATTATGTTTACCGCTTTTCAATAGGATTGAATGTTATATATTTATAAATGAGATATTTTAATTGAGATTTTCTTTTCAGTAGGCTTAATTTTAATGTTGGTAAATGGACTTTATTCTCTATATTTGCATTGAATATGTATTAAAATACAATTTTTCTTCTTTTTATTTAAATCGCCAAGTAGATTCAGATATGGATACTAGAATATATTTAATCTTTATAATGATAATAGTTTTAATGTCTTCTTGTAAAAATGAGCAATCGTCAATAAATACTTTTGATGATAAAGTCCTTTTCATCGAAAATGATCCGCACTTATATCTATCGAGAATCGATACAACAAGATTTCTTCAAATAAGGAACGGAAAAGAGGCGACCGATTTTATACTGTCGGCTTTGACGCTTAACTACATAAGCAATGATTGTTATCCGGCAAAAGAGCAATTACAAAAAAGCATTCGTATTTTTAAGGCAGAAAAACTGGTACAACAGCAATTAGAGGCTCAATATCTCCTTGCTGGAGTGTATCGGAAGGAAAAAGATTTGACGAATGAAGTACGTGTCATAGAAGAAGCCATCAACCTTGCCAATCAGGAAAGCGATAACGAATGGCTGTTTTATCTTTACAGCTATTTAGGTGAAATGTACATCAATCAATTCAACATGTTTCGATTTGTCAAATATCTCACATTGGCGAACCAATGCATAAAGGATGTTGCCCTTGCAGATATGAGTCTGGCCACCAAAATCCAGCTTGCCAAGAACCTGTTATATACGGAACATTATCATGAATCACATGAAATATTGAAAGAATTAGAATACAGCGTCGGCAAGAATAATACTTATTATAACGACATAAAGCGCTTGTTGGGGGTCGTATTGTATAAGATGAATCAATTGGATTCCTGTATAGAAAAGTTGAATGACGCTTTAGTTACAGAGAAATCTTTGAGGCATTTGTTTACCTGTCATTCTATCCTGACCTATTGCTATTATACAAAGAATGACCTGGTAAAAGCAGAGCAGCACAAAAAATTGGCAAAGGAATATGATTCTGATGAAGATATAAGATTTTCTGAAATTGAATTTTATACATTATGTGCCGAATTTGCCAAGGCAAACCATAACCAGGAAGAACAAATTGACTGTTTGAATAAAGTAGAGGAGAACTATACTTCTGTTCTTAATTACATTAATGGACAATCGTTGGATGAAGCGATACAGAGTTATACTCGTATCCATGAAAAAAGGATGTACAACAAGCAGATTGCAACATACAGATATGTTCTGACAGGCTTTCTTTTAATCGTATGTATATCGCTAATAGTGTACATAAGAATACGCAAGAAACAGGTATATAAGATTCTTGCCCTGCAACGACAAATTGATTCATTGGAGAATTTGCAAAACATAAAGGACGAAGTGAAAGGATTTATAATGCGAGACTTTGAGGTAGCCAAGAAGATAGCCATATTAAGAAATACTCAAAAAGTACAGAGCGCAAAATTTCTCAAAGATTTGGAGAAGCATCATATCATCGAAGGCAACGATTTACTGACGATGAATTGGGAACAGTTTTATAGAGATATAGATCTTTCTTTTGATGGGTTCTATTCCAAATTGGCAAAAGAATACCCCACGCTCAATGAAAAAGAACTTCAGCTCTGCTGTATGCTTATGTCTGGTTTCAAAACGGATGAGATTGCCGCAATTTGGATGAATAGCGTGTTCTCCGTACACAAGTATAAGACCAATGTGAGAAAGAAGATAAATGCACCTGAAGGAAGTGATATAATCGTTTTTCTTTCTAATAATTCAGTATTACAATAGAGTTTTGTGAGATTACAAGATTTTAATAATAAATAGTTCTGATAATGAGAATGTTATATCTGACAATTACAAGGTGGTAGTTTAGTTGTATAAATGGCTATACGAGTCAAGTTTACTATCTTTGCAGCTGAAAAAATCATTCACAAAAACATGGATTTAAATCCCCAAATAGCGACTTGTCTTATATAGTATTAACTAAATTATTATTTCTTATGAATTTAAAAATTTCAAGATTTACATTAGCTGGCTTTTTATTGAGCTTATTATGTTTTACTTCATGTTCTAATAATGATGATTTATTGGGTGAAGATGGTAATGTAATTCTTACGCGTTCAGCGATGAATACTGAACCTGTAGTAATCAATAAAGATACTGCAATGGTCTATTTCTCAAAGGTTCTGTCAAAGGCTGTTTATGAGCGTAAAGACGTCAGAGAGTTTCTGAAAAAGGAAGCAATGGAAGAGTTTGATATGAATTCAGATGTGTTATATGCTTTGGTGAGTAATAAAATGATTTCCAATCAATCTTTTCGTGACATTTTGGTATCTTACTCTTCTGAAGAAACAATTGCTGCAATTGAGAAATCCGTTCCATTATTGAATATACTCATACCAAGTTTTGATTTTTTTGATATTACTGTGTCAAATTTGGACTGTAATGATTCAGAAATACCTGTTGCATTATCTAATGAAAAAGGTATGGGTCTTTATCTTGACGGGGAATTTATAATGAATATCCCTAATGGAGAACTTCCGGACTTTCATACTATAGTAGTTAATGAAAATAGTAGAGTTATTGTTGAACATCCTAAGACTAGAAGCTCAAGTCCAAATGTTTCATTCATTTCTCCTAACTACGACAGAAAGAGATTGAGAAACCGCACTAGCCGTTCTGCCAATAGAACCGCAGGACAAGTAGGAAGCAAAGCTATTGAAGCATACAAATTCTTCTATAAGGATGATGGTAGTAAAGAGTCGAGAGCTTTTCAAAGGGATTATATTTATTATGGATTGACTCCGACTAACTCAAATGGACATTTTAACAGAAGTGTTACTGAATATATAAGTTTTATTGAAATTAACCCCAGAGCATACTATAATATGTCAGATCAGCAGAACTCTAAGACTTATGATGATCCAAAGATAATAAATGGTTCTGTTTCACGAAAAAGACATGATTTTTCACCTGAAGAACTAATAAAATCTATGTGGTCAGATGGGGCATATAATTTCAGATTCGAGATTTTCTCTTCAAACAGTTCTCGTCCAACTGTCGTGTATATCCCTCTAAAACCTGCTGATATATGGGATTTTAACTATAATAGATCTTATCGACATGGAACTTGGTTTAGAAAGAAAAAATTTACATATAGTATCGACCCTCAAAAGTTTACATCTAAAAAAGTTGATTTGGAACAAAATCAAATATCTTTTGGAAAATGGGATCTTTCGCAAGAGGCTTTGGAACGATATGTTAGTATTTTTGAAGAAGATAAGTCGACAACTGAAGAAAATTCAATTGAATATGAATTAACAAAATTAACGTCCGCAAAAGTAAATGGAGATATTAAGGTCGGTATAGGAACAGGAGGTTCCAGTGAAGTTAGTTCTGAAATAAATACTTCCACAACAAGCAAAGAAACAAAGAAGTATTCATATACTCGAAAAGAAGAAGATGATGCTTTGGGTACTGCAAAAATTTACTTCTATGATCCTATAATTGAATCAAAATCAGGTAACGATTATATAATTCGGACATATAATACAGGAATAGTAACATTTGGAATTACAGTGCAATGAAAAGAAATGAAATAGCATATAAGAAGATATCAGTATATTTAATATTTCTTTTGGGGCTTTTTTTATGTCATGCATGTTCAAAAGATAATCCCAATTTGAATATTATTCGCGTACAAATAGAAACTAATTCTGATGAGCCGGTTAGAATTTATGGAATCAAAGGCAGTGGAGAAGCTGGAGTTGTTATAAAAAAGAATTATGACAAAACATTCGAGTTGGAAAATGATGGCTTCTCAATAGAAGCAAGATGCAAAGATGGCAATACTTTAATAACAATTAAGGTTTGGGTGAATGGAAAACTTAAGAGTAATGTATCTGGAAATAAATATTTGACTTCTGGATATATATCATTATAAACAAATATCCATTCTGCTTTTTGCAAGGAGTGAACTAAACAGTGTCAGCAAAGTTAATATTTTATTCTTTGCTGACACAGTTTAATTTACATCCTCTGGACTCTTCGCTGGCACTGTTTAATTTACATCATCCGTCAATTGATAAAATGCCTCCTAATCTGATTGGGTTTTATTATTCCTTCGGTTTCTAAATTTGATTATATTGTTCTTAAAATTGTTTCTCTAGCTTTTACTCTATAACAATTGTTCTTTCTCTTTCATGAACGCTTTGAACCCGTTCACAGTTATGTCATTGGCTTGTTCATACATGTCCTCCATACATTCAAGAATTTCCGGGTAGTACTCTTTGATGAAAAGTAAATCCTGAATCTGTCTGGATACAGCTTCCCTGATGTTGTTGCAGATATGCGTGTTGGGAGGGATGATTTTACCGTCTTTTATCAGTGTGGCCATACATAGCGTACAGAAATGTCCGGCCCAGCACGAACGGCATTCCTCACGGTTGATTATACGGAAATAATCTGCGTACATCTGCTTTACAGTGCTTTCGTGGATGCCGTCAGCAACATTTCCTATCGGTTTGGAAAAGTCGGTGCGCTCGCACAAGTGCAGATTTCCCCTTGTGTCCACGAAATAGTTGGCTCTTCCGGCAAAGCATGAGTTAAAATAATTGCTGTATATCGCAGGTGTCGTGGCTGTTTTTTGCAGGATAGTGTAGATGAATTTCAGCCACGAGCGGACAAGAGGCTGGCTGACCAGGCTTTTGTATAGTTCGGAGCCTCTCAGTCCGGCATTATGCAGTTCGAGGATATTCTTTTTGATATCAAATTCCTGCAGCTGTCTGTCTTGCTCATGTTTATTTCTGTAATCACTGAACTCTATATAGTTGAGTTGTTTCACCCCGCCGATGGATTCTCCGATAGTACGGTTTCTGAAATAGCTATCCACCGCCGTATGGTCATAGTTGGGGGCGAGTACGGCCTGTATCTGTACATTGTTCAACAGATACGGTTCAGAAATTCTTCGTATCATACTGAGTACTTTCTCTATTCTTTGGCCGGTTCCTTTTCCGTCTTTGAATACCCTGTTCTTGTCATTCTCTTCATGGGGACCGTCATAGCTGATGGTGAGCGAAAAATTATTCTGTATCAGAAAGTGAAGTTTCTCTTCTGTCAGCAGTGTCCCGTTTGTAGTGATATGAAACATCACTTTTTCATTGGGTATGCCGTACTTTTCCCATGGCAGCGTACGTGCATAGCGGCTTAATTCCTTCATCAGACTGAATTGCAACAATGCCTCGCCTCCGTAAAAGCCGATTGCGGGAGGATTCCTTTTGAGATAATATTCCCTGTATTGGCTGGGTACCTTGCCAAAGATATTTACATACGAGTTGAAATAGTTCTTTATTCCAGATTTTCCGGATTCTGCCGAAAGGGTGGCTGTCCCATGGGCTTTGCCATTTCCGTTTTCCTCATGAATGGTATATGGGCAATATTTGCAACGCAGATTACATGCGTTCGTCAGCTCAAGTGTCACCTTTTTAGGCACTGCATCATTTATGGCCTGCTGCCAGATTCTTTCTATATTATCTTCTTGCGTGTTGACCCTTGAGTCAAGTATGCCGGGAACCAGCACGTTATTTCGCTGTAGTTTTTTGATGAAATCTGTATCATCGGAAGAGAGATTCACATGGGCTTCCTCTTCCGATGACTCATTCAGACTCAGATATCGTGAAATAGTGTCACTTTCTTTGGGAGAAAGGCACAGAAAAATGTTTGCCCTTCCGTCATATAGATAAGTGTTGCCTTCTTTGGCGGCGAATGTCTTGATTAGAGGAAAGTTTTTGTATTTTTCTTTTTTCATGGATACCCGAGATTAAGTGTGACAATTCTGATTTCTTTTGTATGCAGCAGACGGCTTATTGCCAGGACATAGACCAGTAGTTCAGCTGCTGTCCCTGTGTGTCACCTTCCTGATAGCATACACATTCACAGACGCAATTATCCGAAACGGCTGATTGTCCGCCTTTGATTTTTTCAAGCTGTTCAGCGTTGAGATCGTTCACCGGCAGATCTTCTGGCCGGAGATTCAATTTTGACAGTTGTTTTTTCATAACATGTTAGATGGAGTTGGTTATGATGCCATATTTCTGCTACTCCTTTAGCAGATTAGGTCTTTTTCCAAATATACGAAAAAAAGTACAGAATCTTCTGTTTTGGAATGAAAAGAGTTCAAATATTTTGCAGAAAAAGAGAAAGAGTGACTTCCTACGATAAAAAACAGCTCCTATCGTTCACCATTTCACCCGTGTTCATAAAATCTGAACACGTCCGGACGAATGAACAGTCATAGCCATAAGCTTATGAAAATAATTTTCTATAAAAAATATTTTTTATTAAATGGATTGTGATTCTTTACAGATGAATCTGACAAATAAGTATATAAAGCGGAAAAGCGATGGGTATATCGAATAAGATTGTCCACCGGTAGAAAGTGACGATTTCTATGGAAGAAAAAGGAAATTCGCAAGGCAGATGGGAGTGGAAAGACTACATTGCTCAAAAGGATGTATTTCAGCATAGAGAATAGTGGCAAACAGCTTAAGCCGGTATTTATTGAGGGAAAAGAACTTTTCTCGACCGATGATATATGGAAGTTTTGTCCATTGCAGGATGATTCCTGCAGGACTGTTCTGTTGATTGACAATATCCAGTACTATTTCGAGAGGACTGATAATACCGAGCAGTATAATTTGAGGGGGAAGCTCAATAAAGCCGGTGCGCCCATTCTGATAGCGACATCCGACAAGGTGCTGCCGGCATTCACCGATTATGAATCTGCTTTTTTCGAAGGATTTAAGATTTCTTATATACGGCCGCTTGCCGTTACTGATTACAGTATGTTCGTAGGGAATGAGACGGATATGACACGTTTGGAAAATCTGATGTCTTACTTGCCTAAGACACCCCGTTCTGTGCAGATAGCCGCAAAGATTATTGAAGATTCCACAAGTCCGGAAACGGATATTATGCTTCTCATAGACTATTTCTCTTTCTATTATCAGGCAAAGTATGATGGCTATGTAGTGCAGATTCAAAGGATTTTATCGGCTATAGCAAGGGCTGAAGATGGAGTCAGTCTGCAGGAGATCCGTCAGATGACAGGTCAAGACAACGGGAAGATATCCCCATACCTCAAGCTGATGGCTGACCGGAAGATTATAGATAAGACATCCAAAACCCAACGGGGAGGTATATATACCATTGCAGACCCGCTGTTTAGATTATGGCTGCAAACTAATGTGTCTTGTTCACAGCATAATATTGTACCTCAAGTTAGAACTGTATGATGCAAAATCACCTATCCTGGATACGAAGCGTTGGATGCCTATATAAATGTGCTTGGTGTATTGTCCGCCCTGGTTTGCTACGAGATAAGGGCTCACGTTGAGTGAGTATTTGGCCGTGTTGGCATGTCCACCGGTAAACTCTGAGTTCACATATACCTGCTCGCTCTCTCTGCTGGTCTTCACTGTGCGCTCACCGTCAGCGTCATACAAGTAGTTGGTCACGAATTCATCATCGCAAGAGGCCAGCAAACGGTTCTCATCATCCTGTTTCAGTTTGCGGACATGGGCTTTCTCATCTGTCATTCCGTCCTTTTTCATGCGTCCGGTGTTGACGTAAACAAGGTTTCCGTTCGCGTCATACTCTTATGCATGGCTGTTGTTTGTTTTTCAACCAGCGTCTGATGAAAACAAAAAAGAGGCTGTCTCACTTTGTACAGCCTCTTTTTTGTTTACTAGATTACAAGTTTTTAATTGTTCTTAACAACTTAACTTTATGAATTATCTTTTTATTTCAAAATCAAAATTATGAAATAAAATTCTTTTACCGACACAATCTCCATAAGTATAATTAAGCGTGATGCGAATATAGTGTTCAACCATAAAAGTGTCTTTTAGAAAATCAGTCAGGTCAATTACACATCCATGATCCGCTGCTGCTTTCATCAGCTCCGGAAACGTGAATTTTAGTGGTAAATCTTTTTTTATTCTTTCCATATCTTGAATTACCTTTACTTTTGAGTCTGCAGGTATTTTGTACTCTAACACTTCCCATCCTTTCATTTCTTGGGGTTTTTCTAAAAAATTGATAAACGAGGTATATTCTTTGGGATTATCTTTAATACTTTTTTGCAGCACTCTTTTGAGTTTTGCATTCATTGGACTACACCAACTCATGTTGAAAATCTTACAGCGATTTCGCCTTATAAGATGTCCGTCAAAATCACAAAACAATTTATATTTCACTGCAGATAGCTTATAGTCTCCTACTTTTTTATTTTGAGGAATATGGTCATACTCCTCAAAATAAAAATTATACAATTTCTCGGCAATGGCAAAGCCTTGAACTGCGCAAAACCACTCACCTTCTTTTATCCATCTACTCGACTCCATTTTGTTGATGATATTTTATATGTTCTTTTTCATATTTAAATTCAATATTGCGTGGATCGGTCATTTTATCTGGATGCAGAGAAACACTTTTTTTATGATGACCATCAATAGCTTTATTCTTCTCATATTTCAAGTCGCCTCCTACATCAAGTCCTTTTGATTGGTCTTTTCTTGCATCTATAACGCCAAGTCTTCTCATTCTTTTTTCAAATTGTTTACGCAACTGTGGGGGTAGCTCTTTATATATTTTATCTACATATTTGTTTTCTAAATCTTGCAATTTGTTATAAATTATATTTAGTTTTTTTATAAATTTCGTAGAACCATATATATCACCAGCTACAGGAATGAGTTCCAAGGCAGTTTCCCACCATGAATTGTCTAATGTACTAATTATATCATCTACATCTTTAGCGAACTGTTTTAGCATATTTTTTGACATGTAATTTTGTAAACGATGCTGTATATTTCGCTTTACAAATGTTTTTATTCCTGTTTTCACTCCCTTTTTTGCTGCATATTTTATCAATACGGAGAAAGGTGAGTTTCCATCTGGATCAAAATTATTAACAGGATTATTCATCGTGTAACAATATGGAGTTGAGAAAATAAATTTTTCCCAATCAAAATCTACACTTATCCACACACTCAGTCTTGGATCATAATACCTTGCACCATAATAATACAGTCCTGTCTCCTCATCGAATTCCTTCGCGTTGAAGAGGTAAGGCGTATTCCAGATGTTGTTCCGTTCTTCAATGAACACTTCGCCGAACGGCACGTACTCTATGTGCTGTACCACCTCTCCATCCAGGTTGGTGATGTAGCTGCTGCTACCCAGATGGTCGGGATGGTAATAGAACTGCAGGTTCTCGTAGGCATCGCCTTCTTGGAAGTTGTCTTCCAGTGCCTTTGCCATGGCACGTGTCTGGGCTGCTTCCATCGAGCCGTCGTCACAGCAGAATCCCTCGCCGTTTACATAGTCGTTGTTGTCCGTTCCGTTGTACGGCACATCAAAGGTAGCATAATTTTCTTTGATTGCCTCCTGTTGTGCCGAATATTTTCCGGCATAGTCCACAGATATGGCATCTGCCTCGCTTCCTGCATATTGTATGCGTCTCGGGTCCGAGCCATAGGATGCGAAGTCACCGATCTTGGAAACGATTCGCTGACTGCCTATATAGATGTGCTTGGTGTAGCGTCCGCCTTGGTTTGCCACTAGATAAGGGCTCACGTAGAGTGAGAACTTGGCAGTGTTGGTACGTCCGCCGGCAAACTCTGAGTTCACATATACCTGCTCGCTCTCGCCGCTGGTCTTCACTGTGCGCTCGCCGTCAGCGTCATACCAGTAGTTGGTCACGAATCCGTCGTCGTCAGAGGCCAGCAGACGGTTCTCCTCGTCCCATTTCAGCTTGCGCTCATGAGCTTTCTCGTCTGTCGTTCCGTCCTTCTTCGTGCGTCCGGTGTTGACGTAAACAAGGTTTCCGTTCGCGTCATACTCGTAGGCATGGCTGTTGCGGGTTTTCTGGTTCTCGTCCGGAGTGGCTTCCGTGCGGTAGTTCACGTCACTGACGTTGTCAAGCTGGAATTTCTTTCCATCTTCCTGTCCGTAGGTATATGTCAAGTCATAGCCCACGTTCAGTGTGCCGTCAAACTGCAGGTTGCCCTGTGTCAGGTGCTGGCTCTTCGAGGTGATGCGGTGCATGTTGTCGTAGTCCATTGCCAGTGTGTAGCTTGCCGCCTTGCTGTCTGCACCCGTGTAGGTTCCGGTTGCGCCTGTCAGACGATAGAGTGCGTCGTAGGTGTAGCTGTGGCTCATCTGTCCGCCGGGCTTGCCGCTCTGTGGCAGGGCTGCTCCGTTTGCCACGCTCAGCACGTTGCTCACTGCGTCATACGTGTAGGCGTTGTCCATGATGGTATTGCCTCCGGCATTTACTTTCAGGTTCTGCAGTCTGCGACGCTGTGGGTCGTAGGTGTAGAATGTCTCCGCTCCGTTGCAGTACTTCATGTACGTGCGCTGGCCGAATTTGTCATATCCTATGCGGTTCACATAGTCATATCCGTACGACTTGTATCCGTGTACGTTCGTAAGCTGTCCGCCCAGGTCATATGTGTAGGTCACTTTCTCTTCGTCCGGGTAGATCATCTCCAGCAGTCGGTTGTGGCTGTCGTAGGTCCACTGGGTCACGTAGGTGGCGATGGCCTGGTTAGGCACGATCATCGTGCGTCGGGTCTTGGTCACTTCGCCCATCTTGCCGTAGAAGTATTCTATGGCGCCTGTTCCGTCCTCACGCAGCATCAGTCGTCCTATGCGGTTCTGTGAGGCGTTGCGTCCGCCGTAGTAGTACTTCACGTTGTTCTCCGGATGGTCGGGATAGTTGATGCCCGTCAGTCGGTTGTAGTCGTAGTCATAGGTAATTGATTTTCCTTCGCCTGCAAGGTTGGCTGTCTGCTTGCTTGTTACGTTGCCCAGTGCATCGTAGGTGAATGTGGTCTTTCCGCTGGCCGGGTGGTTCACCTCCGTGCGGCGGTCGCCCATGTCATACGTCGATGTCGTTACGTTGCCGTCCGCATCTGTTACACGTACAAGTCGCTGGATGCCGTCGTATTCGAATGTAGTGGCGATGGCTCCGTCCGGACCGCTTTCCTGTATGCTCTTCAGCGTCTTTCCGCTACCATTCGTATGGGTGGTCTGCACATTGTTCAGTGCGTCTTTCACGCTTGTCACCAGTGCATGACTGCTTCTTTCCAGGCTGTATGTGGTCTCAGTCTCTGCATTGTCAGGCAGAGTTACCTTGATGGCACGGTCGAGTACGTCATAGGCTGTGATAGTCGGGTTCACGTTGTCAAAGGCTTTGTTGAAGGCAGCTTTGTTTCCCAGTGGCTCCGTGGTCGGATAGTAGGTCTTCGCCACGCGTCCGAATGCGTCATACACGTTCCGTCCGCTTACGATCATCACGTTCTCGGCGCTTGATGCGCTGCCGTTCTCCACATCGGTCACTGTGCCGTCCTTCTTCACCTGTACCGGGCGTCCGAATCCGTCAACGAATGTCACTGTTTCTATGTCGTCTTCCGGATGCTGTATGTCATAGTGCTTCGTCACAGCGTATGCCGGGGCAGTGATGCCGTTTTCATTGAAGGTGGCTTTGGGTTGGTATTCAAATGCGATGATATAAGGCACACCTGTGGCCAGTTCGTTTGGTCCGCGTACGCCGGTAATACGGCCCAGATTGTCGATGTCGGTTTCGTAATAGAAATTGTTCAGGTCGCGGCGTTCCAGGGCGATACCGTAGCGGTAGTCGAAGTTGCCCGCTTCGCTTCGGTAGCCGAACGCATCCTCTACGCGTTCCACGTACATGTTCATTTCCGGCTCATAGCGGTACTTGTACCACATGCGCTGTCCTTCGGCGTTCTCCGGCAGAGTCTTCTGCGTGATGTTTCCGTATGCGTCATATTTGTAGTCGGTCACGGCTGTTCCGTTACCCAGTTGCTGCGTTATCTGCATCAGGTGGTTCGGATAGTTCGTGTTATAGGTGGCCGATACATTGTGATATACCGTTCCGTCTCCGCCAGTTACGGTCACGTTTACGGGCAGACCGAGGATGTTCTTGGCACTGTTCGAGGTGTACTGGATGGCAGTCTGATAGTCGAAGCTGCCGTTTCCGTCCTCACCGAGTGTGCCTTTGTCACTGTACTTGTACGATTTCAGCTCGCCGTGGTGGCCGGTCAGGTAGTATTCGTTCCATGCTTCCGAAGTGATCATACCGTCAGCTGTACCTTCATACTGCAGGTTGGCCGTGTAGCGCAGCGGTACGAACGCCGATGCACGGTCGCTGCACAGGTTGCTCTGTGCCGTAAAGGTGTAGTCGTCACCGTTGGCTGTCAGATAGTAGCCGTCATATTCGTTCTTGGTTTCGGTGTACTTGTTGCCTGCTGCATCCTGCACGGAGGTGTTGGTCAGGTTACCCTGTACATAATAGTTGGCCACGTCGTATTCTTCCACGGCCTGACGGTACAGCGCATTGCCCTGTTCCGTGTCGAGGTTCTTGGTTATTACCTCACCGAATCCGAGGAACTCACGTTCATGGCGGTCACGCCGACCGTTGCGGTATTCAAAAGCAGTGGTCATTGCTGGTCCGTCGTCGCGGATACCGTCGTCCACTGTCAGTTCCGACATTACCCATTTACCACCCGGAAGTCCGTAGGTCGGGTCTGTATGCTCATAGTCGAGGGTAAAGATTCCTCCCAGCGAGTTCACTACCGATTTCAGCATGTTCGTGCGTCCTATGGCCGAACGGGTAACCTTCAGTTCGCTTTCCTTGTCAGATTCCACGATATCGAGATATCCGTCACCGTCCACATCCTGTAGGGCATATCTGGGTCTGCTTATGCTATGACCGGTTGATCCTCCTGGATTGGTGGATATCTTGATGCTTATTATCGGAATGTTGATAGAGACAGTAAAAGCCGCGTTTACGGATTCAGAAGTCGAAGCCGACTCGTTCAATGAAGTCACACCGTTCCATGTCATTTGTTCTCCGAATCCGTTTCCGGTATTTAGAGCAACAGTGACACTTCCGTCATTTTTCCATACTTTGTCAGGCAGCCCGTCACCGTTGATATCCATAAGGTTGAACTCTTCGGCACTCTCGGAAGTAACGAGGCCGAAACCGGCCATGAAACTGCCGGAAGCCTTGTTGATAGATGTGTTTTTATATGTTCCACCTATTCCACCACCGGTGCCGCCACTAGCCCCTGCATCGAATGAGCGGCTGGAACCGCCTTGTATGCGGTCAAGTCCCCAATCTATAGGGTCAGAGAATGAATAGCCGTAGTTCAGGCGCACTTTCTTATCGGACAGTATTTTGTCTGGCAGTCCGTCGCCGTTGATATCAATAAATGTCTCCACTGCTTCGTCAGTGTTCTTTGGTGCGCTGCCGGAAATGGAGAATTGTGCTTGCCATGATGTCATAGCCATATCCATGGCGTTTTTCCCATATTTTATTGTATTGGCGATATTTGATACAGACGCAACAGGATTTCCTCCGTAGCCCCAGGCATCGGATTCATTATCGGTAGTAATAGTTCCTATTCCTCCTAGTTTTTCTCCACTGAGTCCACCCAAAGTATTGGTGTACTGAATGGTTCCTCCGGCCACAATGTCTGGATATCCGTCGCCATTCATGTCCATCATGGTCACTTCTGTAGTTGCATTTCCGTTAGCGTCATTGTGAGTGATACCTAAAGCTCCACTTTGTACTACGTTACTTTTGTTGGATACCACTTGTGTTACAGCTGCCGCACCGGTACCTTGCAGACATTCTCCTGACAACCCGGCTATATTCACGTTGTTTTCCAAAGGATTGGTAATGATTACATCCTGATCGCCAAGGCGTGCAGTTCCAGCTTCGTATGCGGTTAGATATATTTCCTGTCGCTGTCCTACCCAACGGTCTATTGTAGTCTGATCTGTACCGATAGGAGTGAATGCCATGGTAAGCGGATCAATTTTATCATCTTCACTTTCTGGAAGTTTTAACAGTGATTCGTCAATAGGTTTGTTAAAGCGTCCTTCGGAAGCATTATAGACAAATCCTCCCCATCCACGGTACAGCATTCCGAATCCTTCATTTTCGCTCTTGGCATAGAAGCCGGCATTAATACTGTCTGTCACAAGACCTCTTAACAAACGGACTCGTGAGTATTCGGGAGCTACATTGCTCATGCTTCCTGAATAGCTGAACTCAAACCATACTTTTTCTGTTTCTATTTGACCAAGTTTTAATGAGTCGGTTTTTACTATACCGTTAGTTACAGTAAACACTTTTTTACCCCATAATTGGTCTGCTGATTTAACTGTGAGCGTGATGTCTCCATTAAAGTCGGTAGGCAAGGAAATACGGGGAACAACTACAAGTGCTGTATCCTCTGCACTAAGCGTATAAACTTCACCTTCTGAAATCATTTCTGCAAAAGGATTATAATTCACTGGTACCGAAGTGGTTCTCTCTACATTTGCCGTATCTGTATAAGTAATTGTAGGGGCCCATTTGATTTTTGTCCATTCAACGTTGGACATGGATGTGATTCTGAACTGGAAGTTTGTCAGCTTGTCAGCATTGGTAATATTCGCTTCAAGAACAGCATTGTCTGCTGTTTCTGCTGCAGCATACGTCTTAGTGTAAATTTCCTTTTCAATATAATTGGGATTGTCGTTACCATTGGCATCTTTAGGATCATTCGAACCTATTATGCTAAGAATCACATCATCAGTGGTGATTGGTTTCGAAAATGTCCCTTTCAGAGTGAATGCCGGACCTCCGTCAAGTTGTGTCAGTGTATTGACATCATATATCGCTCCTTCTTCTGGTTTATAGACGGTTGTGGAGTAACCATTGGGGAGTATCTCGGCTGTTCCGGAATAGGTGATGGTTGGAGACCATTCTACATTGTCAAAAGCACCGTTGCTTGTCTCTTCATTTCCGGATTGCACACGGAAGTAAATCCGATCACCTTTTTGAACAGATAGATTGGCAACAGAAGCCTCGTATGCGGTTACATCACCTTTTGCTATAGCTTTGTTCCAGTATTCTGTTCCACCTTTTTGAATGGCTACTCGTACACCGTCAGCTTTTGAATAGGCATCTGTATCATAGTCTCCTGTAGGGCTAATTAGTTTTACGGTTCCGGATATGTTTACGGTTCCGGCTTTAGGAGCCTTCCAGACCCTCACAATGTCTTGCATTGGAGAATCTGCTATGGCTTCTTCTTGTTCCTCTGGACTTATGGTTATGACAGAAGCGTCTATCTCTCCGCTATAGATGATTGGGCTTGGAGTATCGGCACTGCTTTCAGTGAATGTCGGTATCGCATTACCTTCTGTGTCAAATTCAATATGGTTAAAATATACTTTTCCATTGGATACGAGATCGATAAGTCCGTCACCGTTTATATCGCTGAAATATTCAGTTGTTCGTGTCTTTGTTTTTACCACATCTGTTCCAACTTCGGCAGTTAGGGTCATCCATCCTACTGTAGCCTTGGCTCCACCGGTATTGGTTGAACTTTTCGTTGTGGAGAAACTTGAAATACCGTTTATTTTGATAGGACTTCCATAAACAATGTTGCCATTGTTATTTTCTCTTAACTGTGGTCTGTAATATAGGGCACCTCCTTGGCGGTACACTTTGTCGGGAAGTCCGTCACCATTAAGGTCTACAAGTGTAGAAAGTCCTTTACTATTATCTGTCGAATGACTGTAAGAGCCTCCGACAGTATTTCCTTTCCATGGACTTCCATCAATTACACCTACACCGGCATAGAAAGATACATTTGTTGATGTCCCGGTTGTACCTCCAAGAGCGGTAGGTTTATCACTGAATCTGCCCGTTCCCTGTAATGGATTGATAAATCCGGCATCCAGCCCATCGTCATGGAGATTCCATGTCTCGCTGCTGCTTTGGAATGGTACATAGCCGTTGCCTGACTGTACATCATCATAATAGTCAAATGTCTGGAAAGCCACTTCCTGATTGTCGGAGTCAAACTGCTTCACACTTTCCAGCACCTCCTTAAAGAAAGCGCCATCCTTGTAGGTGAAGGCATAGCTTCTCAGTTCTTCTCCGAGGAAGTTTACAGTGACTTTCTCCAACAGGCGGTTGGACGATGTAAGGAATCCGTAACGGGCGTTATTTGATTTCAGCTGTTTTACTTTGTTCCCCTCAAATACGACAACTGTATGCGGCTCCTGTCCGGCATTGCCCGCACGTACTTCTTTCAGGTAAATGGCCTTTGCCTTCAGTCCTCCACGTACATCCTCGTCGGTCGTTTCATATACATATTCTATATAGTCGCCGTGGGTTTCCTCCACACGTGCAAGTTTCCATTCGGATATTACATCTCGGGACACCCCGTTAATATCTGTGATTGTACCTTTCAAGACAGCACCATTGCCTCCATAGGTATATTTCACTCCTTGCCTGTCAGTTACTTCCCAGTAGTAGTCTGCCGGGGAGTTTCCCTTACGGATTATTCGGCTGAAGTCTCCTCCCTGACGGGTATAGAATTGTCTGTCTGCTTTGCGAATCATCTTATCCCCACGGTGAGAGACGCTCATATTTCCGTCGTCGTCCATGGTGGAGAGCATGGCTCCCGACAGAAGATAAGTTTCGGTCTCTTTTTCCGTGTCATAGCGTGGAACGCCCCATCTGGTATCAAGGGTAATGGAAGGAACTGGCAGGTTCCAGCCTTCTCCTAGCCAGCCGCTGCCACCCTCACTGCTGTATTGGATACCGAGTGAAGGTGTCATGCCGTTTCGGGCAGGAGGCATCTCAAAGGCATACTGCAGGTTGGCGGTTCCCCGGTTGTTGGCTGCCGGAGGTGCTATCACGTTGATTTTCGAAGTCGGATCAGCCGCCTTGATGTCATTCATCATCGTAGGTGCAAATCCTTCAGTCTCCGGAGACTCCGGTGCCTGAATGACACCGTTTATCATATCCGTGAAGTGTGTCGTTTTTGATACCACACAGGCAGATTCTTTGTCTACTTCCACTCTTTCTAAAGCTACCCAGTGACGGGTGTTGGTATCAAAATAGTAGGTTCGGATATCATCTTCCGTATATCCGCTTGGTATTCTTGTCCGGTCGTATTTCAGTTTCACCGTAGCTCCCTCTCCAGCAAAATGGTCACCATGAGGCAGGAAACGGTAACCTTCGCTTTCAGCAGTGACATTTGTCATGCCGAAATCCAGAGCCGGTACATCTATATCACGTAATGAATTGACCGACAGTCTTCTGTCACCCAATAATACATCTTTTCCTACAATCAGTTTTCCTCCGCTGATGCTGATGCTGTCTGCGGTTTCCTTGTTGAAAAGCTTGGCTACAGGTCTTGATGTATATGCTGTATATTTACGGCTGAAATCAGCTTTTCCTCCGTCGCTTACAGCAAATGTTCTGGTAGCTATGCTTCCGTCGGCTTTTGACGCTGTAATGGTTACCTTTCCGGAACTGGCGGTAATCATACCTTCAAACTCACCGTCGGTCAGATTAAGCGGTTCGCTACCGGCTTTTACAGTATGGAAGCCTTTGCCTGTAAAACCGTGGATATATGTTTTTCCCTCATAGGCTACAGGCATGAACGCAAGCGATATGCTCTCATCATTTCCATCTTCTGTTTCTATTCGCAGGTTGCGTACGGAATATGCGGGCATTCCTTCCACTGCCGTAAACAGAATGCGGTTAGTGCCTTTATGTAACCATGAAGGACTGATTTCTTCGCGGACTGTAGTCCAGTCTTTGCTTACAACAGCATGATAACCGCCTGTTGCGGGCCGGTCATTGATACTCTTGCTTACACCGTTTCCAGAGCTGATACCATACAGGTCATACGCCAGCCATACCCGTTTGTTACCTGCAATATTTTCAGCCAGTTCTATCTCAAAGAGGTTATCCTCTGGATTGTCCGAAGCTTTTCCTTCCGATATTCCTATATGGCCAATACTTTGCTCCGAGGTTATTACCTGCATTGAAGTTGATGCGGGTGTTTCGGATTTCTCCAAGCCAGAAGATAGCAAACCCGCTGTTTGGTTGTCATATTTTTCAGACTCCTTGTTGTTTCGCTCAGCAACGGTTGCTGTTGGCTGATATTCTTTCCCGGACACTATATCGGGAGAGTGGTCCGAAAAATGCCGTGATGTGGCAAAGCCGGCGACAGCCAGTACCAGGGCTGCCGTGGCAATTATATGTGATCTTTTCATAATATTGCTGCTTTAGTCGTTATTTTACAATAATTTTCCTTGTAAACTCTTTGCCGTCTGCTGTAAGGGCTTTGATGATATAGACACCCGGACCAGGTACTCTGAATTCTGTATTTTTCACGGATTCGCCTTCCATGTCCTTGTTTTCTATCATTCTGCCCGATGCATCGAAGACAATTAGTGTTGCTGATGATGTTATGTCACGCTCCAGCACCGCATCATAAATTCGTGTTGCATTACCTTTTTCGTTGACAATGAGGTTGTTTTGTTCGGTGTCTCCAGTGTCGTTGCCATTCTGGATTTCGAAGTTCTGTTTTTCCCTCATTTCCTCTGTTCCGTTCGGAAGTGTATCGTCACATTCACTGCCTACATGTACGGTCAGATTTACAGTATTCGACTTTGGTGTCTCTATTTGTACGTTGCCGGAGGTCGCAAATGATTCCACCGGTTTGCCGTTTACCATAAGATTGGTGATGTGTGTCTCTCCGGTTCCGTATTTGATGCAGAAACGCCATGCTCGGAGTGACCATACCGTTTCACGATGGAACACTTCACCGTTTACACGGTAAACCACTTGCATACTGCCCACCGAAACGCTCAGTACATCACCCTCTTTTATCGTTGCATACTGTGTTATGCTGGTGTAACCGTTATATATGATATGCGCTTTGTTGCCACGTACATCAAAACCGTATTGCGTAATTTCATCGGTCAGGGCTGGCTCAAGTCCCACACGATAGTTTGAATTGGTTTCAGCTACTGTCCATGTAATTTCACCGGACAGATAGGTATGGGTATCATGTGAATAGCTCGTGTATAGTGCGTTCCCGCTACCATAGATATCGTTTCCACCTCCTTGTGTGACGGAAAGTGTATAGGTTCCCGGAGCAAGGCTGTCAATCCGATGAGTGTCACCTATAAATGTTCCGCTTGCTATTGTGGTACCGTGTTCCATTCCTGCCACAGTATCTACTGTCAGGGTATAGTTATAAACAGGAGTGCCTATATTAACTCCAATTTCTATCGATCCGTCATTCTGCGGCACTCCGTTTTCACAGCTGGAAGGTGTTGGCTCGGCATCAACATCCAGACCATCATAATAAGCAAAGGTGAACATGTCACTTCCGCTGCCGTCAGCATCCCAGAATATATTATGGAATATGGTTTTCCCTCTGGATATGTCCGGTTTTGAACATCTCACTACTATCATGTTCTCTGGATCAAACGTTCCTTCTCCGCTCGGATCTATAAGCATGACAGTGCGTTTGCGGCAGTAATCAGCAAATTCTCTTCCGGACGTCAGACCATAGCTGAGCTCTGCCTGGTTCCCGGTATCACCGATACCTCCCGTTCGTATAGAAATTATTGACAGAGGTACTTCTGCTGATTGGGTCCGGATTATTCCGTTTGATGTTCCGGTAGTATCAGGTGCGGCCATAGTGCAGTTGGCGCTGCCTGAACCGTCTATACGGAGAAATAGATATCCGTTTTCACGGCGGATCGAAAGCATTCTTCCACTAACTCCGGTTGCTACAGTGCCGGAAGATACCTGCCCGTTATTGATGGCATATACAGAACCATTATTGCCGACTCTGAATCCGTAGGTACATTCATTACCACCGTCGGTAAATCCGACATCAAAAGTCGGATGTGCTGTCGGGCATCTGAATTCCATTGCTCCTCCTCCTGTTGGCATGGCTGGAGTTATGGCGTATGCTCCTGCTGTTGCTGTTGTTTGGGTTATATCGTCCAGGAATCCTTCACTTGTTACATCAAGTCCGTTTCCGGTCCATCTGGTCATAAGGCTGTCTGCGCTTGCCGGCATATTGCTTCTTACCAGCCATGTACGGTTCATAATATGCCACAGCGTGTCATTCGATGCCGTATAGGTTGATGTCGGTGCATCATCATCTCCCCAGAATACATAACCGTTATCCGGCATTGTATTACCATATTCCCGTCCCATAACCAGCAGGTGAGCTGATGAAGGGAGATTGTAGGAATTGGACTGATAATAACTGTCATTCTCTTTTAATGACGAGTAAGTAGGCGCTTCTTCGTAGGACGTGGAAGAAAGCGGCTGCAGAAGTTCTCCATTCAAATCCTGACCAAAGGCAGCTACTCTGTTATGATACGATTTATGCTCATCTCTGTCCCATATCAGGTTGCCCTCACTGTCAAGATACGATCCGTTTAATGTTATACCATATTTTACAGCAAGATAACTCTCTACTTTTCTTCTTTCGACAGGACTGAGATAGCGGCTGTAAACAATATATTCAGGTGTGTAGCCGTCAAATTTCTCATTTCCGAAAGATGATACGTCAAAAGAAGTACTGAAATCGGAGTCTGTCGATGAATATACACTGCCAAAAGATATGGCGGTTTTACTGTCTTCTCCCCATAGATTGAAGTTGGGCCTGTCGGCTTTCAGGTAAGTAGCAATACGTGGTGATTGTTCCTTAAACTCATCTTCAGACAGTGAATCAGAAGACGAATACACCAAATCCTCTCCATTTTCACTTCCGTAATCAAGTGGATCAATTCCTTGTGTGCGGACTGCTTTATCTTTGGTAAATACAGTGCCGGATCCTTTGCGGCCATTGACAGCATACAGTACCATGTCTTTGTTGCTGCTTGTTGATAAAGGAGCAAAAACTCCAAAGATGGTCGCTTGCGACAGGTTGGAATACTTAAGATAGGCAGACTTGCCGAACATTCCATCCGATAGTTTGAATGCCGGATGGAAGTTAATCGTGTGCAATGAGGTACGTGACTGTGTGAATTCCGTAAGTTCTGAACTGCCAAGTCTGCGTTGGTTAAGTTTTACAGAATCACCCGAGTGGTCCATCCAGTGATAATACCCCTGTAGATTGGATGTTACAGGTAAAGGCTTGTACCAAAGTTCAGTTCCGTTGACGCCTCCGGGCGACTGGGCGTACACAGACAAGCCTCCCATCCCCAATAGAAATAGTAAAGTCTTTTTCATGGATAAAGTGTCGTTGTGTAATTGTAAGTTGTATTGTAAAAAAAGCGATATTTCAGGTTAGATTATACCTGAACGCGTCGAGATGATGCCGCCTGCAATTGCGCGTCCGCAAAGAGGCCGTTGAACTTAAAACAAACTTTTTAATAGGGGATAATATGCCGGCTATTTCGAGTGTCCGGCTGACAATATATAGCTGATTTTCCCCTAACCCTGTATAAATGTATATATAATATTTGTACGGCAAAACATTTTGATGTTAAATTTTATTGGTTTAGAATTTTTTAATATTAAGTTTATATTCTATAATTTCCAGGAAGTATTGTTATAACCCATTAAAAGGACGTGTTGCCGGTTTTAGAAAATTAAGAGCCCCCCTGACAAGGAGAGCTCCTGAAAAAAAGTGATATTTGAATATTACATTTTTCTGTTCCGCAGATAATCATTCAGATCTTTATATTCAAAATATCTTGATGACTCGTCGCTGGTGTGTTCTGCATAAATTCCCGAGATTGTCTCTACCGTCTTTTTCCCTGCCATGTCGTTGTCAAGGTAACAATGGATTTGCTGGTAGTCATCTATGGCTCCCAGAGTTTTCTTCAGGTTATTGACTGAATTCATGACAAGGTAATCAGAGGGAAAGTCAATACAGACCTCTTTGTTGCCAGACTGTTTCAGTGTCAGATAGGAAAGAAAGTCCATGAAACCTTCGAATATGCAAACATGACGTTGTATTTCGCCATTCTGGTGTCTGATGATAGATATATCTTTGGTCTTGATGCATCCTTTGTAATATGGATTGCGGATTTCGAATCCTTCTGACTGGTTTTTGAAACCAAGGGCAAAATATTTTCTTCCTCTCAGTTCATAGTGTATCTCTTTGCAGAACATTTTTGCCACATCTGTATTTATAAGTCGCGTTCTAAGATAAGAAAGCAAAGCATGGTTCTTTAGCGGAACTACAATCATATTGCAGATTTCCGGCTCCATCGGTTGTGTTATGGGACTAGGTAAACGTACGTGTGGTATAACAGTTCCTTTTATGTGCTGCTCTATGTGGGCCAGTACTTCACTTACACTGTTTGTCTGGTACAGATGTTTTCCAAGCTCTACCAGGTCACCACCGGTTGCCGCTCCAAAATCATACCATTCATTGAGCCTGCTGTTAACCTTAAACGAAGGTGTCTTTTCTTGTCTGAACGGAGACCGGTACCAGTACTGTCCGGCCTTTACATATTGTGCATGATACCCGATTGATGCCAGGTAATCCACGATACATAATTGTTTTGCTTCTGTTATAGTCATATCATTTTCTGTTTTATAATCGGTTTAGTTTAGTTTATATTCTATACATATAGGTACTAAATTAAACTGAATTACATAAAGACCCGGCCGCTGTCATTCTTCATCAAAAAGCATGGCTTCCGCTTTGCTCATGTCATAATAGAAAAGTTTGTCTCGTTTAATAATCAGCTTCAGATTGTCTGTCAGGTACTGCAATAATTTGACCATGACATTACGCCCGCGTTTGAAGCCGATACTTTCATAAGAAACCATCAAAGCCTGCAGCATATTTTCAAACCCCTTGATGGGCTTGTCATTGAAGGCTGCTGACAGAGCTTCCCGGTGCTGCTCAATGCTGAGCTCTGTATAGCTCGATCTTTGCCTGGGTTTCGGCTTATCTAGTGAGGTGCTGCATTCTGCAAGAATTGGAAGTCCGTTGTCATCTATGGTAAAGGCAAAAGGCTGGAACTCTTTTTCACGGATGTGCAAAGCATGTACCTCGCTGACAGACGGATTTTCATTGTTCTTACTGATTACAAGAACTGTTTCCGCTTTATTGCTCATTTCGGTACCAATATGTCCGCGCACATTGTTGTCCCCTTTGTTAAGATGTAAAACACAGTGAATGTGCAGATCGTATTTTGACGACCATTCCATCATCTTATTGATTACCTCCACAGATTCGCTGGTACTGTTGATGTCCAACATGAGATCACGTATTCCATCTATAATGACTAATCCGTAGCCTCTTTTCTGTTGTAATGCATAGTCAATTATCTGTATCCTTAATGATGGAGAATATTCTCGTAAACCGATAAAATCAAGATTTTCGTTATCGGTTGTTGTCGGCAGATCGGCAAGTTTTAAAATGCGTTCAAGTACATTGTGACAATGGTATCTGCTTTGTTCTGTATCTACATACAAAATTCTGCGTTTGCCTTCCGGTAAATGAGCGCGGTAGTTCAACACTTGCTTGCCGGCCAATGAAGCGGCAACGATAGCTGATACGTTAAAGGTCTTTTTGGATTTTGCTTTACCTGTTGATGCACTGAAATTTCCAAGCGTGGCTATTGTCGAATTGTCTATCCAGATAATTTGTGGTGGGGTTTCGTACGTGTCTGTTACCTTGATTTGACAGGCTGACAGCATCTCCGACAATTGATTTATGTCAAGTTCTCCACCTGCGGCGTAATTAGTTTTTCTTTCTTCTTCCATATTGATTGTGATTCTTTAATGGTTGGGTTGCAGAAATCTCAGTAGCTAAATGTATGGCTTCATCTGCAGCTGGCTCATAGTTCTGCAACAGCCAATCATCCAGATCTTTCTTTGAAAAATAAATTTTCTTTCCCCGTGGCTTGTAATGGGGGATTACTTTGTTGGCGGTAAGTTTGTAGAGCAGACTTTCGGATACACCGATATATACACAGGCTTCCTTGAATGTAAAGACATTTTTTGTCGTATAAATACTGTCTTCAAGTGTGTTCATACGTTCCAGGATACCTTCAATGGGCCCCAGCCTTTTGATAACAGCTTCCATTTCGCTCAACTGTTTGTTCAACCGTTCCATGAGTGTTGTTCTGTTCGACATATAATAACCTTTTAAAATTTGACAAAAAGAATGTTCCTCCGTTAAGCAGCGCGCTAACGGAGGATAAAGGTACAATCTGTATTCTCTGATACAGAATTTATTGCGTGATACTAAACACGTATCACTGTTACTATCACGCTTTTACCTTTCACATTCTTTCATTTCAGTCTTTTCTTGTCATTTTCTCAGTCTTTCTATTGTTTCCCTTATATTGTAGGCGGCGGCAGTCATATTGTTTTTTGCCGCAGATAATGCGGATGAAAGACTGGAAGCAGAAATGAATCTCTTACCATCTTTTGAACGTAAAAAATGCCCTTTGCTAAGGATGGATTGCCAGTTTAACTGGATAAACCTGTTTTCCAAAAGGGCATCGAACAAAATTGCCAATAGGCGAATATTGTTTACTTGTATGCAGAATCCTTTTTCACAATAAAGAAGATTCTGCATATCCTTGACGGTAAGTACAGAAACACAAAACAGATGGTAGGTATCGGCGCAAGCCGTAATATCTGCCATCTGTTCTGCTGTGATTTTGCATCCAAAAGAAAGAGGAGGAGTACGCATTAGAGTACTCAAACTATGTACTTCTGTTGCTTGGGGCGGTACTGATGAATCGTACATCTGTTTAAGCTCCATGCATTTCTCAAATGATAATGCATCATGAGTAAAAGAACTGCTTACAATTTCAGAATACTCTGTCAACAGGATCTTCACTATGTGAATATTCATTTCATGACAATTCCTGCAAACAACATCGTCACATTCTATGTAGCGATGACTGTTTACAAAATCATCGACATAGCGCCAGTACTGTTTGCTGCATTCCAGTACTTCATGCAAATAAACCTTTTGCGCTTCCTGTAGCAAGGCGCATAGCTCGTTAGCAACATCTTTTACTGTTACGAAATGATGCACGTGTTTGCCTTTCCCAAAAAGAGAGAGGGCAATAGCCTAAATCTTTCATAATAGAAATTTTTAATTAAGTTAAACGATATTATTATTATTATTATTGATTTTACCGCAGCTATACAAAGGCTGGAGTAAAACTTGAAATCTTCTTTTTTCAGCATTATAATGCTTATTATATTTTTTCAGTCAAATAATCCGTTAACCAAATTTACAGCCATCTCCTTACGCTGCTCTATCATTTTGACGTACTCAAGAGTCATCTTCATATCTGAGAGTCCAAGTAATTGGGACGTTGTATAAAGATCAGCTCCAAGTGTGAGCATCATAGCGGCGAATGTATTACGCGCAGTCTGGAACGTAAATCTTTTTTTTATTCCTGCTGCCTTGCCCCAGTCTTTGATAAGAAGGCTGATCATAACAGGTGAAGGCAAGTCGAATACATAGTCATCAGCAATTTTCCGACCACGTTCAGGCATCCATTTTACCGCCTCTGAAGATAAAGGAATGCGGATGGGGGACTTACCTTTCCGAATTTCCATCTTCAAATGATATTGTCCATCTTCATCATATATATTATTCCATTTAAGCTCACGTATATTGTTAATACGGAGCCCACAGAAACAAGAAAACAAGTAGGCACTCTTCACTTCTCTATTTCTTATTGGAGTAGCTATCAATGTGCGTATTTCGTCCATCGTCATATATTCCCGCTTGCACTCAGGTTTATGGATCTTGCAGGAAGAATTTATTTGTGTGAAAGGATTCACTTTTATATAACCGGCTCGTACTGCAGCATTTAACGCACTGTTAAAGACACGATAATAATTGTATAGTGTATAGTTTGATACGATTTTCCCGTTTGGCCTGTACTCTTCAGTCAGGTAATCAAGGAATCCTTGACAAAACTCCTTGTCAATATGCTCCAACAGAACCGGCTTTTGTACATAGTCACCAAGAATCCGCATGGCAACTTTTATTTGCTCGCTGTCCTTTTTACCTTTTTCTTTTTGATTTCTCTTATAGATATTCATCCAATCAGATAGACATATTGCTTCCTGGACATTGCCTGTTTCTGCTTCTTGATTGGCTAATTCGATAATTCGTTTTGTTTTGATTGCATTTGCGGCTGCCAATATAGCCCGATTCTGGTTTCGGGCATTATTGTCGGTTTCTGGTATCAGATACATTTTCAAATACTCGTAAGAGCGTTGCCCGTTACGGTATATATCCAGATATAGGCTGTAGTTCCCATTTGTGAGTGCCTTCATCCGGAGCCGGACAGGTTCTTTGACCCGTGTTGATTTTTTCACTCGTGCCATAGGACATATTCTGTTGCTTATATAACAAAGTTAATGATTAAAATTGATAAAAGGAAACAAATAAGAAACGAAATTTTCCTTAAAATCAATCATGGAGCACATCCTGATATTAAGAGCAAAATCTACTCTAATTCTTTGAATAATAGAGAATTTAGTTAACAAATAAAACTGTTTAATTATTTTGAATTTTGACTGCTTAATAAATTTATATGATTTATATATTAGAAATATGGATTTGTCAGAAAATAAATTAGAATAATATTAATCCTTAATCAAAACCGGGTTATGGACTCGTTTATTTCTATTTTGTGTTTCCCTGTAGTTGTTCGTAAATTTTTCCTGACGGTTTCAAATGATGTATTCACAAACCATTCGCTGAATGTCTCTATTACAAACGTAGCTGTCGCTTCGCTACTGAGACCATATTGAAAAGCAATATTCCAGGCAAAGTTTTTCAAGGAAATTTGGGTTACCGACATTCGTTTTTTTATGTGAATGCCCTTAATGGAAAGAACCTTACGATTGGTAACAAAATAACGGACGCATTCATTTATTTGAAAGATTTCTGACTCGTCAAATCCCAATTGCTGAAATGTATCACGTGTATATTTTAATACGGCGCACAGCTTCTCGTTTTCTTCTTTTTCCTTTTGTGAAATGTACTGTTGATGCTCTTGCTGATATTCATAATGAAATAGTTCCATTCTTTTTTTCAATAGAATCAGATCATTCTCTTTCAGAGTAACATCTTGAGAAGTATCCCCATTTACTCCATCTGTGAAAGGTGTTGATTCCAGTTCTTTGAACATATATATAAAGTAATGGAAGATAAGCTTTAGTGGAATATAGATGGACACAATAAATACAGGCAGTAAGATGAGTTTTGCACCAAACAGATTACATGCCTGGAATGCAAACATTGATGCCAACAGTATTGTTATGGCTTGTACTGTTAATGACCAGAGTAGGTTTCGTTTTTGGTTCATATCTATTTTTATTTATTGATGTGACAAAGATATAATAGTTTTCCATAAATAAAGAAAGATAACGACTACCTGGAAAATTGTAATGTTTTGATTTGTAGTGAGTTGTGAAAAGAAGAGCCAAATAACTGCAAATAAAATCTCAAAAATGAAAGCTAATGAAAATAAAAAACGGTTAGTTAAAAAAATATAAATATACCTAGCGCATTTTTTTTGCTCAAATAAACTCCTTTTTTGTATGACTCATTCTTAATCGTAGGAGTATGAAATTTATATATTCCCTATTTTGAATGAAAAAACGATTTAGTTTAGTTTATTTTCCTTATATATAGGTACTAAATTAAACTGAATTATATAGAGGGCCGCGCGTGGTATTTTTAATTCCAAACATTATTATGATTTATGTAATATGTAAGAATAACCCCATTATCGGGAATAATCAAATTTGTGACATAAAAAGATTATTTTTAACTCCAAGGTTATTCTAGAAAACAGTGACCTTTTGTTCTTGCAACTCCATATAAATGTTTGCAGCTTTACATTCTACTTCTCGAAAGAATAGATTCTTTGTTCTGATTTTTCCTGAATACAATATAAATTTTATTTCACCTTTACAAACTTCAATTCGATGATCCGGATATAAACTTAATGTTTGATGAATAGGATCAGAATTTACGTCAAGCATTAATTACCGAGTTTCGTAGTCAAGGTTTATAATTGTCTTGAAGATATTATATTCTTTATCCCAGCATATAGTTGTACTTGAAAATTATGCATTGCTTATAAATTTACGAACTGATGATTATTCAATGGAAGTGTAAGCCAAGAAACGATTTTTTTTTCGTATAATTGCTCTATCTTTTTTTGGGGCTTTTTATTCCTATTCTTAGCTCTAAAAAGCATCGTTATAAAATGCCCATATTTGTACCAAGATACACATAACTAATTGATTTACAGTGTATGTTACTTTTGAGGAAGTCAAATGATTCCGATAAGGAAACAGATAATAAACAATAAGCAAAAGCGTGCAGCTCAATGAGTTGCACGCTTTTTGCGTTTATGGAGTTCATGGTTGCTATGCGTTTTCTATGGGCTTTTTTATCTCTTATTTGCGACATGTTTGCGACAAGACAAAAAAGTAGATAATGTGGTACTTAATCACACTTATACACACTAATACATGCTTAAAAGTATAACATGCCAACAATCGGATTTGAAATCAAACGGAAGTGCAAGGTTTGTGGTAAAGTGTTTGTCGCAAAAACACTTGACAGTCACTATTGTTCCCCTAAATGTGGTAAAGTGGCTTGGAAACGCAAAAAGGATGTAAAGGATAGAAACGCGAAGTTAGAAGCCATTGCCTGATAAGTATCAGACATCAGAGAGTACATTTCTGTAAAGGAAGCCGTTGCTATGTTTGGGGTGGAACGCAGCACCCTGTATCTCCTGATTAAATTGGGACGTATTCCAACTATCAATATGGGTACAAGGCTCACACGTATCAAACGCTCTGAAATGGAACGGCTTTTTCTAAACAGACCGGAAAGTATTGCGGAGAAAGAAAAGTCTGCTCCTAAAATATACAGCTTAGAGCTGGAGGATTGCTATACCATTACTGAGATTTGTGAGAAGTATCATATTAATGATAGTTCAGTATGGGCGCACGTTAGAAAATACTCTATTCCCTCAAGACAAATAGGAAACTGTGTGTATGTACCCAAGCAAGAAATTGATAATCTATATAAATCAGAAGTAGAATGAAGAAAGCATTACCTAATACCAAAGTGACCGTCAAGCTCAGAAGGTCGAATTACAAGGAAGAATGGTATCTGATCATAGAATCATCCCCAGTTTATAAGCGAGGTTCTAAACGGGCGAGCCGTGTGGTCGAAGGTGTATCGTTTATTACGACACACCTTCTTTGTGCGTAAAAAGAAGAAGATGTGCATTTGGATACACTTTCGAGTCGAATTTATTATCTAATTATTTTCAGCAATTAGTACCTTTAATGAAAATGGCAATTGGGAACTCCATAAAACGCGTCTTCTCATCTTCGGGAAATTGTTGGATTATAAATTGAGCCACATCTATTTTGCCTAAAAGTAGGAATGCTCCAGCTCTTACCATATCAGAATTGTTTTGAGAAAGTTGAAGTAATAAGTTGATTTCATCTTCTGTAAATGCTCGCTGACGTTTTGTTATTTGCAAGCTATTCAATTGATGTAGTGCAATCATTGAGTTCTCACGTTCATTTTCCAAAAGCCATTTCGATAATGACTGAGCTGCTTTTATAGTATGCTTACTTTTCTCTAAGTGTCCTAATTGTTTTAACTCATCATATGCTTTCAATATTTGAAGTAGATCCAAATTTGCCTGGATAATTACGCGGGAATCTTTTAAATTACACTCATTATATATTTCAATAATTCTATTATATGGAATATTATCAAAGAGTACATAACCCTTTTGTCCTAGAAAAGAAAATATTGGTACTTGGAATGGGGACACATCGCTATTTTGCATTACTTTAATAAGAGGTGATGCAAAAGCGTTATCTAAATAAAATTTTTTATTATTGTCACTTTGGCATACTAAAAGCACATTTATATTTGCAATCCTGATCTTAAATATGTCTTGTGGGTTTGTAAGCCCAATCGCTTTGTGTTCAATAAGAGCTTTATACAATTGACGCATAGAAAAATCGTCTTCTTCCGTAAACGTCTTATAATTTATCGGAGTCTTTATATTTAAAATATTAAGAACAGATTTGTGGATACTTAGATTTGATAACCGCTTGTTTATCATTGACAAAATAACTTTTTTATTAGAAGCTTTAATCGTGATTTCCGTTTCTCCAAACTTTATACTACCAAATTTGATTAGTCGCTTATAAACTTCATAGGCTTTTATTTGCCCATCTGTAGTATTAGCTAATATTTCCAATGTGCTGCTACGTTCAGTAGATGATAACCCTTGTTCGGATTTAAGAAGAAATAAACCTTCTAATTTATAAGATACATTCTCCTTTGTATAGGTTAGGATATAATTTGAGGCAACAATATCTTTCCCGATATAAACGTTCTCATCTTTTTTGATAGTTAATTCAGGCATGACAATATTCATCAAGCCATTTCCTATAGGTATTTCAACGCCCTCCTTTGTCTTTAGATACAGGAAGGATTTAAATCCTCCAAGAAAGTCATTCAGAAGATTATCTTTCTTCCCTTGAAAAGTAAATTCCCACTGATAGTTATAGATATTTTTAATATCTATGGTACAAAGTTACTACAAAAAAGAGAAATGCGGAAAGATATAGTGATAGAATTGAGTTACAAGGGTTTCAGTCGTGCTTCCGATTATTCGTGAAGCCATCGCAATCACCGCTGAAGCCAAATCAGGACGCCGCTACGTTACTTGTCCGTAACCATGCACGGAATGGCGACAAACGGACACGGATAACGAAACAAGGCGTTAAGGATTAGTGAGTTACTGACAACTCACGCAACAAATCCGGTTACGGAAAAAGATTGCGCCGTTCCTCCCCGTTTTGCGTACCGGCGACGGACTCTTCACCAACTAATTTTGAACCTAAAAAAATAAGGACGATGAAGAGTACATTTTCAGTAATCTACTACCTCAAACGTCAGGTAGTGAAAAAGGACGGGACAGTACCCGTCATGGGACGCATTACGGTGGACGGCAGCCAAACGCAGTTCAGCTGCAAACTGACCGTCGATCCCAAGCTGTGGGACACCAAAGGGGGACGTGTCACGGGCAGAAGCTCGGCGGCACTCGAAACGAACCGCATGCTCGACAAGATGCGTGTGCGCATCAACAAACACTATCAGGAAATCATGGAGCGTGACAACTTCGTCACGGCGGAGAAGGTCAAGAACGCCTTTCTCGGACTGGAACATCGCTATCACACGCTGATGCAGGTGTTCCGGCAGCACAACGAAGACTACGAGAAACAGGTGGATGCTGGCATGAAAGCCAAAGGCACGCTCCTGAAGTACAGGACCGTTTACAAGCACCTGCAAGAGTTCCTCACCATCCGCTACCGCGTGAAGGACATCGCGCTGAAAGAGCTTACGCCCGCCTTCATCTCCGACTTCGAGATGTTCCTGCGCACGGACAAGCACTGCTGCACCAACACCGTGTGGCTGTATGTCTGCCCCTTGCGGACGATGGTGTTCATCGCCATCAACAACGAGTGGCTCACACGCGACCCATTCCGGGAGTATGAAATCAAGAAGGAGGAAACGACACGCAGTTTCCTGACGAAAGAGGAAATCCGGCTGCTGATGGAGGGCAGGCTGAAAAACGCCAAGCAGGAGCTTTACCGCGACCTCTACCTGTTCTGCGCCTTCACGGGCCTGTCGTTCGCCGACATGCGCAACCTGACGGAAGAGAACATCCATACCTACTTCGACGAACACGAGTGGATAAACATCAACCGCCAGAAGACGGGCGTGGTGTCCAATATCCGCCTGCTCGACATCGCAAAGCGCATCATCGACAAATACCGGGGTCTGTGCGGGAACGGCAGGATTTTCCCCGTTCCCCACTACAACACGTGCCTTGCCGGAATCCGTTCCGTCGCCAAGCGTTGCGGCATCACCAAGCACATCACGTGGCACCTTGCAAGGCATTATGATTTGTCTTTCCCTCTGAAAATAAATAGATTGCAGAAAATTACT